>Ga0209023_10003788_pt1 | contig 17742 bp, 10 predicted proteins | sample LakOneMetagenome_FD_187468 | JGI IMG/M metagenome (GOLD analysis project Ga0209023, IMG submission 187468) | Freshwater and sediment microbial communities from Lake Erie, Canada (SPAdes) (version 2) | ecosystem: Environmental > Aquatic > Freshwater > Lentic | place: Lake Erie, Canada... | reverse complement strand
TGGGGCCTCACCCGTTGGCGCTTGTCATGGAGTTGGCAGGCGAGCCGGTCGAACGGGCCGCCGCGCAGCTGAGCTCGACACGCGATGACGGCGCAGATGACGCGGCGTCGGTTCGACTCGAGTTCGCATCGGGGTTGGTCGCAACCGTCGAGGTGAGCTGGTCCAGCCCCGACGTCGAATGGTCGATGCAGGCCGCATCCGAGCACGGCGTCGTGCGTCTGGAGCTGCAACCGGCACTGTTGGTCGAGTTGGACGGGGACCCCACCGACCTGGTCGATCGCTACCCCACCGCGGCCGACCCGTTCCTCGAACGGGCCGGCTACATCGATCAACTCGTCGACATCGCCGAGGGCAACGACACCGGCCAGACCCCTGAACAGGCCCGAGACGTCCTCGAGGTCATCTGCGCGGCGTACCAGTCAGCCGGCATGAACGGCGCCGACGTCGCGCTGCCGTTCATCGGCGACCGCTCGCTCACCCCGATGCAGCTGTGGCGCTCGTGACGGAGCCCGTGTCCGGGTCTGGGCCGTCGCGGTCCGAGGCACGACTCACCTCCACCGCGGCGTACTTGTAGGCGGGCTGGCGCGACTGCGGGTCGAAGGCCGGCGTGGTCAACACGTTGACCGTCCGGTCGTGCATCGGCAGGAACACCTGACCCGGAGCGACCGTCGGGGTCACCAACGCAACCGCAACCACATCGCCACGACGGGACCCGACCCGCACCCGATCACCCGAGCGCAGCCCGCGGGCGTTTGCGTCGGTCGGTGACAGCTCGACGTACAACCGCTCGGGCGCCAGGCGTGCGAGCACCGGCGACCGAGCGGTGCGCGTCTGGGTGTGCCACTGCGCGGTCGAGCCCCGCCCGGTGAGCAGCACCAGCGGGTAGCGCTGTGATGTCTGCTCCGGTGGCGGCGCCGGCTCGTCGTGGACGAATCGGGCCCGACCGTCCGGGGTGAAGAACTGGCCGTCCTCGAACAGCCGGCGGGCACTCGGGAGGTCGCCCACGCCGACACCTTCCGGCACCGGCCACTGCACCCCTGCAGCGTCGAGGTCCGCGTAGCCGTCGATGCCGGTGATGTCGCACGGGCGCCCCCGGCTCAGGTCCTGAAGGATGGAGAAGATCGCCTCCGGCGTGCGCCAACGACGCAACATCGGCCCACAGCCCCACGTCTCGGCGATGCCCTGGAAGATCTCGAGGTCCGTTCGGGCCTGACCCGGTGGCGTTGCGCTGCGGCGGACTCGGGCGATGCGACGCTCGGAGTTGATGAACGTGCCCTCCTTCTCCGACCAGCCCGCGGCCGGCAGGTACAGGTGCGCAAGACGTGCCGTCTCGGTGTCCGAGTAGAGGTCCTGCACCACGAGCAGGTCGAGCCGCTTGAGCATGTCGATCATGTGGGACTGGTTGATCCACGAGTGCGCCGGGTTCGTCGCGATGACCCAGAGACCCTTGATGTCGCCTCGGGCGATCCCTTCGACGATCTCGTCATAGGACCAGCTCGGACGATCCGGGATGGCGTCGACAGGGATGTCGAGCACGTCCGCGACCTCGGCCCGATCCGCGTCGTCGGTGAAGCTGCGCCCGGCGAACAGCGAGGCCGTGTTCGAGAACAGGCGCGACCCCATTGCGTTGCACTGCCCGGTGATCGAGTTGGCGCCCGTGCCCGGTCGCCCGATGCTCCCCGTCATGAGCGCCAGGGAGATGATCGCCTGGGCGGTGCGGGTCGCTCGGTGACCCTGGTTCACCCCCATCGTCCACCAGAACGAGACCCGCTCGCCGGCAGCGATCACGTCGATCACGCGCTCGTACGCCGCCGGATCCAGGCGCGTCTCGGACAGGACGACCTCCGGCGTGAACCGCTCGACGAATGCCGCGAAGTCATCGAAGCCCGAGGTGTGCTCGTCGATGAAGCGCCGGTCGATGGCACCTCGGCCGATCAGCTCCCGAGCGATCCCGTACAGGAGCACCTGATCCGACTTCGGAGCGATGCCCAGGTGCAGCGACGCCGCCATCGCGGTCTCGGTCGCACGCGGGTCGACCACGACGACGTCGGGCGAGTGCGGGTTGCGCTGGAGCCGTTCGAACAAGATCGGGTGCGCGACCGCCAGGTTGGAACCGACGAGCACGACCACGTCGGACTCCTCGAGGTCCTCATAGGAGTACGGCGGGGCGTCGAAGCCGAAGGACTCCTTGTGCGCTGTAACCGCCGTGGCCATGCACTGACGTGTGTTCCCATCGCCGTGGACCATTCCGAGGCCGAACTTGGCGAGCGCTCCGAGCAACGCCATCTCCTCGGTCACGATCTGCCCGGTCGACAGGAACGCCACCGAGTCGGGTCCGTGTCGGTCCTGCACGTCGCGCACGCGCGAGCAGAACTCTTCGAACGCCTGGCTCCAACCGATCGCCTCGTGGCGCCACCCGCGGCGGATGGTCGGCCGCAGGCCGCGTCCGTCGTCGGCCATCGGCGAGAGTGCCTCCCAGCCCTTCGGGCACGCGGAACCCGAGTTGACCGGGTACGACCGCGACGGCGTCAGGTTGACCGGCACCGCGCCACGAAGATGGACGTCGAGCGAGCAACCCGTCGAGCAGTACCCGCAGATCGACGACACCACTCGATCGCCGAGACGGGTCGCGGGGACCTGACCGACCGACGCATCGCGAACTCGGCGGAGCTCGGCGGTGCGCGGACCGCTGCGGGCACGCAGCCTGGGGATCCTGTCGGTCCAGGTTGGCTTGTCGGTCCAGGTTGGCTTGTCGGTGGTCAATGGAAGCCTCCTGGCATGCGATCCGGCGCCGCCGCGGTGAAGAACAGGTTCCGCTCCGCCCACGCGGCGCCCACCAGCGCGACGAGCGACAGCGCCCACGCCCAGATCGCCGCCACGCCGCTGGCCAGGCCGAGCGACGCGTAGGCCGCCAGCACGACGCCGACCACCGCGAGTGTGATCCCGAGCACCGTCGTTCGCCGCAGGGTGTGGGTGAGGAGCCACACGCTTCGTCCGAGCTGCCCCGGCCGGAGGCGGTGACGCAGCACCATCACCCCGAGCCCGCCGAGCACGACGGCGACGGGCACCGCGACGACCACCCAGAGGGCCGACGACCACGCCGGAGCGGCCGAGCCGTTCGCCCAGACCGCCACGGCGGTGGTCGTTCCCACCGCGGCGCCACCCGTCGCCAGGCACACCGCGACGAAGCGCAGCAGGGTCCGATCGAGGCGCCACCACGCACGCCCCGTCACCGCGTACAGCTGCGCCGAGCACGCGACGCCCACGACCCCGATGGCAACGGCGGCCGCACCGATGTAAGGGGCGAACGACCTCGAGACGATCCCCGCCTCCGCTGCGGCTGCCGCAACGGTGGTCGCGGCATAGGCCCCAAAGGCGACGATCTCCCGCGACAGCCAGGAGTGGCGCAGTCCGAGCACCGCACGCCACGCAACCAGCGGCCGCCCGAGGTGCAACACGCTCGCACCGATCGCGAACCCGGCGGCGAGCAGAGCGAGGACGACGGCGGGTCCCGAACCCGTCGACGGGGCCCCGAGCCGATCGGTCCACTGCGACACGGCCAACGCGCCGACCGACAACTGGGTCAGCACCAGCATCGCCACGAGCGGCGGGTGGTTGCTGGCCGGCAGGATCCGATGGTCGTCCGCCGCGACGGCCGAGGCGGGCACGGACTTCGAGCTCCGGTAGATCGTCGATGGCGCCGTGAGCGACGACACCGGGGCCGTCGGCACCAGCCGCACCGGGACCCCGACCGGATCGACTGCAGCGGCTGCCGCACGCAGCGAGTCGGTCGAGACCGACCCGATGGAGATGGCGTCGGTCGGGCACCCTTGAACGCACGCCGGGGCTTCGCCCTCAGCGAGGCGGTCCGAGCACATGTCGCACTTGCGGACGATCCCCAGTCGTTTGGAGAAGGTCGGGACCTCGTACGGACAGGTGAGCTGGCAGTATCGACACCCGATGCACTGGTCATCGAGGTGCGCCACGATGCCCGTCACCGGGTCCTTCTCGTACGCGTCGACCGGGCACCCGGCCAGGCATGCGGGATCCGCGCAGTGGTGACACGCCGTGGTGACGTTCTGCTGCCAGACCGGCTCCGCCGCTGCGCCGCCGCCGACCAGCAGACCGACGGAACGCCAGATCTCCGAGCCCTCCAGGCCGTTGAGCGAGTGGCACGCGGAGACGCACGCCTTGCAGCCGCTGCACGCGTCGAGGTCGACCTCGAAGCGGTACTGCTCACCCGGGCGCAGCGGGGCCGATGGGATCAGCATCGAGTACCGAGCGCCTGCAACGGCCGGTTCGGACCGATCGTGCCAGTCGCCGAACTCCTCGACGGCGGAACGCAGGGGCTCGGCCTCCTGACCTCCGATACGAACACCGAAGAGTGCGGTCATGCGGGACCCACAGTCGCGGCACCCACCGGAGCTGCACCCACCGGAGCTGCACCCACGGGCGCGACACCCACGATCGCCGGTGCAGCGGCGTGGCTGCCAGCCGGTTCGACCAGCCACCGACAGGCGACGAGGACCAGCAGCGCAACCGCTGCCATCAGCAGGAAAACTTGCTGCGGTTCCAGGAACACCAGCGCGGTGAGGAACCCGATCCCACCCAGGTTCCCGTAGGCGCCACACATCCCTGCGACCTGGCCGCTCGACCGTCGACGCACCAGCGGCACGATCGCGTATACCGCGCCGTTGCCGGCCTGAGCGAACACCGAGGTGACCAGCACGACCGCGAGCGCAAGGCCCAGCGGCCACGCACCCGTGAGCCTCGACATCACGAGCATCCCGACCGCGAGGCCGAACAGCAGCGTGGCCAGCCACTTCCTGCGACTCGCCATCAGGTCCGAGAGGATCCCGCCGGCCGGTCGCGACACCAGGTTCATCACCGCGAACACCGACGCAGCCGCGCCGGCCACCGCGGGCGACAGGCCCCACGTCGTCTCGAAGAAGTCGGGGAGGAACGACACGGCGGCCAACTCGATGCCGAAGGTGCACATGTACGCAGCGGACAGCACCGCCACCGACCGGAACGGGTAGCGGTCCTCGGCGGGCACCTCGTTGCGCAATGCGGCGCGGTTGACCCGAAGGATGGCGACGACTTGGAGCGCAAGGAGCGCGAACGCCAGGGCGATCGCCACAGAGAGGACGCCGGCGGTGATGACGCCGACCTTCCAGATCCGCCACCCGATCACCATCAATGCCACTGCGAGCGGCACGGTCAGCGAAATCAGGCCCCACACCGCAGATCTGCTGGTCACCTCCAACGCCGCAGCGCTGCGAGTCCGCTCGTACGAGGCACCCGTCGGCGTGTCGCTGACGAACCTCGGGTATGCCAGCCCGTAGACGAAGGCCACCACACCGGTCGCAGCGACCGCCCAGCGCCATCCGGCTCCCCCGCCGACTGCGGCGGCGACCACCGGCAGCAAGAGCGCTGCTGCTGCGGCGCCGAAGTTGCCCCACCCGCCGTAGATCCCCTCGGCGGTACCCAGCTCTGACGGCGGGAACCACTCCGAGACCATCCGGATCCCCACCACGAAACCGGCACCCACCAGACCCATCAGGAGTCGGCTGATCACCAGCGCCTCGAAGCTCTGCGCGGTTGCGAACAGCGTGCAGGGAACGACCGCGAACATCAGGACAACGCTGAACGCACGCCTGGGACCGAACCGGTCGAGCAGCCCGCCGACCACCAGCCTGGCCGGCACGGTGAGCGCCAAGTTGCACAGGCCCAGGGTCACGAGCTGCGCCTTCGACAGGTCGAACTCCCGCCCGATCGTCGATGCGAACGGCGCGAAGTTGAACCAGACCACGAAGGTCAGGAAGAACGCGAACCAGGTGAGGTGCAGCACCCTGGTGGCGGGGCGGCGCCGGAACATCGATGCGACGAGGCTCACCGGCGTGGGACCGGGTCCCTGGACTGTTGGGGGGAAGTGGTGCTGCTGGACCATGGCAACGATGATCGGAGGTCGTCCTTTCCGGAGCGTGTGGCCGCCGTTACGGTCGAGCCACACGCGGCGCACCGGAGCAGCACGCCGTTGTGAGGTCGCCGTCACAGGCCGATCGCCGTCGGGTCCACGTCGAGTCGGTAGCCCCGACGCACCACGGTGTCGATCGATGCACCCGCAGGGCCGAGTCGCTTGCGCAGTCTCGCGACGGTGACCTCGACCACGTGCTCGTCGACCGCACCTGCCCACACCCGGTCCACCAGGGAACGCTTCGACACGACCGCCCCCGGCTGCTTGGCCAGCGCGTCGAACACCGCCCGCTCGCGCTCGGTCAAGCGCACGGGTGCTGCCCCGCCGACGGCGACCAGCCGGCCCTGGACGTGCACCGATACGCCGTTGAGCTCCATGGTCGTGCTCCGCTCGGCGAACGCGCTCGCCAGCGCCTGGATCATGGCACCGAGTCGCGGCGACATCGGTTCCACCACCGAGCGCATGCCGACCGCTCGGGCAGTTCCAGCGGTGACCGGCCCAACGCAGCAGACGACAACCTCGCGCTGGGTGCGTCGCAACACCCGGTCCCAGGCACCAGCTCGTCGGGCGAGCTCCACGAAGTTCTCCACCGCGTGCGCGGACGTGAACGTCACCGCATCCACGGTCCCGTCCGCGACGGCGGCGACGAGACGCTCCGCCGGGTCGAGGTCGTCGGGCAGCGTCCAGCGGTACACCCGGACGGCCACCACGTCATAGCCGAGCTCCTCGAGCGACTCGACCATCCCGGAGGAGTCCTTGCCGTCGAGCTGCACCGCAACCCGAACCGCACTGCCGTCCGGGTGCTGGGGCGACCTGGTACCCAGGTGATCGATCACCTCGCGATAGGTCGCCTCGGGTGTGACCCAGTCGACGCCGATGTCGAGCGCCAACGCGGCGCCGGCCGCCTTCGACCCGCGAGCGATCACCTCGGCGCCGCACAGTGCCCCGGTCAGGTCTGCACCGAGTCCGATGCCATCCGCGCCGGAGAACCACCCGCGAACACCCAGCGAGGTGCAGAGGACCGCGATGTCGGGCGGCCGGGAGATGATCGCCTCGGTCGCCGAGCGCAACGCCGCTTCGTCGCTGAGCGGCAGGGTGCGGATCACCGCACCGTGGACGACCGCGGCGCCGCGCCGAGCCAACAGCTCCGCCTGCTCCTCGCTGCGACGGTCCGCAGTGATCGCGACCGTGAATCCGTTGAGTGCTCCGAACGACACGGCGGAACCTTCATCGATCGAGGTTTCCGTTCGGTTTCGTGATCGTCACCGGGGTAAGGCTTCTGCCCCATCCCCCGTACCCGTTCTCACACGGCGACGGTGACGGGTGTGGGCGTGGGTGTCGGCACGATGTCTGCGGCGCTGTCGGGCTCCGGACCTGTGGCCCAGCGGTCGTCCATCACCGCCTCGAGATGCGCGGCGACCGCGTCGAGACCCAGCCGTCGCACCGTCACGCCCATCGTCTCGCCGGGGTGGCGCGTGGCCTCCCAGAGGCCGATCACGGCGTCGATGACCGGACCGACATCACAGTCGCGGACCCTGCCCACGGTCTCACCGACCAGGCCGGACTCAACGACGGCGCCGAGCACCACGTGATACCCGTCGCCGGTGCGCCCACCGACGCGCACCTTCGACCCCGAGAATCCGACGTCGCCGACCTGGTGCTGCGCGCACGAGTTCGGACAGCCCGACACGTGCACTCGCAACGACGGGTTGCGTCGCAACGACGCCCGGTCGGCGAGCTCGCGCCCGGCGCCCGGCGCGTCGGTGATGCCGACGGCGCACACCGTTGCGCCGGTGCAGGCCCGGATCTTCGAGCGCCGGCCTTCGCCCACGAGGTGCAGGCCTCGCACGGCAAGTGCCGCTCGGATCGCAGGCAGGTCGCCGACGGCGACGTCGCGGAGCACGACGTCCTGATCGCGGGACAACACCAGCGCGCCGTCGGCGTATCGATCGGCGAGGTCGGCGAGCAGTTCGAGCTCCGAGCCGCAGGTGTCGCCGAGCGGGACGTCGATGCTCACGAGTGCCCGGCCGGGGGTCCGCTGCGGGCGCACGCCGCTCGACCAGCCGCCGGGTGGCAGCTGGGAGAGCACAGCGACGCGGTCGACGTCGGCCAGGACCTCCACGCTCGGCACCGACGTGACACCAGCGTCGCTGGCAGCAGCGAACGCGGTCGACCACGCGGCACGCAATCCGTCGGCCCCGAGCGCGTCGAGCACGAACTTGAATCGACCCCTGGTCGGGCGTTCCAGATCGCCGTGCTCGACGAAGACATCGATCAGCGCCTCGACGGCGGCCATGACGTGCGACCGGGGAATGAACTCGGCGACTCGCACGCCCAACCGCGGCGACTTGCCGAGGGACCCGCCGGCCCACACCTCGTAGCCCGCGACCGGACCCTCGGTGCTCTCGATCACGCTCGACACGAACGCGACGTCGTTGAGCGGCGCGTCTTCCCTGCACCTCGGTGACCCACCGAAGGCCATGTTGATCCGGCTCGGCAGCACGACGTTCAGGTGAGCGGATCGAGCGACGATCGTGTCGGACGCGAGTCGGGCGTCGGGGAAGCAGTCGAACGGTTCGTCAAGGCCCAGCCCCGCGTCCTCGGAGCACATGACGTTGCGCAACGTGTGGCCGCACGACGAGCGAGTGCTGAGTCCCAACTCATCGACCGCCGACAAGAGCGCCTGGACCCGAGTGGCCTGCACCCAGTGCAACTCCACGCTCTGGCGGGTGGTGAGGTGCAGCCAGTCAGGCCCGTAGCGTCGCGCCAGGCGAGCCAGACCCCTGGCCTGCGCACTGAGCAGCACGCCGCCGGGCACCCGGACCCGCACCATGAACACGCCGTCCTGGGACTGCGGGCACACGCCGTAGGTCTTCAGGCGATAGCCGTCGTCGACGCTGAGCCAGCCGTGACCTTCGGCGGTCAACCGGTCGAGGTCGACGTGCAGTCCTGAGCGCTTGGCGACGGGGATGTTCGGTGCAGCCATGGGCGCACGGTACGAGCGCTGCGTTGCACCCTGGTGAGGGCCGGATCAACGTCGCACGTCGATGCGCTCACGGCGCCCGACCAGCGGTGTGAGATCAGAACGCCTCGTCGAACGAGACATCGCCCGACACGCCCGCCTGGTACGACGAGACGGTCCGCTCGAAGAAGTTCGTCAGCTCCTGCACGTCCTGGAGCTCCATGAAGCCGAACGGGTTCTTGGAGCCGTACTGACGGGGAAGGCCCAACTGGGCCAGGCGCTGGTCGGCGACGAACTGGAGGTACTCGCGCATGTCGACGAGCGACATGCCGGCGATGCCCTGGCTCAGGAGGTCCTCGGCGAAACCGAACTCACACTCGACGGCCTCGCCGATCATCTCTGACACACGGGCGTTCAGGTCGTCGTCGAACAGGTCGGGCTCCTCGCGGCGCACCTGCTCGATGACCTCGAACGCGAAGTTCATGTGGCACGACTCGTCGCGGAACACCCAGTTGGTGCCTGCGGCCAGGCCGTTCAGCAGACCCTTGGAACGCAGGAAGTACACGTACGCGAACGCACCGAAGAAGAACAGGCCCTCGATGCACGCAGCGAAGCAGATCAGGTTGAGCATGAACTGCTTGCGGTCCTCGCGGGTGCGCAGCTCGTCCAGGCTGTTGATCGAGTCGATCCACTTGAAGCAGAACTCGCCCTTGCGGCGGATCGACGAGATGTTCTCGATCGCGGCGAACGCCTGGGCGCGCTCGTCCTGATCCGGGATGTAGGTGTCGAGCAGCGTCAGGTAGAACTGGACGTGCAGCGCCTCTTCGTAGAGCTGACGACTCAGGTACATGCGGGCTTCGGGCGTGTTGATGTGCTGGTACAGGTTGAGCACCAGGTTGTTCGCCACGATCGAGTCGCCCGTTGCGAAGAACGCGACCAGACGGTTGATCAGGTGCCGCTCGGCGGGCAGCAACTTGCGCTGCAGGTCGACGAGGTCGTCGGAGAAGTCGATCTCCTCCACCGTCCAGGTGTTGCGGATCGCGTCCCGGTACATGTCGTAGAACTGCGGATAGCGCATCGGCCGCAGCGTCAGGTGGAAACCGGGATCCAACAGGTTGCCGGCCCCGACGACGGGCTCGGCGGCGGGTGCGGGCGCAACACCGGGTGCGGCGGCGGGTGCCGGAAGGTTGTAGGCGACTGCTTCGTTCAGCGACATGTGGGCGCGGTGCTCCTGGGGCGAGGTCGTGCAGAGGACGTGCGAAGTGCGTTCGGTAGGGCGGTGAAGCGAGCGATCGATGGGTCAGAGAGCACGGCTCACTGGCACGCTTCGCAGGCTTCGGGGTTCTCGAGGGAGCAGGCGAGCGCCTCTTCCTCTGTGTAGGTCTTGGGTTCGGCGGCGGGAGCGGGCAGCGGCGCCGGCTCACCGCCACCGCTCGGGCCGGGCCCGTCGGGTGTCGTCGAGGCGGTCGCGGCGGTCGTCGTCTTGTTGATGCGCGTCGCCGGACGGGAGCGCATGTAGTAGGTCGTCTTGAGCCCGGACTTCCACGCGTGGACGTACATCGAGGAGAGCTTCCCGATGGTCGGCGACTCCATGAACAGGTTCAGCGACTGCGACTGGTCGATGAAGGCACCGCGAGCGGCGCCCATGTCGATCAGCGACCGCATCGAGATCTCCCACGCCGTGCGGTACACCGCTCGAACGTCGGCAGGGATCTGCTCGATGCCCTGGACCGATCCCTCGTCGCGCTTGATCGCCGAGATGATCGAATCGGTCCACAGCCCGCGGGACTGCAGCTCGCGGACCAGGTAGTTGTTGATCTGGAGGAACTCACCCGAGAGCGTCTCGCGCTTGAACAGGTTCGACACCTGCGGCTCGATGCACTCATAGCAACCGGCGATCGACGCGATCGTCGCGGTGGGGGCGATCGCGATCATCAGCGAGTTGCGCAGGCCGGTGCGGGCGATGCGCTCCTTGAGTGCGTCCCAGCGAGCCGGATCGGTCGGGGTGACGCCCCACAGGTCGAACTGCAGCTGCCCCTTGGCAGCCCGGGTATCGGCGAATCCGACGTGTGCGCCCGACTGCTCAGCGAGCTCGGCTGATGCGGTCAGAGCGTTGAAGTAGATCTCTTCGGAGATGCGGGTCGAAAGCGCGATTGCGGCGTCGGAGTCGAACGGCAGGCCGAGCTGGAAGAACACGTCCTGCAGACCCATCAGGCCGAGGCCGACCGGACGCCACTTGGCGTTCGAGCTGCCCGCTTCGTCCGTCGGGTAGAAGTTGATGTCGACGACCCGATCGAGGAACGGCACCGCCAGGCGCACGACCTCCGCGAGCCGGTCGAAGTCGAACGCCGCGGTACCGTCGGCGCCGGGGCGGACCAGGGCGCCGAGGTTCACCGAACCCAGGTTGCAGACCGCGGTCTCGGCCTGGTTCGTGACCTCGAGGATCTCGGTGCACAGGTTGGACAGGTGCACCACGTTCGGGGTGCCGTCCGCCGCGTTGGAACCGGTCTGGTTGCACTTCAGGTTGGACGCGTCCTTGAACGTCATCCAGCCGTTGCCGGTCTCCGCGAGGGTGCGCATCATGCGCTGGTACAGCTGGCGTGCCGGCACCTGACGCTCGAACAGCCCGTCGTTCTCCGCCTTGATGTAGGCGTCGCGGAACTCGTCGCCGAACAGGTCGATGAGGTGCGGCACCTTCTTGGGGTCGAACAGCGACCACTGCCAGTCCTGCTCGACGCGCTCCATGAACAGGTCGGGGATCCAGTTGGCGAGGTTCAGGTTGTGGGTGCGCCGGGCGTTGTCGCCGGTGTTGTCACGCAGCTCCAGGAACTCTTCGATGTCGGCGTGCCAGGTCTCGAGGTACACGCACGCCGCACCCTTGCGACGTCCGCCCTGGTTGACCGCTGCGACCGACGAGTCCAGCGTCTTGAGCCACGGCACGATCCCGTTCGACAGACCGTTGGTGCCCCGGATCAGCGAGCCGCGGGAGCGGACCCGGCTGTAGGACAGGCCGATGCCGCCGGCGTGCTTGGAGAGCCGGGCGACGTCGCGGTAGCGGTCGTAGATGGCGTCGAGGTTGTCCTCGGGCGAGTCGAGCAGGTAGCAGCTCGACATCTGCGGATGCGCGGTGCCGGAGTTGAACAGCGTCGGCGAGCTCGGCAGGTACTCCAGGCTGGAGATCAGCTCGTAGAACTCGATGGCCTCTTCGGGCGTGCGCGACAGACCGCAGGCGACGCGGAGCAGGAAGTACTGCGGCGTCTCGACGACCTGGCGGGTCTCGGGGTGGCGCAGCAGGTAGCGGTCATACACGGTGCGCAGGCCGAAGAACTCATACAGCCAGTTGCGGTCCGCAAGCACCGCGTCGTTCAGCTTGCGGGCGTTGGCGGCGACCATCGCGGCGGTCTCGTCGTTGATGATCCCCTGGGACTGACCCATGGCGACGGACTGGCTGAAGGAGTAGATGTCCTGGTTCTGGACCTCTTTGTCGATGACCGTGGCGAGCAGCCGGGCAGCGAGGCGGGAGTAGTTGGGCTCCTCGGAGATCAACGCTGCCGCGGTGCGGATCGAGAGCTCGTCGAGCTCCTCGGTGCTCGAGCCGTCGACGAGACCGGAGATCGTCCGGGTGGCGACCCGCATGGGGTCGACGTTCTCCAGGCCCACGGCGCAACGGGCGACCGCACGGACGATCTTGTTGAGGTCGACGGCTTCGAGGCTGCCGTCACGCTTTCGCACCTGCATCGGCGACCCGGTGGCAGAGTCGGTCAGGTCGACCACCCCGACGTTCGGGCGCGCGATGGGCTCGTCGCCCACGACCTGCACGGGACGCGCACCTGCGTCCGGTTCTGCTGCGACTTCGACGACGTCCTGGTCCAGTGCCACCGCTGGTCCCCCTTCTGCGCACCCTGCGCTCGATCTGCGTGTCCGTCGGTCTGCGTGACCGACGAAGCTCCCTCTCCTGGCCCCGGACACGACGTCTCCGGAGCTCCCCGACCGGGCAGCGACAGCGCTGACGAGCCCTGCAACTGGCGTTGGACCCTGAACGAGCGAGACACCAGATGTTGTGGCCGGGAATTCCCCCAACCCCAAGATGTGGGGACGGGCTCGTAATTACAGCCGGGTAACTACAACCCTGTCAACGGTTTCAGGATCGGATCGGCCGGGTTCTTCGAAACTCGCGCGGTACGTCCACGCGCGCGGCCATCGCGCACCATGTCAGCCACTCTCCGCGCGATCTTCGCGGGACCTTCGCGGGGTCCAGAACGGTCGCGTGGCAGATGCCCGCGCACCGGACGCGTCGCAGCCCGTAGGGTGACGACGATGGCCGAGCACGAGCGCGCAGCAGACGGTTCCCCGCTCCCCGGTTCACCGGGTTCCCCGCTGTGGGACCCGGGAGCGGTGCCGGCGGCGACGGTGATCGTGCTGCGCGACAGCGACGACGGGCCCGAAGTCCTGATGCTGAAGCGGGACCGAGATCTGCGCTTCGCCGGCGGCATGTGGGTGTTCCCCGGCGGCCGGATCGACGACGACGACTGGCAGGCTCCAGAACCGAGCAGCACCGAGCCGGACGCCGCCATCGAGGCAGCAGCGCGTCGCGCTGCGGTCCGGGAAGCGATGGAAGAGGCCGGCATCGCAGTGATCGAGCCGTCGTTGCGACGCTGGTCGCACTGGACGCCACCGCAGTTCTCCGACCACCGGTTCACCACGGCGTTCTTCGTGGCGCCGGCTGACGACGCGTCGGCCGAGATCATCGTCGACGACGGCGAGATCCGCGAGCACCGCTGGGCCACTCCGGCGCAGGTCGTGTCGATGCGTGACACCGGCGAGATCGAGCTCGCCCCGCCGACGTTCATCACGCTGCGCCAGCTGATGCAGCACGCTGAGGTGGCGTCGGTGCTCGACGCCGCAACGCAGCGGGAGCAGGCCCGCACGATCGAGCACTTCGCGACCCGGGTCGTCACCCACGACGGCGGGTGGACCGCGGTGTACCACGGCGACACGCTCTACGAGTACGCCGGCGGCCACGGCGCCACCTCCGCCGGGCTGAGCAGCGCACCCGGCGAGGTGACGGCGCTCGACCTCGAGGCGGCAGGCCCGCGCCACCGGCTCCTCATGGCCGAGCAGTGGTCCTACATCCGGCAGGGGTGCTGATGTCGGACATGGAGCGCGACCCAGCCGATGTCGCAGCGAACGCAGCGATGGAGATGAACGCCCCTGCGACGATCGTCTGCGTCGACTGCGGCGGGACCTGTCACCTGCTCAGCCGTCCGAGCGAGGGCGACGACGGCCGCGTCGGGTTCCGCCCCGGCGACATCGTCTCGTATCGGTGCAGCGACTGCCTGGACCGTTGGGACGTCGAGCTCGACGACGCCGACGTCTGAGCGATCCCCCGACATCGCCCAAATGGCCATCTTGGGGGGCTGGGACCCGCCGCTACGCTGATCCGGCCATGGTCGACGCCGAACAGCCCTCACCAGATCAGCCCTCACCCGATCAGCCCGCGGCTGGGCCCTACCCGACGGTGCCGTCGCGCCCCGACCTCCCGGCGATCGAGACGCGCCTGCTCGACCGGTGGGCCGAGCAGCACACGTTCGAGCGCTCGATCGAACAGCGATCGGCCGACGAGGAGTTCGTCTTCTACGACGGCCCGCCGTTCGCGAACGGGCTCCCCCACTACGGCCACCTGCTGACCGGCTACGTCAAGGACGTCATCCCCCGCTACCAGACGATGCGCGGCAAGTTGGTGCACCGCCGCTTCGGTTGGGACTGCCACGGCCTTCCGGCCGAGATGCTCGTGGAGAAGGAGCTCGGCGTGGCGGGGCGCGCCGCGATCACGAGCTACGGCATCGACCGGTTCAACGACGCGTGCCGCACCTCGGTCATGCAGTTCACCGACCAGTGGGAGCGCTACGTCAACCGTCAGGCCCGTTGGGTCGACTTCGCCGATGACTACAAGACCATGGACCTCCCCTACATGGAGTCGGTGATCTGGGCGTTCAGCGAGCTGTGGAAGAAGGGCCTGATCTACGAGGCCTACCGGGTCATGCCCTACTCGTGGGGAGCCGAGACGCCGCTGTCGAACTTCGAGATCCGCCTCGACGACGCCACCCGCCCCCGCCAGGACCCGGCGCTGACCGTGGCGTTCGAGCTGCTCGCCGATCGTGGGGATGCGCGGGCAGCGGAGCTGCTCGGCGACGGACCCGCGGAGATCTGGGCCTGGACGACCACGCCCTGGACCCTGCCGTCCAACCTGGCGCTCGCCACCGGTCCGGCGTTGGAGTACTCGGTGCTCGAGGTCGTCTCGGGTCCTCGGTCCGGGCGGCGCGTGGTGCTCGGCTCCGGCGCGATCGCCCGCTACGCCAAGGAGCTCGGCGACGACGTCGAGGTCGTCGGCACCCTGACCGGCGCGGATCTCGCCGGGCTGGGCTACACGCCGATGTTCGACTACTTCGCCGGCCGTGACGCCAGCTTCGTGGTGCTCAACGACGACTTCGTGACCGACGACGACGGCACCGGCGTGGTGCACATGGCGCCCGGCTTCGGCGAGGACGACCAGCGGGTCTGCGAGGCGCACGGCATCGTGTTGGTCTGCCCCGTCGACGACAGCGGCCGCTTCACCGCCGAGGTGCCCGACTACGTCGGCCAGAACGTCTTCGACGCCAACCCCAACGTGATCGCGGACCTCAAGGCCGCCGAGGTGGTCGTCCGCCACGACACCTACGACCACAACTACCCGCACTGCTGGCGGACCGACACGCCGATCATCTACAAGGCCGTGTCGTCGTGGTACGTGGAGGTCACCGCCTTCCGTGACCGCCTGGTGGAGCTCAACGACGACATCGAGTGGATCCCCGGCCACGTGCGCGACGGCCAGTTCGGCAAGTGGCTCGCCGGCGCTCGGGACTGGTCGATCAGCCGCAACCGCTTCTGGGGGTCGCCGATCCCGGTGTGGCGTTCCGACGACCCCGCGTACCCGCGTACCGACGTCTACGGCTCGCTCGACGAGATCGAGCGCGACTTCGGCGTGCGTCCAGCGGACCTGCATCGTCCGATCGTCGACGACCTCGTCCGCCCCAACCCCGACGACCCGACCGGGAAGTCGATGATGCGGCGCGTGTCGGAGGTGTTCGACTGCTGGTTCGAGTCCGGCTCGATGCCCTTCGCCCAGGTGCACTACCCGTTCGAGAACGCGACGTGGTTCGACGAGCACTCGCCCGCCGACTTCATCGTCGAGTACATCGCCCAGACGCGCGGCTGGTTCTACACGCTGCACGTCCTGTCGGTCGCGTTGTTCGACCGTCCCGCGTTCTCGAACGTGATCTGCCACGGCGTCGTGCTCGACCACGAGGGCCGCAAGCTGTCGAAGAAGCTGCGCAACTACCCCGACCCCGAAGAGGTGATGGGCACCCTCGGCTCCGACGCGCTGCGTTGGTACCTGATGGCATCGCCGATCCTCCGCGGCGGCGATCTGCGCATCGCCACCGATGCGTCCGAGATCAGCGAAGTGGTGCGCCTGGTCATCAACCCGATCTGGAACGCGTATTCGTTCTTCACCCTGTACGCGAACGCGGATGGTGAACCCGGCCGGTTCCGCACCGACAGCACCGACGTGCTCGACCGCTACATCCTCGCCACGACTCGTGCGTTGATCGAGTCGACCCAGGCGCGCATGGACGCGTTCGACATCGCAGGTACCTGCCAGGACGTCCTCGGCTTCTTGGACGCGCTCAACAACTGGTACATCCGCCGCTCACGCGAGCGCTTCTGGGGATCGGGATCCGGCGTCACCGAACAGGCCCGAGCGGATGCCCGCGACACCTTGTTCACCGTGCTCTCCACGCTGGTGAAGATCACCGCACCGCTGCTGCCGTTCCTCAGCGAGGAGCTCTACCTGGGCCTGCACGGTCCGGGTAGCGGCATCAGCAACAGCAACAGCACCGAGAGCGGCTCGGTGCACCTCGAGGACTGGCCCGATGCCACCGAACTGCCCGCCGATCCCGACCTGGTCACCACCATGGACCGGATCCGAGAGGTGTGCTCGGTCGGTCTCGGGCTCCGAGAGGACCACCGTCTGCGGGCCCGGTTGCCGCTGGCGTCGGTGACCGTCGCCGGCAGCGACGTCGCGACACTCGAACCGTTGCTCGGCCTGGTCCGCGACGAGCTCAACGTGAAGCACGTCATCCTGACCGACGACCTCGACTCGGTCGGTTCCTTCCAGCTGCGCCCGAACGCCCGCGTGCTCGGACCTCGGCTGGGCAAGTCCGTCCAGGAGGTCATCAAAGCCGCAAAGGCGGGCGACTGGTCCACGAACGACGACGGCACGGTTGCCGTCGCCGGCCAGGTGCTGAACGCCGACGAGTTCGACCTGGCCCTCGTGGCGCGAGAAGGCGCAGCGGCCGGACCGCTGCGCGACAACAAGGCCGTCGTCGAGCTCGACATCGATGTCACACCCGAGCTCGCCGCCGAAGGCCTGGCACGAGATGTGGTTCGTGTCGTGCAGCAGGCCCGCAAGGACGCGGACCTGGTGGTCACCGACCGCATCGTCGCCACCCTGACCCTGTCGCCCGAGGTCGCGGCCGCCGTCGACACGCACCGGAGCTGGATCGCCGAGCAGGTGCTGGCGACCTCGATCGATGTCGTCGTCGCAGACGGCGAGCCGGAAGCGACGGTCGCCGTCGCGGGCTGAATGGTTGCGCGCTGAGGGGTTGCGGGCTGAAGGGACTCGGCCCGACCTCGCCGGTCGCCGTCAGAAGTAGGCGGGACCGGTGCCCGACGATCCGGCGAGGAGCTCCGCCTCCACGGTCTC
>Ga0209023_10003787_pt1 | contig 17742 bp, 12 predicted proteins | sample LakOneMetagenome_FD_187468 | JGI IMG/M metagenome (GOLD analysis project Ga0209023, IMG submission 187468) | Freshwater and sediment microbial communities from Lake Erie, Canada (SPAdes) (version 2) | ecosystem: Environmental > Aquatic > Freshwater > Lentic | place: Lake Erie, Canada... | reverse complement strand
CCAAAATTCTCTACAATACGCGCCTGTTACATGCATTGCCTTTAGTCCCCATCGTCTAGAGGCCTAGGACATCACCCTTTCACGGTGAGTACCGGGGTTCGAATCCCCGTGGGGACGCCAAATTCGAGATTGCTGTAGTCCATTACAGTACAAAAAGCCTTAAGTTTATTGACTTAAGGCTTTTTTGTTGTCCGGAATTGTTCACACAAATCCACCAAAATCCGCGACCTTTAACGGTACATTTAGCGGTATCAGAATATACCGTTAAAAGGTGCAATCGTGACTAAGAAAACGAGACAGCTAGATAAGCTTGGTTTTAAGTTTGTTGAGAGCTTGAAATACGACGATCCTGAAAACCCACGCGATGGCAAGAAAGCACAGAACAAGCATTCCGATGGCGGCGGGATGTACTTACTTGTCAAACCCAATAACTCTAGACATTGGCACATGGATTACACACGCCCTGTATCCAAAAAGCGTAATACTTTAGCTTTTGGCATCTATCCAACCGTTACCATCGCAAAAGCACGCGATAGACGCAATGAAACAAGAAGATTGCTTGATAGTGGTATTGATCCTGCTGAACATCGGGATGAAATTAAGCAACTTAAACTCAATGAACACATCAATACTTTTGAATTGCTGGCTCGGGAATGCCTAGCAATCCGAGCACTGGAAGGCAAAAAGGATGGTGAGTTTTTACGTCGACTTGAACATGATGTATTGCCTTATATTGGAAAAAAACCGATAACCAAGTTCACAACGATCATGCTAGAAGATGAAGTCACCAAGCGAATTGCTGGCAGAAATGCTTTATCTGTCGTTGATAAGGTTAAAAAAGATTTGATCAAGATTTTTGATCTTGCCAAAGATCGCAGTATTATTTCTGACAATCCTGCTGAGAAAATTACAATTCCCAAATACACCGAAGGAAATTTTAACGCGATCACAGAACCTGATGTTGATCTGGTCAAAATGCTCCGCGATATTTGGGATTATGAAAATCGTATTGGTATCAATATATGCACTGCATTTGCCTTAAGGTTGTCCGTACTAACTTTTCTTCGTCCCACCGAGATTAGGTCTCTAAAGTGGTCTAGCTTTAAACGTGATAGTAAACGTCTTGAAGTTGAAACGCTTAAAACTGATAACAGGACGAATACCTATAACCATATTGTTCCCTTATCTCGCCAATCCATTGAACTATTGGAAAGGTTATATCTCATTACAGGATCATCAGATTATGTGTTCTATAGCCCTGTCGGTAAAGAACCATACCTTTCTGAAAACACGGTCAATGATGCCCTGAAACGCATGGGTTATCGTGGTAAACAAACTGCACATGGGTTTCGGGCAACTGCGGCAACAATATTAGATGAGGTCTTGGGTTATCACCCCAATTGGATCAACGCTCAACTTGCTCATGTGGTCAATGACCAAAACAAAACATCATACTTTCGTGTGAAGTACCTAAAACATAGGGTGAAAATGATGCAAGTATGGGCGGACTACATCGATGACTTGTTGAATGGGACTTCATTTGTCCCTGTTGTTTCGTATGAGGATGATGACTAAACATACCTGTTATTGGTTATGGCAGCTGGAATGATGAAGATTAGTACCATGATCGATCATTGATGTCTGATCGATCCTTAACATGTCATTTGGTGCCATCTCAAGAGTTTTTTAGAATGCCTAGTAGCTTAAGTTTTTCTAGGAATTGGAGTGGGTCGGTTTCAAGCACTGCGAGCCAATCCACAAGCTCAACTACATCCAAACGACGCTCAAGCCCCTCCGTCTTAGAAATATAAGACTGGGGCTTTGATAGCTTGCTTGCTAAATTTACCTGCGTAATGCCTTTTTCATTCCTTAAATGAATGAGTTGAGCAATCATGAGGCTATAACGAGGGTCATGGATAGTGCTCATGGTCAGCACTATCACGGAAGATGTTCTTTATCCCAAAATAGGATATTATTTTAATGAAAGTTTATTTATAGTTGCTAAGTGTCTGTCTTATTTGCTTAAACAGAAAGAATGTACGTAAGATTCTTAGACTGGAGTTCTAAAACTAAGCTTCATAACTGTGAGAAAACCTCAAAAACCGATTAGCGCTTGCATCAAACAAAGATTAAAGGATTGAAATGTATGAATAAAATATTATCCACTTGTTTCTTATTGCTATCTATGAACCAGTTAGCCAATGCATCAACAACTGCCAAAATTATTAAAGATGAAGGCAGTATTTATGTAAATCAACAAAATCCAAAAAATAATGGTTTTTATACAGTCATTAAACAGTATAAAGTTCTTTATCGTGGTGAAGTAAAAATGCTATTAAGATTGCAAAATGCTATTAATAATAATAGTGCAATAACAATAACCCAGCCAATTCAAGATGGGTACGATGCGGCAATTAAGAAATGCCTCTACAACAATGATCCTATTATTGTCTTTACTGAAGTTAAGCACTCTGACCCTAACAATAATTCAGATAAACTACTACTAGCGGTACAGGTTGATACAGTCTTTTACAAACTTATAAACCTTGATCCCAGTAAGGTAAATTGTAATTTAGAAGATTCTTCTCAAAACAATTAATGCAAATAATTTTAAATTAAACGTATAGGTAAATTTTACAATTTAAAGGGGCTGATATGAGTATGGTTTATTGTCGTAGTTGCGGTCATCAAGTGCATGAAACTGTAAGATTTTGTCCTGATTGTGGTGCATCACAAACATCAGCATCTTCAATTCAAGATTCCGTAACGCATGCAATCAAAAAATCGGACTTCCCACCTATTGCTGAGTTTCTTTTTTCATCTAAGGGTCGAGTTACTCGTTTTCAACTTTGGATGTCTTTGATTGCAAATTTCGTCATTCAATTATTTCTTTTTCAAATGGCGAAATCATCTGACAATATTGGCATTTTAATCATTTACACTGCGGCTATTATTTATCCAGCAATTGTCATTTTAATCAAACGATGCCGTGATACTGGATTAAGTCCTAAATATCTTTGGCTGCTCTTAGTGCCTTTAATTGGCTTTATTCCGTTATTTGCGCTTTTATTTAGCGAGAGTGATGGGAGTGATAATAGTATTTCAAGCGATGCAGAAAATATTAAAAAGCAAACAAACTCAACTACTAGTCAAAGCACCGCCCCAGATGTTTCTTACAAAAGCCGTGATTCTGTGGCAGATGAAAACTCTATCATTGATGAAGTCTTCGATTCAAAGCAGCCTTATTTTGCTAGTGAAGCAGGTCAAGCCGCCCTTCATAACAGTAATACAGCAACAAGCTATTCAATGAGCGAACAATCTGTAGGCGAAAGTACAGGCACAGAAACAATCCAACACCCTGAACCCGTAAAAGTTAATGAGGATTCGCCTAAGAAGAATAATGATCTAAAAAAGGGTGGTCTGACGGTTTTAATTTTATTCTTATTAATTATTCTAGTTCTATGGTTAGAGCACACTTCGCCACCGTCCAAACAAGCAACCATTGATGTTCAAGAACAGTACGATCCAGCGTCAAATACTACCAAACTTGTTGAAATTAAAAGAGGAAACAGCGATCAGGGTGGTGCAAGCACTACACAGCAATCAATACCAGAAGCACCTAAAACCTCTAATATCATTGACCCCAATAGCTATCAGGTAATAGAGAATCTTGGTGGTTGGTCAGTATTTAATGATTCAACAAGAAAAGATAAATTTCCTTATAGAGGAATTATTTTTTCTAAAATTATTATGCAAAATGAAGTCAAATATCTTGTCCAAATACAAAATGAATCAAATGCTGATTTGGCTGATATGACAACATCTATTCTTGATGGATACAGCATAACAAACAGCAATTGCACTTTAAAAGCGATGTCATCTCCAGATAGCTTAAGGACGGATATTTTCGCAACTGTTAAGTTTTCAGGAAAAACAAATGACATTTTGAAAGCATGGAGAGTTGATGTTGAAAATAACAAATTCGTAGAGCTTAGCCCGAATGATGTTAAGTGTACATCTAATACAGATGTTGGTAATGATGGTGATGTGGACTAAATTATAAATGACCATTTTTATTATATTTGCAATTCTAGGCTTTATTTATACGGTTTTTATTAAGCCTAGTACCACTAATATTCCTGCAAATGAAGCCTCTCAAGCAAAAACCACGATCAACAATCTTTTTCCGTTCATTGATTTAATTACGTACTATGCACTGGATGACGGTAGGGCTTGGACTTCGGATAAAGTGAAGTATGTAAAGCATATTCTTTCGGACTTTGTGGTCAGCGATTGGGACAAGACATTGCTTAAAGAAAGATTAAAATTAAAAAATAATAAATCTTTAAATCATTTGATTGATGAGTATAAAAACTCTTATCCAGCGCTTGAGAAAAAGATAGCTGCTATGACTTGCATCTGTGAAATGCTGTGTTTGGATGGCGTACCTACGATCAAAGTGAAGGAAAAAGTTACATATCTGGGTAATAATCTTGGTTTATCTAAAGTTCACATCGCATCTGTTTTCTACAAATTTAAACACATGCTTGGTGAGGAAAATTCTACAAACCAAAGCCATGAGGAAAATATAAGCCCTCCTGACAACAATGGTCATGATATAGCATGGGCTTGCAACACCTTGGAAATCCCAATCAATCAAATCTCTCCTGAGCGAGTGCAACAGGCGTATAGAGTCAAAATCAAAGAATTTCATCCTGATAAACACCAGTCTCTATCTGATTCGATAAGACGTTTACTTCATGAAAAAACCCAAGATTTGAATAAAGCAAAAGATATATTACTTGGAAAACTCTAGTAAAACTCTCCTGAACAATAGAAAGCGGTGTACAACGCAATTGATATTTTCTAAGTGAAAGTCAGAATCAATAAGCATGTTACCTCCGCGTATGTTGTTGAGTTTAGATAAAAATTATGATCAAACTTTGTTCTATAATGCGGTTTTAGGCGCATCAAAACCATTGGGCTACCCTAGCGCCACTCATGCTCACATCGTTCAACAGTGGAGAAAATAGACACATTATTGAGCACATTAGTGACTGATATGACTAAGTTATTTTTAATTTCTTTCTTCATTTTCACTATGTACGAGTTAGAGCAAGCACAAGAACATAAACAAACCCCTAGAGCTGTATAACACTCTCTGTTTTTGAGTCTCAAAAAGTTCAATGTCCGTGAACCAAACAAACCATAGTTATTTATTACTCAAAATAAAATCAAAAAAACTTTGCATAGAGAATTTATTGTTTTTTAACTTTATTGTTAATTAACCAATAATTAATTTATTACTTATCTTTATATTTAATATGATTAATCAACACATTAATCATTAGTCACTTCTAAATACTGACAAAAAATATAAACATAAAATGTATGCTTACATCTCTATGATGCTATGACATGCAATCCAAAACCACATGAGAATGTGGTTATCACATAAAAAATATTCATTAATACTAACAACAGGAAACATTAAAATTATTACAGTCGAAAATGGCATTCGTTATTACTGCGGACGCAAAATAAACTCAAATTTAGATTACAAACTTAACAATAAAAACTTGAGAACAATCGTTGCGGTGCTAAACCAAAGCCGACAGACGATGGTGCAGCCTGTGGCTGCTAATTACTGCGCTTATATCACCAGTGACTTTGATATTAAGAAACTCATGGAGCGTGTCAAACGAGTGCTACCCGTCGATACAGCCTATGCTTTGAGCATGGAGAAGCAATTCAAGCTGCATATTCATTTGATGCTAGTCCTCGACATCGCAGGAATCAACGATCCAGATTCACTATTCGTTGATAAAGTGATACCAACGATTAGCAATCTTAAACATGTGATGAATGATGGATGCGTCATCAATCTGAGACGCAATCAAGACAGCTACTATCATGATCTATTGGATTCAGCAGAGTTCGAGGATGCAATTGAACGATACTCTTACTTGGCAAAGACGAACTACAAGAAGTATGTTCCTCAAAAATATCAAAGAGCATTCAGCAGCTCACAAATAAAAGATACCAAATACTACGATCTAGGAGATAACAATATGATCACCCCAATACGCAACAATGACAATCAAGAATTAGAAGTTAATGACTACAGTAGTTTTACAGATTTGCAAATGAAGGTCATGAGCAAAGAAATCAAACCTAATAATTTTAAAATGCGTTTTTACATAAATGACAATGCCACACAAACAATAAAATGGATTTATATGGTTTCGTGTGATTATTATTCTTTTAAAAATGAACATGCGCTTTATATTACATTAGATGAATTATTGAGTTCTAAACAACCTTATGATTCAGATTGGTATACAGAGCTATCAATTCAATTAAAGTATTTGATTAACAGAGCAGTTGTCAGAGTTAAGGGCAATCTAAGTGATGATCAAGAGTTGTCAGTTTATGCACTCGTCCCAAAGTTGCAAGAACTTGAAGAGGTGTTATCCATTGCCGTGACTCCATATAGACAAGTTAATATGGATTGAATGTGTATCAGTTATTTTGTTACCCCTCTAGCCATTGAATAAAATCTCTGGCTACTTCCTCAAGAACGTACCATGCAATTCCATTGGCAACATGGGTGAAATCATCGGATTCTTCATCTAATGTTATTGCGTACTCCACTTGATGCGGTTTAAGGTCAATACAGTTAAAAGCTGCGACCATGTCGGCTATTGTGCTGTAACCGTACTCATCGGCTTGCTGTCTAGCCAGATTCAAGATGGATTTTCGATTCTGACTATAAAACAGCGTGGTGTCTGAATACAGGATAAAACCTGCAAAACCTCCTGCTGCGCCATAGTCAACAATGTCTTGTGCTGACTCGATAAAGTGACTAACACCCATTTGATGAATAACTGCTTTTTTCAGTTCCTCTGGGGTGTTGGTGGCTGATGTGGTGAATTTACCGATTTTTACTTTAGTCATGACGTGATTACTCTGCAAGTTGACCGCCTTGCTGTGCGGTAGAAGACAGGATGCCCTCTAAATGTGGATAATGAGTTGGGGGGATAATTGAGATGAAGAGAGACTATTATTTTATAAATTATTCAATAACCTATCATTTGGCTATAGCTAAACAATAATCTGATAATTGCAAATAAAACCTATCAAATAACATTAAAACATAGACTAAATGATATGTTATCGCTATACTTAACATATCTGGTCTAAATGAGAATTACTGTGAAAACAATATCAAAATGCCTTATTTACCTTCGTGCAAGTACCAAAGATCAGGATGCAGAACGATGTGTTCAATCCTTGATTGCTTTCGCCACTGAAAACAATCTTGAGTACACCATCTTCAAAGAGAATATTTCAGGGACTAAGCTCAACCGACCTGAACTAGAAAAACTGCTCAATAGTGCCAATGATGGCGATGTGCTGCTTGTAGAGTCGGTAGATCGGCTATCCCGATTGCAAGCCAAAGACTTTGAAACCCTGAAAGCCAAGATCAATCTTAAAGGATTGAAGCTAGTTGTTCATGATTTGCCCACAACTCACATATCGCTCACCACCACTGACAACATCAGCAATGCACTTCTTGTACCGATCAATAATCTTTTGATTGACCTACTTGCTACAGTTGCCAGATTAGACAATGAGAAGCGTATTGAGCGTATCAAGCAAGGGCTTGCAAGAGTGGGGTACAAGGCGACAGGCAAAAAACCAAATAGCATCAAGCATAATGAGATCAGAAAACACCTGAACAATGGTTCATTGACCAAAGAAGAAATTGCAAAGCTCGTTGATGTGGGTGTGGCAACGGTATATCGTGTAGCGGCAAAGGATAATGCAGCCTAACCCTAATGGAGCTGCTTTAAGACGCACAAATTGCTCCATCATTTGTGTGGCTTGAAGTAGCCTCCTCCCATCTAATAACAAGGTTTAATTCGATACTCAAACCACATCACAAATGCTGTTGCCGCAATTGCAAAGTTCAGCAGGCATTGGATGCTTTACAGGTCGGAGTCTAGAAAGACCCCCTCGGCAGCCCAGAGTGTCCTCCCTATGCTTTGAAATACGACATTCATGCCTCCCATACCACCCAGTCTATGCACGCACTTAGATTTTTGATGATACTGCTTACAAAATTTTATGTTGCATGTCATTTTATTCAACAGTGAATCATTTCAATAGAAGATATCTATCAGATTTTTCTTGCAATTTCTATGATGGATGTGACATGTTCTAACTTGAGGTTTTCATTAAAGTATCGATTTCTCTATGGGCAGAAGATGAAAAAAATTGATGAGCTTTGGCGGTGTACCAAGAATTATGGCAGCGATATCAAAAGTATAATTTTTCAAAAAAATGAAAATACAAAAGAAATAGTTAAAGAATTCCATTCATTGACCGCAGCATCGGATGCAGACAAAGATGGAGCATATTGTAAAATGCTCAATTTTGCCCTTCAGAATGATGAGGTATATAACATTGCGGTAACTGGTCCTTATGGCTCTGGAAAAAGTAGTGTCATAAAAACCTTTAAAAGTAACTATAATAAATTTAAATATTTAGATATTTCTTTGGCGACGTTTAAAAATACTGATGACGTAGCGCAAAATGAAAATGACACGCAAAATTCAAATAAAGCATTACAAGTTAATAGAGACAGTCCATTAGACATTGCTTCCATTGAAAAAAGCATTCTTCAACAATTATTTTACTCAGTTAGCCAAGATGAATTACCAAGATCACGTCTGAAAAGGATTGTTGAAGTCAAGAAACGATTAATTTGGTCTTGGTCTCTATTTTCGATTATGTGGTTAGTGTATGCCTTATTTTTATTTTTCCCAGATAACAAGCTATTAAATGATTTGCTTCCATTAAAAGAATTCAGAAATGTTGAATTTGTGAAATATGAAATACTTTTTATATTTCTTATGCTGAGTGCTACTATCCTATTTTTATTTTATAGTTTTTTTGAAAAAATCCAAGAGTTTAAGTTAAAATTTCAAGACGCCGAAATCACAGTATCAAATTCAAGCAATAGTTCAGTCTTAAATAATCACTTAGATGAAGTAATTTATTTCTTTGAGCGTACCAAGTTTGATGTCATCATTTTTGAAGATTTAGATAGGTTTGGTGATAATGAAATATTTGTTAGATTGCGAGAGCTGAACACTCTCATCAACAACTCAAAAAACCAAATAAAAAGAAAAATTGTTTTTCTGTATGCAATTAAAGATAGCATGTTCAAAGATAAGGATCGGACAAAATTCTTTGATGTAATTGTACCTATCATCCCTATTATTAACCCAACAAATGCTTATGACCTTATTAAAGAGCGCTTTCTTAACAATGGCGTTCTTGGTGAGAAACACGGTTTAGATAATTATTTCATCAATCAAATATCTTTACATTTTGATGATATGCGTCTTTTGACCAATATTTTTAATGAATTTAAAATATATAGCCAAAAATTGCATAATCTTAATATCAATAAAAATAAGTTATTGGCATTAATGATATACAAGAACTATCATCCTAAAGATTTCTCCAATTTACACTCCAATTTTGGAGTATTGTTTGACTTATTTAATTCAAGAAAAATTGATTTTAAAGAAAATTGCAAAATTGATATTAAAGACAATATCACTATAGATAAAAATAAATTAAGTGAAACCGAAAAAAATCTAGTTAATAGCATTAAAGAATTAAGAATGATATATGTGTTCGAATTATCCAAGCATATCAATGGGGCTGTAATTCAGCACAATATGCAAAATTGGGGACTTGTAAATATTCCACTTAGTATTTCTATTAATATTAACGGTACTTCTTTTCAATTTGATGATTCAATTCTTGACGATGAAACCTTCTCTTTACTGTCACAGAGTACATCATTTATTTTGATGATAAACAACTTACAAAAGCAACTTACTTTTAGCAGTATTGAAAAGAGTGTTGATCCACAACGCTCCTATCTACAAAGAGAACAAATAGTAAAAAATTCTCTCAATAGACAGGATATTCTGAATAGTATTAAAAAAATGGAGCTTGCGCTTAGCAACTTAGACAGTGCAAATCTGTCTGAATTGTTAGAAAAACACAGTAAAATTGACTTCTTTGACGAAGCGTGTCACGGGATAATGATTCGATATTTAGTTAAAAATAATTGGATTTCCGAAGATTATCCGACTTATATTTCATATTTCTTTGATAGCGACATAACTATCAATGATAAGAACTTTGCTATGCTGAACTCTGAAAATGGGTCTCCTGCTTTCGATGTTGAGCTTTTTAAAGTAAAGGAAACAATATTTAGGTTTCTGAAACCAGAATACTTTAAAAATAAATCTATTTTAAATTTTTCATTAGTTGATTATATTCTTTCGCATGTAAGTGAATATCAGGTACAAATAGAAAATCTTTTCATCCAACTTTCTGATAAAACAGATGAGTCGTACAGTTTTATTATTAAATACATTACGAGAAACAATTGTTTGGATGTTTTTCTAAATGAATTAATTTCTCGTTGGGGTGATATTTGGGATAATATTGAAAGAAGTGAGGATAACGAAAGTAAGAATCTAATTCTAGAAAAACTGATTAATTTTATTCATCCTGAGAATTTAGTTTTCTTGAGTAACGATAAAACCTTACAGTCAGCTTTGTCAGCAAGAACAGACTTTATTGAATATTCCAAGAAATATAGCATTGATAATAAAAAACTTTTAGCATTTCTTGATGCTGTAAGTCCACGGTTCACTGCGCTTTCATGTTCAAATGATGACTTGGATTTATTTAATTTAGTTTGCAGTAAAGGTTTTTTTGCCATTTGCCCAGAAATGATTTTGAATATTCTTGTCTTGAACAATGATGATTCTCTTTCAAACGAAATAAAAATTAAGTTCCAAGCCTCACCATATACTGCAATTTCAAATTATGAGCCTAACTATCTACTTCCGATCATTAATGATCATTTGGAGCTATTTGTAGAGAACATTGTTCTTCGTGTTGATGGAGTGTTGAGCGAAGATATTGATAAATTTATTTCTTTACTTAACCACGATCAGATTGGAAGTTCGCATAAAGTTGAAATCATTAAACGATCCTCAACTATTCTTGATGTAATTACAGCCATATCTGATAAATCTTTATGGCCAGAGTTTTTTGAGAATTCTCGTGTTACCCCGAAATGGATTAACATACTAAATTTCTTTCATGCTTCTAACAATGAAATTCACGATGAACTTATCGATTTTTTAAATATAGAAGATAACTTCACATCTCTATCTAATGAAAGAATAAGTGACCAAGTGATTGATGCAGGAGCAGAGAATCAAAAAGATATCTGCGATAATTTAGAAAAATCTATATTGCTGTGTAACCAGCTATCTAATGAAAGTTATACCGCCCTGCAAAACAGCATCACTTATCGCTATACCAATATTGATCTTTCCACACTTGATTCTATAAAGATAACCTCTCTCATCAGCCATGAGGGACTCGCATTTGATCAATACAATATTGATCAACTTAGAGCTTTGATCCCTGATCAATCTTCTTTGTTTTTGGAGAGTAATTTAGAAAAGTTAATGTCTAGTCCTGAGCTATCTTTGACAGTTGAACAGTGCATACAGTTGCTACGTAGTAAGAAATTGAATGGATCATTCATTATCGAATTTTCGTCTATCTTCTGTCAGAAATATATTGATGATGCTAATCTTTGTGATGCAATCATAACTTCATGCGTTTCTAATAATCTTGCGATACCTGATTTTGTTATTGCGAGTATATTTACTACTAATAAATCTATGGCGATTAAGGTAAAAGCCCTTTCACATCAAATCAACTTCATAAAAAACCAAGAAATATTTTCTCTCCTGACGAAGATGGATGCTCCTTACAATGAATTGGCATATGCTAATGATCATAAATATCCAGCAGAATCTATACCAAATGCCATTTTGCAAAAGTTAGAGCGTTCAGGATATATATCTTCATCGAAATCGAAGAGTAATGGTCTCTTGAAACTTCTTAAAGAGGATACAGTTAGTTTTACAACCATTTACAAGAATGAAGAAGGCGATAGCACAAATCAGTAGTGTAGCGATACGGTCTTTTAAGGAGAGTGTGGCATATTCCCACTATTCCCTGCATTCCCATCAAAATGATGATGGGAATGCAATTCGAGTACCGACACATTCACAATTCACCAAAGCTTGCTTTAAGTGCCTCTAACCTTTTTTGCTTGTCAGAGTTCATAATTGCAGCAGATTCATCGCTTTCACAAGCACACACCTTATCATGTATCAGAACATACATGCGTGTTGAACCTTTGGTTTCTGGATCATACTCCTTACGCTGAACTCCACCGCGTTCATCAGCCTTTAGCCACCTATGCTTTTGTAGCACCTTTTCAACCAGTTTGGGATCGAATCCTTTACAGACCTCTTTCTTGAACTGTTCAGGATAGACACAGTAATATTTCTCACCCATTGAATCAGTTTTGAGCAAGCCTATTCGATTGGAAATCCGTTCACGGACAGGGCTTACCACCTCAAAGCGGCTAGAACCGTTGGCTTCAATGAACTGTTGGACTTGTGACAAGATGGCGTATTCTTCGTAGTTGCCGAAGTCTCCAAAATTCATTAGCCAATTATTAAAGCATTTAGCAACACCCATCATGGCTTCACCCTGCTCCCAACCTGTGAGTCCTTGTGCCGTTGCCATTTCCCCTGCTGCTGCAATGAGGGCAAACCGATTGGCGACGCGCATCACTTGACCTTGAGCCTCTTTGGGAACATAACGTTGGATAAACTGCTGCATGTACTCAGATGCGAGTTGTGTGCATGTAGTCTGGTTATGGGCTAAATACTCAACCCACGCAAGACCAGTCGTACCGTAATATTCTTCTGATGCTTTGCTCAGATTCTGGGCAAATTCATTCGGACTTCTTGCACCGTGGATATTCTCAAATACACCCATACCTGACCCTGCGTCGGCTTCCACGTTTGCCAGTCGGTTGATCTGTCCTGCTTTAATGCGTTGTCCTGATTGATTGATGTGGGCTTCTGTAGTGATCTCACCTGAAGATAAAATCATGATACGCCATTGCTGAGCTGGACGTGCTGTACCCAGCGAATTAGCGCGGGTTTTGCCCTGTCCATTTGCCAGTGTATAAATGCTATTGGCAAACACACGAGACTCACATTGTCCCGCTTCATCCAGTGGTAAAAGACAATCATTATGCAAAGCAGCGATGCCTTCCAAACCATTCCCAGTCGCTAACCATTGCCGCATAAATTGGGATGGTTTACCCCAACTACTACTTGCAGCGCGTAAAATCGTTGTTTTGCCGCTACTGCTGTTACCGCAGAAATGAACTCCACCACCTTCTAGATTAGCAAGTTTGGCTAATGCACCCGCTAAGCCAGTTGAAATACCAAGAAGTAGACGACTGTTCCCTTGAGCAAAGCGTGAAACATGTTTAATCCAGTCTTCCCGTGTTCCCGATTGGGCATAGGGAGACTCCATACCGTATGCGCTTTGATAGACGGCTTGATCATTGCCAGCTTGATCAAAGGATCGGTTAGGCGTGATGTAGGTTGTACCAAGCCACCCTGTACGATTGGCGCATTGCATATGCTGTTCAGGATCAAAATACAAAAAGTAGTTCAGCAAGCGTTCGCGTGCGACCCTGTTGCCGCTGATGATTAAACCTGCTTGCAGCAACATCTTTCGCACTTCATGCCCATCCGCAGCAAGTGCTTCCATTGATATAACGATGCGACGGACTTGACCCTGCTTATTATGGAACTCGATTAATCGTCCACTGTCACCGCCTTCACTGTTGCAGGTTGATGCAACGATTTGAAAGGCTGAACTAAGTGGCATGATTTTTTCATGTCCGTCTTTATAATAGACATAAAACAAGCCCTCATTTGTGAGTCGGTAAGCTCTCAATAAATCAGCGATTGCCGTGTTGCTATAGACCATCTGTTTTTCTACAGGCGTGCATAATGAGATGAGCGGTACTAATGCGTTCATAGTAGTCTCTGCTAAATAAGATGAATAAGGAATTTGGTGATTCGGAAGAATGTAAGGCTTAGGCTATGGTCTAGTCTTGGATTTAAAGGCTACCAAAGTAGCCCTTTGCAAGATTCCTGCGATTAAGCCGCATTGTCAAGTGGCGGTGTACAACCGTGTTCAACAAGCCAAGCCCATACTTCCTCACAAGACCACACAGTAATACCGTGAATACGGCGATGAGCTGGAAATTTGCCATTTTTGCTCCAAGCCCAAAGCGTACTCCGTTTGAATGGTAAGAACGGGAGGATATCTTTCTCACATTTCAGTCCCCTCGCAGGCAGAAATGGAAGTTGTTGATCTGTGGTCAATGTTGAAACATTTGCTTTTACTGACATGATATTCACTCACAATGGTTAATGATCATGAATTGCAGCATCTAACACCTAGCTGCTCTCCATGCACCAATTATGTGATTGATATTACTACTTTAAAATACTTGTGCTAGTAGATCATGTGGTCTACCAGCAGACCACAATTTTGTACTTAGGCGGATTTTTTCTTTTGAGCTTTTCGTTCCCTTTCATATTCACTGATCCAGCGCTTAACCGTGTCATGAGATGCTTCTATTTCAACATAATATTTATCTGCAAATGACGTATAGGTAAAGGGTAGATGACTGTTGATTTGCCAAAGATGAATGGCTTTGTCTTTTCTTGCATAGTTTTCAGCATGCCTTTTACCCGATTTGGCTTGGCTGGTTTTCCTCACATGCTTTTTTACTGCTGCGTTGATCTGTTCGGGATGCAGCAGCGAATGGGGCAGCAATGCAATCAGCTCCTGCTCCCTAAAGATAAAATCGCTGGTGTTTAGCTCAATATGACCATTTTCAACATGATAATTGCACCGATGGCTGGCCTCATGCACGGTCAGATCTGGTTTTTCAAGGATAAATTTTGATGCTTTTTCAAAGGGGTTAAAAGAAGGTTCATAGTCATAATTTCCAACAGGTGCGTTGACTAATTTGTAATTGAGCTTGTTGAATATTTTTAAACTCCTAACACTAGCGGGTTTGTCGGTAGAGACTAGCTGAGGAATAATTGAGTCATCAAATGGTTTAATATAACCTTCAAATTCTACTTGGTAGTCTCCCACTAAAGCATAGCCAACCCGATTTGAGTGATGTGGCGGTCGGGAGTAGCAAAACTCATTCAGCAGACCTTTATAGTAAAAACTGGGGTTTAATTGCTCCTTGCGAACCAGACCTATTAGATCGGATATGGTCAAGTGATGATCTTTGCTTGCCAGAAATTCAATTGCTTGCTCTACGGTGTAATGCGTTGTCATTTGTATGATCTTCCATGTTGCCGTTATAACTTATCCTACCAATTAGACAGGAGATGCACTCTGCCGTGATAGGAGGATAGCGCAAAGTTATCACCGATAAAACGCTAAGCACTCACACTTTTTAGCTTAGAGCATTAGATGTCGACGATGCTAAGAACAAAGATACAGACTTGGACAAAAAAACGTTATATTGTTAATGATCTGTAAACTTGATCAGCTACCGTATCAAGCCCGAATTAGTGAACAATAAAGAGAGTTTGTCCGTAACAATCCAGCTCAGTTAACGGTATTTGTAACGGTATTAAATTTCTAATGAAATTAAATATATTGATTTTTAATAAATTTATTAATTAATTTGACGTACCGTGGGGACGCCAAATTCGAAATCGCTGTAGTCCGCTACAGTACAAAAAAGCCCTTCAGCTTCAAGCTTTAGGGCTTTTTTGTTGTCCGCGTTTATTCACAGTAGATTACCTAAATCCACGTCATTCAACGGTACATTGAGCGTTATCAAAAAATACAGTTAATAGGTATAATCGCCGCAGATAGTCATCACCATGTTAGATGATTTATCAAAAAACAAGTTATTAAAAATTGTGCTTGGCGCACGCACCTTATGAGCTAAGTATAAGTCCATTAAAATCAAATAAATAATTAAGTAATTTAACTAAAATTAGAGGAAAAATATGAATAAAAGCAAGCTACTTATGGCATTAAGCGTTTCGTTAATTTTAACTGCATGTGGTGGCGGGGGATCATCAAGTTCAACTACAAACACACCATCGGCAAACAGCGGTTCTACAAGTTCTGGGGCAACTAGCACTGGCAGCACATCAACTGGCAGCAGTGGTTCAAGTACTAGCGCTTCACATTTTTTATATACCACAGCAATGAACCGCACTGGCCCTACACCTGACACTATAACTGGCACCACATCTGGCACTACTATATATGCGATTGGAGCTAAAGGTGTTCTGTCATCGACTTCATCGGTCAACGTTAATGCAGATGGATTGTATATCGACCCTACTGGAAAATTTGCATATATCCCTGTCCACAACCTCGGTTCAACACTAACCAGTAATGAAACACTTAATCAATATGCGGTCAATGCAGACGGATCGTTGTCACCGTTGTCTGTACCAACCATCTCAACCCATTTTCTCAGCGGCTGGGCTATACACATCGTATTTGATCCATTGGGTAAGTTTGCGTATGTTACCGGTACGATCAACAACAGTACAGATCCATTAACACTCTCAAATATAAGAGATGTGATAGAAACCTATGCTGTGGGTTCTAATGGGTCATTGTCTTTGATTTCCACAACCATGGAGCCTCATGGGACCCACGTAAGTGATATTGCAGTCAACCCAATCACGAATACGGTATATACCGTGAGGTTAAATCAGACACCATATGGCACTACGACTGTCAACGCGTATAGTATTGGGTCTAAGGGTGCTTTAGCTGCCATTGGATCTCCCCTCACCTTCAATGCTAGTGGTCGTGGAATCGCAATTGATCCAGCAGGCAAGTTTGCGTATATTATTGCAGATATAACGTCATCTGATAGCCTAGTTTATGAATACACAGTAGCTTCAAACGGCGCACTGACACCTATGACTACACCTTCTGTGAGCGCCGGCAATATCCCTATGCAAATGGCGATAGATCCTTCTGGAAAATATGCCTATGTAATCAATCTTGCTAGTAACAATATTTCTCAATTTACGATTGGTGCAAATGGCAGGTTGTCGCCGATGGCTATGCCAATTGTGACCGCAATAGAACCGAACTTTATCGGGTTAGATCCTGCGGGAGGAAGCATCTATGTGGGTAGTGTGTCTACAGGCAATATAACTTCATACGCTATAGGCTCTAATGGTTCATTGACTGTTGGTGCTACAACCCACATAAGCAATACCACTTATGGGTCTGTGACGTTTATTACTACACACTAAATTTGAATCTCAAAATCCATCATAGCCTTGGCGGTTATGGTGGATTTTATTTACGTATCGTTGCACACACAAAATGTGATCCAAGACTTAAAGTACGAGATAACAACCATAACCAAAAAGAAAAAAATTAAATTAAATCAAATATTTGATAAATATAATCCACACACAAAACTTAAGTCATTGATATATTCTGCTTAACACATAAAAAGTAACTTACTAAAAAAGCCTATCAGTTCATACTGGTAGGCTTTTTTTATTGTCCGCAAAATATGACCAAAGCTCGTAGCCTTCAACGGTACATAAAGTGGATTTAAATAGCAGGTCTATATGGCTTTGGAATTTTAAAAAAACCATAGATCTGAATCACAAACCAAAACAACTCAAATATCGCAAAGATCCATGTCACAGGATTGATGCTATA
>Ga0209023_10003786_pt1 | contig 17744 bp, 11 predicted proteins | sample LakOneMetagenome_FD_187468 | JGI IMG/M metagenome (GOLD analysis project Ga0209023, IMG submission 187468) | Freshwater and sediment microbial communities from Lake Erie, Canada (SPAdes) (version 2) | ecosystem: Environmental > Aquatic > Freshwater > Lentic | place: Lake Erie, Canada... | reverse complement strand
GCGCATCGGCCACAGCAAATCGCTGGAGGCCGTCCTCGAGCCGGCCGCTGGCGACGGCTTGCTGCCCCGCAAGGACCGGAGCCAGCAGCCACGCTGCGCCGGCGCACGCCGCCCCCAGCAGGAAGAGGACCGAGGCCCACGCCACTACGCGAGCTGACACACCGAATCGCCGAGGCTCCATTCGATCCCGTTTCTCCCGCGTCAGCACGTCACGGTGGCCCACCACCGTGACGTTCGACAGGTCTGGGTGTCAGACCAATTCGGCCATGCCGCTGAGCGACCGACCGAAGTGGAACGCGACAGAGCTCTGGCTGTCCCAGCCCGCGTTGAGATACGGCATGGTCCAGCGCTCGACTTTGCGCGGCTCGAGAATCGGCTTGCCAAGGAAGGGCGTCGACATGCAATACAGGCCTGCGTCGCTGCCGACCCAGATCAGATTGCGATCCCATTCGATGAACACCGAGGTGTCGCGGCGCCGCCAGCTTTCCCAGGCATCCATGTTCCCGGTCGCGCCCGGGGTCCAGGATGCGACCTCCTTTGGCGACGTGGGATCAGCGATGTCGTAGATGCGAAGACCGGCGTTGAAGTACGTCAACGCAACCAGATCGGCGCGTGCTTGGCCAGGAGCGATCACCGGCTGGATGTTGTGTGAACTGAATCGTCCCCGCGCCTGGCAGAAGTCTGCATACGGGGCGGTTGGATCGGGCACGGGTCGCGGGAAGATGCCGACGATCTTCGGGTTCCTCGGCTCTCTCGCATCAATGACGTAGCTGGTGTGCCACGGCTCGCGGCAGTCAGTCTCGAGACATTCGAAGACCGCGATCAGATGACCACGCAGTTGCGGGTGTGCCAGGTCGTCGGGAATCGGGTAGATGGTGTGATAGGGAATGCCGCCGAACGCTTCGAGGTCGTGCGTGAGGCGATGGACGACCTTCGGCTTCGTGATGTCACTCAGGTCGAGTGTGTACATCCCGAACTGCCCCATGCCGCAGTACCCGAGCGTGCCGCCGTCCTCGATCCGCTTCGGCACGCACGCGCCACCGTGGCACCCGGTCCACGAGGAGCCGTCACCGGCGAACGGGAACTTCCGATACTCCGCTTCCTCGCCATACCGCTGGCCGGGCACCCACCACTTCGCAACTTCCTTGATCCGCGCTGGGTCAGAGAGGTCGACGATCACGAGACCGTTGCTGTACGGACGCTCGCTGCTCTCCATGCGCAACTGATCGTCCCACCCGCAATCGAGGAATGCGTACTTGCCGCCATCCCAGTAGTTGGCGTGCGTGCCTCCGCCCTTCGTCCCGGTGCTGAATTCCTGCATCAGAACCGGGCGGCTCGGGTCGGTGACGTCGAACGTCCGAATGCCGCGCAGACCGGTGTAGTTGCGGCTCTTCGCCGCGTACTCGGGATCGTACTGGCCGCGCGGGAACTGCGGTGTCGGTGCGGTGAGTGGTGGACCTGATGAGCCGAGCGAGATCCACTTCTTGAGCGACGCCACATACGCGAGGCTGCCGTTGGCCGGTCGCGTCGGCTTGAAGGCCACCACTGGCTTGCGGGGATCGGTGATGTCGGTCCCGTTGAGAAACGTGCGCTGCACACCGCGGGTCCAGAACATGGAGGAATTGCCGTCCGTCGCACCATTGCCGCCGCCAGGCAGGTGGGCATGGATTTCCATGTTGTGGATGTATTCCTTGCGGTCGAGATAATTGAGCGCTCCCATCGGCAGGCGTAGTGGAACCGTCCCGCCGCCTGTTGTCGATCCTGTGACCTGCGCCCCCGCCCGAACGATGCCTCCAGCTGCAGCGGCCAGGGCGGCCCCTGCGCCAAGCAGGAGCTTGCGGCGACTGATTCCCCGACGATCGTGTTCGTTCACCAGAAGTTCTCCTTGGCGGCAGTGCGTCTGTTACGGCGTGGGCCAGCCGTCGGCGCCGCGTGCGCGGCTTGTGTGACACGCCACGATGCAGCGCGCATGCCACGCGACTTCGGCGACGATCGCGCGAATATGCCTCTGAAACGCGTCACCGCGACGTGCGCGAGCCGCCCCACTCGGACACATTTGATGGGTTCCTGGAGAGGCGAGCGACGACCCTGTCGCCTCTATCGATGCGGCGGCAGACTGAAGATGCCCGCCCGATGGCACCGACCGACGAACTGCGCGGATCGGTTCACACCAACCTTGTTTTCCTCGTTGAAGGCTCTACGCACGCACCGAGTGGCCGAGACCAGGCCTGAACGGCTGGCCTTGCCTCAACACCTCTGTCGCTTTCCTATTGTTTATGGGCACTTTTGTGTCGGACGCCATGATGTGCGAGGATGCGCCGCAGCGGTTCCACGTCTGTCCTTTAACATTACAATTGTTTGCTCATTCGGTTGTCGCAGTGGCACGAAGGGTGAACACGCCCTGACCATCCGGCGCTGTCGTCTCACAGGCTCCCATGACTGAACCACGTCACCGTCTCCCGTACTCGGCCATCGTCGATCGACCGCCCCTGGCGCTCCCGCGAAACGCGCGGATGGTGATCTGGTCGGTCCTCAATCTGGAGGTGTGGGACATCGGTCGCCCGATGGCGCGGCAGCTCCTGCCGGCGCCGAACGGTATCCCTGCGCTACCCGATGTGCCGCACTGGAGCTGGCACGAGTACGGGATGCGCGTCGGGTTCTGGCGGCTCTACGACCTGTATCGCCGGTTCGGCATCAGTCCGACCGTGTCCATCAATGCTCGCGTGTGCGAAGACTATCCGCGTGTGGCTGGCGCCTGCCGCGATGCGGGGTGGGAGTTCATGGGGCATGGCTTCGAGCAGCGGCCGATTCACCAGGAGCCTCACCCCGACGCGACCATCGCGCGCTCCATGAGCGTGATCGAGCGCTTCACCGGCCGACGTCCCAAGGGTTGGCTGGGTCCGGGCCTCACCGAAACGCTCGACACACCGGACCAGTTGTCTGCAGCCGGAATTCGCTACATCGCAGACTGGGTCCACGACGATGAGCCAACGGAGATTGCGACGAAGCATGGTCCGCTCGTCACACTGCCCTACTCCATCGAATGCAACGACATCACGATGTTCGTCGTGCAGCATCACGAGGCGCGCTACTGGACGGAGAAGTGCATCGACACGTTCGATCAGCTCTATGTGGAGAGCGTCACCCGCCCGAAGTTCCTCACCCTCGCGGTGCATCCCTACATCAGCGGTCATCCCTCGCGCATTCGTCATCTGGAAGCGGTCTACGACCACATCAAGGGAGCCGACGGCGTGCTCTACTGGAACGGCGAACAGTTGCTTGATTGGCACGAGCACTCGCGGGTGCACGCATGACGAGCACCGGCTCCGGTGACGTGGCGACGCTCGGCGCCCGATTGTCGCGGCGACGGTTTCTCGGGCTCGCCGGTGCCACGGCAGCAAGCACCTTCCTCGCGCCGCGCGCCGGGGCACAGCCACGAGCGACGACAGGCGCGATAGACATGCACGCCCACTATTTCCCGCACGCCTATCTCGAGAGCATTGCGCGTGACGGTGGGCTGCCGGGTTTCTCTGTGGATATGTCCGCAGCCGACGGACCAACGCTGCGTGGCGGCGGCGCCGTGACCGTCGTGGACGATCGCTACTGGAATCTGGAGAAACGTCTGGACGCCATGCAAAAGGCTGGCGTTCAGATGCAGGCGCTGTCACTGACGATGCCGATGCCGCACCTGGCCGCCGGTGAGCGCGCCGCGGCGCTGGCGACCGTGTTCAACGACAGTGTCATCGACGCCTGCCGCGCCTACCCGGAGCGCTTCGTCGGATGCATCGCGCTTCCGCTTCGTAATGTAGCCGCGGCCCTGGCCGAACTCCGACGCGCCAGCCGCGCGCCAGCCATGCGTGCCGTTTATCTCCCCACCAACATCAACGGCGTTGAACTGTCCGACTCGACACTCGATCCGCTCTACGAGGCCGTGCAGACACTCGGGCTCCCGATCATCCTGCATCCGCATCCGCCGGTCGTCGGCCTCGATCGCATGCAGCGGTTCTATCTGCCAAACCTGCTGGGGAATCCCTTCGACACGACCCTCGCCGCGGTGCAGCTCATTGCTGGAGGTGTGCTCGATCGGTTTCCTCGGCTGACTGTCGTGCTCCCGCACGCTGGCGGAGCGTTCCCGTTCCTGTATGGCCGCGTGCAGAAAGGCCAGCAGGTCATTCCTGATCTCGCGACGGTCGCTGAGCGGCCGGTGGCCGAGTACGTGCGCCGCTTCTACTACGACACCATCACGCACTCGGCCGACGCCCTTGCCTACGTCGTCCAGGTTGCGGGGGCCGATCGTGTACTGCTCGGGAGCGACTACCGCTTCAACATGGGCGACGACGAGCCTCGCGCCGTCGTCGATCGCCTGCCCATTACAGCTGCCGATCGCGAGCGCATCCTCTTCGCCAACGCACGGACACTGCTGCGCATGCCGTGAGTGAACCGCGGGCAGGCACCGTCCACACTGGCGCCGCGATGCCGGCGACTCCAGCGTCCTGGGGTCAAAAACCGCTAAGATGCTCTTCGTGCGCACGCCTTGTGCGCGGCGGGCCGGCGCCGTCTGGCGAGGAGTCCGCGGAAGGACGTCAGTGGCGAAGAAGCCCGCACGAGTCGGCACAACCAAGACCACCCCGCAGTCTCCAACACAGCGCGTCGGCCTGCTGACGGTCGGCGAAATGGCCACCGTCGTCGGCGTGAGCGCGTCAACGCTGCGATTCTGGGAGAGTGTCGGTCTCGTCACGCCGGCGCGCAGCAACGGACGCTACCGGCTCTACAACCACGAACTCATCGCTGTCCTGAAACGCATTCGATATCTGCGCGACGTGAAGCGGCTGAACCTGCCCGGCATCAAGCAGGAACTCGGAGAACCAACGACGGCGCGCGCCAGGAAGGCGCCGGCCTCTGAGCGTCCAACCGAACTCGGACCAAAGCTGCGCCGCCTGCGGCATCGCGCCGGTCTCGGACTGCACGCGGCCGCGAAGTCCGCCAAGATTTCACCCGGGTTCCTCAGTTCGCTGGAACTCTCGCGCGCGAACCCCAGTGTTGCCACGCTGCAACGGCTCGCCTCCACCTACGGCACGACCGTGCTGGACTTCTACGGTTTGCCCAAGCGGGTCAAACGACTGGTGCGACGTCGTGATCGGCGTGCCATCCAGACGCAGGAAGGCGTGCGCATGGAACGGCTGTCGGTCGGCGCGCGACAACTCGAAAGCACCATCTGGCACATTCGGCCTGGCGCTGGCAGCGGCGGTACGTACTCACACCAGGGTGAGGAGTTCATCTACGTCATCGCGGGGGAACTCGAACTGTGGCTCGACGAGCTCGAACGCTACACCCTTCGCGAGGGCGACAGCTTCTGGTTCGAGAGCACAGCAGGACACCGCTGGTACAACCCGTCGAAAGTCGACAGCATCCTGCTCTGGGTCAACTCACCGCCGACGTTTTGACGAGGCCGCCAGCGCCGCCTCGCAGCCACGTGCCACTTCCAGCAGACGCAGCGTGCGGTTTCGTCGCCCGACGAGTTGCAGGCCGCACGGCAGGCCCGCAGAGGTCCAACCGCAAGGAATCGTGATGGCTGGATGCCCGGTGATGTTGAAGAGTTGCGTCATCTTCAACATCAACATGCGGACCGACTCGTCGACCCCGTCGATGTTCACCGTATCGGCGCCCAGCATCGGCGCCGCAATCGGGAGCGTTGGCAAGACCAGCACCTCCACATCCTCGAGGACGGCGTCCACTTCCCGCGTCAACGCTTCACGAGCGGTTCGCGCGGCCACGTAGTCGGCCGCCGGCACCGTCGCGCCTCGTTCGATGCGGCTGCGGACCGGGGCCGTGTACGCGGCGGCGAAGCGGTCGAGCAGTGGCGCGTGATAGGCGTAGGCTTCTGGCGCTTGAAGGTTGGTGAAGACCGACGGGATACGCTGCGCCCCCGCCACGTGTCGCTCGACCACCCGTGCGCGAGCGTTGCTGAACGTCCCGAGGGCGCGTTCGAACGTGGCGGCCACCTCGGACTCGAGCGTGTCGCAGAAATAGCTGTACAGAACGCCCATTCCCACGTCGACCAGCGAGGCCTTGACGAGGCGGCCGCGACCGCTTGCGCTCTTCAAGCCGCTGTACAACAGGAACGCGTCAGTGACCGTTGCGGCAATCACACCAACGTGATCGAGCGTCGGCGACAGCGGTATGACGCCCTCTGTCGACAACTCACCCACCGTCGGCTTGAGGCCGACGACGCCGCATGCCGCCGCCGGGATGCGGACCGAGCCCCCGGTATCAGTGCCAATCGATCCGAGCGCCATCTGCGTGGCGACACTGACGGCAGAACCGCCGCTCGAGCCGCCGGCGGATCGCCGCGTGTCGAACGGGTTTCTCACGGCGCCGAACGCCGAGTCCTCGCTGGTCGTGCCGAACGCGAACTCGTGCAGGTTCGTCTTGCCGATCAGCACGGCGCCGCAGCCTCGCAGTCGGCGGATGGGTTCAGCGTCCTTCGGGGCGACCGTTCCTTCGGTCACCCTCGAGCCGGCGCTGGTCCGCGTGTGCGCGATATCGATGAGGTCCTTGATCGAGATCGGGATGCCGTGGAGCGCACCGCGATCGACGCCGGTGTTCATCTCCCGGTCGGCGACCACTGCCTGATGGCGCGACTCCTGGCTCATCACGCTGATGAAGGCGCGCAGTTCAGCGTTGCGGGCACCAATGTCCGCAAGGCACTCATCGGTCAGCCGCACGGCCGTCATCCGGCCATCTCGTAGGGCAGCGCCGCTGTGATGAATGGTCGGAAGCACCCGTGTCCGGCTTTCCGCGTCGACGTCTGCCGTATCCTCACGCTCCATGGTTCGCATCGCCCCTCCCCGCCACACTGTAACTGATCACAACTTGTAAGGTTAGAAAACATTCCAGCATTGACACAATTGTCTGCGCGACAGACACATATGTGCCTTCACTTTAAGGTTAGAGAACAGGCCTTCAGACGTAGTAGATTGCTACCACCGAAGGACTATCGATGCTGATACACGATCGCACCGCACGTATGCGCCGCGGGCCCGGCCTGTTTCTCCTCACGCTCGTCGTCATCTGCGCGATGACCACCGTCACATCGGCGCAGGTCAGCGGCAGCCTCTTCGGCACCGTCAAGGATGGCTCGTCTGGTGTGGTGCCTGGCGTTTCGGTGACGGCGGCGAACACGGTGCTCGGAACCGTGTTCACGGCGGTGACCGATGGCCAGGGACTGTATTCGTTTCCCAGGTTGCCGGTCGGTCGCTACGACGTGACGATTCAGGTGGACGGCTTTGCTCCGCAGAAACGGGTTGGTCTCGCCGTCGACGCAGATGCCTCGCTGCAACTGAACGCGACACTGGAGCTGGGCAGTCAAGCGGAGACAGTCACCGTCTCGGCAAACGCAGTCCGGGTGGACACCGCATCGACCCAACTCGGCGAGGTCGTGCCGGCCACGACGATGACGCGGCTGTCGCTGAATGGACGCAGCTACACGGACCTGTTGTCGATCCAGCCTGGCGTCATCCCGACGACGAGCATGCAAGCGAACAGCGTCATCATGGCTGGCGTCACCGGTCCCATCGCTCCGTCGGGCGGGCTCAATCCCGGCATCGTGTCGGTGAGTGGACAGCGCGAGAGTGCGAACGGGTTCTACGTCAATGGCGCCGATGTGCAGGAGCGCATGAACGGTGGAACCGGTGTGGTACCGAACCTCGATGCCATCGATGAATTCCGGTTGCTGACCAACAACTTCGATCCCGAGTACGGCAACTACAACGGCGGCATCGTGAACGTCGTGACCAAGTCAGGCAGCAACGTGTTTCACGGCAACGCGTTCGAATTCTTCCGGAACACCGCGCTCGACGCGAGAAACGCGCTGTCGCCCGAGAGGGCGGCATTCAGGCAGCATCAGCCGGGCGCCACGCTGGGGGGACCTGTGAAGAGGCGCGCGCTGTACTTCTTCGCCGACTACCAGGCGACGCGCACCACACAAGGCATCGAAACCGGCAACATCTCGGTGCCGTCCCAGCTGAATCGTGCGGGCAACTTCTCTGACGTTGCCGACAGCCTGACCGGCAATGTGAACGGCTCGTACTGGGCAAGTCTCCTCGCGCAGAAGCTCGGATACCCGGTGACCGCTGGTGAGCCGTACTACACGCCGTCCTGCCGGACAGCGACGGAGTGCGTGTTTCCCGGGGCGGTGATCCCCTCGCGCGCCTGGTCGACGCCGGCGCAGCGGCTGCTGTCATTCGTGCCGTCGCCGAACGCCGGTCCCAACACGCTCTCGACCGGCGCGTATGCGCAGACCGTGCGCGACGACAAAGGGTCGGTTCGCCTGGACGGCAACACTCGTCTCGGCCTCGTGTCTGGCTACTACTTTTTCGACGACTACCGGCTCTCGAACCCGTATCCCGCGCAACAGGGCGGGGCGAACGTGCCCGGGTTCGACGCGTTGACCGCCGGGCGCGTTCAACTCTGGTCGCTTGGCGTGGCAACGACGCTCGGCAGACGTGTCGCGAACGACTTCCACGTCAGCCTGACGCACAACCGCAACAACGTCGGAGAACCGCACGGTGGGCGAGGCGTCAGTCTTGCCTCGCAGGGCTTCACTGTCGGTGAACACACCCCGGGCATCGTCCCTCTGGCTCCCCAACTCGAGGGGATCGAGAATCTCGTCTTCAACACGTTCACGATGGGCGTGACGATCACCGGAGTCAATCAGACCGGAGACACGCTGCACCTCAGTGACAGCGTGTCGAAAGTGGCAGGGCGGCACACGCTGAAGTTCGGTGGCCAGTATGAGTTCGCGCAGGTCCGCCTCGAGCCCAACGCGACCTTCAACGGCACGTTCACGTTCGCCGGAACGGAAACGGGTTCAGACTTCGCGGATTTCCTGATCGGCGCGCCGAGCAATTACATCCAGTCATCTGGGGGGATCTTTCATCTGCGAAACCAGTACGCCGGGCTGTTCGCGCAGGACAGCTGGCGCGTGCGTTCGGCAGTGACCGTGAACGTCGGCGTGCGTTGGGACGTCATGGCCCCGTGGTACGAGAGGGAGAATCAGCTTCAGACCATTGTTCCGGGTCAACAGTCAGTCGTCTACCCACAGGCTCCGCTCGGCCTTGTGTTCCCGGGCGATGCTGGTGTCTCGCGCGGGCTGTCGCCACGACAGTTCGCCAACATCTCGCCTCGCATCGGCGTGGCCTATTCGCCGAACGAGCAGACAAGCCTGCGCGCCAGCTACGGACTGTTCTACAACGCGTTTCAAGGGCTGTCGGCCGGCATCATGTACGGCGTGCCGCCGTATGGCTACAACTACCTGAGCCCGGCGCCGCCGTTGTTCGCCACGCCGTTCATCACGGCCGCGGACGGCACCGACAATGGTCAGCGCTTCCCGCAACAGTTTCCGACATTGAACGCGTCGCCCGCCAATCCCGTCACCAACATCGACTTCTCGCCGTTCCTTCCCGTGAATGCCGACCCGTACTTTGGTACACGCAATCAGACGCCCTACTCTGCGAACTTCATGGTGTCGGTGCAACGGGAGCTACGGTCCAACGTGGTGGCGACGGCCAGCTACGTCGGCACACGCGGTCACCACATGCTGGTGCTGGTGCCGACCAACCCAGGCGACCCTGCACTGTGCCTCAGCGTCAGTGAGGCCAGCCAGGTGGCGCCCGGAAGCGCCACCTGCGGACCATTTGGCGAGAACGGCGTCTATACGACGGCATCGGGTCAGGTGATCAACAGCACACGCACGATACTCGGTCCGAACTATGGGTCGGTGACCGAGCAGCGGGCGAGTGGCTATTCCCGCTACAACGGGCTCGAGCTCAATGTGCGCTACTCGCGCGGGCCGGCAACGCTCCAGGCCGGTTACACGTACAGCAAGACCGTCGACGTCTCATCGAACCTGGGCGAACAGGTCAACCCGTTTGCTCTCGAACGGTCTGAAGCACCGTCCGCCTTCGACATGCGGCATAACGTTGTCGTGAGTTACACCCTTGATGTGCCCGTCGCTCGGGTGTTCAGGCACGACTCGGGGATGACTCGAGGGTGGTCACTGTCCGGCACCACGCGCCTCAGCAGCGGCTTTCCGGTCACGCTCTACAACCCCACGGATAGCTCACTACTCGGTACCTTCGGCAACGGCGTGAACAACAACCTGCTCGACACGCCCAACTACACGCCGGGGTGCGACCTGAAGCTGAATCACAGCCGGGTCGACGAGCCGGCGTTCAACACCGAATGCTTCAGCCTGCCGTCGCTCGGTCAACTCGGCAACGCGCCGCGACGCTTCTTCTATGGTCCAGGCATCGCCAACGTCGACATGGCTCTCTCGAAGCACATACCGCTCGGCGGCCATCGCACCCTCGAGGCGCGCATCGAAGCGTTCAATGTCTTCAATCGCCCGCAGTACTACGGCGCCGGCGCCGTCGACGGGAACATCGTCAGTCCCACATTCGGTCATATCGTCTCGGCCGCTGCACCGAGGTTCATCCAGCTCGCGGCGAAGGTGACCTTCTGACAACACCGCCGTGACCGGTCCCAGGCCCCTCCCGCGCGACCAACGCACGGGACTTGTTCCCGGTGTCTATGGTCGTGTCGCAGACGCAGGGCGGCGATCAGGCGATGTACACCGAGTGGGGTTGAGCGGCTCCGCATCCCCGTCTCCGGTATTCCTGTGAGGGCTTGAACAGCGCGACTGCCTGTGCCCTTCTACCTGCGCTTCCCTGCGGCGGATAGCACCTGCGCCAGAGCGCCGAGAAGATGCGCGCGCTCGGTCGTCGAGAGTGCCTTTACCAACGGCGCCAGTTCCGCACTCACCCTCCGCTCGATGGTCCGGGACAACCGGCGTCCCGCAGGCGTGCTGCGGATGTGCGCCGCACGCCCGTCATCCGGGGACGGCAGGCGCTCGACAAGGCCACGCGCCGCCGCGCGATCGACCAAACCACTGAGACTCGATTTCTTGAGCCCCAGATGCCGGGCCAGCTCCAGCATGCCCGGCTCGCGGTCGCGAAGGATGGCCAACAGCCTCACCTGGATGATCGACAGGTCGTGCGTAGCTGCCACGCGTGCGAGTCGATCGTGAAGCAGAAATGACACCTGGAACAGGCCGTCGACCAACGTGAGCACCGTCTCGTTCGTGGGCATATAAACGTTCGTCTTGTCGTCGTTCGTGTCACGAACTACACTGGTTCGCATCACGAACTACAAGAGGTTTCCATGAAGGCAGCCGTCGTTCGGATCCTCGGCCAACCACCTCGCTGGGAAGATATCGCAGGTCCACCTGAGGGCGAAGGCGTTCTTGTCGATGTCCTTGCTGCGGCCCTGTCGCCGCGCGTGCGCTCGGGCGCATCAGGGACGCACTACACCGGCACGGCTCCCCTGCCCTTTGTGCCAGGTCTCGACGGCGTTGGGCGATTTCCCGACGGCCGTCGCAGGTATTTCCTCGCGGCCAATGATGCGTGGGGAACGATGGCCGAGCAGACGCGCGCGCATCCGAGCCTCACCGTGGCACTGCCGGACCACGTGAGCGCGGCGACCGTCGCGGCGGTCATGATTCCCGCGATCTCGTCGTGGGTTGCGCTGACTGAGCGGGTGCAGATTCAGGCGGGACAGAGCGTGCTCGTCTTAGGCGCCACGGGCGTGGCCGGTCAACTCGCTGTCCAGATCGTCAAGCATCTCGGTGGCGGGAGGGTCGTAGCTGCCGGCCGCGAGTCGCACGCCCTTGATCGGGTCCGCTCGCTGGGCGCCGATCAGGTTGTTCGGCTCAATGGCGATTCCACGGACGGCATCTCGGTCGCGCGAGCAGCAAGCGATGTGGATATCGTGCTCGACTACTTGTGGGGTTCAGTGGCGAGCGCGGTCCTGCCTGAACTGTGTCGACAACGAGTTGCGGAGTCAACGGCCCTCCACTGGGTGGCGATCGGTTCGGCCGCGGGCGATGTCGTTCCTCTCTCATCAGTCCTGCTGCGCAAGCGTAATCTCCACGTTCTTGGCAGTGGTCAGGGCGCGACGAGCACCGCCGACATGTTCGCGGTGGCACCGCAGATCGTCGAGGCGTGCGCGACCGGCATCCTTCAGATCGACATCCGGGAAGTGCCGCTGGCTGGCGTCGAGCGTTACTGGTTGATGAAGGAGCCATCTGGTGAACGCGTGGTCTTCATTCCGTGAGCCGGGCGGGCTCGCCGGCTTTGTGATGACCCGGCGTTGAGGTATCAAGAGGAGTGACGTGCCGGAACCACCGCGGCTTTTTGCTGATGCCCACTTCGTAATCGACGTCCGCAGTCGTGATGTGACGCGTGTCCGCCAGGCTGGATGCAACGGGCCACCAGCCCGCGGTCGGTCCGATGTCGAGATCCCCACCGACCTGAAGCGTGTCCTTGACGCTGAACGCGTGACCTCCGCCTTCACGTCCCTCCCGCGTGGCCGGCAACAATTCATCATTCGTCGAATAGACGATGCAGCCACGCCCCAAAGCCGTGAGAAGCGGATCGACGAAGCCGTCCTCGCGGCGCACCAGCGCAGCGAGCGTTGACGGCATCCCCCTCAGCGATTGACCAACGCCGTGCTGCCTCGGCTCGCACGACCGCCCGCGATGCGAGCTCCGCCCTCAACATCGATGGCGCCGGCCCACTCCGTCCGGTCTCCACCGGCGAATCATGACGCAGCACAACCATCTATGAGTGATGGCTCTACCTGCCTACTGTTCCTGACCGCTCATCTCCAGCAACGCGTATTCTGAATCTGACGGGGTCTCTTCATGACCGCGGTGCCGCAATCGAAGGACGATCACGAGCCGGACACGAATTTCCTGTATTCCGGCGCGCAGCCCGCGTCAAGGGCGAAGTCCGGAGGGGATGAGCAACGCCAACGCCCTCGACGCGGGTGAGCACCGGAAGCGGTCTAGCCGAGTACCGACAGCACTGCGCGACTATGTGCTGCTCGTATGGGCTCGCGACGAGTCTCGGTTCTCACGGTGAACCAGACGCCTACTTCACCGCAAACACCCAGATTGCTCCGCCCTCGGGCACTTCGGGATACTTGCCGGGCACAATGCTGTTCAGCCGACTTTGCATCGCGCGGGAATCGACTCCCCAACCGGCCTGCACCGCGATGTATTGCGTTCCGCCCACTTCGAAGCTCACCGGCGGTCCAATGACACCGGAGTTCGTGGGGAACTCCCACAACACGGCCCCGGATGCTGCGTCGTAGGCGCGGAACAAGCGGTCGTTCGAGCCGCCGCTGAAGACCAGGCCACCGGCAGTCGAGAGAATCGGACCCCAGTTCTGCGAGTTGTTTGGAAACGGATGGGTCCACACTTTCTGCCCAGTGTCGACGTTCCACGCCTGAACCTCGCCGATGTGATCTGCCCCCGGCATGAGCGAGAGCTCCGTCGTGGCTCCGGTAAACCCCTGACCCGGTTCGTACTCCACCTTGCGGCCAATAGACGACATGCACAGATTGTTGTTGGCTGGGATGTACATCATCCTGGTGCCCGGGTTGAACGCACCCGGCGCCCAGTTCTTCCCGCCCCAGAGCGATGGACAGAACTCGGCAAGCTTCCCGGTTCCAGGCTTGCGGTTGGGGTCGATCGTTGGTCGTCCCGTCACCGGATCGAGCGACGTGAAGACATTCTGGTGCACGTACGGCTTGCCTTCGACGAACTTGATGGGGCCGCTCGAGCGCTCAAGAAACCAGAGGTAGCCGTTGCGTGCCGCGTCGATGAGACCTTTCACGTTGCGGCCGTTGCGACGGAAGTCGACGAGGATTGGTGGCGACACCTCGTCCCAGTCCCATGATTCGTTGGGCGTGTACTGGAAGTATCCGACCATCTTTCCTGTCGCGACGTTGATGGCAAGGGTTGATGCCGTATAGAGGTTGTCACCAGCTCTTTGATCGCCAATCCAGGGACCACCGTTTCCAGTGCCCCAGTAGGCGATGTTCGTTTCGGCGTCGTAAGTCCCTGTCACCCACACGGGTCCCCCGCCGGTCTTCCACTGCTCGCCCTTCGGCCACGTCTCACTGCCGGGCTCTCCGGGCGCCGGAATCGTGAACAGACGCCAGTCTTCCTTGCCGGTCGCAGGGTCGAAGGCCGCCACAAAGCCTCTCACGCCGCGCTCGCCACCGGACGCCCCGACCATGACCTTGCCGCCGGCGACGAGCGGTGCCAGCGTCATGTAATACCCCTGGCTGTTGTCGGCCACGGTCGTCTTCCACACCTCGCGACCGGTTCGCGCATCCAGCGCATAGAGCACCGCATGGATGGACGCGAAGTACACCTTGTCTTCGAAGAGCGCCACGCCACGGCTGGTCGCGTGTCCGAGGATGCTTCCCTCCGGCGGAGGTACCCTGAACCGCCACCGGACGGCGCCGGTGCGCGCGTCCAGTGCAATTACCTGGTTGTTGGGCGTGGAGACGAACATCACGCCGTTGTTGACGAGGGGCGGGGCTTCGTGTCCGCCAATCTGGCCCGTGGAGGCAACCCACACGGGACTGAGCCGGCTCACGTTCTCCTTCGTGATCTTGTTGAGAGGACTGTATCCCCAGCCCTCGTATCGTCCTCGGGTCATGAGCCAGTTGCCAGGCTCGGGCTGTTTGAGTCGGTCAGCGGTGACGCTCGCGTAATTCTCGATGGGCGTCATTGAGGGTGGCAGCTCGCGCTGCGCGACAGCAACCGCTGTCCCTGCCAGCACGGCCAGCAAGGCAAGACTGCCCGCCGTAACCGTGCCGCGATAACAATGTGGACGTCTCACAAGGCATCCTTTCGCAAAGTACGAATTAGACCGGTTCGGATCCGGGAGTGGCCGAGAAGAGGGACTTCACAATGAGATTTCCCCCTTCGAGTCCCAGTCCGAGCCTGGGCAGCGCGCGCGGAGCGGGTCCGGCGAGCACAGCACCCGCGTCGTACGGATCGAACATGGACTCGTGACAGGGACACACAAGCGCATCGCGTTTGTCGTCCCAGTAGTCGACCGCACACCCTTCGTGCGTGCACACCGCGGAGTAGGCCATCACGCCAGATGCAGCCTGGTCACGTGTCGCCGCAGAGAGGCGCGCGGCGTCGAGCCTGACCAGCACCAACCTGTTGTTGGTACCGCTGCGCGGCGTTCGGCTGACGGGGTCCATCGGCCAGCCAATCACGACTTGGCCTGGAAGCAGGTCCTCGGGCGTAAGGGGCGTATTCACGGGAGCGCGATTACGCACCAGCAGATCGCCTATCGCGACCCTGGAGGTCTGCGCCAGGAGTCCGCCTCGCAGCGTCGCGTGTCCGACAACGGCGGCCGCCGTGGCCGCGGCGCGCATGAAGGCGCGCCGCGAACACGACTGGCACGTGGAACGAGAGTCCGTCACGCCTCACCAGCTCACTTTCACGCCCAGTTGCACCTGGCGCGGGTTGTATGTCGCGGTGATGGTGCCGAAGTTCGACAGGCTCCGATTCGAGTTGGGAATCTGGAAGTTGACGCGGTTGAACAGGTTGAAGGCCTCGACGCGCAGCTCGACGCGTGCGTTGCTCGGCAGGGTCACCTGCTTCACTGCTGCGAGATCGAACTGCCAGAAGTTCGGACCTCTGACGCTGTTGCGCACCGCATTGCCGAACGGCTGGCTCGGGTCTGTCGGGATCGAGACGCAGTCCTTGTTGAACCAGTTCGTGATGCTGCGTGACGACTCGGGCGCGAGCGGATCACACGTGACGTTCGGTCGGTAGTTGTTAGCGCCGCGCCACGTGTCGCGGATGCTCGACACGATGAACGCGGTCGCCGGTGTGTAAATGAGGTTGACCTGCTCGCCGGGCGTAATGGTATTCACGCCCGAGACCTGCCAGCCACCGAGAAAGACATCCAGGGCTGCTGGCCATGAGGCGCCCCAGCGCCTGTCATGCCCGAATGGCAGCTGCATGATGATGCTGGTGGTGTTGTTGTACGGCTGGTGATACTGGCTCAAGCTCCACTCCGCATCGAGATTGTTGATGTCCTGCGGTGCGGGCGAAGCGCCGTTGGCGAACTCGAGTGACTGCGAGCTGTTGTCTTTCGTCTGCGAGAGCGTCAACGAATTCGACAGGCGGACCTGGTTGCCCATGCGCCACTCGTACCGGGTTTGCAGGCCGTTGTAGCGCGCCTTCCCGCCGCTGAAGATGTAGGTGATGTCGCCGTAGCCAGGAACAGGCCGCTGGCGCTGCGCGAGCGGAACCGTCCCCGCCGCGTTGTTCGGCACCGCCTGGTTGTAGTTGGCGATCACCGCGAGGCCGTTGCTCCGGTTACCGACATACGCCAGGTCCACGACCATGCCAGGCCCGAACTCGCGGGCGTAGGAGCCGAACCAGCTCTGCGTGCGAGCGGCGCCGAAGTCCCTGGGCTGATACAGGATGTTCGTCGTGCTCGGATCGAATCGGCTTGGGTCAGTCAGACCCGCCGGGTAGCCGGCCTCGGCGGGCAGGAAGGTTGGCGATGCCGGCGTCTGCGCCGTCACCGACACGATGGTCTGCGGCGGGTTGTAGGTCAGCACGTCCGCTGAGCCAGTGCGGTTGAAGTGCGTATAGCTGATGCCGTAACCGCCGCGAATGGCGGTCTTCTCGACGGGCGTGAATGCGAACCCGAGACGCGGTCCAAAGTTGTTCCGGTCCGGATCGACCAGATACCGGTCCTTGTCTGAGGCGATGACCATCGACCTGGTTGTCGGGTCGAAGTTGGACGCGTTGTTGTCGCGCTCCCAGAACGGCGTCACGTACTCATACCGCAGGCCGAGGTTCACGGTGAGCTTGTCGCTGATGCGAATGTCGTCCTGCGCGTAGGGGAAGTGCATGTCGCGCCGGAGATTGGCGATGGCGCTCGAGAAGTTCGTCAGGTCGTACTGCGATCGCAGTCCCAGGAGAAAATCAGCGACGTTGTACGCGTTGTTCGCAGCCGCACCGGTCGGTCGTGTGAACTGGCCCGCGAACGTGTTACTTCCGTAGAGCGGATTGATGTCCTGAACCTCCTGCGCCATGTGGATGTACTCATAGCCGACCTTGACTGAATGCCGGCCGAGCAGGCGGGTGTAGTTCACCTTCGGATTCCACGTCGACGGGAACTGCCACTGTGGGTTCGCGGCGCCGCGCCCGAGATTCGTGTAGCCGGTGACGATCTGCGTCGGCAGTCCACCCGCGATGCGCGAATCGGTTGGGAGCCCGACGATGCCGTAGTCTTGCAGGGCACCGGTCGTGCCGACGGAGAAGCCCCGCGACAAGCCGTGGACGGACGACCAGCCAAAGCGCACTTCGAGAACGCTGCGATTGTGCTGGACGAAGGTCATGCCGAGCGCGATCTGCTTGGTCGTCGCGTACGTGAAATTGCCGCCGCTGCCAGACGGCAGGGGCAGAGCCGCTTCACTGTTGATATTCGCGTCGCGCCAGCTGTATCGCCCGAAGGCGCGAATTCGCTGAGACACCTGGAAGTCCACCTTGCCACTTGCCTTGTCGGACGGGCTGTCTGTGTACCGCTGCACCGCGTAGTTGTTCGCGGCGCCGTCGGCGTTTGGGTCGGGCAAGTCGTTCATGACCTTCCGCGCGAATGAGGTCATCGGGACCGGCGTGCCGGCGGGAAAGACCTGGCCGGTGCGCGGATCCCGAACGTCCACCCGGAAGATGCCCTGCTGCTCTGCCGCTGTCGGAATGGTCGCGAATGACACGCCTCCGGTCCGCTGCCGAAGTCCCTCGTAGTCTGCAAAGAAGAACATCCGGTTCCGCACGATGGGACGCCAAGCACACC
>Ga0209023_10003785_pt1 | contig 17745 bp, 14 predicted proteins | sample LakOneMetagenome_FD_187468 | JGI IMG/M metagenome (GOLD analysis project Ga0209023, IMG submission 187468) | Freshwater and sediment microbial communities from Lake Erie, Canada (SPAdes) (version 2) | ecosystem: Environmental > Aquatic > Freshwater > Lentic | place: Lake Erie, Canada... | reverse complement strand
CAGCCCGAGCACCAGGCCGGGCACCGCCATCGGCAGCATCGCCAGCAGGCGCACCAGCGGGCGCAACGCCTCCATGCCGCGTGTCTTCTCCAGCATGTAGGCGCCGGTGAAGACGATGATCGTGCCGAAGAACGCGGTGCCCGCGGCGAGCTGCAGGCTGTTGACGAACGCGTCGCCGACCTCGGCGTCGACCAGCCCCATCGTGTAGTGCTTCAGCGTGAGCGACAGGTCATAGGGCCAGAAGCTCGCGACCGACGCGAACACCGCCATGCCCAGCATCAGCAGCATCAGCGCGCTGATCAGCACGGCATAGCCGGTCATCAGCGCATCGAACACCGGCGCCGACGACGGCCGGTACGGCACCGCGCGCGCCGAGAGCATCGAGGTCTGCTTGCGCTGGATCAGCCAGTCGATCGCGAAGGTCAGCACCGCCGGGGTCAGCAGCAGCAGGCCGACGACGGCGCCGCGCTGGAAGTCTTGCTGGCCGATCACCAGCTTGAACACGTCGGTGGCGAGCATGTTGAAGTTGCCGCCGATCACCTTCGGGATGCCGAAGTCCGTCATCACCAGCGTGAACGCGACCAGCGCCGCCGAGATCAGCCCGTACTTCGCGCCCGGCAGCGTGATCGTGAAGAACTTGCGCTGGGTGCTGGTGCCCAGCGCGTTCGCCGCTTCGTACAGGCGCGCGTCGGCGAGCGAGAGCGCCGTCACGAGGATCATCAGGATGTGCGGGAAGACCGCGAAGCACTCGGCGATCACGATGCCCGGCGCGCCGTAGATCGTCTCGAACCCGAACGCCTGGATGAAGCCGCGCGCGATGCCCTGGTTGCCGAACCAGTAGATCAGCGACAGCGCCGACAGCAACGACGGCGCGAGCAGCGGCACCAGCGCGATGGTGCGGAACAACCCCTTGAACGGCATGCAGCTGCGCGACAGTGCATACGCAAAACCGAACGCGAGCGGCACCGTGATCAGCATCACCAGCACCGAGACCCAGACGCTGTGCCACAGCGAGGTCAGCAGCGACGGCGAGGCGAGGTAGCTCGTGAAGTTGGCCAGACCGACGAACGCGCCGTCACCGTTCTGCAGCGCCTTGACGAGGATGCTGGCCAGCGGCAGCGCAAGGAACAGCACGAGCGCGAGCACGACCAGCAGCAACGCGGCGTGGGCGATCCGGTCGGTCCAGTGCGCGCGTTGGCGCGGCGACGCCGCGGCCGGCGCGGACAGTACGGCCGCCATCGTCAGAACACCCGCATCCGGTCGCTGCGGATCGCGAGCTGAAGGCGCGCGCCGACGCGCACGCCGAGGTCATGCATCTGGTTCAGCGAGTACGACACCAGCAGCGGCTGGCCTTCGAGCTCGTCGACCTGCATCTGCGCCATGCACAACCCACCGAGGAATTCGACATGGCGGACTTCGCCCACGATGCGGTTCGGCAACCCGTCGAGCACGCCATCGGCGACGCGATCCTCGGGTCGCAGATAGACCTTCACCGCATCGCCCGCGGCCGGCGCCGCGCAGTGCTCGCCGCCCTGCAGGTCGAGCCGTCCGACACGGAAGCGCCGGGCGCCGAGCGCGCTGCCCGACAGCACGTTGATCTTGCCGATGAACTGCGCGACGAACGGTGTGGCCGGCCGCTCGTAGATCTCGAGCGCGGTGCCGACCTGCTCGATCACGCCCTGGTTCATCACGACGACGCGGTCGGCGATCGCGAGCGCCTCTTCCTGATCGTGGGTGACCATGATCGTCGTCACGCCGAGCCGTTGCTGCAGCGAGCGGATCTCCTGGCGCAGGTGCACCCGAACCAGCGCATCGAGTGCGGAGAGCGGTTCGTCCAGCAGCAGCAGCCCCGGCTTGGTCGCCAGGGCCCGCGCCAGCGCGATGCGTTGCTGCTGCCCGCCCGACAACTGCGCCGGAAACTTGCCACCGCTGCCCGGCAGGCCGACGAGCTCGAGCAGTTCCTCGACGCGCCGCGCGATGTCGGCGCGCGGCTGCTTGCGGTTGACCAGGCCGTAGGCGACGTTGTCGGCCACCGTCAGGTTCGGGAACAGCGCGTACGACTGGAACACGATGCCGTAGTCGCGCTGCGCCGGCGGCAGCACCGAGATGTCACGGTCGCCTTGATGGATCCGACCCGCGGTCTGCGCCTCGAGCCCCGCAATGATGCGCAACAGCGTCGTCTTTCCGCATCCCGACGGCCCGAGGAAGCAGACGAACTCGCCCTTCTCGATCGACAGATTGATGTCGCGCAGCGCGTGGAACGAGCCGAAGCTCTTGTGGATGCCGTCGAGACGGAGATAACTGCTCATGACATCAACCGGCCATCACGTCATTTCTTCGGCTCGCTCTTGGCGTCGTAGCGCTTGTTCCACTCGGCCAGCACGCGCTCGCGGTTCTTCGCGGTCGTCGCGAAGTCCATCTTCACGAGGCGCGCTTCGTAGTCCGCCGGCACGTTCTTCAGCGGCTCGGCCACGCCGGGGATCGCGGTGATCGCGAAGTTCTTGCCGTACAGACGCATCGCGTCCTTGCTCGAGGCCCAGTCCGCGAGCTTCTTCGCGGCGTCCAGCTTCTTGGTGCCAGCGTGGATCGCCAGCGCCTCCAGATCCCAGCCCAGCCCTTCCTTCGGGAAGACGAGGTCGATCGGCGCGCCCTTGGCCTTGTTGGTGTTGGCGCGGTACTCGAACGAGATGCCCATCACGTACTCGCCGGTCGCGGCCATGTTGCACGGCTTGGAGCCGGAGTGGGTGTACTGCGCGATGTTCTCGTGCAGTGCGTCCATGTACTTCCAGCCGCCGCCCTTGCCGTTGTCGTCGCCCCAGAGCGTGAGCCAGGCCGAGACGTCGAAGAAGCCGGTGCCCGACGACGCCGGGTTCGGCATCACGATCTGGCCCTTGTAGACCGGCTTGGTCAAGTCCTTCCAGGTCTCGGGCTTCGGGATGTTCTTCTTCTGCGCCTCGACGGTGTTGAAGCAGATCGTCGCGCCCCACACGTCCATGCCGAACCAGGCCGGCGGATTCTTCTTGTCGCGGTACTGGCTCATGATGCCGTCCAGGTTCAGCGGCGCGTACGGGATCAGCATGCCCTGCGTGTCGAGCAGCGCCAGGCTGGACGCCGCCACGCCCATCACCACGTCGGCCTGCGGGTTGGCTTTCTCCGCCAGCAGCTTGGCGGTGATCACGCCGGTCGAGTCGCGCACCCACTTGATCTCGATGTTGGGGTGGTCCTTCACGAAGCCGGCCTCGTAGGCCTTGAGCTGGTCCGTCTCCAGCGCGGTGTAGACGGTGAGTTGCGTCTTCTGCGCCAGCACCGAGGTAGAGGCGACGAGCGCGAGCAGAGCCAGCGCCGGTTTGAACGAGACGAAGGTCATGTCGATGTTCTCCTGGGGGATGTGAGAGCGGACGGGAGGGCCGGGCAGGGATTTGGACTTGCGGCGATTCTGCGGGTGGGTCAGAATTCTCGTCAATTGTTTTATGCTTATTGTCGACAATTTACAGAGCCCACGGCGCCTGACACACCTCCGTCATCGATGACCGCTACCCTCGCCCGCCCGCACCATCCGACGATCGCGCTGCTGCAAAGCAATTCGCTGACCAGCGTCGTCGCGACCGAGCTGGAACGCATGATTCTCGACGGCGAACTCGCCCCCGGCGCCAAGCTGACCGAGATGGCCCTGGCCACGCGGCTCGGCGTCTCGCGCGGTCCGCTGCGCGAGGCCTTTCGCGTGCTCGAGGAGGCTGGCCTGGTGCGCACCGAAAAGAACCGCGGCGTGTTCGTGCGCGCGGTGCCGGTCGAGGAGGCGATCGAGATCTTCGATCTGCGCGCCGCGATGGAAGAACTCGTCGGCCGGCGCCTGGCCGAGAAGATCCTGCCCGCGGCGTTGAAGGAGTTGCGCGCCGTCGTCGAGCAGATGGAACAGGCCGTCAAGGCCAAGGACGTCGACCGCTATCACCGGCTGAACCTCCAGTTCCACGACCGCCTGGTCGAGCTCGCCGGCAACGGCAAGCTGACGGCGATCTACCGCAAGCTGATCAAGGAGCTGAGCCTGTTCCGGCGCATGAACCTGGCCGACGGCCGGCTGATGCCGATCTCCGCGAGCGAGCACCGCCACATCGTCAAGGCGATCGCCTCCGGCGACGCCGAAGCGGCGGGTCGCGCGCTGTTCGACCATGTGATCGAGAGCAAGGAACGCACGATACAGAACAACGCGCAGCACCACGCGCGCCCCAACCTGCGAGAAACCGATTCACCATCATGATCACCGTCAACCATCGCGGCTATGCGCTACCGAACCGCCCGACCGTCGTCGTCTGCGTCGACGGCTGCGAGCCCGAGTACATCGCGCAGGCCGTCGCGCACGGCAGGGTGCCGTGGCTCGCGTCGGTGCTGGCCGGAGGCACGGTGCTGGTCGCCGACTGCGTGATTCCGAGCTTCACGAACCCGAACAACCTGTCGATCGTGACCGGCGCCCCGCCCTCGGTGCATGGCATCTGCGGCAACTACCTGTACGACGCCGCGACCGATACCGAAGTGATGATGAACGACCCGAAGTGGCTGCGCGCGCCGACGCTGCTCGCCGCACTCGCCGACGCGGGACGCACGGTCGCGGTCGTCACCGCGAAGGACAAGCTGCGCAAGCTCCTCGGCCACGGCATGAAGGGGATCTGCTTTTCGGCCGAGAAGGCCGACGAGGCGACGATCGCCGAGAACGGCATCGCGAACGTGCTCGACCTGGTGGGCATGCCGGTGCCGTCGGTCTACAGCGCCGAGCTGTCGGAGTTCGTGTTCGCGGCCGGCGTGAAGCTGATGCAGCGCGAAACATCCACTCATCAGCGCCCCGACGTGATGTACCTGTCGACCACCGACTACGTGCAGCACAAGCACGCGCCGGGCACCGAAGGCGCCGACGCGTTCTACGCGATGATGGACCGCTACCTCGGCCAGCTCGACGCGCTCGGTTGCACGATCGCGCTGACCGCCGACCACGGCATGAACGCGAAGACGCGGATGGATGCGCAGCCCGATGTGATCTATCTGCAGGATGTGCTGGACGGCTGGCTCGGCGGCTCGAAGGCCCGCGTCATCCTGCCGATCACCGACCCTTACGTGGTGCACCACGGCGCGCTCGGGTCGTTCGCGACGGTGTACCTGCCCGCCGACGCCGACGCAGCCGCGCTCGTGCAGCGGATCGCGGCGCTGCGCGGCGTCGAATCCGTCTGGACGCGCGCCCGGGCGGCCGAGCACTTCGAGCTGCCGGCCGATCGCATCGGCGACCTCGTCGTCGTCTCCGAGCGCTCCACCGTGATCGGCACGGCGGCCGCGCGCCACGACCTGAGCGCACTCGATGCGCCGCTGCGCTCGCACGGCGGCGTCTCCGAACAGCGCGTGCCGCTGATCCTCAATCGCAAGACGAACAAGCCGCTCGATCCGCAGCGCCGCTGGCGCAACTTCGACGCGTTCGATCTCGCCCTCAACCTGGCGCAATGAGCACTTCCATGAGCGACAACGTCAAGAACCACGGCATGCGCATCGCGGGCGAGAAGGTCGGCACCGACCGCACCGGCGAGCGCTGCATCCCGATCCGCAACCCGTACAGCGGCGCCGTGATCGCGACCGTGCCGAAGGCCACGCTCGCCGAGGTGCGGCAGGCGTACGCGATCGCGAAGGCCTACCAGCCCAGGCTGACGCGCTTCGAGCGCGCCAACATCCTGAACAAGACCGCGGCGCTCGTGCGCGAGCGCACCGCGCAGGTGGCGGGGCTGATCAGCGCCGAATCCGGCCTGTCGATGAAGGACGCGACCTATGAAGCCGGCCGCGTCGCCGACGTGCTGCTGTTCGGCGCCACCGAGGCGTTGCGCGACGACGGCCAGATCTTCTCCTGCGACCTGACACCGCACGGCAAGAAGCGCCGCGTCTACACCCAGCGCGACCCGCTGCTCGGCGTGATCACCGCGATCACGCCGTTCAACCACCCGATGAACCAGGTCGCGCACAAGATCGTCCCGTCGATCGCGACCAACAACCGGATGGTGCTCAAACCCTCCGAGAAGGTACCGCTGTCCGCGTTGCTGTTCGCCGATCTGCTCTACGAGGCGGGGCTGCCGCCGGAGATGCTGTCGGTCGTGACCGGGGACCCGCGCGAGATCGCCGACGAGATGCTGACCCATGCCGATGTCGACCTCGTGACGTTCACCGGCGGCGTGGCGATCGGCAAGTACATCGCCGCCAAGGCGGTCTACAAGCGCACCGTGCTCGAACTCGGCGGCAACGACCCGTTGATCGTGATGGAAGACGCCGACATCGACGAAGCCTCGACGCTTGCGGTGCAGGGCTCCTACAAGAACTCGGGCCAGCGCTGCACCGCGGTCAAGCGGATGCTGGTGCATGAAGCCGTCGCCGCGGCCTTCACCGAGCAGGTGGTCGAGAAGACCAAGGCCTGGCGCTGGGGCGACCCGAGCGACGCGAAGGTCGAGATGGGCACGGTGATCGACGAGGAAGCCGCCCGCCTGTTCGAGTCGCGCGTCGACGAGGCGGTCGCGCAAGGCGCGCGCCTGCTCGTCGGCAACCAGCGCGAAGGCGCGCTGTACTCGCCGACGGTGCTCGACCGCGTGCGCCCCGAGATGACGGTCGTGATGCAGGAGACCTTCGGCCCGGTCTCGCCGATCGTCACGTTCAAGAGCATCGACGAAGCCATCCGCATCAGCAACGGCACCGCCTACGGCCTGTCGTCGGCGGTCTGCACGAACCGGCTCGACTACATCACCCGCTTCGTCGCCGAGCTGCACGTCGGCACGGTCAATGTGCGCGAAGTTCCCGGCTATCGCCTCGAACTCACGCCGTTCGGTGGCATCAAAGACTCGGGCCTGGGGTACAAGGAAGGCGTTCAGGAGGCGATCAAGAGCTTCACGAACACCAAGACCTATTCGCTGCCCTGGAACTGAACTTGAACTGATCCGGAGTCGATCCGCAGACGATGCTGCACCTCCTCAACCTGCTCGCCGCCATCGCCCTGCTCGTGTGGGGCACGCACATCGTGCGCACCGGCGTGCTGCGCGTCTTCGGGGAGAGTCTGCGCGGCGTGCTCGCGAAGAGTTTCAGCAACCGCATCACCGCGCTGCTCGCCGGGCTCGGCGTCACGACGGTGGTGCAATCGAGCACCGCCACCTGCCTGATCGTCGCCTCGTTCGTCGGCAAGGGGCTGGTGACGACGACCGCGGCGCTGGCGGTGATGCTGGGCGCCGATGTCGGCACCGCGCTGATGGCAGTGGTGTTCTCGTTCGATCTGTCGTGGCTGTCGCCGCTCTTGATCTTCCTCGGCGTGGTGATGTTCATCTCGCGGCAGGACACGCTGATCGGCCGCATCGGCCGGGTGCTGATCGGCCTCGGGCTGATCACGTTGGCGTTGCAGCTGATCGTCGGCGCCACCAAGCCGCTGACCGAATCGCCCGCGGTGCGCGCGCTGCTGGTCGCGCTGCCGAACGAGGTGCTGCTGGATGTGGTCGTCGGCGCGGCGCTGACCGTCGCGTCGTATTCGAGCCTGGCGATCGTGCTGCTGACCGCCACGCTCGCCAGCTCCGGCCTGCTGCCGACGCCGGTGGCGCTCGGTCTGGTGCTGGGCGCCAACCTGGGCAGCGGGTTGCTGGCGATGATCGCCACCGCGGGCGCGTCGCCGCAGGTGCGCCGGCTGCCGCTGGGCAACCTGATCTTCAAGACCCTGGGCGTGCTGGCGATGGTGCCGCTGATGCCGCAGGCGCACGTCGCGCTGCAGCAGCTCGTGCCCACGGTGCATCAGCAGGTGGTGAGCTTTCACCTCGGCTTCAACCTGATGCTGGCGGTCGTGCTGATCAGCGTCACCGGCCTGGTCGGGCGCACGGTCGAGCGCATCCTGAAGGAGCCGCGGCTGAGCAGCGACACCGCGCGGCCTCGCCACCTCGATCCGTCGGCGCTCGCGACCCCGTCGCTGGCGATCACCTGCGCGGCGCGCGAGGCGCTGCACCAGGCCGATGTGGTCGAGACGATGATGCGCGGCATCCTGCCGGTGCTGCGCCACAACGACCTGCTGCTGGCCGAGCAGCTGCGCCGCATGGACGACATCGTCGACGAGCTCTACTCGGCGATCAAGTTCTACCTGACCCAGATCTCGCGCGAGGCGCTGTCGGAGCGCGAAGGCCGGCGCTGGACCGACATCGTCTCGTTCACGATCAACATGGAGCAGATCGGCGACATCATCGAGCGCGTGATCCAGGACATCGAGGACAAGAAGATCCGCAAGTCGCGCAGCTTCTCGGACGCGGGCATGGCCGAGATCGTGCACCTGCACGAGCGCCTGATGGCGAATCTGCGCCTGGGCATGACGGTCTTCCTCGACGGCCACGTGCGCGACGCGCAGCGGCTGCTCGAGGAGAAGGCGCGCTTTCGCGACCTCGAACACGAGTACGCCGCGACCCACATCGCCCGGCTGCAGGACAACACCGCGCAGAGCATCGAGACGAGTTCGCTGCACATCGACCTGATCAGCGATCTGAAGCGCATCAACTCGCACATCTGCTCGATCGCCTATCCGATCCTCGAATCCGCCGGCGCGCTGTCGAAGACGCGCATACGTCACTCGCAGCTCGCGCCCTTGCCGCCCGACGAAATCCAGATAGAACGACCCTCGACATGATCTCGATCGCCGATATCGAACTGCTCTTCGCACGCCACGGCGCCAACCAGTACAGCGGCGAGCCGGTGACGCAGCTCGAGCACGCGCTGCAGACGGCGCACCTCGCCGAGCAATCCGGCGCCGACGACGAACTCGTCACCGCCTGCCTGCTGCACGACCTCGGGCATCTGCTGAACGACCAGGGCGAGACACCGTCGCTGCGCGGCATCGACGACACGCACCAGTACTACGCGCTGCCGTTTCTGCGCGGGTTGTTTCCCGACGCCGTGCTCGAATCGATCAAGCTGCACGTCGATGCGAAGCGCTATCTGTGCCAGGCCAGCGCCGACTATCACGCCCGGCTCTCGGAGGATTCCAAGCGCAGCCTGCAGTTGCAAGGCGGCGTCTTCGACGCGCCCGAAGCCAGCGCGTTCATCGCCCTGCCCGGGGCGCGCAACGCGGTGATGCTGCGCCAATGGGATGACCTGGCCAAGCAGGCCGGGCTCACGACACCGTCGCTCGCGCACTTCCTCGGCCGCGCCCGGCGCTGCGCGCTGGCTCAGTGACGCTGACCTGGCCGGTCGTGCTCGCCGTGCTGGTCGGCGCGTTGCTGCACGCGTCGTGGAACGCGTTGATCAAGTCCGGCAATGACAAGGCGCTCGACACCGCACTCGTCCACTTCCTCGGTGCGCTGGTCGCGCTGCCGTTCATGCTCTGGCTCGGGCCGCCGCCGTCGACGGCGTGGCCGTTCATCGTCGCGTCGCTGGTGATCCACATCGGCTACTACATCGCGCTGGTCGGCGCCTACCAGCACGGCGAGCTCGGCCTGACCTACCCGATCATGCGCGGCTTCGCGCCGATGCTCGTCGCGCTGGCCAGCGGCGTGGCGATCGGCGAAGCCCCGACGCCGGTGGCCTGGCTCGGCATCGCCGGCATCACGTTCGGCGTCGCGCTGGTCGGGCTCGCGCATCCCGGCGAGGCCCTGCACCACCGCAAGGCGCTGATGTATGCGTTCGCGAACGCCGCGATCATCGCGCTGTACACCGTCGTCGACGGGCGCGGCGTGCGCGCGAGCGTGGTCGACGACCACGGCGCGCTGCGTTACGTGATGACGCTGTTCGTGCTCGACGGCATCGCCTACCCGCTGCTCGTCTGGTCGCGCCGCGACGCTACGGGGCGCGCCGCGATCGTCGCCTACGCGCGCCAGCGCTGGCCGGTGGCGGCGCTCGGCGGCAGCGCCTCGATCGGGTCGTATGCGATCGCGCTCTGGGCGATGACGCGCGCGCCGATCGCCTCGGTGGCCGCGTTGCGCGAGACCTCGGTGCTGTTCGCCGCGGTGCTCGGGACGATGCTGCTGAAAGAGCGCTTCGGCACGCAGCGCGCGGCCGGCACCGTCGTGATCGTGGCCGGGGTGATGGCGCTGCGATTCGGTTGAAGTCACGCGACATCACGCGAGAGGCATCCATGGCACTCCCCTCCCAGGCCCGCATCGTCATCGTCGGCGGCGGCATCGCCGCCTGCTCGACCGCCTACCACCTGAGCCTGATGGGCGAAAAGGACGTGCTGCTGCTCGAGCAGGGCAAGCTCACCAGCGGCACGACGTGGCATGCCGCCGGCCTGGTCGGCCAGATGCGGCCGAACCGAAACATGACGCAGATGAGCAAGTACGGCATCGAGCTGTACGCCAAGCTCGAAGCCGAGACCGGCCTGGCCACCGGCTGGAAGCAGTGCGGCAGCATCAACGTGGCGGGTTCGGCGGCGCGCATGCAGGTGTTGCGCAAGCAGGCGGCGCTGGCGCGCAGTTTCGGCGTGGATGTCGAGGTGATCGACGCACGACGGGCCGGCGAGCTCTATCCGCTGCTGCGCACCGACGATCTGCACGGTGGTCTGTGGATTCCAGGCGACGGCAAGGCCAATCCGGCCGACCTGACGATGTCGCTCGCCAAGGGCGCGCGCAACCGCGGCGTGCGGATCGTCGAAGGCGTCGAGGTCACCGGCGTGCTGAGCGAACGTGGGGGAGTGACGGGCGTGCGCGCGGCCATCGACGGTCAAGCGCACGACATCGCCTGCGAGATCGTCGTCAACTGCGCGGGCCAATGGGCGCGCCAGTTCGGGCGGCTCGCCGGCGTCAACGTGCCGCTCTATTCGGCCGAGCACTTCTACATCGTCACGGACCGCATCGACGGCGTGCATCCGATGTTGCCGGTGATGCGCGATCCGGACGGTTTCATCTACTACAAGGAAGAAGTCGGCGGCCTCGTGATGGGCGGCTTCGAGCCTCGGGCCAAGCCCTGGACGATGGACCCGATCCCGAACGACTTCCAGTTCCAGTTGCTCGGCGAGGACTGGGACCAGTTCGAGCCGCTGATGACCAACGCGATCCACCGCACGCCGTGCCTGGAGACCGCGAAGGTCAAGATGCTGCTCAACGGCCCGGAGAGCTTCACGCCGGACGGCAACTTCATCCTCGGCGAAGCGCCCGAACTGCGTCGCTACTTCGTCGCGGCCGGCTTCAACTCCGCCGGGATCGCGAACTCCGGCGGCGCCGGGCGGCTGATCGCCGCATGGATCATCGGCGGCGAAGCGCCGAGCGACCTGTGGGACGTCGACATCCGTCGGTTCGCCCCGTACACCGCGAACCGCAAGGCGCTTGCCGAACGCACCGGCGAGACGCTCGGCCTGCACTACGCGATGCGCTGGCCGCGCCAGGAGCTCGTCACCGCGCGGCCGCTGCGCACGTCGCCGCTGTACGACCTGCTCGCCGCCAAGGGCGCGGTGTTCGGCGCGAAGAACGGCTGGGAGCGCGTCAACGTTCTCAAGCCGCCTGGCGCGCCGGAAGCACGCCATGGCCTGGGTCGACCCGACTGGCTCCACTGGATGATCACCGAGCAGCGCGCGACGCGCGAGGCGGTCGCGCTGTACGACCAGACCTCGTTCGGCAAGCTGCTGCTGCAAGGCCGCGATGCGCTCGCGCTGTTGCAGCGCCTGTGCGCGAACGAGGTCGATGTTGCCGTCGGCCGCATCGTCTACACCGCGATGCTGAACGAGCGCGGCGGCTTCGAGAGCGACCTGACGGTGATCCGCGAGCAGGCCGACCGCTTCCTGATCATCACCGGCTCGGCCCAGCCGACGCGCGATGCGGACTGGATCGGGCGCCACACCCTCGACGACGAACACGCCATCCTCACCGACGTGAGCGCGATGACCTCGGTGCTCTCGGTGATGGGGCCGCAGGCGATGGCGCTGCTGGCGCGCGTCAGCCCGGACGACCTGAGCAAGGGCGCGCTGCCGTTCGCGCACACGCGCGAGATCGATGTCGGCCACGCGCGCGTGCGCGCCGCGCGCATGAGCTACGTCGGTGGGCCGGGCGTCGAGCTCTATGTGCCGATCGAGATGGCGCGCCATGTCTACCTCGCGCTGCACGAGGCGGGGAACGATCTTGGCTTGAAGGACGCCGGCTACTACGCGATCGACGCGCTGCGCATCGAAGCCGGCCGGCGCGCCTGGGGCGCCGAGCTCGGCCCGGACGAAACGCCGTTCGAGGCCGGACTCACGTTCGCGGTCAAGCTCGACAAGCCGAGCGCGTTCATCGGCCGCGACGCGTTGCTGCGCGCGCGAGGCCAGCCGCTGCGCAAGAAGCTCGTGAGCGTCGTGCTCGACGACGCGGCCCACTACGCGTGGGGCGGCGAAGCGCTGCTGATCGACGGACAGCCGGCGGGCGAGCTGTCGTCGGTCGGCTGGAGCCCGAAGGCGAACGCCTGCGTCGGCCTGGGCTACCTGCGCGGCGACGCGGCGCAGCGCGCGCACCACGGCACGCCGATCCAGGTCGATCTGTGGGGCGAGGCGATTGGGGCGACCGCGTGGGACGCGTGGCCGCCGAAGGCGACTTGATCCGCGGCGGCGCCGTTCATCACGCCGCGTGCGTCGTCGTCGTCGATGCGATCGGGGCGCGGCGCCCTGCATCGCTGCGTCGCGCTGAACCGCGCGGCCGCGGCGGCAACGCCAGCCACAGCACCACGACGCCCACCAGCACCGGCACGTTCTTCACCAGCGGCGCGCAATGGTCGAGCGTCAGCTCCGGCATGTTGAACGCCGCGGTCAGACCGTAGCCGAGCACCGCAGCGCTCTGCACCGCATAGAGCCACGCCGACGGACGCCACAGCGTCAACGTGCCGAGCGCCAGGTTCAACGCGCACGACGCGATCAGCACCGCGACGCCGACACGCCCATCGAAGCCGCAGCGCGCGAGCAGGTGCAGCACGCCGGACTGCGCCGGCAGCAACGCCGAGATCAGCGCGGTGTAGATCCACATGAACGCGAGCGCGCCGCGCATCGCCCAGGCGATCGCCGGGCTGAGTTGGACGCGGAGATCGAGCGCGGCGCGAGGCGCGGTCACCGCGAGACCGTGCGCGAGCGTGCTCGGCGCGCGGCCGAGCAACGCGGGCAGCGCGTTGCGTGCGCTCTCGCTGCCGCGCTCGAGCATGCGCATCGTGTCTCGGCTGTAGACCTTCTGCGGCAACGCTTCGGCCACGCGCGCGGTGAACTTCATCAGCACCATCGGCAGCGGCAGCCAGATCGCGTCGCCGAGGTGCTGCGCGTCGCGGTACGCGGCGAGCATCTCGCGGTAGCTGGTACTCGCCGGCCCGGCGATCTCGTAGACGCCGCGCGCCGGTTCGGCGCGCTCGAGCAGACGCACCATCGCCTCCGCGAGCTCGAAGACATGCACCGGCTGCACGCGCTGCGCGCCGCGCCCCGGCAGGCTGATGATCGGCAGGCTCGCGAGCGTCGCGAACAACTGCGCGCTTTGGCTGCCGGGGCCGTAGATCAGCGACGGCCGCAGCGCCGCGCCGTCGATCGGCAGCGCGGCGAGCGCGTCGTCGGCGCGTAGCTTGGTCTGCAGATACGGCATCGCGAGCGCCTGCGCGTCCGCCGCGACGCCGAGCGCGGACACCTGCAGCACGCGCTTCACGCCGGCCAGCGCGGCGCCGCGGAACAGCTCGATCGGACCCTGCGCATGGACGCGCTCGAAGCTCTGTCCGTGCGCCGGAATCAGGATGCCGACCGCATTGACCACCGCGTCGATGCGCTGCGCCGCGAGGCGTTCGGCCCACGCGGCCGGCTCGACCGGCTGCATGTAGTCGACGTGCATCGTCCGCGCACCGTCGCTCAAGGCACGCGCACCGGCGACGACCTGATGACCGCGCGCGCGCAGCGCATTGCTCACCGCGACGCCGACGCAGCCGGTGCTGCCACAGACCAGTACTCTCATGATGTCCTCCGATGGGGCTCGTCGACAGGGCCACGCGCGGCGTCGTCGACGCTGCAAGCGCCACCCGCGCAGGCGCGCATCGCGTCGGCCATGCGGCGTGCGCGCCGCGCGCGGATTGCATCGATCAGCGGCGCGGCCGCCGCCGAGATGCGGCGCCGGTGGCGCGCGAACACGCGGTAGCCCCAGTCGAACGCCGGGCGCAGCGGCGCCCAGCCGGTCGGCCGCAGCACCCAGCCGAGTCCGGCGGCGGCGTATGCGAGGCGCAGCACCTCGACGCCTTTCAGCATGGACCCGTCGGCGCGGATCGCGTGGATCTCGGCATCGAGCGCCGCGTGCGTGAGCCCGACGCGCGACGCGTCGAAGCCGGGCGCCGAGATGTCGACGAAGCGCAGGCTGCCATCGGTGCAGCGCTGCCGCAAGTGATCCATCTCGAGCGCGCAGACCGGGCATTGCGCGTCGTAGAACAACGTCAGCGGATAGGTTGTGGTCATTGCCGTCTCCCTTTGTTTGCCGTTATTTCTGTATGAACAGAATCATGTGCTCAAAAAAATCATGGCCCGAGGAGCTGTGCGGGATGCACGTCGTCGCGCCGACCTTTGCCCTGGCTCGCAGCGTCGCCTCCGATCAGCTTCTTGATCTTCGCGCCGAGCTTCAGCACCTTGGTCAGCGTCGGCGTATCGAGCTTGAGCATCTCGTTGCTCCACGCGGTCAACGTCTCCAGCAGTTCGAGCGTCTCGCGCATGCGCAGCCGCGCCTCGGTCGGCTCCTTCGTGATCGAGGGCTCGGCGAGCAGCTCGTGCAGCACCGCGATCGTCGGCGCGATCTCGCGCCGCTGGCGCTCGCGCACGATCGTGCGCAGCAGCTCCCAGACCTGGGTGGACGTCTCGAAGTGATCGCGCCGGTCGCCGGCGAGGTGCACGAGGCGGATCAGGTTCCAGCCCTGCAACTCGCGCAAGCTGTTGCTGACGTTGGAGCGCGCAACGGTCAGCGTGTCGGCGATCTCCTCCGCGTGCATCGCGCGGCCGGTGATGTAGAGCAGCGCATGAATCTGCGCGACAGTGCGGTTCACGCCCCAGCGAGTACCCATCTCGCCCCAGTGCAGGACGAAGCGCGAGAGGTTCGGGGTGAGGTCCATGGCGCCATCCTGCGCCGGCCCGTTATTTCTGTCAATACAGAAATTGTGAAATCATGGCGCCGGCAACGCCCGGTCGAAGAACGCCACGATCTCGGCGTTCAGGCGCGCATGCACGGCCGCGCGATCGACGCCCGGAGCATCGGTGCAGATCATCGGCACGAGCGCCTTCAGACCGTCGGTACATGGCGCGAGGAACACGAAGTGGTTGCCGGCCACCTCGGCGGACTCGGCCGGCCGCGGCAGCGCACGCAGCAGCGGCTCGGCGTTGTAGCGGCTCGGCAAGACCTGGTCGTCGCGCGCGGTCACGATGCGCAGCGGAACCGTCACGTCGGCCAGACCCGGCGCGTCGAACCAGACCGCCAGCGGCGCCATCGCGACCGCGGCGCGCACGCGCGTGTCGCGCGGCAACGCCCTGCCCGGCCCGGCGACGGCGTTGCGGCCCGCCGACGCGCCGCAGAAGTCGGCATCGTCCGGATGCGCTTTGCAATGCACCGCGTGCAACGCCATGTTGGGACGCGCGCCGGCCATCACGAGCGTGGTGTAGCCGCCGATCGAATGGCCGGCCATGCCGATACGGCGCGCGTCGATCACCGGCGCGAAGCGTGGATCGGCGAGCACCGCGTCGAGCGTCGCGACCGCTTGCCACGGGCGGCCGATCGTTTGCAGATCGGTGCCGCGACCCTGCGGCGCGTCGTAGCTGTCGCCGAGATGGCGCGGCGCCGCGACGACGTAGCCGGCGCGCGCGAGCGCCTCGGCGAGGTCCGAGTGCCCGTACTCGCCACCGCCGCTGCCGTGCGACAACAGGATCAGCGCGCGCCGACCGGCGGCAACCGGGGCATTCAGCGTCGCGTGCAGCCGATTCGGGCCGGCGTCCCAGTCGACGGTCGCCGCCGGGCTCGGATACCACACCGCGACCGGCAGCTTGAACTCGCCGCTCGTGGTCAGCCGCGCGATGCCGACGCCTTGCGCCAGCGCGGCGATCGGCAGCGCCGAGGCCGCGAGCAGCGCAAGCCGCGCCAGAAGTTTCTTCAGGTTCTTCGTTCGGTTCATCGTGATCACTCCAAGGGGCGGATCGGTAGCAGCAGATCGGTGCGCAACTGGTGCGCCGGCGTGTCGTGCGGCGAGTGGTAGAGCTGCAGCAGCGGCCGGTCGTCCGGCTCGTAGCCGCTGTGCGGCAGCCAGGACGCGTACAACGCCGAGATCGCCACGTCGATCTGCGTGTACGGTCCGATCAGCGCGTGGCGCGAATAGCGACCGCCCGGCAGGTCGATCGCCTTCAGCGGAAGCCGGGTCGCGGGCGGATCGCCGTCGAGCGCGACCGCGGCGTGGTAGCGAAAGCCACCGTCCGGCGAGGTGCCCGCGTCGCTGCCGTCGCCGCTGCCGATGCCGACCCGGGCCCGCACCGGCCAGCGCGCGGCGATGCGCATCAGCCGCCACCAGGTGTGTGGAATCGTCGACGCCGGCCCACGATGCACGAGCGCGTGGACGCGCTGCGGCCCGCGCTCGATGACGTCGACCGCGAGCGCCTCCGGCGCCTCGCTGCTGCGCTCGCCCAGCGGGGCCGCGGCGCCGAGCCCACCGAGCCCGCGCTGGCGCTGGAACGCGCGCGGCGTCAGCCCGGCGAAATCACGGAACGCGCGCGAGAACGCCTGCGGACTGGTGTAGCCGGACGCGAGCGCAACCTGCGTGACGCTGTCGCGACCGACCGCAAGCGCCTGCGCGGCGCGCGCCAGCCGCAGCCGCCGCACGGTCGCGGCGACGGTCTCTCCGATCACGCCGCTGTAGATGCGATGGAAGTGGAATGGCGAGAAGTGCGCGAGCGCCGCCAGCGACTCCAGCGTATGTTCGGCGAGCGGATCGGCGACGATCGCCGCGACCGCGCGCCCGATGCGCTCGCGATAGCGCCGCTCAGGTTCGTCGGTAGGCGCCGAAGTGCTCGTGACCGTCATCGGCGCGAGTATGTCGCGCGCCGCACGTCGCGACTTAGCCGCGTTTGCTGACCTGCAGCGTCTCGGCGAGGATCAGCGCGGCCTCGTGCGTAAATTCACGCGCCGCCAACCTGGTGCGCAACTCATCCAACGTGATCAGCGCGAACGCCGCGACCTCGCCATCCTGATTGGCCGGCGCCAGCCCGTCCGGCACGATCGCCTCGTAGACCTCGAAATGCTCGACGAGGTAGCCGTCGCTGACCGGTCGGCGGATCGTGAACCGCGCGGTCTCGTGCAGCGCGCGCAGCTCGGCCAGGCGCAGCCCGGCCTCCTCCCAGGTTTCGCGTTCGAGCGTCGTCGCGACGGTCTCGCCCGCGGCCATCAGGCCGCCCATCAGCGTGTCCCACAGCCCCGGGTCGGTCGCCTTGTCGAGCGCGCGTTGCTGCACCCAGACGCCGCCGTGCACGTCGCGCCCGACGAGATGAACTGCGCGCGTCGCGATGCCGAGCGGGCGCACCACCGCACGCTCGATCGTGCCGGCGACGCGGCCGGCGTCGTCCTCGACCGCGAGCTGCTCGCCGCGCCAACGGCCGCCGTGGCCGTGCGCATGCAGCCACGGCGCGATCTCGGCCAGCGCCGCGGTCGCATCGGCACGTGCCAGACGCCACGCCCCCGCGTCGGCGCGCAAGGGCAGGTCGGCCGTTGCCAGCAACGTGCCGAGCGCGGGCTCGATCGAGCCGATCACGCGGCCGTCGCGCAGTGTCAACGGCTC
>Ga0209023_10003784_pt1 | contig 17747 bp, 17 predicted proteins | sample LakOneMetagenome_FD_187468 | JGI IMG/M metagenome (GOLD analysis project Ga0209023, IMG submission 187468) | Freshwater and sediment microbial communities from Lake Erie, Canada (SPAdes) (version 2) | ecosystem: Environmental > Aquatic > Freshwater > Lentic | place: Lake Erie, Canada... | reverse complement strand
TACATCGTCAGCGTGCAGATCACGGTGGCCGAGGAAGTGGGCGTGGGCAGCCGCGCCGGCTTCTACGACAGCACCGGCGCCATGCGCGACATGGTGCAGAACCACCTGCTGCAGCTGCTTTGCATCGTGGCGATGGAGCCGCCGACTTCGCTATCGCCTGACGCCGTGCGCGACGAAAAACTGAAGGTCCTGCGCTCGCTGCGCCGCTTCACCCTGGCGGACATCGCGCGCGACACCGTGCGTGGCCAGTACAGCCATGGCGTGGGCGGCGGCGAGGAAGTGAAAGGCTACCTGGAAGAAGCGAACGTGCCGGAAGGCAGCCGCACCGAGACCTTCGTCGCCCTGCGCGCCCACATCGACACCTGGCGCTGGTCGAAGGTGCCGTTCTACCTGCGCACCGGTAAACGCATGGCGCGCCGTTCGTCGAAGATCGTGATCGAGTTCGCCAATCCCCCCTTCCCGCTGTTCCCGGAAAACCCGGGCGGCGTGACCAACCGCCTGGTCATCGAGCTGCAGCCGGAAGAAGCGATCAAGCTGCAGATCATGGCCAAGCAGCCCGGCAGCGGCATGCAGATGCAGCAGGTCGAGCTGAACCTCGACTTGCAGTCGGCCTTCAAGCAGCGCCGCGCCGAAGCCTACGAGCGCCTCTTGATCGACGTCGTGCGCGGCCGCCTGACCCACTTCATGCGCCGCGACGAGCTGGAAGCGGCCTGGGAATGGGCCGACCCGATCATCGAAGGCTGGAAGACCCTGGGCGAAAAGCCGCAGCAATACGCCGCCGGCTCCTGGGGCCCCGCCGCCTCGTTCGCCCTGCTCGCGCGCGACGGCTTCTCCTGGTTCGAATAAAACAGCGGGGGTCAGGTCTGACATTCAGACACGGCCCCAGCTGTAGATCAGTTTTGGCCAGCCGCACGACAGCTTCAAAATGTCGCCAATGCCGAGCTCGTGTCCGGATGTCAGACCTGACCCCGGCTTGCCGGCTTGTTTGTCTAACGCCGGTACTGCTGGGCGCTGACCTTTTCCAGCCACTCGACGTTCTTGCCGTCGACGGTGCCGGTCAGGGCGACGTGGCTCATCGCCGTGCCTGGCGTGGCGCCATGCCAGTGCTTGACGCCGGGCGGGCACCAGACGGCGTCGCCGGCATGCAGCTCTTCCACCGGGCCGCCCTCGGCCTGGGTCCAGCCGGTTCCCGCAGTGACGATCAAATACTGGCCGGCCGGGTGCCTGTGCCAGGCCGAGCGTGCGCCCGGCTCGAAGCTGACCGTGGCCGCGCCGAAGCTGGTGCGCTCGCCGGCCGGGAACAGCGGGTCGACGCGCACCTTGCCGTCGAAGTTCGCGGCCGGGCCGGCAAAGGACGGCTGGGAGCCGGCGCGGTAGATGACCTGGGTGGCGGCGCCGTCGGCCGCCTGGGCCTGGAACGCGGTGCAGGCGGCCAGCGCCAGGGCCGCCATGGTGGGATATCGTGCTTTCATTTGCTCTCCGCATGAAGTTGAATGTGACCAGACTCTACAGCCTGGGTCGCGCGATGCCCAGGTGGCACGCACCGCTAAGGCTTATGAGCACCGCTCATGAATCCTGTCCGCAGGCCCCTGCCCCGCGCGGGTAGAATCGCCGCATCGAACGCACGAAGGAAACCGATGCAGCACAACTTCAACGACTTGCTGGCCTTTGTCACCGTTGCCCGCGAAGGCAGCTTCACGCGCGCGGCGGCCCAGCTCGGAGTCTCGCAGTCGGCATTGAGCCACACGATCCGCGGCCTGGAAGCGAAGCTCGGCATCCGCCTGCTGACGCGCACCACGCGCAGCGTCTCGCCCACCGATGCCGGCGAGCGCCTGCTGGCAACCGTGGCGCCGCGCTTCGACGAGATCCAGGCCGAAGTGGCGGCCCTGAGCGAACTGCGCGACAAGCCGGCCGGCACGGTGCGTATCTCGGCGGCCGAACACGTGGCCGATACCGTCATCTGGCCACGGCTCGAACCCTTCCTGCCGCAGTATCCGGACATTATTGTCGAGGTGGCGGTGGAGTACGGGATGATCGACATCGTCGCCAACCGCTACGACGCCGGCGTGCGCCTGGGCGACCAGGTGGCGAAGGACATGATCGCGGTGCGCATCGCTCCCGACCTGAAGATGGCGGTAGTCGGCGCACCGGCCTATTTCAAGCAGCATGCCGCGCCGCTCACGCCGCACGACCTCACCGCCCACAACTGCATCAACCTGCGCCTGACCACCTACGGCGGCCTGTATGCCTGGGAGTTCGAGAAGGACGGGCAGACGCTGAACGTGCGTGTGCAGGGCCAACTGGTCTACAACAGCAGCCGCCCGATGCTGCGCGCGGCGCTGGCCGGCTTCGGTTTGGCCTGCGTGCCCGAGGACATCGCGCGCGAGCACATCGCGGCCGGGCGCCTGGTGCAGGTGCTGGCCGAATGGATGCCGAGCTTCCCCGGCTACCACTTGTACTACCCGAGCCGGCGCCAGTCGTCGCCGGCGCTGTCGCTGGTGATCGACGCGCTGCGCTACCGGGTGTAGCGAGAATTAGCGGCTGACGAGCTTTTGCAGCTCGGACGGATAGCGCGCCCCTTCCACTTGCACCGTGCCGATCGCCGCTTCGATGCGGGCCATGTCGCCGGCATCGAGCTGCACCTCGGCGGCGCCGATGTTCTCTTCCAGCCGGTGCAGCTTGGTGGTGCCTGGAATCGGCGCGATCCACGGTTTGCGCGCCAGCAGCCGGGCCAGTGCGATCTGCGCCGGCGTCACGCCCTTCCCGGCCGCCAGCGACTTCACCACGTCCACCACGCGCGCATTCGCCTTGCGCGCCTCGACCGCGAAGCGCGGCACCTTGTTGCGGAAGTCGCTGCTGTCGAACGTGGTGTTCTCGTCGATGGCGCCGGTCAGGAAACCCTTGCCAAGCGGGCTGAAAGGCACGAAGCCGATGCCGAGTTCTTCCAGCAGCGGCAGGATCTCGTGCTCCGGCTCGCGCCACCACAACGAATACTCGCTTTGCAGCGCCGCTACCGGCTGTACGGCGTGGGCGCGGCGGATCGAATCGGCGCCGGCTTCGGACAAGCCGAAATGGCCGACTTTCCCTTCGCGTATCAGGTCGGCCACGGCGCCGGCCACATCCTCGATCGGCACGTTCGGATCGACCCGGTGCTGGTAGAACAGGTCGATGCGCTCGGTGCGCAGGTTCTTCAGCGAGGCTTCGGCCACGTCGCGGATGCGCTCGGGGCGGCTGTCCAGGCCCGCGCCGGCCACGCCGTCACGGAAGCCGAATTTGGTGGCGATGACGACCTGGCCGCGCACTGGCGCCAGCGCCTCCCCGACGATCTGCTCGTTGATGGCGCCGTAGGCTTCGGCGGTATCGAAGAAAGTGACGCCGCGCTCGTGGGCGGCGCGGATCAGGGCGATGGCCTCGCGCGTGTCGGTGGCCGGGCCGTAACCGAAGCTCAGGCCCATGCAGCCGAGGCCGAGGGCGGAAACTTGTAGGCCGGTTTGGCCGAGAGTGCGTTCTTGCATGGTGTGCTCCTGTGTGGATTGATGGGCTCATGCTACGCCTCGCGGGGCGCCTTGATTAGCCCGTCACAACTGGATGGCGTCATGAACGCGGCTCATGAATGCATCGGCCTGGCGGCCGATCTGCGCATAAGGCGCGGTCTACAGCGGCGGCAGCCTGTCCAGCAACTTGTCGAGCGTGATCGGATAATCGCGCACGCGCACACCGGTGGCGTTGTAGACGGCGTTCGCAATCGCCGCCGGCACCCCGCTGATCCCCAGTTCGCCCACCCCCTTGGCCTTCAGCGGCCCCGCGGTCGGATCGACCTCGTCGAGGAAGACGACTTCCTGGTGCGGGATATCCGCATGCACCGGCACCTCGTAGCCCGCCAGGTCGTGGTTCACGAAAAAGCCGCGCCGCTTGTCGACCACCAGGTCTTCCATCAGCGCGGCGCCCGCGCCCATGGTCATGCCGCCGAGGATCTGGCTGCGCGCCGCCAGCGGGTTGATGATGCGCCCGGCCGCGCACACCGCCAGCATGCGGCGGATGCGGATTTCGCCGGTGGCGGCGTCCACGCCCACTTCCACGAAATGGGCGGCGAACGTCTGCTGGGCATAGCGTTTGGCCAGGTCGCCGTATTCCATGGCGTCTTCCGCCACCAGCTCACCGCCGGCGGCGGCGTCCAGCAAGGGCCGGCTGTTGCCGCCCGCGCGCACGCGCCCGCCGACGAATTCGAGGTCGGTGCCGCCCAGGCCGAGGCGCGCGGCGATCATCTCGCGCAGCTTGACGCAGGCCGCGTACACGCCCGCCGTCGACGAGGCCGCGCCGAACTGGCCGCCGGAGCCGGCGCCGTCCGGAAAGCGCGAGTCGCCCAGGCGCACCACCACCTTGTCGATGCCCACGCCCAGCATCTCGGCGGCGGTCTGCGCCAGGATGGTGTAGCTGCCGGTGCCGATGTCGGTCATGTCGGTTTCCACCGTGACGATGCCCTGGCGGTCGAGGCGCACGCTGGCCGCCGACTTCACCACCGGCGCGCCGCGAATCGCCGAGGCAACGCCCATGCCGACCAGCCAGCGGCCATCGCGGCGAGCGCCCGGCGTGGCGCTGCGCCGGTTCCAGCCGAACCTGGCCGCGCCGTCCTGCAGGCATTCGACCAGCTGGCGCTTCGAATACGGTTTGTTCGGCGACTCCGGGTCGACCTGGGTATCGTTCAGGATGCGAAAGGCCACCGGGTCGAGCCCGAGCTTGCCCGCCATTTCGTCCATCGCGATTTCCAGCGCCATCATGCCCGGGGTCTCGCCCGGTGCGCGCATGGCGCTCGCTTCCGGCAAATCGAGGTGGGCCACCGTCAGCCGCGTCATGCGGTTGGCGCCCGCGTACAGCAGCTTGGTCGGCGCGGTGGCGGTTTCGGGCCGCGTGCCCAGGTTGCCGGAGCGGCTTTCGTGGCCGATGGCCGTGATCCGGCCGTCCTTGCCGGCGCCGATGCGGATGCGCTGGATGGTGGCGGCGCGGTGCGTGGTGTTGTTGAACATGAGGGAACGCTGCAGCGTCACCTTCACCGGGCGCTTGAGCTGGCGCGCGGCCAGCGCGGCCAGTACGGCGTCGGACAGCACCGAGCCTTTGCCGCCGAAGCCGCCGCCGATGTAGGGCGAGACGATGCGGATCTTCTCGGGTGCGATGCCGAGGATCTTGCCCATGTCGCGCGTGCCCCAGGTGACCAGCTGGATCGCGGTCCACAGCGTCAGCTGGTCGCCGTCCCATGAGGCGATGGTCGCGTGCGGCTCCATCATCGCGTGCGCATGGTCGGGCGTGGTGTAGCGGGCGTCGAGCGTGACCGGGGCGCCCGCAAAGGCGCCGGCGAAGTCGCCGACCGCCGTGCGCAAGGCATCCTCCTTTTGCAGCTCCTGCTTGCCCGGCGGCTTGGGTGGCGCCTTGGCCAAATCGTAGCTGCCCCTGGCGGGGGCGTAGCGCACGCGCACCAGGCCGGCGGCGGCACGCGCCTGCTCGAAGGTCTCAGCCACCACGATCGCCACTGCCTGGTGGTAGTGGTCGACCTCGGGCCCGGCCAGGGCCTTGGCCACGTAGAAGCCGCCGACGCCCAGCTTGCCGGCGTCCCGCGCGGTCACGATGCCGACCACTCCCGGCGATGCGCGCGCGGCGCGCAGGTCGATATCGAGGATGCGGCCCTTGGCGATGCCGGCGCCGACGATGTAGCCGTAGGCGGCGTGCGGCGCCTGCGCGTCCTGTTCGTAGGCGTAGGTGGCGCTGCCGGTGGTCTTCCGCGGACCATCGATGCGCGGGGTGGGCTTGCCGACCACGCGCAGGCGGTCGATAGGGTTGGTGGATGCCGGGGTGTCGAATTTCATCGTCGCTCTGTCCTCGCTGGTGCCGCGTGACTGGGAAGGAGATGCATGGCTTGTTTGGCCATGCCGCCATGGCTGACTGTAACCGCTGCGCGCCGTGCTGAACAGACCGTTCGTTTGCACAGTCTTATGAAGAGGATTCATGAATCGCCGCAGGCGCGCGGTTCGCACTACAATGCTGGCGCAACCATCCCTTGAAAGTACCATGAGCACTACCGACCTCCCTTTCCGCGCCACCATCGCTGAGGCCTGCGCCTGGCTGGCCGCGCAAACCGGCACGCCCTGGACCCTGGCGCGCTTGCTGGAACACGAACTCACGCCTTATGTGTGGCTCGACTACGACCCGGCGTATCCGGAGCTGTTCGGCGACGCCAATGGCGGCTATGCGGCGCCGATCTTTTATGCGGCCGACATCGCGCGGCTGGCTGGCGGCAGCGAGGATGTGCTGATCACGCGGACCAAGGATGCGTACAAGATCATTGCGGTGCTGCCGGAGCCGGGGTTTACGCGGGCGCTGGCTGATCTACGTTTTTTGAAGAAAGACGTGGAAAAGCTTGCCGGCAGGTTGAAGCATGCGGCGAGCACGCCCGGTGGGGTGGGCGAAGGGACGACAGCGTGGACTCGGGAGTCCACCCTACAAGAGCCACCAAAACGGGCGGCGAAGGAATCGCAGTTGGGGATTTCCAGGGCCGAGGTGCTGGCTGCCTTCGGGCCGGTCGTGCGGATGAATCTGGAGAAGGCGCTGGACGATGCGATCGGCATCTTCGGCGACGACGGCGCGCGCGTAAAGGCCAGCGTGCGCAAGTCGAAGCGCAACGCGGTGTGGAACCCGGTGACGCTGGCGCTGGGCCTGCACGACGTCTACCGGGCGCCGCTCGGGGCCCTGAAGCGCGCCTTCAAGACCCATGACTGCCTGCTGGAGTGGGAAGCCAACTGGGAGCAGTCGCTGCGACTGCTCGGCAAGTAAGCCCGGCCTCAGCGTGCCAGCAAACGCTTGAGCTGGGCCGCCTGGTAGGCGCCGAAGGTGTCGCTGAACAGGCAGCGGATCAGCGGGTCGTCGACCACGTCGGCGTCCAGCAGGTCGCGTTCGGTGGCTTCATCGAACACGGTATCGTTGATGCGCATGTACATCGTGGTCATCGACTCGCCCTGCTCCAGCGCGCCATACAGCTTGGTTGCCGGGATTTCGGTGGTCCAGCCCAGCGGCCCCGCCGTGTCGTCGAGCGTGGCCTTGCCGTCCTCCAGGCGATAGCGCCAGTGCGTGGTGCTGCCGTCGCTGCCGACTACCGATAGCTGCCACACACGGGGCACGTCGAAGTAATCGGACGAGGCCTCGACGTCGCCGTATTTCTCAAGCGGCCCGCTGCGGCAGTAATCCAGCACGCGTGCGCGCTGAGCCTCGTTCAAGGGCGCAAAATAGCGCGCGATCTCGCTCGTGTGTGGCGCGGATGCGTTGCCTTCATAGGCGTAGTCGACATCCTGCTCGCCCACCGGCGTCACCCAGGGCAGGGGCGGCGCCGGCTGCAGACCATCCGCATCGAGCCGTACCGACACCCCGGGATTCAGACGCACGACCTGCGCCTGCGGCAAGGCCGCGCCCACCTCGCGCCCGAACTGCGCGTACGAGATCGGGAAAAAGGCGCGGTTGTACCAGGACCAGGGCTCCTGCAGGAATTGGCAGGAACTTGGCACCACGTAGCGCGGTTGCAGCGCCTGCAGCTGTTCTATCCACTCCTCGGGCAGGGCCGGCGGCGCGGCCGCATGACGCGACGGCGCCAGCACCTCGAGCTCGCGCATGGTCTGGAAGGGCCACAGCACCATGTCCCATGGTCCTTCGTCCACCAGCTGGGCCAGGGTCGTGTCGTCGATCCAGGAATCGACCACATTCAGCACGTTCAGGCCGGCCGCGCGCACCTGGAACATCGAGTCGACGTCGGCATCCATGGCTTCGCGCGGCGTCACCTGGAAGGGGCCGACCGCAACTGATTCGTTCAGGCGCAGCGGATGCACTTGGCTAAAGCCGAGCTGGCGGATCATGTCGAACAGTTCGTCGAAGATGCAGTACAGGTAGATTGGCGTGGCGCGGTCGAGCAGGTCCAGGCTGTCGAGCGAGCAGTGGTCGTCGTGGAAGTGCGAGATGAAGACGGCGTCGAAGCGCTGGCGCCGGATGGCATCTTCATCGAAACGCAGTTGCGGGAAGGCGTGGCAATTGCGGCTGAAGGGGTTTTCGAAAATCGTGTCGAAGGCAATGCGCGTGCCCTCGCATTCGAACAGGTAGCCCGCATGCAGGATGCGGGAGATGGTGATGGGGGTCGTGTTCATGGTGTCAGGCTTCGATTGATTCATTCAGGGGGACGGCCAGCGTCCAGGTGGTGCCCTGGCCCGGCGCGGACGCGACGGACAGCGTGCCGATGCTTGATGCGCGCTCGCGCATGCCGCGGATGCCCCAGTGGCCCGCGCGTCCGCCCTCACCCAGCACCTCGGGTGGAATGCCGCACCCATCGTCGCTTACCGTGACCGCCAGCGACTGGGCGCCAAAGCGCAGCGTCACCGTTACGGCCTGCGGCTGCGCATGCACAAAGGCGTTCCACACCGCCTCGCGCACGATCGCGAACACCTCGTCGCAGACGGCCTTGTCGAGTTCGACCGGCGCGCCTTCGGTCAGCACTTCGAAGCGCACAGCATCAGCACCTGCATGCGCCAGCGGCGCGCCGTATTCGGCAATGGCGCATGCCAGACCGGCCTGGCCCAGGCTTTCGCCGCGCAGGCCGGCCACGCGGTCGGGCCCTTCGCCGAGCACCTGGCCGGCCGCGGCCAGCGCGTCTTCCAGCGGCTTGCGCTCGTCCTCGCGCAGACGCTGCACGGCGGCGCCGATCTTCAGCACCAGGCCCTGGATCGATTGCAGCACCGTGTCGTGCAGCTCGCGCGCGATGCGTTCGCGCTCGGCCAGGCGTTCGGTCATCTGCGCCGTGACGCGCCTTGCCACCCGCTTCGCCACCCGCCGCAGGCGCATGCGGTGCAGCAGCCACAGGGCCAGCAAGGCCGCCGCCGCGAGGGCGATGCGGAACGGCGCCGATTGCGTCAGGCTCGGCGCCACCTCGAAGGCGAGCGTCGCGCCCTCTTCGTTCCAGACGCCGTCGTCGTTCGAGGCCAGCACGCGGAAGCGGTAGCTGCCCGGCGCCAGGTTGGTGTAGTAGGCCGAGCGGCGCCGCTCCGGCTCCTGCCAGGCGGCGTCCACGCCTTCGAGCCGGTAGCGAAAGCGCATGCGCTCGGGCGCGCGGTAGCTCAGTGCCGTGAAGTCGATCTCCAGCGTGCCGGTGTTGGGCGCCAGGCGCAGTTCGTCAGCTGGCGCCAGCTCGGCGCCATCAGCGCGCAAGGCCGTGATGACGACCGGCGGCGCCAGGCGGTTGCGCGGCAGCGCAGCCGGATCGAAGGCCACGGTGCCGCCCATGGTCGAAAACCACAGCTTGCCGTCGCTGCTGCGGATCGCCGACGGCAGCGGTGTGATGCCGCTGGCCGTGCCCGGCAAGCCGTCGCGATAATCGAGGCGCTCGAACTGCACGCGGTGCACGACGTTGCGCATCGCCTGCCGCAGTTCGCCTGGGGCGATCGCCGACAAACCGGCGCCACCGTTCAGCCACAGTGTGCCGCCAGCGTCGAACACCATGCCGTTGATGCCGGCAAACGGCTCGCCACCCCGGCCCACGACCGACACGAAGCGCTTGCCGTCAAACCAGGCCAGGCCGTTTTCGCCGCCGATCCAGGCGCCGCCTCGCACCGGCAAGATCGCCATCACGGTGCCGACCTCCAGCCCCTCGGCGTTCCCGGGGCGGCGCACCTTGCCGTCTTCGAGGATGGCGAGGCCGTTGTCGGGCGCGCCGAACCACATCCGCCTGCCGTCGGCGGCAACGATCACCGGCGCCATGCCTTCCAGTTCGGCGACGCCGCCGTTGCGGGTCCACTGTCCCTCCTGCAGCGTGTACAGCCCGCGCCGGCCCATGCTGACCCAAAGCGCGCCGCGCGCGTCGCTCGCCATCGAGAACACGACCGTGGTCTTCGGGTCCTGCAACTGCGCCGGCTGGGCGACCCGCTCGCGCTGGCCGCCGTTCTGGTCCGCACGCACGCGCCACAGGCCGCCGATGCCGCCGCTCCACAGCGTGCCGTCGGGCGCCTGGTACAGCGCGGTGGTGAGATCGGCTACCGAGGTCTCGGGCGCGAATTGAACCGGCTGCGCATCAACAGCCGCCAGCAAGGAGCGGTCGACCCAGGCCCCGCCTTCCGCGCGCGCGGCCAGCGCACGCGCGCTGCCGATGTAGCGCGGCAGCGCCAGCGCCTGCAGGCGGTAGTCACGGAAGCGGTCGATGCCGTTTTCGGTGCCGATCCAGATGCTGCCCTCACGGTCCTGGAACACCGCGTAGCCATGCTGGCCGGAGAGTCCGTGCTCGCTGTCGGTAAACTCGCTGCGTCCGGTATGCGGTGCAATGCGCTGCGCGCCCGAATAGCCAGGCTGCCACACGAAGCCGGCGCGGTCGAACGCGAAGTCGCTGAGCCGGTCCTGGACGCGCCAGGTGTCGGGGTCCGGGCCTGCCGCGCCTCTGTCCACACTTTTGGCCACGCCCTTCACCAGATACAGGCCGGCGCCCAGCATGTCCGAGCTCCAGACGTTGCCATCAGGGTCTTCGGCCAGCTTCCCGAAACCCTTCACGTCGATGACGCGCTCGAAGCGGGCGCCATCCTTCGCCAGGCCGTACACCGCGCTGTTGGTACGCACCCAGAGCGTGCCGTCGCGCGCGGTCAGCATGGTCACGACATCGCCCTCGGGCGCGCCCAGGCTTGCCGGCGGCGCTTCCCAGCTGCCGCTCGCCCCCAGCACGCGCACCGAACGCGGTGCGGCCAGCCACAGGCGGCCACGCCCATCGCGTGCCAACGCCGCCGGGGTCCCTCCCGGCATGCCCGCTTCGCCCACGCGGAAGTGGCGCATCTTCCCATCCTTCAGCAGGCTGGCGCCGCCGTAGCGGTACACGATCCACAGCGCGCCGTCGTCCAGCAGGCCAAGCTTTGAAATGTTCGATGACAGCGGCGCCAGGCTGGCTGGCGCGCGCTGGAAACGCACGCCGTCGAAGCGGAACAGGCCGGCCGAACTGCCGATCCACAACCAGCCGTCCGGCGTCTGGGCGATGCCGGTCACGCCGGTCGGCGCTCCCTCGCCCGCCGTCCAGCTGGTGTGCTGCATGGCGATGACCGGGCGTGTGGCCGGTGCGGCTGCCGCCATTGCGGAGGCCGGGACAGCGTCTGCCGCCATCGCAGGCATCGTCGTGAGCAAAATCGCGGCCAGCTGGCAAGCCGAGACGGCACTGGCAATGAGTCGAAATGCTGGATGCATGGATGGACGGCGAAGGAAGAAGGCAAAACGACTGATACTGTAACAGCAAGCTTGCCATTTCGCCCAGCCTCTCACCGGGCGCCAGGTTGTGGCCGGATACACCGCAGCGCCAGCCCTATATCGTTGCGCCCCATACCAGCGCAAGCAGGCTTATCACGATCAACAGGATGCATGACCGCGCAATCCGCCGAAGCGGCCAGGCAGTCGCTGGAATGTATGCCGCCGCATACACGCTCACCACCGACCAGGCCTGGATGACCAGCGGGGAGACCAGCAGTTCCCACACCATCCGTCCGTCCGACTTGATCAAGGTGCGCGCCACGTACAGGCCGACCGGCACGACCAATAATGCGAGGTCGGCCATCGCCCTGTACCCGTGCGCTTTCCAGGATGCGCGCAGCGGCGGCACAGCGAGCAGGAACAAGAGTCCGGATACGCCGAACAGCAGGGAATCCATCGCATGACGTCACTCCGGCCCGGTGCGCGTCGTACTCCAGTAGACGTCTATACCGGGCGCGCAGAAGAACCCTTCCAGCCGCGCCTCGATCTGCACGCTCTTCAATACCGCCTCGCTCGCGGCGCACAAGATGATGCGCTTTTTCATGACCGACCCTGCGGACCGGCATCGGACGCCGACTCGATGCAGGCATGCGTTTGCATGAACTCCGTCAGTTCGTGGCCGGTATGCGCCACCAGCATCTCGAAAGGGTTGCCCGGCGAAGTGCAGACGGCGAGATGTCGTCCGTCCGCAGCAGTCCTATCCTCGACGTACATGGCATACACGGTACGCCCCTGCAGCTCGATGCGCGGCGCCGCGAACATCCGGGATGCATGGCCGGCCACGTCGGTTCCCCTTACTTCGGTTCCGGCAGCATGTACTTGTCGTAGTTGGCGATGAAATCGTCGATATTCGCGGTCATCATTTCGCGGAACTGGCCGACGAAGTATTCCAGGGCACGCTCTTTTTCGGTCGTCATGTTCTGCGGGCTGCCCGTGCTTTTCGCCAGCAGGAAGGCATTGAAGCGCGATGCCGCGAACAGCGTCGATGCGCCGACTTCGCTTGGCGTGCTGCTGTCGCACTGGTCGTTTGCGTAGTTGATGACGCCGTCGACGCGCTGCCAGAATTCCGGGCCAATGATGTTTTCGCTCATAATTTCTCTAGACTGTGGGTTAAGCATGGGATGCAGGCGCCGGCAATGACTCCGCCGGGCGCCGGGAAAGGCACTCTAGCACAAGCGCGGCGCCGATCCCAAGCACGGTCTAGCGGTTCTGGTAACCGCCGTACGCCGCCACCGGGCTCCAGGCCGGCGACACGGGCGGCAGCTGCGGCGCCAGCGGCGCATACGCACCGGCTCCATACACTACCTTGCCGTTCACGACGGTCAGCAGGCTTTCCAGGCGCTTGATCTTCTCGGCATCGACCGTGAAGTAATCTTGGGGCAGCACCACGAAGTCGGCGTACTGGCCGGCCTGGAGCTTGCCCTTCACCGCTTCTTCGCCGCTCATCCACGCCGAGCCGGTGGTCATCAGCTGCAGCGCCTCGTAGCGGCTCGGGATGTCCTTGCCCTGCCAGATGGGCATGCCGCCGGCGGTCTTGCCGGTCACGGCCCAGTACAGCGAAGGCCAGGGGTTGTAGCTCGACACGCGCGTGCCGTCGGTGCCCAGGCCGACCGGCAGCTTCATGTCCAGCATCTTGCGGATCGGCGGCATCTGGCGCGTCTGTTCGCCGTAGCGCTTCCAGTACGCTTCGCCCTGGAAGTGCATGCGGTCCTGCACCGCCACGCCGCCGCCGAGCTTCTTGATGCGCGCCAGCTGGGCGTCGGTAATGGTTTCGCCATGGTCGACGATGAAGCGCAGGCCGTTCAGGGGCGTCTTCGCATTCACCTTCTCGATCACGGCCAGGTCGCGGTCGATGCTTGCGCCGTAGGTGGCGTGCAGGCGGAAGGGCCAGCGGTTCTTCACCAGCAGGCTGACCACGGCTTCGAGTTCGCCTTCCATGGTCTCCGGCAGGTCGGGCCGCGGCTCGAGGAAGTTCTCGAAGTCGGCCGCGCTCGACACCAGGTTCTCGCCGCCGCCCTCGGCCGAGAAGCCGTTCGGGTAGAACATGTGGTCGTTCTTCTTCGGATGCGTCATCGTGGTCCAGCGCTGGAAGTCTTCCAGTTCCTTGCCGGCGCGCTGGGCGTACAGGTAGTAGGAGGTGCGCACGGTGAGCTTGCCTGCGCGCGCCAGTTCCAGCGTCACGCCGTAGTCGTCCGGGTAGTTCTGGAAGCCGCCGCCGGCGTCGATGGCGCTGGTCACGCCCAGGCGGTTCAGCTCGCGATAGAAGTGCAGGGTCGAGTTCAGCTGGTCGTCACGGCTCAACTTGTTGGTCTTGGCCAGGGTCGAGTACAGGATCAGTGCGTTCGGCTTGGCGATCAGCTTGCCGGTGGGTTTGCCCTGGGCGTCGAGCTCCACCACGCCGTCCTTGAATTTCGTCTCCTTCGTGTAGCCCAGCGTGGCGATGCCCTTCTGGTTCAGGAAACCCAGGCCGTACAGGTAGAGGATGAAGACTGGGCGGTCCGGCACGGCGGCGTTGATTTCTTCCAGCGTCGGCAGGCGCTTTTCCTCGAACTGGTATTCGTTCCAGCCGCCGACCACTTTCACCCATTCGCCTTCCGGCGTGCGCGCGGCCTGTTCCTTCAGCATCTGCAGCGCGCGTTTCAGCGAGGTGACGCCGTCCCAGCGCAGCTCCATGTTGTAGTTCAGGCCCTCGCGGATCACGTGCAGGTGCGAGTCATTCAGGCCCGGGATCACGGTGCGCCCGCCGGCGTCGATCAGCTGGGTGGCTGGTGTCTTCAGCTTCAGCACCTCGGCGTTGCTGCCGGCCGCCAGCACCTTGCCGTCCTTGACCGCGACCGCCTGGACGAATTCGCCCTCGCGCGCCATGGTGGCGATCTTGCCGTTGGTGAGGATCAGGTCGGCCTGGGCCTGGGCCAGGCCGGCAGCGAGCATGGCGGAGAACAGGAGAGCGTGTTTCAGGTGGGTAGTCATGGTGTCGGTCCTTCGTTGGAAGCGGTGGCGGCAGGGAGTCTGCGCAGACTGGTGACGATAACGGCTGGCTGCTGCGCCGTCCCCTGCCTTAAGGCGGGGACGGCGGCGCGGCTACACCAGCTCGGTGCGGATGGCGATCTGGCCGGACAGGGTCTTGTGCACCGGGCACTTGTTGGCGATGTCGAGCAGGCGCTCCCGCTCCTCCACACCCAGGTCGCCCAGCAGGCGGATGCTGCGCTGGAAGCCGTAGGCCGCGCCTTCCTGGCCGTGGTCGACCGTCACCAGCACCTCGTCCAGCTTCCAGCCCTTGCGGCGGGCGTACAGGTTCACGGTCAGCGTGGTGCAGGCCGCCAGCGCCGCTGCCAGCAAGTCGTGCGGGGCGGGGCCGCTGCCCTCGCCGCCGGATGCGACGGGGGCGTCGGTCAGCACCTGGTGCGGGCCGATCTCGATGACTTGCTGCAGCGGGCCGCTGCCGCGGTGGGTCGTCACTTGCATGATGCTCTCCTGTCGTTTGCTGAAGGTTCAAGCTGCCTGGGTACGCAAAGCCGCGCTCTTGCCCGCCTGGAGCGCGACGCGCTCCTGCTCGATGCCGAAGATGACCAGCATGCCACCCAGGATAGCCAGGTTTTTCAGGAAGTGGTTCAGCTGGTTCTGGAACTCGGCGGCGTCGGCATGCCAGAAGCCGTGGAAGATCAGCGTCACCGGCACCAGGAACAAGGCCAGCGTCAGCGCCGCCAGGCGTGCCTGGAAGCCGGTAACCAGGGCCAGGCCGCCGCCCACTTCGAGCAGGATCGTCAGCACCAGCAGCACGCCGGCCGCCGGGATGCCGGCACTGTTCATCCAGGCCGCGACGCCGGCAAAACCAAGCACCTTGCCGATGCCGGACACGAGGAACAACAGGCCGGCCAGTGCGCGGCCGATCGGGTAGAGTTTGTTGGTATTCATGGTGATAGTCCTTTCAGGTTTGTGGTTGGATGATGCGATTACAGCGGCAGGTCGAACAGCAGCACCTCGGCGTCGCTGGCGCTGTCAAACCGGACCAGGTCTTCGCCGCTGACATGGGCCGCGTCGCCGGTGTCCAGACGCTGGCCATTGACGCTGACGCTGCCGCGTGCCACCTGCACATAAGCCTGGCGCCCTGCTGCCAGGCGATGCTCGACACTGTCATCGCCGTTCAGGATGCTGGCGTAGATCGACGCGTCCTGGCGCAGCGAGACCGAACCGTCGCGGCCATCGTTCGAGGCGATGATGCGCAGGCGGCCCTTCTTGGCGTCGGCATCGAAGTGCTTTTCCTCGTAGCCCGGCGCGCCGCCCTCGTTCGGGATCACCCAGATCTGCAGGAAGTGCACCGGCTCGGTCTTCGAGGCGTTGAACTCGCTGTGGGTGACGCCGCTGCCGGCGCTCATGCGCTGCACGTCGCCATAGCGCAGGACCGAGCCGTTGCCCATGCTGTCCTTGTGTTCCAGCGCGCCGTCGAGCACATAGGAGATGATTTCCATGTCGCGGTGGCTGTGCGGCTCGAAGCCGCGGCCTGGGGCCACGCGGTCTTCGTTGATCACGCGCAGCGGGCCGACGCCCATGTGGGCCGGGTCCTGGTAGTGGCCGAACGAGAAAGTGTGTTGCGAACGGAGCCAACCGAAACTGGCGACACCGCGGTCCTGGCTTTGACGAATCTTCAACATGATGTTTTCCTTTTGGTTGAAAGTAATCGAACCGTTCGATTACCTGGCGCTGCCGAACTTGCCTGCTCATCCGGGCTGATGCTCCGCGGCGCCTTGCATGGAAAACATTATGGACGCTTGTGCAAGGGAAGAAAAACGGGTTATTTCACGACCTATCATCGAGTTTTTCGATGATGACGCAACCTGCCGAATGGCGGGTTTCAAGGCTGCCTGCCCTTGCTAGTATCGGCAGCTTCTCGGATATGAAAGCACCGTCATGAAACGCACTCCCCTTCGCAGCGCCCTCCTCGCCCTGCTCGCCACGCCGGCGCTGGCCGTGGCCGACCCGCTGCAGCTGTATGGCCGCCTGAATCTTGGCGTGGAAAACATCCGCCTGCACGGCGCAGGCGGCGGCAATGGCGCCGACACGAGACTGTCCAACTACCGCTCGGTGTTCGGCGTGCGCGGCAGCGAAGCGATCGGCAACGGCCTGCGCGTGATTTTCCAGGTCGAAGGCACGCTCTCGCCGGACACGGGTGCCGGCGGCGTGGCCGCGCGCGACACGCGCGTCGGCCTGGAAGGCACCTGGGCACGCTGTTCGCCGGTAACTGGACCACGCCCTACGACGCCGCAACCGCAGGCCTCGACCCCTTCTATCCGACCACGGCCGGCTACATGAGCATCATGGGCAACGGCTCGGCCGCCAGCGCCAACAACCTTAGTGACACCACGTCGTTCGACCGCCGCCAGCAAAACAGCCTGCACTACTGGACGCCCGCCTGGCATGGCCTGACGCTGCGCGTGGCACACGGCTTCAACGAGGAGTCACCCGCGAATGGCGCCAAGCCTTCGCTGACGTCCGGGTCGCTGGTATTCGAGCGCGGCAGCCTGTACGCAACGCTGGCCCACGAGCGCCATCGCGAATACCGCGGACCGGGCCTGAAGGATTGGGGAACCAAGCTGGGCGCAGCCTGGCAACTCGGGCCGGCGCGCCTGGCAGCGGCGGTCGAGCAGCTGCATTACGAAACGACGGGTGGCGAGCTGGCACGGCGTTCGTATTATGTGTCGTTGACGCGGCAGTTCGGGCCGCATGCCGTGAAACTGGGCGTGGCCAAGGCCCGCGATGGCAAGGGGGCTACAGCAGAACAGGTGGGCTTCGTGCGCGCCGGCGACGATACCGGCGCCGTGCATGCCACGCTGGGCTACGACTACGCGCTGTCGAAACGGACCAGCGTGTTCGCCTTCTACACGCACCTGCGCAACGACAGCCGGGGCAGCTACGACTTCGCCATCAATTCGCTCGATGCGACGACGGGATCGCGCGCCGCAGGCGCCGCACTGGGCCTGAGCCACGCATTTTAAAACTTCGCCCTCTCGTGGTGTTAGCTAGCTGCATCTGTAAAGCCAACAGAAAGATTACAGTTCTTTCCTAGTGCCAATCGTGAGATGCTGCGGAGCCGATCAGGCATCTGTGGTCCAAATAGCAAGCTCTGGTAAGTGCCCTGACCACGCTCGACGTCACCGGCGCCACCCTGGTCGGCCACTCGACGGGCGGCGGCGAAGTCGCACGCTACATCGGCCGCCACGGCACCAACCGCGTGTCGAAAGCCGTGCTGATCGGTGCGGTCACGCCGCAGATGGTGGTGTCGCCGGCCAATCCGGACGGCGTGCCGCTGTCGGTGTTCGACGGCATCCGCGCAGGCGTGCAGGCCGACCGCGCCCAGTTCTTCTACGACCTGAGCACGCCTTTCTACAACTTCAACCGCGACGGCGCCAAGGTGTCGGAAGGCATGCGCCTGTCGTTCCTGCGCCAGGGCC
>Ga0209023_10003782_pt1 | contig 17749 bp, 12 predicted proteins | sample LakOneMetagenome_FD_187468 | JGI IMG/M metagenome (GOLD analysis project Ga0209023, IMG submission 187468) | Freshwater and sediment microbial communities from Lake Erie, Canada (SPAdes) (version 2) | ecosystem: Environmental > Aquatic > Freshwater > Lentic | place: Lake Erie, Canada... | reverse complement strand
CCGCGGGAATCCTGCAGGGTATTTGTATCCGATTGCTTCCTCGGCGACGAAGTGGTACCCAATTGGGTGAGCGAGATCTATAAACTGGATGACCTCAGTGAGTATGTAGGCGAAGGTATTTATCCCGACAATACCCTGGCTTTTCCAAAATCGGGTGCAGGCTCCCATACTTTTGACGGTATTGCGATCGACAAAAACACAAGGGTGATCATATACAGCGGCAGGGATTTCCAGGGTGATGTGGTACTGGACCAGAAGGGCCCGGCACTGATCTTTAATAAAGGAAGGCTGGATGGCAAAAATAAACTGAATGATGCACAAACCTGGATCGATAAATTCAGGACCAAACAGTTTAAGGAACCTCTGCAATCCGCTTTTCCACCGTCCTGCCGGATCCTTAGCAATACAGACATGATCGATTGGGGAAAGGGATCAATGAAGGTGATCTGTAACAATTAACCTTCTTCTTTTTAATAAAGGCATAAAAAATTTGCGCCCCATTAATTGAATTTGTTTTTTTGAGTACCTGGAATCTGTTGGTGAGGGTAACGGACAGGGCGAAACGGAATGCCGGTGAAATAACGGGTTTGTTCAATTGCCCCTAAAAAAACCAAGACAAATAATATAATTGATGTATTTTGTTTTAAAAGACTCCCGGGCTTCACAATAAAGGAGTTGCAATCTGTCTTTAAGCGGGAGGGGTTGTTTAAAACAATACTTTTTTTGATCAACAGAAACTAAATACTTAAGCATGAAAAAGGCTTTCAAATTCGACAGTAAACAACTTGATTACACCATCAAAGCTAAGAAATCAAGCCGCCTCTGGTGGTTGCTGCTTTTGTTGTTGTTGCCCCTGCTGCTGTTGATACGCTTCGAGAAGACCATCTATGTAAAAACCGTGGATGCCAATTCAAAACAGGCGGTTGCAAATGCCGATGTCAGTTTCAGCTACCACAAAGCCTTTGCATACGATAAGGGCCGCTTCTTCACCGATGACCTGGTAAGCAGCAGGAAAGCTACTGATTCCGGAGGTAAGGCCGAATTTGTGAAATTGAGCTACAGCCTTTATTCCTATATTTTCCAGCACAATTCAGTGGCTACGGTCTTTGCCACCAACAATTGTTACAGTTCAGATACCCTTGCCCTGAAATTCCACCAGTTGAGCAATAACGAGACCGTGGTACTTGAACTGAAGCCTGCCATGATGGCCATGGATTTTAAAGTGGTTGACCGCGATGACAAGGAACCCATTCCCGGTGCAAGTGTAGGGGTTACTGCTGAAGTATCGGGTGTTACCATTACGGATACCGCCACCACCGGTGCAGATGGAAGGGTAGTGTTTTCCCGCCTGCCCAAATGCGGAACTGTAAAACGCGTTTATGCCATCGCAGATGGCTATTATCCCGACAGCCTGGTGAACCAGACCAGCGAAAATCTTTTGTCCGGCCCCATTGATGCCAAGCGCCTGCTCAGCCTCCGTCCCATCCGCAAACCCATCGAATTTTATGTGGTGGATTGTAAAACCAAAACCGGCCTTGCCGACGTGGATGTGACCATCGATTTTCAGTATGAGAACAATAAAAAGCCGGAATCCGTTCATGTAAAAACAAATATCAACGGAGTAGGTAAGGGCGTTTATGATTCGGCCAAACTGATCGCTAAACTGCATTTGTCGGGCCGAAAAGCTTATTATAAAAAAGGTGAACTGCCCGGCTGGCACAAAGTGAAAGAATTTACCGACACCACCATATACAAGCGGCCGCAACGTACATTCTGCCTCGAACCCGAGCCCAACCCGCTCATCTTCCGCGATATCGATTCCCTTACCCGGAAGCCCATCGCAGGCGTGAAGAATTACATCACCATTGTTGCCGCCGACGGTAAAAAATCAACTGAAGAAGCTACAAGCGGCGCCAATGGAGAATTCCAGGTGAGCATCAATCCCGGCGACAAGATATCGATCAAGGCAACTTATCCGCCCGGTTATAAAGACAATGATTACACGATAAAGGATGCCGATGCAGATAAATTGAGGAGCGCCCCGCTCGACCAGCGCACAATACCACTTTCACCGGTGATCGTAACCCTTGTTTTCAGAACAGTGGACAAAGAAAACGGAAGCCTTATACCCGATGCCGACCTGGCAATAACGGGCGATGGTGTGATCGATCCACGGCCTGTGAAGAGCGGAAATGGAGAGTTCACGGTTAAGGCTACCCTGATGTCGACTATCAGTATTGTGGCATCCAAACCCGGTTATGGAAGCAATAGCGAAAAGATCAACAACAAGTCTGTTCAGTACCTCATGAAATCAGACCAGCCGGTAAGGGATATTCCGCTGAAGAAGGATCCGCCAAAACCAGATCCTCCGCCACCTCCTTGCAGTGAACCTCCGCAGGAAGCTGAAAAGGGAACATTGGTTTTCCAGAAATCATATGATATGGCCAATCCAAATGTAAATTTTGATGTGGTTTACGATATGCACCAGAAATACCCGGATCGCATGATCATATACTGCGGAAAGGATGATACTGGCCCTGTACTTGGCAGAACCTCCGGCGCTGTTTTAAATACCGGCCGTTTAAACATCAGTATGAAGAACTGCAGTTCAACCTGGATCACGATCAAAGTCATCCCGGCAAATGATGACAATACAGAATGGGAGTTTCATTTTGAATGCAAATGATAAGTTAAATGATGATGTTGCCATTATGACCTGACCGGTGTTGGTATTATATTTGAAAAACAGGAATGGTCACTGAATATTGGAACACTAACTTTAATGAAAAGAAATTGATTATGAAAAAGCATTTGTTTATAATTCTCTCTGCGTTCATTTTCGTACAGATGGGTGCCCGTGCGCAATCCTGTGCACAACTGGCCCCCAATTATTTCAGTTGCGGCGTACCCACAAATGAATTTGAGTACATGCGTGCAACTTCGGTGAACCATGGAGAACAAATTCAATCCAACTGGTGCTGGGCGGCTTGCGTGCAAATGGTTCTCAATTATCATGGGCTAAAGGTCAACCAGATGGAAGTGGTTTCCAGGATCTACGGTTCTGCAAATGTGAATGAGCCTGCAAATGAACAGCAGATACTTTATGCATTGAGCGGATGGGCACCCGATTTCCGGGGACGGTTTTCGGCGATCAACGCCTACGGGGGTTTTACCAGTCTGCAGGAGATCATCAATGGCTTGTCGGGCAAATGGCCCTTGATCGTAGGACTTAAAAACCCGGGTGGAGGTGTGGGACACGCCTGTGTTCTTACAGCAATATATTATACGAACCAATATGACAACTTTGGACGCTTCATGGGATCTGTTCCTGAGAAAGTGGTGATACGTGATCCCTGGCCCGACAACCCCTCAAGGCAGGAAATGAGCTGGCAGGAATTTCAAAGCAGGCTTTTTATGGCCATTAAGATCTGGGTTACCCGCGCATGATCCATAAATAAAAAACCGAATTCTTTTGATCAGGATCAGCTTAAGGCTGATCCTTTTTTGTGCCCGTATTCAATCACCCATTACACCTTCCCAGTACCATTTGTTGTTTTTGAAAACAAAAATGAGCACCCCATCCTTTGTGATCTTATCTTTTTTTTCAAAGGGTTTTACACCCTTGCTCACTGAAGTAGTAAAGAAATCCCAGGATCCTTCTTTGTCGAGGGTTTCAATAAAGTCTTTTGCATTCTGCCCGCCGCCACCGTCGAAGAATTCGTCGCCTTTCAAAGACAGGCTCACGATCATTGGCTTGTCTTTTTGCCTGATCGCATTTGAAAACAATACCCAGAAATCGCTCCACAATTCTTCTTTTGTTTTTTGAGGAGCCACAATGGCCGGGTTATTGACGGGGGCATTTTCTTTCAGGGCCAGTTCCTTTTCTTTCAATGCCAGTTCTCGTTCCCTGAGTTCCAGCTCTTTTTGTTTGTTGCTTTGGCTGCACGACAAAAGGGATAATAGCAACACCGTGATCAAAATGAACCTTTGCATAATGATTTGTTTTGGTAATTAAAATACCGGGAGGCAATTATTGATCAAGCGTTCCGCCTTCGGCTTCCTTCTGCCAGTTCACCAATTTCCGGGGCAAGGGCAGTTCTTTCTTCTCTTTGAACCACCTGGTATTTAAATTAATAAAACCTACAACCAGGTTATTGTTGCTGATGTCGCCATAAATAACACCATAAGTTCCGCATGCCCTCGGGCAGGAATTGTAGTACGTAAAGAAATAACTGCTGTTTACCTCTTCATTTTTCAGTCCCCAGATATTCATGACCTGGAAATCCTCAAAATCCTTCTTTCCCATAAGATTTTTCATCCGGGTCAAAAGCCGCGGGTCGGTAAATATCTTATCACCCTGGTCCGAGAATATTTTATTGTTTGCCTGGTATATCTCCGCCAATGTGATGTTCTGCGATTCATTTACAGGAACCGATATTTTCTGAAGATCAGCAAGCAATACCCATCCTGCTGATTGATTTCCGGAGGGGCCTGTAAAAACGGTATATGCAAAATCACCAGCTGTCTTTTTTACGGTTATGATATTGCTGCTCACCAGGTATCCTTTTCTCCTGGTTTGAAGATCAGGCGAATCGTAAAAATAAGATTTGTCGGCAATGACGAGGTATTGGTCGCCGGGTTGGGCAACAAGGTCCTTGGATTTCGGTATCCCATTGGCAGCCGAATCATTCTGAAATTGCTTTTGCTGCAATTCAAGTTCCTTCTGCTGGAGTTCCAGTTCCTTCTCTTTTAAGGCCAGTTCCTTTTCCTTACTGTTGCTTTGACCGCATGACAATGTAAAAACCGCAAGTACCAGGATTAAAATGGAATGTCGCATAATATGATTTGGTATTTAGATGTTCATTTAACCGCAACAATTGCATTGGCAATATGTGATGTTGAAATTAATTGAAATATTTTAATAATAGGTTATCCGGCCGGTCATTGTTGCCGGAAATAGAGCTGTACAAGAGAGCCTGCAGCATCATATTCCGATTAAAACCGATAACATGCTGCCGCTTAACATCAAATTAACCACCCCTTCTCCCATTTGGATTTTCCGCAGTCTTCTTTAACAAAACGGAAACAATTTAAGGCCGAATTTTGCACTGTTCAAGCACCATTAAAATCTATATCATGATGACCAGTAAAAAAAACATTTTAAAGAAGGCCTGGTTCTACCTTTCCTCCATCCTGATCTTTATCCTGCACCTGCCCTTTGTTTTTGCAAAAAACAGGTCGGCTCATGAATTCAAACCCGGCCCATTGAAACTCGAATCCTTTGTGCCGGCCGATTCATTATTAACCACGGTAAAATTAAAAGTACAATCCACCGCATCAGGGCTTTACGACAGTTTGCGCCTCAACCTGCTGGGCCTGTCAAGGCAGGCTTTTGATTACGCCATGCAGGGCTTCAATTACCTGGCACAAAACGGCAGGCTGAATAATGATAAAATACTATCGATCGTGGATTTCAGCCAGTCTTCAGATAAAAAAAGGCTTTTTGTCATTGACCTTGAAAAGGCAGAAGTGGTATACAATACCTATGTGGCCCACGGCTCCAATTCAGGATTGGAGACAGCCAGTCATTTTTCCAATACCCCTTCCAGCAACCAAAGCAGCCTTGGCTTTTATGAAACACTGGGTACCTATATTGGTCACAACGGTTATTCATTGCGCCTTGAAGGACTGGAATCGGGTATCAATGACAATGCCAACCGCCGTGCAATTGTTGTACACGGGGCGGCGTATGTGAACGAGTCGCTGGCAAAAACGAGGGGTTATATCGGCCGCAGTTGGGGTTGCCCGGCAATACCGGAAAACCTGCACAAACCCATTATCGATAAGATCAAGAACGGCACCTGTCTTTTTATTTACAGCCCCGATCAGAATTACCTGAGCCATTCCAGGGTATTGCATCCTGCTGCAACTTATGCAGCCCTTTGATTCAAAAACCTTATTACATTTTAAGATACGCCTCCCCGACAGGGGAGTTTTTTTTGCTGTAAATTCATCACTTGTCAATACCTTCACAAAAAATATTTCCAATGAGTTTACGTACACAATTGAAAGGAACAGGGGTTGCATTGGTAACACCATTCAGGGCAAATACCGAGGTTGATTTTGATGCCCTGGGCCGGCTCATCGATCACGTGATCGCAAACGGAGTGGAGTACCTGGTGAGCCTGGGTACTACCGGTGAAACACCCACATTGGATACAGAAGAGAAGTTCGACATCATTAATTATACCTTTGAGAAAGTAAAAGATCGGGTACCCGTAGTTGTGGGTGTGGGAGGGAATAATACAAAAGAAGTGATGGAGAACCTGCAGAGTTATCCCCTGGATAAGGCCGTGGCGGTTCTGAGTGCAAGCCCTTACTACAACAAACCTTCACAGGAAGGCATCTTCCAGCATTATAAGAATGTGGCCAATGCAAGTCCCAAGCCCCTTATCCTGTACAATGTGCCCGCACGAACCGGGAGCAATGTTTCTGCAGATACCACTTTGCGGCTTGCAAAGGAAGTAGAGAATATTGCCGGTATGAAAGAAGCCAGCGGCAATATGGTACAGTGTATGCATATCCTGCGCAACAGGCACGATGATTTCCTGCTGGTAAGCGGCGACGATCACCTTACCCTTCCCCTCATAGCCTGTGGTATGGACGGCGTGATCAGTGTGGCAGCAAATTGTTTCCCCGCAGATTTTTCACAGATGGTACGGCTTTGCCTGGAAGAAAATTTTGAACTCGCAAGGGTGCTGCATTACAAATGCCTGGAAGGGAACGATCTTTTGTTTGCCGAGAACAATCCTGCCGGCGTAAAAGCATTCTTAAAAGAAATGGGGATCATTGAAAATGTACTCCGGCTGCCGCTTGTTCCTTTAAGTGAGGCCGTACATCAGCGTATAAAAACTTACCTGGCAAATAACAATGTGGTGTAAGAAATGTAAAATGTAGAATAATAGATCTAAAATGTAAAAGGTTTGCAGCTTCCGGGTTTGCAAACCTTTCTTATTATTGAACGCTTAAACTTCTACATTTTACATTCAATATTTTACATTCAACATTTCTATATCGTGTAACAAACCCCCTGCAGCGCCAGTTCTGTATTTTCAAAAACAGCAGAAGCTTCGGCCAGGAACTCATCCAGGCTTTCATATTTTGAGGAGAAGTGCCCGATAAGTAATCTTTTTGCCCCTGCTTTTTTTGCAATTTCTGCAGCCTGTATGGTGGTACTGTGAAATCGGGCTGCAGCACGCTCGGGAAGGTCTTTCAGGTAAGTGGCTTCATGATAAAGCAGGTCTACACCACCAACTTTTTCCGCCAGTGATTCATCATAAATGGTATCTGCGCAGTAAGCATATGACTTCGGCAGGGTAGAGGCCGTGGTAACTTCTTCATTGGGAACGATGGTACCTTTCTTGGTAATATAATCCTCCCCCTGTTGCAGTTTTTCGTAAAAAGCGGCAGGGATCTCATATATCCTGGCCCTGTCGGGGTCAAGTTTCCTGGGATTTTTCTTTTCGCGGAATAAAAAGCCCCAGCAGGGAATGCGGTGTTGTACCGGGAAACAATGCACGGTCATCTTTTTTCCGTTAAGGATCAGCCCTTCCTCTTTAAGCGGATGAAAATAAAGTGCAAAGCTCAGGTGTGTGTCTGCAACTTTCAGTTGAAGGCCAATGATCTCTTCCAGTTCTGCAGGGCCATGCACATGAAGATCCTGTGTGCGTCCCAAAAGACTCATGCTTGTGATCACGCCAATAAGGCCGAAATAATGGTCGCCATGCAGGTGCGAAATAAAAATATGGTTGATCTTGCTGCGGCGAACCTTGTACTTCGCCATCTGCATCTGTGTGCCCTCTCCACAATCAACCAGGTAACTCTCTTCCTGTGTTTGTAAAACCTGGGCCGTAGGATTTCTGTCAAAGGCCGGGATGGCAGAGTTATTTCCAAGTATGGTGAGTGCAAGCACGCTTATTTGTTTGAAGTTTCTTGTTTAAAGACCTCACAAATAGTTGAAATGCTGCATATCCTTTAACCGGCAACAGGCAAATGGGCAAAGAAAAGAAAGCGTTCCTGAATTGTAATCAGCAAATTCCTGTTCCCAATATCCAATACCCAATAAACAGGCTCATGTGCTTTGAACTACTCAAAATCCCCACCAAGCAATTCCCTTTCCACTTCTTCCATCTGTACAATGTCCCAGGCCTCACTTTCTGTAGGGGTTACATTCATCAGTTCCAGCAGTTCATGCTCATCCAGCAGTTTCTCAACGGCTTCCTGCATGTTGCATATTACGAAGGAACTGTTCTCTTCATAGAACTTTTGCTGGATCATGGCGATCGCTTCTCCTGCGGTTTCATCGATACTGGCTATGACATGCATATTAAAAACAATATGTGGGATGTCTTTTTGCAGGTAGGGAAGCAACAATTGGTTTAGTTCTTCTGTCATATTAGCAGATAAACTTGTTTCCTGCGGCGTAATTACCGTAAATTTTTCTTTGGTATCTAATTTGACATTCATTTTACGAAGATTCTGATGTGTTGTTTGTAAAGTAAAGAAATTTATTGTTCCCGCATTCGGCAACTTGCACAGGGGCAATGAAAAAAGGAAGAAAAAAAAACCGGTAGACCTGGGCCAGGAAGTGCTCAACTGAAACAGATTCCTCCCTTTTTTAACTTTTTAACATATTAACATTTCAACTTTCCGGCAAACTTAATCTTCTAAATAATCGTTATCATTGTATAAGCTAAAATTAAAGAGAAATGGACAATAATTTTTCAGCACAGGTCAAAGAAATAATTTCCTACAGCCGCGAAGAAGCCCTTCGCCTGGGAAATGATTTTATAGGTACAGAACACCTGGTACTGGGACTGATCAGGGATGGAGAGAATACAGCAGTTAAGATATTGAAATCACTCAATATAGACCTCTATGAATTGCGGAAAGAGATTGAGATGGCGGTAAAAGACAAGACCGGCAAGAACATCGCCAACATCAACTCACTGCCCCTTACCAAACAGGCCGAAAAAGTGATCCGCATCACGGTACTTGAAGCCAAGGCACAGAAAAGCGCCCTTGTGGAAAGCGAACACCTCATGCTGTCGATCCTCAAGAATAAGGAGAACGTGGCCACACAGATATTGAGCCAGTTCGATGTGGATTATGATGTATTTAAAAATGAACTGGGCTTTGTTACCAGCACACCGCCTTCGGCTGAATTCAGCGATGAGGGAGACGATGATTTCGACGAGGAAAAAAAGCAATATGGCCAGCAGAAACCACAACGTGGCGGAGCTGCCAACCTGCCAAAAACAAAAACACCGGTACTCGATAATTTCGGAAGGGATATCACCCGGCTTGCAGAGAACGGGTCACTGGACCCGATCGTAGGAAGGGAAACAGAGATCGAAAGGGTTTCACAGATCCTCTCAAGGCGCAAAAAGAACAACCCGATACTGATCGGCGAACCGGGTGTGGGTAAAACAGCCATCGTAGAAGGCCTGGCGCTTCGCATTGTACAAAGAAAAGTATCAAGGGTACTTTTCGATAAAAGGGTAGTGAGCCTCGACCTGGCAGCCCTGGTTGCCGGAACAAAATACCGCGGACAGTTTGAAGAACGAATGAAGGCCATCATGAATGAACTTGAGAAGAACCGCGATGTGATCCTTTTCATTGACGAGATACATACCATCGTGGGGGCAGGTGGCGCCAGCGGTTCGCTTGATGCTTCCAATATCTTTAAGCCCGCACTTGCCAGGGGAGAACTGCAATGCATCGGCGCTTCTACGCTTGATGAATATCGTATGCACATTGAAAAGGACGGGGCGCTGGACCGTCGTTTCCAGAAAGTGATCGTTGAACAGCCTTCAGTTGAAGAAACGATCGAGATCCTGAACAACATCAAAAGTAAATACGAAGATTACCACAATGTTACCTACAGCGCCGAAGCCATTGAAGCCTGTGTTAAACTTAGCGACCGCTATATGACAGACCGCTTATTGCCCGACAAGGCAATTGATGTGCTGGATGAAGTGGGTGCAAGAAAGCACATCAAGAACATCAATGTGCCTGCTGCCATCATTGAACTTGAAAAGAAAATTGAAGACATTAAATCTGAAAAGAATAAAGTGGTGAAGAGCCAGCGCTTTGAAGAAGCAGCTTCACTGCGTGACACAGAAAAAAGATTGCAGGAAGACCTGGAAAAGGCCAAGACAGACTGGGAAGAAGAAAGCAAACACAAACGTTTTCCTATTGAAGAAGAAGATATTGCAGAAGTGGTGCACATGATGACAGGTATTCCTGTGAAGCGTATGGTACAGGCTGAAACAGAGAAATTGCGCCGCATGGCCGATGATCTCAAAGATGCAGTAGTAGGACAAAGCGATGCCATATCAAAAGTGGTGAAAGCGATACAGCGGAACAGGGTAGGACTGAAAGACCCGAAGAAACCCATTGGCACATTCATCTTTCTTGGGCCCACCGGTGTGGGTAAAACGGAACTGGCACGTTCGCTTGCAAGGTATATGTTCGACAGTGATGATGCACTTATCCGGATCGACATGAGTGAATACATGGAAAAATTTACGGTAAGCCGGCTGATCGGTGCACCTCCGGGTTATGTGGGATATGAAGAAGGAGGGCAACTAACTGAAAGGGTTAGGCGTAAACCATACAGCGTGATCCTGCTCGATGAGATTGAAAAGGCCCACCCCGATATTTACAATATCCTGCTGCAGGTACTTGATGATGGCTTACTGACCGATGGACTGGGCCGGAAGGTTGATTTTAAGAATACACTCATCATCATGACATCCAATATTGGTGCACGCCAGTTGAAGGATTTTGGCGACGGGGTTGGTTTTGCAACAGCCAACCGGCAGGAGAACGCCGATGAGAACAATAAAGCGGTGATCGAGAAAGCGCTGAAACGCACTTTCAGCCCCGAGTTCCTGAACAGGATCGACGACGTGGTGGTATTCAATTCCCTCAGCAGGGAAAATATCTTCGAGATCATTGATATCCTGATGAAAGGGGTAATGAAACGCCTTGCCAACCTGGGGTTCTCAATGGAACTTACACCGGAAGCCAAGAACTTTATTGCAGACAAAGGCTATGATGCCCAGTTTGGCGCAAGGCCGCTGCACAGGGCCATTCAGAAATACCTTGAAGACCCGCTGGCAGAAGAGATCCTCAATATGAAAATAAAGAACGGCGACATCATGATCGCAGACCTCGACGCCGACGGCGAAAAAGTGAAGTTCACATTGAAGGAGGAAGGAAAAAAGAAAGAGAAGAAATCGGAAGCCTAAAGCGTCAGATCTCATTATAGTTTAATGCCACTGCCGTTGGGTAGTGGCATTTTTTTATCCCTGTCTCTGCCACCACCGAAACCTATGCCTGGCATTGCCCCATATATTGCCCCCTCATCACGTATTAAACTAAAAGTACCTGCAGTACCACTAAAGCCTAAGGCTGTTGTACACCCCATGAACCTGGTTTTATTATCAGGAATACATGTAAGCATTATTACAGATAGCTGCCGGGTACCCAGGCTATACCTGCTCCATATTTAAACCATAATAAATACACAGTAAAACCGCGTTTTACCACAAAACAGTGCTAAACTGTGGGTTAACTGTGGGTTAACTGTGGGTTTAATACCTGTTCAATATAAAGCAGGCATAAGGAAATACCGGGGCAAACCCACCCCGGCCTGTGTTAAAGGGTACAGGATAAGCGCATTGCCGGATTTGGCCGGGGTTGCTATTTCTGCCAATAAAAGCTCCTTGTCTTACCAGGCCCGATAAAAAGTTCATCTTTGGTTGTTTATGTGTCACAATTCCTTCAGGCGTGATCATGAACTACATTTTGAACTTGTATTTTTTTGTTTTCCCTGGCCGGTGTCCCCACCGGCCGGCCCTAAACCGGCCCACCTCTTTTATTATGAACTACATTTTGAACTTGTATTTTTTTAAAGCAATTTTGCCCTGCAATGGCAAAGAAAATAATCATCACCATCGACGGATGGTCCTCCTGCGGAAAAAGTACTCTTGCAAAGCAACTGGCAAAGCAACTGGGATATGTGTACATCGACAGCGGTGCCATGTACCGGGCCATTACGCTTTATTTTCTGCGGAACCATATTGACTGGACAGACGTGAACGAGGTGAATACTGCGTTGCAGAATATCACCATTGAATTTCAGTTCAACGAAAAATCCCAGCAGTCGGAGATATACCTCAACGGCGAAAACGTGGAATACGTGATCCGCGACCTGGTGATCGCCGAAAAAGTAAGCGAAGTATCTGCGATCCGGGAAGTGCGCACATTTGCCGTGGCCCAGCAGCAGAAAATGGGTGAGCACAAGGGCATCGTTATGGATGGCAGGGATATTGGTACCACCGTTTTCCCGGAAGCTGAACTAAAGATATTCATGACCGCCGATATTGCAGTAAGAGTAGAAAGGCGATACAAGGAGTTTTTTGAAAAGAACCCCAATATCACCATCGAAGAAGTGAAAGCCAACCTTGAAATGCGGGATTATATCGATTCTCACCGGGAAGTAAGTCCGCTTCGGAAAGCTGCTGATGCCATTGAACTGGACAATACCAACCTTACCATGGAAGAACAACTGGCCATTGGGTCAGACCTGGCCAGTAAACTGATCGGCTAAGCGCAATAAACGCATAAGTATGCATTGGGTACAGATTTTGCCCTGTAAAATTTATATCTCCAACTGCTTATTTTTTTATTTCTGCAGATTTATGCTTAAAATAACCCCTGCGCCGGGTTATTTGGTTACTATTTTTTCTTCAACTAAAAAAATGGTCTTGCCTTTTCGCGCCAGGTAATGAAAACTGGTTTCAGAATCAAAACAGATCATCCCCAAACCAGGCAATTCATCATATGGGGTTCCATTTTTACCATCAACTACAACCAATTCTTTATTTCCAAGCCTGGCTGAGTAAATGAGTCTTTTGCCATCAGGGCTAAAAGCCAGGTGTAATATATCCTGGTATACCTGTCCTTCTAAATTATCAGCAACAACAAACCGTTTGGTATCATCTTCAACCGCAAATGCAAGTCGCCTGTTATCGGCACTAAAAACTGTAGTGGCCTGTAATACATCACTGTAATGTTTGCTTTCTTTGTTATTGGCTACAATAAAAAAAGCATCATGTATTTCGGCTTCAAAAGCCATTATTTTACTATCCGGGCTGAATTTGAAACTTTCTTCAACAACAGTCTCATAAAGCTCAGACCTTTTCCCGTCGAGCGATACGTAATGGTTGAAACCGTCTTTGCCTTTTTCTGTTGCCTCAAAGGCATAGGCAAGTCTTTCTCCGTCTGGGCTGAAGCAAAGGGTATGTACAAATTCATATTTTTCGCTTGGTTTTCCGTCGAGCACAACAATATGCTTACCGTTAAGCATTGCCTGGAAAGCATAATGTTTGCCTTCATTGCTGAAAATGATTGCACCGGTCTTTTCGTAGGGGGGGCTGATTTTTCCGTCAACTACAGCATAGGAATTTATCCCGTTCATTGCCCGGTATGCCAATCGTTTATCATCAGAACTTAAAACCGGGAAACCAACATCGTCAAAGGGTAAACCCTCTTTATTATCTTCAACAATAAATTTTTTATTATTCAGTGAAGCTGTGTAATAAATCTTTTTTCCGTCTTTGCTGAATACAATACTGTTATAATCAATATCGTTGTAAAGCCTGCTTTTGATGCCATTAAAAACCAACGTTAGCCCCTTTTCTGTAGTGCTGATATAGGCAAGATCCCTGTTGTTCGGGCTATATACTACATAACTTATGGTTGCGTCCTTACCTGCTTTTAATTCCTTATTGTCATTGGTAATCCATAGCCATTGGTCTGCCTTCCGGGCCTTATAAATAAAAGATTTGCCATCCGGGCTAAAAACCGGGTTACAAACACTGTCATAAAGATTTCCCTTATATTCATTTACCAAAACCTGTTGTTTTTTTCCGTTGCGAACGCAGCAGGCAATTTTTCGCATATCGGCAGTAAACGTAAAACTTTGATTTACCAGGGCGGTATCATGTATAGATAGAAGGGGGGTTTTGTTAACAACCCTGCTTATTTGCTGCGCATGGCTGAATAATACGGCCGAAGTAAAAAAGAGGGTAAGAAAAACAGCGTTTATTTTCATAATAAATTTTATTAATATTAACCAGTGCGAATTATTTTCTTTCAAAATTAATCATTAGAATCATTAAGCTTGCTACCAGAAGTACCGGAACCCGTTTAACTGATTTCCGGAAGGGTTTAAAACGGATTTCGGATGGTTTTAGTATCTGGGTCATTTACAACATGTTGTGCCTTTTCCATATCAGGGTTTAAGCTGGGTTGGTTACTCTGGGGATTGTAAAATGGGAAGATGCCCGGAAATGTTAAAACAATTCCAAAAAAAATTTGGTTTATATAAAATTTGTATTATTTTTGTTTTCGCTTAACCTTTACCCACATATCCAATCTGTAGGATTTACCTCCTGCCACAAAAGCCAGCCCAAGTCTTAATATTCTAGAATTTCCACCCCACCCCCATCGGAACATGTTATGGCTATACCTGTATGTGTAATCTATTTACACATCAGTTACATTTTTTTAAATATGTTAAGTTAAGTTTATGAAAAAAGGATTACTAATTGCTTGGGCTACCAAAAAAAAATCATTGCCTCTAACTAAAAAGAACCCCGTTTACCTGATGTTGGTAATTACATCTTTATTGATGGTAATTGCCAATTTCTCAGTTGCGCAAACCTGTAATTCATGTGCATTAGGCTATCCTGACAATAGCAATTTGCCCAAATCTGCAGTGGTGTTCAATGAAAATGAAGTGCTGAGGGCTATGGATCCTTCTCCGGCCAGTTGTACTGTTTCTCCAACCGTAATAAAATTATGGTACAGTGATGAGCATGCTATGACATTGGGTGTACGCCAGGTTAATGTAAAAACTTCAGCGGGCACCACAACCACAAATTTTACGGTATCTCCCTATTCAGGCACTCCCTCATGCTTAACCAATCCCTTGTTTGGTACAACTGCCAATAGCGGTGATCTTACAGGTAATGATGTTGCAGATGGAGGAGGGCGCCCGTTACGTCCTGTTTTATATATAACTGATCTGACTGTAAACGGCTCTACCAGCCGTATTGGCGATTGGCAACAGGGTGGAGTAGCTTATAACCCTACTTCAATTTGCGGATCATGGAAAGCGGCAGTAAGAACTGTTGATAAAACGGTAAACCCTGTAAAAATTACGGTTACGCCGGATGCGGATCCCACAAAAAATCATTGGGACCTTGCAGGCGGAGAAGCACCCCCTGCCGGCACCACTGATGAAGGCTATGGAACCCTGGTTAGATGGGATGTAAGCACACTTGGATTAATTCCCGGACATATTTATCGTATACAGGTAATTGTACATGATGGAGACCAGAATAAAGTTGGCGGAGATTGCGGATCTATGTGTACCACTACAATGGTTGCCACACCTCCTGATTGCAGTTGTGTAAATTCAGCGGGTAATTTATTGGTTAATCCAAGTTTTGAAAACGGAACTACAGGATGGAGCTGGAGCAACGGTACCCTAACTACCGGCACCGGCTATGTTACCTGTGGTGCTGCCAATGGGTTTAATAACTGGACAACCGGCACATCAAATGTTTATCAGGATGTTGCTGTTAATCCTTATTCAGTTGTTACTTTTAAAGGATATGCAGGTACTCATACACCGGGTATTAGCTGCAGCCCTAAATTGAGCCTGATCTTCATGAATGCGGCCAATACCGTCTTAAGTCAATCAAATGTTACGGTTACACGGGATGTTGATGTCAATTTTTCACAGCTGGAACAATATACAATTAATGCAACAGCACCTGTTGGTACAACTAAAGTACGGGTGCAAAGTTCCATTAATTGTAATACCATGAAAATTGATGCATTTTGTTTAACAGCAACACCCGGATGTACAAATACAGCAGGAACTGATGGCAGCACCAGTATATGTGATAATTCAACCGTTGCAATTAATTTATTTAATATAATCACCGGTGAACAAACCGGTGGTACCTGGTCAAGAGTATCGGGTACAGGAGGAACATTTGCAGCTGCTTCAGGAACATTTACACCTGCCGCAGGAGCTACAACTTCTGCTTTCCGTTATGTAGTAACAGGAACTGCTCCTTGTCCCAATGATACATCTGTAGCAACTGTTAACATCACCCCACAGGCAAATGCAGGTGCAGATGGCAGTACTACAGTTTGTGATACTTTAAAAATTGCAGTTAATTTATTTAATGTAATAACCGGTGAACAAACCGGTGGTACCTGGTCCAGGCTAACTGGTACAGGCGGCACTTTCAATGCAGCAGCAGGAACCTTTTTACCTGCAATTGGCGCAACTAATTCTACTTTCCGTTATATAAAAACGGGAACAGCACCCTGCCCTAATGATACTTCAATAGCTACTGTTAACATTCAGTTTTGTCAGCTTTTAACCCTTGGTAACAAGGTATGGTATGATGCAAACAATAATGGATTAGATGACGCTGCAGAGAATGGTATCAGAAATGTTTCCGTTAAGTTATATGCAGATGCCAATAATGATAATGTGGCTGATGGAGCAGCTATAGCTTCTACAACAACTGATGCAAATGGCAATTATTCATTTACAAATCTTAATCCGGGAAATTATATTGTTGGTGTGATCATGCCTAATGGCTATATGAGCAGCAGTATAAATGGTGGCGACCCCGACAACAATATTGATCTTGATGATAATGGACAGGTGTTGAGCGGAAATGAAATCAGAGGTCTTGCAATTACCCTTGCTTCAGGAACTGAACCCACAAGCGGCAGTACAAATAATACATACGACTTTGGATTATTACCTGATTGTAATTGTACAGCAGGTACAAGTAACTTACTTGTAAACGGAAGTTTCGAGAACGGAACTACAGGATGGAGCTGGAGCGGCGGTACCCTAACTACCGGCACCGGCTTTATTGCCTGCGGAGCTGCAAACGGATTTAATAACTGGTCTGCCGGAACTTCAAAAGTATGGCAGGATGTAACAGTTGTTCCCGGATCAACCGTTACTTTCAGCGCTTTTGCCGGTACCCATACTGCAGGTTTAACCTGTAGCCCAACATTGAGCCTGATCTTCCTGAATGCTGCTAATGCGGTTATCGGACAAAGTAATGTAACAGTTACAAGGGATGTTGATATTAACTACAACCAACTTGAGTATTACTCAATTACCGCTGTTGCACCTGCCGGAACTGTAAAAGCAAGGGTTCAGAATTCGATCAACTGTAATGTATTTAAGATCGACGCATTTTGCTTAACAGTAGTTGTTCCTCCTGCTTCAGTAGGCGACCGCGTATGGAAAGATGATAATGCAAATGGTATACAAGATGCAGGTGAAGTAGGTGTGGCCAACGTTACACTTGTATTGTTGAATTCAGCAGGACAGGTAGTAGCTACCACAACAACTGATGCAAACGGAATTTATAAATTCAGCAACCTCACACCGGGTACTTACAGCATCCGTGTAACGCCTCCGGCAAACTATAGCCTGAGTGCAAAAGACCAGGGCGCTGATGACAATATTGACAGTGATTTTGACTTAGTAAGTTATACTACGGCTTCATTTACACTTACAGGCGGACAAAACCGCACCGATGTAGATGCCGGCCTCAAGTTTACACAG
>Ga0209023_10003781_pt1 | contig 17751 bp, 12 predicted proteins | sample LakOneMetagenome_FD_187468 | JGI IMG/M metagenome (GOLD analysis project Ga0209023, IMG submission 187468) | Freshwater and sediment microbial communities from Lake Erie, Canada (SPAdes) (version 2) | ecosystem: Environmental > Aquatic > Freshwater > Lentic | place: Lake Erie, Canada... | reverse complement strand
CGTTGGCAACGGGGGCAGACGAATTCGATCGGCTCGCCCAGGTGATCAGAGAGTGCGATCGACGCGTCGGACATGGCGTCGAGTGTCGCGCGTCGGTCGGGCTCACGTGGATACCTGGACCGCAGCAGTGACGATCACGCCGGCGACGACTGCGACGAGCCACGCCAGATCCAGCTGACGGGCGTGCGCCACGCCGGTCGCTTCACCGATGTCGGTTTCGGTGTCGGTGTCGGAGATGGTGTCGACGCCCGAGCAGATCGTCGGCACGGGATTGCTCACGTCACGATCACTGGCAGCGGTGCGAGCCCACATCCAGGTCGCGCAGGCCGCAAGGGTCAACATCGGCGCGCCGTCGACCACGTAGCGCAACGACGACGTGTTGAACGGCACCGACGTGGCGATCAGCCCGAGGGTCCCGGTCGCTGCAGCGGTCAGTGCAACCACCGCCAGGCTCCGGCACCGTTGCCACAGCGTCGCACCCCGGGTCACCGCACAGAAGGCCCCGACCATCAGCGCCGGCGTGGTGAACAACAGTCCGACGATCGGCTCCGACGTGTGCATGGTCGGCCGGTCGCCGCCGATCGTGGGGCGAAGTGAGATCCACGGGAAGCTGCGGTGCAGGCCCGGCACGGCGAGGAGCTGATCGACCATGTTGGCGACGAGGTAGCCGGGTCGCCCCTTCGGGTACTCGGTCATGTTCCAGACCGACAGCTGGTAGCCGAACCCGAACTCGCTGATGGAGCCGAATCGCACCAGGTTCGACAGGCCGACGAGCGTTCCGATCACCACGTATGGGGCCACGACGGCGACCAGGTCGCCCCACCGGCGACTGCGTCGATGTTGGTCGAGGTCGATGGGGGAGCGGTCGTCGATGTCGTGGGCGCCAGCGCGTCCTGCGACGTCGCTGCGGGTCACGACCCACGCAACGACGCACACGATCACCACGTTGACCACGGCGGTGGGTCGAGCGCCGACGGCGACGGCCAGGAGTGCGGAGCCGAGCGCGGCGTGGACCCTCGAGAGGCCGCGTCGACCCAGCGGTGCCGAGCGCCCCGCTGTCGACTTCAGGAGGAGCGCCCCTCCGAGGGTGGACAGCGCCGCGGACACGACGATCGCGGCTTCGTAGCCGTTGCCGACCGAGGTGATGATCCACAGCGGTCCGCACAGTCCGAACGCAACGACGGTGCTGGCGGCAGCCCAGTCCGGAAGGGCGGGGACGAAACGTCGCCGGACCTGCGCCAGGGCCCACGCGCCCGCAGCGACGGTGGTGCAGGCGCCGGCGAGCGTGATCGCCCAGTTCGGCGGAGCGGCCCCCGCGAGCAGTTCGGTCGGTACGAGCAGCAGCGGGATGGTGAGCCCGTGCGCCGAGTACAACCGGCCGTCACGGTACGCGAGGTCCTGCACCCCGCCGTTCAGTCGGACGTCCAGGTTCTGCTCGGCGTCGTAGGGGTCATCCAGGTCGGCCAGCGCTGCGGGCACCGGGCGGATGTCGAGGTGCCCCGCTGCGAGTGCGGCCGCCTGTCGTCGATGGAAGTCGGTGCCGGTTCCGTCCCGGGCGAACATCGTCGCGGAGAGCGCGTACAGGACCATCACCACACCGGCGCATGCCGGGATCAGCCACCGGCGCTCCGGCGTCGACGGCTTGGCCGTCGTGGGACGCGTCGCAGGGGCGACCGTGGTGGTCATCCCTTCCCATCGGCACGAACTGATCCCCGCCGGAGCGTTCTGGCCGGAACGCTCTCGTGACGTCGATCCTGGGGTCCTACGTTCGCTCAGCGAACGCAGGACCCCAACACCGTCAGATTCGGCAACTTGGGGGATCCGTCAGGCCTGGGTGCGGGCCCGGATGATGTTGAGCGCAGAGCCGGCGCGGAACCACTCGATGTGCTCGTCGCTCATCGTCTGGTTGCACAGGAACGAGCGCTCGGTGCCGTCGGGCTTGGTCACGACGCACTCGACCTGCTTGCCGGGCGCAAGACCCGCGAGGCCGACGATGCTGATGCGGTCGTCCTCGCCGATCACGTCGTAGACCGACGGGTCGTCGAACGTGAGCGCGAGCACGCCCTGCTTCTTGAGGTTCGCTTCGTGGATGCGGGCGAAGCTGCGCACGATGATCGCTTTGGCGCCGCGGAAGCGGGGCTCCATCGCTGCGTGCTCACGAGAGCTGCCCTCGCCCCAGTTCTCGTCGCCGACGGCGACCCAGGGCTGGCCGGCCTGGTGGTACGCCTTGGCGATGTCGGGGAACGACTTGGTGGTGCCGTCGAGCTGGTCCTTGCCTTCGCCGACCGCGTCGGTGAAGGCGTTGACCGCGCCCAGGAACAGGTTGCCCGAGATGTTCTCCAGGTGACCGCGGTACTTGAGCCACGGTCCGGCCATCGAGATGTGGTCGGTGGTGCACTTGCCCTTGGCCTTCAACAGGATGGGCAGATCGAGGTAGTCCTGGCCGTCCCACGCAGCGAACGGCTCGAGCAGCTGCAGCCGATCCGAGGTGGGGCTGACCACGACCTGCACGCCGGTTCCGTCGGCGGGCGGGGAGATGAAGCCCGACTCGCCGGGATCGAAGCCGAGCGACGGCAGCTCGTCGCCGACAGGGACCCGCAGCTGGACCTGTTCGCCGGACTCGTTGACGAGCGTGTCGGTCAGCGGATTGAAGTCGAGGGTTCCGGCGAGGGCGAAGGCGACGACCGTCTCCGGTGACGTCACGAACGCGAGGGTGTTGGCCGAGCCATCGTTGCGCTTGGGGAAGTTCCGGTTGTAGCTCGTGACGATCGTGTTCAGGTGGTCGTTCGCGTCGGCCGGCCGGGCCCACTGGCCGATGCACGGGCCGCACGCGTTGGCGAGCACGGTCGCGCCGGCCGCCTCGAACACCTCGAGGAGGCCGTCGCGGGCGATGGTGGCCCGAACCTGCTCGGAGCCCGGGGTGATCATCAGCGGGACCTTGACCTTGAGCCCGTTGTCCGCCGCGTGGCGCAGGATCGACGCGGCGCGGGAGATGTCTTCATAGGATGAGTTGGTGCACGACCCGACCAGGGCGGCAGAGATGTCGAGCGGCCAACCCTGCTCCTTGGCCTCGGCGCCGAGCGCCCCCACCTGACGGGCCAGGTCGGGCGTGTGCGGGCCGTTGATGTGTGGCTCCAGGGTGGAGAGATCGATCTCGATGAGCTCGTCGTAGAAGCCTTCGGGAGCGGCGAGCACCTCGTCGTCGGGGCGTAGGTGGTGCGCGACGCCATCCGCGGCCGCAGCGATCTCTTCGCGGCCTGTGGCCTTGAGGTACCGGCTCATGGCGTCGTCGTAGGCGAACACCGACGTGGTGGCCCCGATCTCTGCGCCCATGTTGCAGATGGTGGCCTTGCCTGTGGCGGACATGGACCGGGCGCCGGGACCGAAGTACTCGACGATGGCGCCGGTGCCGCCCTTGACGGTCAGGATGTCGGCCACCTTCAAGATGACGTCCTTGGGGGCAGACCAACCGTTGAGCTCACCGGTCAGGTGCACGCCGATGAGGCGGGGCCAGCGCACGTTGAACGGGAAGCCCGTCATCACGTCGACGGCATCCGCTCCACCGACGCCGACGGCGACCATGCCCAGCCCGCCAGCGTTGGGCGTGTGGCTGTCGGTACCGACCATCATCCCGCCGGGGAAGGCGTACTGCTCGAGCACGACCTGGTGGATGATGCCCGAGCCCGGCTTCCAGAATCCGATGCCGTACTTGGCTGACACCGACTCGAGGAAGTCGTAGACCTCGGCGTTGCCCTCCTCGGCTGCGAGGAGGTCGATCCTGCCGTTCTCCTTGGCCTGGATCAGGTGGTCGCAGTGGACCGTGGAGGGCACGGCGACTTCGGGCAGGCCGGCGGTCATGAACTGCAGCAGCGCCATCTGCGCGGTGGCGTCCTGCATGGCGACACGGTCGGGGCGCAGGTCGTTGTAGGTGCCGCCGCGCTCGAAGTTCGCCGCTGGGTCATCGAGGTGGGCGATGAGGATCTTCTCTGCCAGCGTCAGCGAGCGTCCCAGGCGCTCTCGTGCTGCGTCGATGCGGTCGTTGAACCGGGCATAGACGCCCTGGACCAGTTCGATCGGGGTGGATGCGGTGACGGCCATGTCTCGCTCCTGCTTCGGTGGCGGGCGGAGTGGATCTCCGCTGCTCGGACGAACAATACAAGTACAATACATGTTCGTGAGCGCCGGAACCCACCAACGAACGAGCCGGCCATGAGGCCGATCCGCTACCGGATCATCGCGGATGACCTCCGGGACCGGATCGCCGACGGCGAGTTCCACCTGGGGTCGGTCCTGCCGTCCGAAGCCGACTTGTCGGCCAACTACGAGGCGAGCCGGGTCACGGTGCGTCGGGCGCTCGAAGCCCTGCGACTCGATGGCCTGGTGGAGAGCCGCCAGGGGTTCGGGTGGTTGGTCGCAGCCGACCCGGTCCGCCAGGACCTCACTCGGCTCGCCACCCTTGACGGCCAGCTCGGCGCCGCCGGGGTTCGCTCCGAGCGACGCATTGTCTCGTTCGGGTTCCGTCGCACGCCCGCGCAGGTCAAGGATTTCCTGTCGGGAAGATCGGTGCTCGAAGTCGTGCGACTGCACCTCGCCGACGGACTCCCCTTCGCCCGAGTCACCGTGTGGTGTCGGGAAGACATCGGCGCGACGCTCAGCCGAGATGACGTGGCACGTTCAGCGTTCCTGGAGCAGCTTCCGGTGCAGCTCGGCGGTGCCACCCAGACCATCGGCGCCGACGCGGCATCGGCTGCTGACGCCGAGCTCCTCGACGTCCCTGTCGGATCGCCGGTGCTCGTCGCGGAGCGCGTCACCCGCGACGCCGCCGGTGATGTGGTCCTCGTCAGCGAGCACGTCTTCCCGGCGCACCTCACGCGCTTCGTCGTGGAGCTCCCCGCGGATCACGGCGTACTCGAGCCGACAGGCCTGCGCATCGTCGAGAAGGCCTGACCCGCTCCGAGGTTGGCCGGAACGCCCGAGGGAGGCGGGTCTGCACCCGGGCCCGGACGCGCCGACGGACGGGCCACATCGTCGGGGCCCGTCCGTCGGGTGTTCGTACCGGACGCTACGTCCGGAACATCATCTGGGTTCGGCGCGGTTGCGTTGCCTGGTCCCGGTGGGTTCGGCGGGCTGTCGGGCCGGTGCTTCGTCAGCGGACGAAGATGCTCGACCCAGAGCGGTTGAGGCTGGCGGCGCTGGAGTCGCCCAGGAACTGCACCGCCGTCACGCACACGATGGCGATCAGTGCGAGCAGCAAGGCGTACTCCACCAGGCTGGCCCCTCGCTCGGCCCGTCGTGCCATCCAGGAAGACCAGCTGACGAGTCGTCGCATGGTGCCCCCTTTCGGGCCGTGAGGTCCGGCCACGAAAATGCCCGAGGGGCGGGCTCAGCGCCCGCCCCCCGATGCACGATCGTGGACCGGGATCACTTGATCGACTGGCCGACCTGGCTGAACTTGGAGTTGGCGCTCGAGCCGATGAACGACACGGCGGCGATGCAGACGACGGCGATCAGGGCCACGAGGAGGGCGTACTCCACGAGGGATGCGCCACGCTCGGTCTTGGCCTGAGCCTTGAGCCACGTCTTGAGGAAGTCGAACTGAACCATCATTTTGGGTCTCCGTGGGTGTTGAAGTGGGTGCTGGTGCTGTGTCGGATTCGCCGTGACGACTCCGCCGTTATGTGTATCGACGCTGGAGCGGTGGGCTTTATGGGCCGTTCGGACCATTCGTCGGTGTGGGTGGGGCCACGCCGCTCAGTCGAGCGACACGATCCCCATCCGCACGGCCTGCAGGACGGCCTGTGTGCGGTCTCTGGCGTCGAGCTTCTGGTAGATCGACGCCAGGTGGTTCTTGACGGTCTTCTGCGAGATGAACAGGCTCGTGGCGACCTCTGGGGTCGAGCAGCCGTCAGCGATGAGCTGGAGGACCTCCTCTTCCCGCTTGGTGACCACTCGGTCCTCCTCAGCAGCGCGCGGCGGGTCGATGCGGCGCACCTCCTCGAGCATCGAGCGAGCGAGCTGGGGTGACAGGACGGTGTCCCCCTCGGCTGCCATGCGGACGGCCTCGGCGATCTCCCGGGTCGAGCAGTCCTTGGTCAGATACCCGATCGCTCCGGCGCGGATCGCGTTGGTCAGGACCTCTTGGTCGGCGTGCATCGTCAGCATGACGATCTTGGTGTCGGTCCCGGTGCTCTTCACCTGTCGGCACGCCTCGACGCCGTCGCAGTTCGGCATCGTGACGTCCATCAGGATGACGTCGGGACTGAGCTGCAACGCAAGCTTGACGGCTTCGACGCCGTCGCCCGCTTCGCCGATGACGTCGAATCCTGCGTCAGTCATCGACCTCCGAAGCCCTTCACGCAGCATTCGGTGGTCGTCGGCGAGCATCAGACGGATGGCCATGTGGTCACCTCCGGTGTCCGGTGGCCGCAACGGCCGGGTTGGCGGGGCGGGCATCCCCTGGTTCGTTCGGGTTCAGTGAGCAGCGAACACGGGTGCCTCGACCCGGAGCGCTGAGGATCTCGAGAGAGGCACCGATGCTGGACGCTCGCTCCCGCATCCCCATGACCCCGTAGGAGTCGAGCCGCCCAGCGGTCGCCGACTCGAACCCGACGCCGTTGTCGGTCACGTCGATGAGGGCGCGCTCGCCGTCGCAACGCCACACGATCCGCACCGCGGTCGCACGGGCGTGACGTTCGACGTTGGCGAGCGCCTCTTGGGCGACTCGCCACATCTCACGCTCCTGGAGGAGGGGCAGTCGGTGGTCGGTGTCGGCATCGACCTGGATCGTCAGGTGGCTGCGCTCGCTGACCCGTCCCACGTACTGCTCGAGCACGGAGCCGAGGCCCTGTTCCTCGGAGACGTCGGTGCGCAGGTCGTACAGCGTGTCGCGAACCTCTCGGATCACGCCGCGGACGTCCTCTCGGAGTTGCGACAGGTCCTCGGAGATGGCGTGACCGGACTCGTCGCGCTCGACGAGTCGATCCAGGGAAAAGGCCAGGTAGGCGAGCGATTGTCCGATGCGGTCGTGGAGGTCCCGGGCGATGCGGGTGCGTTCCTCGTCGGCGCCGACGGTACGGAGCCGGGCGAACCAGCGGGCGTTGTCGAGTGCCAGCGATGCGGGAGCGACGAAGCCCTCGATGAGCTCGATGTCGCGGGAGGTAAAGTGCTCGAAGTCGCTGTGCTCGATGGCGAGGAGCCCGATGATCGCGCCACGGGCGGAGAGCACGGTGTAGATGCCCGAGCCGGACCGGTCCGCCAGACCAGGACCGTTGCGGTGCAGGTCGGCGATGTACACCGGGCGGTTCTCGGTGATGGCCTGCTTCATCCCGATCGGGAGCTCGGTCGGACCCAGACGGGCTGAGACGTGCATGCCCTGGTTGCGCACGACCTCCCAGTGGCCGTCGGTCTCGTCGAAGAGCAGGACGGCGACGCTGTCGTAGGAGACGAGCGACTTCATGCGGCTGAGGGTCGAGTCGAGGACGTCGCTGAGGTCCAGCGACGCGGGCAGCGTCTGGGTGACCCGGTGCAACGAGAACAGGAGTGCGTTGGCGTCGCTGAGTCGGCTCAGGCGGTCCATCGAGAGCTCGCGCTCCCGGTCCGCCTCGCCGGAGATGCGTCGTGCGTAGCCGGCGATGATCGCCACGAGCATGACGATCCCGCTCCACGACGCCGACTGCAGCAGTGCCTCGCGCTGATCCGTCGCCTGGAGGATGTAGGGGAAGCTGACCGCAAGCGTCGTCACGACCGCGATGCGGATGGAGAAGCCGAACCCTCTGGCAAGGCCGGCGATCGTGATCGCCGTCAGCAGGGTGAAGATCAGCGGCGACTGCCAGTACCCCGTCATGGCGACGGCGGCGACGTGCAGCGCGACTTCGCCCAGCACCCGCAAGAGGGACTGGACATCGTTCTCGTAGCGGATCGGACGGAAGGCTCGGAAGATCGCGTAGCTGACGACGATCGCGGTCCAGATCTCGACCGACATCCCGAACTCGCCCAGGCGGCTGGTGACGAGCAGCAGCGAGATGGCCGTGGTGGCCAGCCGCATGGCCGTGATGAGGCTGTTGAAGCTGGCGACGCGGTCCACACCCATGCTCGGCAACTGCTGCGCGACGATGTCGAAGTCGCCGGTTGGCTGCTGGGCCTGGTCGATCAGGGCCTCGCGGAGGTCCCGGTTGAGGCGCTCGCGGAACCGTCCGACGAGCCCGCCGCTGTCGTCGTGCCGGATGGAGCGCTCTCGGTGGGTGGGCTCGCGGCCGGCGGGCTGCTCGCCTGCGGACGGTTTGTCGAGGCGCGACGGGTCGTCGGGTGGCGGGTCTGTGGAGAGCTGATCGTCCCGCGGCGCGGTGTGCATGGAGGATCGTTCCAGGGGGTCGGGTGGTGCAGTCGCTGATGCTCAGCGGTGCAGTCGGTCGTTCATCCATCGGCAGAGTTCGCGGCGGACTGTGGGAAATTCCTCAGAACGCTGGTGCGGTAGCGTCCCGGGCGTGTTGCTCATCGGACTCACCGGCGGGATCGGTGCGGGCAAGTCGTCGGTGTCGGCCGCGCTCGCCGAACGTGGTGCGGTGGTGATCGACGCCGACGCGATCGTGAAGGAGCTCCAGTCGCCGGGCACCGAGGTGTTCGCTGAGATGGTCGAGCGCTTCGGCATCGGGATCGTCGCCGACGACGGCACGCTCGACCGCGCCGCGGTGGCGGACGTGGTCTTCACCGACCCTCAGGCGCTGGCGGACCTCGGTGCCATCGTCCACCCTCGGGTGCACGCCGAGATCGAACGGCGCATCGCCGAGCAGGCGAGTACCGATCGCGTCGTCGTGCTCGACATCCCGCTCCTCGCCGAAGCGGGCTGGCCGGGCCTGTTGGGCACGATCGTGGTCGACCTCGATCCCGAGGTCGCGATCGCCCGGCTGGTCGCCCACCGCGGCTTCACCGAGGCCGATGCCCGGAACCGCATCGCCAACCAGATGGAACGCGAGCAGCGGCTCTCCAAGGCGGACTTCGTGGTGGACAACCACGGCGATCCGCTGGCGCTGCAGGCGGAGGTGGACCGGGCCTGGGCCTGGATCCGCTCCATCGATCCCGCGTCGCTGCCCTGAGTCGCGCACTCGGATTGGCCGAGCCGTCGATGAGTCGTCGCTGGGGTCGGCCCTGGGGCCTCTGCCAGACTGTCACACCCCCCGACGTAGCCTGCTCGCCGTGGCACACGTCGGCGACAACGCAACCACCCGCAAGCGGGCAGAACCTCAGATGGTTCGGCCTTTCAAGGTCGAGAGCGACTTCACGCCGTCAGGGGACCAGCCCAAGGCGATCGAAGCGCTCTCTGACGGGGTGCACTGCGGTGAGCGCTTCCAGACGCTGCTCGGCATCACCGGCTCGGGCAAGTCCGCCACGATCGCCTGGACCATCGAACAGGTGCAGCGGCCCACGTTGGTGCTGGCCCCCAACAAGAGCCTTGCGGCTCAGCTGGCCAACGAGTTCCGGGAGTTCTTCCCCAACAACCGGGTCGAGTACTTCGTGTCGTACTACGACTACTACCAGCCCGAGGCGTACATGCCGACGACGGACACCTTCATCGAGAAGGACTCGTCGGTCAACGACGAGATCGAACGCCTCCGGCACTCCGCCACGTCATCGCTCCTGACTCGCCGCGACACGATCGTCGTCGCCTCGGTCAGCTGCATCTACGGCCTTGGTTCCCCCGACGAGTACGCGTCCCGGTTCTTCACGCTGCGCGTCGGTGACGTCGTCGACCAGCGCGACCTGCTGCGGCAGCTGGTCAACCTCCAATACGAGCGCAACGACATGACGTTGTCGCGCGGCAAGTTCCGTGTCCGTGGCGACGTGATCGAGGTGCAGCCTGCCTACGAAGAGACGGCGGTGCGCATCGAGCTGTTCGGCGACGACGTGGAGGCGATCTCGGTCGTCGACCCGCTCACGGGCGAGAAGACCGCCCAGCTCGACGACATCCTCATCTTCGCCAAGACCCACTACGTGGTGTCCGACGAGCGTCTGCAGGCCGCCATCGGCCGCATCGAGGTGGAGCTCGCCGATCGCCTCGCCGTGTTCGAGAAGGAAGGCAAGCTGCTCGAAGCGCAACGTCTCCGGATGCGCACCGAGTACGACCTGGAGATGCTCCGGGAGGTGGGCTTCTGCAACGGGGTGGAGAACTACTCGGCGCCCATGGAAGGCCGAGGCCCAGGGGAGGCGCCGAGCACGCTCATCGACTACTTCCCCAAGGACTACCTGACGATCATCGACGAGTCGCACCAGACCATCCCGCAGCTGCACGGCCAGTATGAAGGGGACCGCTCCCGCAAGGCGGTGCTGATCGAGCACGGGTTCCGGCTGCCGTCCGCCGCAGACAACCGTCCCTTGCGGTTCGAAGAGTGGATGCAACGTGCCGGCCAGACGATCTTCCTGTCGGCCACGCCCGGCGCATGGGAGCTGGAGCACTCCAGTCGCATCGCCGAGCAGGTCGTGCGTCCGACCGGCCTGATCGACCCGGAAGTCATCATCAAGCCCACCAAGGGTCAGATCGACGACCTCCTGGCGCTGATCAACGATCGGGTCACCAAAGCCGAGCGGGTGCTGGTCACCACGCTCACCAAGAAGATGGCCGAAGACCTCACCGACTACCTGCTGGAGATGGGCGTCAAGGTCCGGTACCTCCATTCAGAGGTCGACACGCTGCAGCGCATCGAACTGGTCCGCGACCTGCGCCTCGGCGAGTTCGACGTGCTGGTCGGCATCAACCTGCTGCGAGAAGGCCTCGACATCCCAGAGGTGTCGCTCGTCGCGATCCTCGACGCCGACAAGGAAGGCTTCCTGCGCTCGGAGACCTCGCTGGTGCAGATGATCGGGCGGGCCGCAAGGAACGTCAACGGGCAGGTGGTCATGTACGCGGATCGGGTCACGGACTCCATGACCCGTGCGATCTCCGAGACCAACCGTCGTCGCGGTCTGCAGCAGGCCTACAACGAAGAGCACGGCATCCACCCGCAGTCGGTGCAGAAGGCGATCACCGACATCCTCGCCGACCTGCGCGGCTCCGACGGCGCTCCGGTGCCCGGTGGCGGCCGGCGCAAGCGTCGCCCAGGGGAGAAGGCCCGCGCCGAGCAGTTCGCCGACCTGCCACCGCAGGACCTCGGTGCCCTCATCCAGCTGCTGGAGACGGAGATGCACCAGGCGTCCGCTGACCTCCGCTTCGAAGAAGCGGCCCGACTCCGCGACGAGGTCAAGGAGCTCAAGCGAGAGCTGCGCAACGCCGGCGGCGCCTGACCCCCGAACCCCCCGACTCCGGCCGGCGTGCGACTGGTGCGTTGCTGGAGTTCTTGTGTGGGGTGGACCGGTGTGCGGTCGGTTTCGCACGAGAAGGGTGCGTTGCTGGGGTTCTTGTGTGGGGTGGACCGGTGTGCGGTCGGTTTCGCACGGGAAGTCGTGCGTTGCTGGGGTTCTTGTGTGGGGTGGACCGGTGTGCGGTCGGTTTCGCACGGGAAGTCGGCCAGTAGCAGCGATGTTCGTCGATGGCAACGGGGCTCGCGCCCCGTTGCCATCGATCGCTGGTCGTGTTCTGGTCGATCCATGCACGCGAACGACCTTGCACTGCTGCTCAGGCTGTCCGGCGATCAGTCCGGGGCGTTCTCCGCGCTCCAAGCTGTGGGCGCGGGGGTACCTCGACGCCGGCTGATCAATGCCGAACGGTCCGGCGTCATTCGTCGAGTGCATCCGTCGGTCTTCTACATCGGGGCAGGGGTCATCCCGCGTCGCGCCCTGATCCACGCAGCGGTGCTGGCCGCCGGGCCGGTCGCTGTGCCGAGCCACGAGTCGGCCCTGTTTCTCCACGAGATCGACAGCGTCCCGTTTGCGGCGGTGGTCACCCTGGGGCCGACGGGTCGCACGGACCTTGCGGGTGTGCGGGTCCATCGCTTCGGCGACCTGCGCGACGAGCACTTGTGCACTGCGGGCGGCGTGCGCACGACCACCCTCGAGCGAGCGATGGTGGACGTCGCCACCTGCTTCGCCGGCGTTCGGACCGAATGGCTGATCGACCACTTGACGATCACGACTCGTCGGACCTCGCTCGGAAAGATCGCCCGAGTCGTGCGCCAAGTGAACCGGAAGGGTCGCTCGGGCATCGGGACACTCGTCAACCTCCTCGACGAGCGTGGGCCGGGCATTCCGACGCCGCGGAGCGAGCTGGAGCGCTGGGCCGACCGATTGCTGGACCAGGCGATGCTGCCAGCGCCACGGGCGGAGTACCCGCTGCCGGCCCTCCTCGGAACCGGGCACGGCCGTGAGTTCGTCGACAGGGCATGGCCGGATGCCAAGTTGATCCTGGAGGTCGACGGCCGTCGTTGGCACGCCCGTGAGCGCGACATGGCCAAGGACCGACGGCGCGATCGTCAGGCCGCTGCCGCTGGTTGGCAGACGCTTCGCGTGCTCGGCGAAGAAGTTCGAGACATCCCGGACGAGGTCGCGGCTGACATCGCAGCCGCCCACGCCGTTCGGCGATCGCTCCTCAGCGACACCGGCTGACCACCGCCCGGTCGACGTCGCACGAGTTGGCTGGGTTGCCGAGGTTCTTGTGTGGGGTGGACCGGTGTGCGGTCGATCTCGCACGCGAAGGCCGACGTGCGGAGGAGCCGTCGGTGGGCCGACGGCGGCGTGGATGTCCGCTGCCATACTTGGGCCATGGCATCCAGCACCGGGACGCTGTTCCGCATCACCACGTTCGGCGAGTCCCATGGGGGCGGTGTCGGCGTGGTCGTGGACGGGTGCCCGCCTCGCCTGGAGCTGTCAGAGAAGGACATCCAGCCTGATCTGGACCGCCGCAGGCCTGGTCAGAGTCGCCTGGTCACTCAGCGCGACGAGACCGACCGGGTCGAGATCCTGTCCGGTGTCACCGACGGCGAGACGCTCGGCTCGCCGATCGCCCTGCTCGTTCGCAACAAGGACCACAACTCGGGCGCCTACGACCACATGTCGGAGCTCTACCGCCCTTCGCATGCCGACTACACGACGGAAGCCAAGTACGGCATCCGGGCGGTGGCCGGTGGCGGTCGGGCTTCCGCTCGGGAGACGATTGGCCGAGTCGCAGCGGGAGCGGTCGCTCGCAAGCTGCTGGCCGAGCGGTTCGGCATCGAGGTGCTGGCCTGGGTCTCCCAGGTGCACGACGTGATCGCGGACGTGGATCCGGCATCGGTCACGCTCTCCGACGTCGAAGCGGATGCCACCCGGTGCCCGTCGCCGGACGGAGCCGCCGCCATGACCGCAGCGATCGAACAGGCCCGGCGCGACGGCGATTCGCTCGGTGGGGTCGTCACCTGCGTGGCTCGGCGGGTGCCGGCGGGTTGGGGCGAGCCGGTGTTCGACAAGCTCGAAGCCGATCTGGCGAAAGCCGTCATGAGCCTTCCGGCATCGAAGGGCTTCGAAGTTGGTTCCGGCTTCGGCGCTGCGCGCATGACCGGACGCACTCACAACGACCCGTTCGTCCCCGGAGTCGATTGCCGCCCGCACACCCTGACCAACCACTCGGGCGGCATCCAGGGCGGTATCTCCAACGGAGAGGACATCGTGTTGCGGGCTGCGTTCAAGCCGACCGCGACCATCTCCTCTGCCCAGGAGACCGTGAATCGGCAGGGTGAGGCGGTCACGTTGGAGGCAAAGGGCCGTCACGATCCGTGCGTCTTGCCGCGAGCAGTCCCGATCGTCGAAGCCGCAGTCCTGCTCGTCCTGGCTGATCACTGGCTCCGCCAGGAAGCCGTGCAAGCGGGTTCGCCCGACTGACGAGGTCGTCGTCGAACACCGTCGTCGAGTGCCGTCGTCGGGGTCGCCGGTGGGGTTCGTGTGTGGGGTGGGCTGTTGTGTGGTCGGTTTCGCACGAGAAGCCCGGGTGGCGGGGCCGAAGCTGACGTCGGAGCATTCAGATCGTCGCTCGACCTGCCGACGAAGGAATGGTGACCGTCACCGATCACCCCATCGGCCACGACACGGACGACCGCCGGAGCATCGAATCGACGCCGTCGTTGAGTCGCCCGCGGCTGGGTCGGCTATCGGTGGGCCGGATGGTGCTGCACGCCGCCGGTGCGCTCGTCGTGCTGATCGCTGTCGTCGCGATGCTGCATGGGCCGACGCCGGTGATCTCAGACGACGGGTCCGTGCTCGCGCAGGCTCAACTCCTCAGCGAGGGCCGCACCGGGACGGATCTGCCGATCCCGGCGGCGGATCCGTCGGGGGAGTTCCCTCCGTTGGAGAACAGCACGGTCGTTGACGGTCGTGCCTACCCGTATGTGAAGCACCTGGCGTTGCCGGCCGCCGTCGCAGCGACGACAGCGGTGTTCGGTGACGTCGGTGGGGTGCTGTTCTCGGCGGTCAGCGTGTGGCTCGCCGCGCTCGCCGCGGCCTCGCTGGCGTGGCGGCTGGACCGACGGCTGGCGCCTTCAACGTTGTGGGCCACCGCGCTGCTCACCCCGCTGATCTTCGACGCCAACCTGGTGGTCTCGACCGGCACAGCCTCTGCGGCGCTTGGGTTCCTGGTGCTCGCCGTCGTTGCGTTCCGGGATCGACCGGGGTGGATGCGCATCGCGGTGCTCGTTCCACTTGCCTTCATGGTGCCCGCCTGGCGTACCGAGGGCATCTTCGCGATCGCTGCGGTAGCGATGCTTGCGACGCTGGAACCGATCGTCGTCGCGACTCGATCGCGTTCGTGGGGTCGGATGACCGTCGTTGCAGCGTCGGCCGGCATCGTCGTCGGGTTGGCCGGCATCGCGGGCTATCTGGTGGACCTGACCGCGGCGGGCCGAGCGATGTCCGGCACCGCGACGAAGATCGTCCCGTCAGCCGCGAACTACGACCCGATCGCCGGACGGATCTCGTCGGTGTGGGGGTCGTTGCTGCGACCGGGCCATGAGGTCGCGACCTCGGCGTCGATGCTCGTGGCCGTCGTCGCTGCGCTCGTGTTCATCGGGGCGGTGGCATCCCGTCGGGGTGGCCCGACTCGGGTGGTGATCGGCGCCACCATCGCAGCGGCGGCCGTTGCACTCGTGTGGCTGGCCCAGCCGCCAGGACTGGTGACGGGACTCCTGCCTGCTGTTCCGCTGCTGTTCGCAGGACTGCTCCTGTTGGGTCGAGCGGACCTGAGGCGTCCGGTCGTCGGCGCGGCGTTGGCGGTCTGCGCGGTGACGGCGGTCGGTGTGGTCGCCACGAGCTACTCTGCGGGCGGCGGCGCGGAGTGGGGCGGTCGCTACTTCCACATCCTCGTACCGCTGCTGGTTCCGGCGTCGCTGCTCGGGCTCCGTACAGCGCGGGATCGACTGCCGGGCAGCGATCGGATTGTCGCGACGATTGCGGTCGTCGTGGTCGCAGTCGTGCCGAGCATGGTGGCGTTGCGGGCGGTTCACGACCTTCACGGTGGGTCTGCGCGAACCGTCGAGGTCGTGTTGGGCCAGATCATGGAGGCCCGACGGGACATGGGGTCACTTCCGGGCGGACCAGCCGGCGACGGTGGCGACATCGTCGTGGTGAGCGCTCGGCCGACGTTCGGGCGCTTCGCGTGGGATCACCTCGACGGCGTTCGACTGCTGAGCGCGTCGGATCCGGAGCGGATCGGTGACGTCATCGATGGTGTGGCGGATGGGTCCGAAGTGCAGCGCGTCCTCGTTCTGGCCCAGGACGACGAGCAGCCGACGGGCGACTCGTTGGGCGAGTGGACGGTGCTGCACCGCAATCGGGTCGGCGGCTGGCAGTTCACGCAGATGGAGCGAACAGACGCCCACCGCTGACGGTGTGCCCCAGAACGTGTGTTCGGGGAGTAGGCTGCTCGTCCGATGGCACCCCCCGTCAAGACGACCACCAACCGGCGCGCCGCCGACACATCAGCGGACGGCGATGCTTCAGCCGACGGCGGCGCGACTGCAGCGCAAGCCAAGAAGGCTGCGGCCACCAAGAAGTCTGCGCCACCCCAAAAGGCACCCGCGGCCAAGGCGAAGGCACCCGCGCCCAAGAAGCCAGCGCCGACCAAGCAGGCTGCGCCGACCAAGAAGGCTGCGCCGACCAAGAAGGCTGCGCCGACCAAGAAGGCTGCGCCGACCAAGAAGGCCGCTGCCAAGGCCAAGGCAGCGGCAGCCAAGCCGAAGTCGGTTAAGGGCACACCACCGGCCAAGCGGTCGCTCGCGCATCGCGACCTGTCGCTCCTGCCCGCCACGTCGGTGGCGCCCACGACGTCGGCCGCCGGTGCTGCGCCGGTTCCCAAGCGTCAGCCGCACCACCCGTCGGACCGCATCGTCATCAGGGGCGCCCGCGAGCACAACCTGACCGATGTCTCGCTGGATCTGCCGCGGGATCAGCTCATCGTGTTCACCGGCTTGTCCGGTTCGGGCAAGTCCAGCCTGGCGTTCGACACGATCTATGCCGAGGGCCAGCGCCGGTACGTGGAGTCGTTGTCCTCGTACGCTCGTCAGTTCCTCGGACAGATGGACAAGCCTGACGTCGACGTGATCGAAGGGCTGAGCCCGGCCATCTCGATCGACCAGAAGTCGGCGTCACGCAACCCACGTTCCACGGTCGGCACCGTCACGGAGATCTACGACTACCTGCGACTGCTCTTCGCTCGCGTGGGTGTCGCTCACGACCCGGAGACTGGTGAGCGACTGGCTCGCCAGACGCCGCAGCAGATCGTCGATCGGATCCTGCAGCTGCCCGAGGGCACGCGGTTCCAGGTGATCGCCCCGATGGTGCGGGGTCGGAAGGGCACCTATGAGCAGTTGTTCCTCGACGTCGCCGGCCGCGGCTTCAACCGTGTGCGCGTCGACGGGACCGTGTACGAGCTGCCGGCCGAGATCGAGCTCGCCCGTTACGAGCAGCACACGATAGAGGTCATCATCGACCGGCTCGTGTTGCGTGACGGCATCGAACGGCGGCTGACCGACTCCATGGAGACGGCGTTGGAGCTCGCCGAAGGCATGGCGCAGATCGAGATCGTGCCGGCCAAGGACGCTCCCGAAGGAGCGGAAACGCAGCTCCTCACCTTCTCGGAGAAGCTGGCTCGACCCTCGGACGGCAAGTCCTTCGAGGAGCTGGCGCCCAGGAACTTCTCGTTCAACTCGCCGTACGGCGCGTGTTCCGCGTGCGACGGCCTGGGTCAGGTGTTCGAAGTGGACCCCGAGTTGGTCGTGCCCGACCCGGAGCAGACGGTGGCGGGCGGGGCGATCGCTCCGTGGGCGTCGGGTCATGCCAAGTACTTCCATCGGCTGCTGGAGTCGGTCACCGAGGAGTACGGCATCGACGACAAGATCGCGTGGCAGGACCTGCCAAAGGCCGACCAGAAGGTCCTGTTGTACGGCATCGGCGACGCCACCCGCGTGGACGTGAAGTTCCGCAACCGCTTCGGCCGGACCCGCACCTACACAGCCCGTTACGAGGGCATCATCCCGTACCTCAAGCGCCGGCACTCAGAGGCGGAGACCGACTCGGCCCGCGAAGCGGTCGAGGGCTACATGCGTCAGGTGCCGTGCTCGGTGTGCGGCGGCGCCCGCCTTAACCCCTACGCGCTCGCCGTCACCGTCGATGACCTGAACATGCACCAGCTGTGCAGCCTAAGCATCTCCGAGTCGCGGGACCGCCTGGTCGATCTCCGCCTCGATGACCGTCAGGCGCTCATCGCCGAGCGGATCATGAAGGAGATCAACACCCGCCTGCAGTTCTTGTGCGACGTGGGCCTGGAGTACCTGTCGCTCGAGCGTTCTGCGGCCACGTTGT
>Ga0209023_10003780_pt1 | contig 17753 bp, 18 predicted proteins | sample LakOneMetagenome_FD_187468 | JGI IMG/M metagenome (GOLD analysis project Ga0209023, IMG submission 187468) | Freshwater and sediment microbial communities from Lake Erie, Canada (SPAdes) (version 2) | ecosystem: Environmental > Aquatic > Freshwater > Lentic | place: Lake Erie, Canada... | reverse complement strand
CATTTCGGCCTTTTCGATCCCGATGATGCTCGACCGGCGGCTCGACAGCCTGACCGCGATGGGCACGAGCTGGGCGCTGGTCTGGAACAACCTGCCGGCCCTGGTTATCTGGGGCGCGGTGGTGCTGGCGCTGTTCGTGCTTTCGGTTGCAACCGGGATGATCGGGCTGATCGTCGTATTTCCGTGGCTGGGCCATGCGACATGGCACGCCTATCGCGCGATTTGCCGATGAGTGCGCTGACCTTCCTGATACCGGTGTCGATCGCCCTTGGCGGTCTGGGTCTCGCAGTATTCTTCTGGGCATGCAGGACGGGCCAGTACGAGGATGTTGCTGGAGCGTCGGAGCGGATTTTCCTGGACGAGGATGACAAGCCGCTATGAACGGGCCAGGTTCCACCCTTGGCAAGGCGACTGGATCACAGGAGCATGGCGATGGATGACTTCCTGATGGCCCGAGTGATCCACATGACCGCCATCGTGCTGTGGATCGGCGGCGTCGCCTTTGTCACCACGGTGGCCATGCCGGCGATCCGGCGCGACAGTCTGCCGGATGAGCGGCTTTCGGGATTTCATCGGTTCGAACGCGGCTTTGCCCGACAGGCGCGCGTCTGGGTGGCGCTGGCCGGCCTCAGCGGCTTCTGGATGGTCTGGCGGGCCGACCTGTGGACCCGCTTTTCCAGCCCTATCGTCTGGTGGATGATCGCGATGGTCGCGATCTGGACCGTCTTCGCCGTGATGCTGTTTGTGCTGGAGCCACTGATCATTCACCGGCGCATGCGCGATTCCATCGATCCGGCGGGCGATTTCGCGCGCATGGAACGCATGCACCGCATCCTGCTGGCGGCTTCGCTTGTCACCTTCGTTGGCGCCGTCGGCGGGAGTCACGGACTATGGTAGCCTCACCGTCGCTGTTCGCCGCGCCGCACCGGTTGCTGTTCCTGACGGGCGCCTCTCAGCTCGCGGCGGTTCTCGCCTGGTGGAGCGCGGTACTGCTAGACCTGTTGGGGCCGGGGCCATCGCTCCCGCAACCAACGCCTGCCTTCCTGCTGCACGCACCCATACTGCTTTTTCTGGTCCTGCCGCCGTTCTTCTTCGGCTTCCTGTTGACCGTGTTTCCGCGCTGGCTTGGCTTTCCGGATGCGACACGGCCTGTCTACCTGCCCGTCGCCATCGCTTTCGCCAGCTCAGCTGTCGCCCTTTGGTCCGGCCTCTTCGGCCTCGTCCCGCAAGGAATCCTTGCTGCTTTCCTGGTCGCCGCAGCCGGATGGCTCTGGGCCCTGGCCTGCATGCTTCGCCTAGTCATTCGCGAACAGGCCGCAGGTCGTCCGACGACGTGGCATGCATGGTCCATCCTCACCGCGATCACGATCGGGCTGGCCTGCATGGTGCTGGCCAGTACGGCAATCGGCGCGCCGGACCCACTTTCCGTCCATATCGCCAACCTGATCGGGCTCGACCTGTTCGTCCTCCCGGTCTTCGTGACCGTTTGCCATCGGATGATCCCATTCTTCGCAGGCAATGTCGTCGAGGACTACGCACGCTGGCGGCCGTTCTGGGTTCTGTGGGGCTTTTGGGGCGCTAGCATCGCCGGAGCCGCGGGATTTGCCCTCTCGCTGCCAATCCTCGCCGCCGCCGGCAAAGCTGGTTGTGCCGGGACGACAGGGCTGATGCTGTGGAAATGGTGGCCACGCGGCCCCGCTCCCGGTCTCCTGCGCGTGCTGTTAATCGGTTTCGCATGGGCGCCGGCCGCTTTCGCGGTGGCGGCCTGGTCGGCGCTGTTCCCCCCCGGTTCGGGACGAGGAGCCATTCATCTTCTGACTATCGGCCTTGCCTGCAGCCTCATCATTGCGATGGTCACCCGCGTTACCCAAGGTCATTCCGGCAGGCCACTAATCATGCCGGGCGTCGCATGGCTCGCGTTTGCTGCAGTCCAGATAGCGGCAGCCCTGCGCCTGATTGCGGCGACCAACGGCGAACAGGCCTCGCTACTGGCCTTGTCAGCGGCGATCCTGGCCGCAGGACTCGTGCCTTGGGCGGCTCGTTCAGTATGGATTTACCTTCGACCGCGCCGAGACGGAAAACCCGGATAGAACTGATCAGATGCTGTCACGCACACCTTCTATTGTAAGTCGAATCCTATGGATTGCATGACGAACGATTACGAACAAATACTCTGGAACCTGAATCGATTTAAAGAGTTTTTCATTAATTTCGCTTCATGGCATTAGAGCGTTTTTCGACCGTTTTGAATCGGGAGGGGATTCCCGTCGGGTGTGATTTCTGATTCAGAATCCGTGCTGGTGAAGGAGGCCGGCATGGATGGCTCACACCCTTTCGATGGATTTGCGTTCCCGACTTTTGCCGGCCGTTGATGATGGGCTGAGCTGCCGGGCTGCAGCTGCTCGTTTTGGCGTTGCTCCATCGACGGCGATCCGCTGGCAGGCACAGCGGCGCGAGACTGGCGGCTTTGCCCCGAAGCTACAAGGCGGCGATATGCGCTCGCGCCGGGTGGAAGAGCGTGCGGCAGACATCCTCGCTCTCTGGGAGGCGCGCAAGGACATCTCGCTTGAGGAACTGCGCGCGTGCCTGGCCGAGATCGGCCTGATCGTCTCCGTCGCCGGGTTACATCGCTTCTTCATGCGTCGCGGAATGGCGCGAAAAGGACTGGCCATGCAATCGAGCAAGATCGCCCCGACATCCTGAAGCAGCGCCGGGAATGGTTCGAAGGCCAGATCGATCTGGAACCCGAACGTCTCGTCTTCATCGATGAGACCTGGACCGCCACCAACATGACCAGCAGCCATGGCCGCTGCCCGAAGGGTGAGCGGTTGCGGATGGGCTTCCCGCATGACCGCCGCAAAACGACCACGCTGGTTGCCGGGCTGCGCATGACCGGCATGGTCGCGCCGATGGTGCTCGACGGGCCGATCAGCGGCGACTGGTTCGAAGCCTATATCACTCAGGTGCTCATACCGGAGCTGCGCCCCGGCGACGTGGTCATCATGGACAACCTCTCGAGCCACAAGCGGGCGTCGGTGCGCGAGAGGATCGAGGCCGCAGGCGCAACCCTGCGCTTCCTCCCGCCATACAGCCCGGACTTCAATCCTATCGAGAAGGCCTTCTCGCGCCTCAAGGCCATGCTCAGAAAGATCGGTGAGCGAACCGTCAATGGGCTGTGGGACCTGATCGGCAGACTCCTCGATATATTCCAGCCCGACGAATGCGCCAACTACTTCACCTCATGCGGATATGACCCGGAATGATCGAAAAGCGCTCTAGGTGTGAGCTTTCAGGAGGTTGTTCATCCGGTCTGACCGGACCAGACTGAGGTTGCGACACTTCAAGCTGGAGGACGACCGGATGAACATCCACAAGAATGCCCGAACCACGCCTTACAGTCGAGCCGAGATCGTGCAGCGCGTGATGGTGCTGCGCCGCCAGCGTCTGTGCGGCAAGCAGATCGCCAAGGCTCTCGCGCTATCGCCCGCCACGGTCAGCCGCGTCCTGCGCAAAGTTCGCCTCAGCCGAATGCGCGACCTCAAAGCTCGGTCGGTTCATGGCCGTTGGCCATCGCATTACCGGGGATCGCACCAGGCAGAGCAACCCGCGCGGACGCGGCGAAGGCGTAGGCTGGGAGTTCGTTCACGTCTGCATCGACGACGCTTCGCGGATCGCCTTCAGCCAGGTGCTGCCCAACGAGAAGAAGGAATGCGCCGTTGCCTTCCTCCATGCCGCACTCAAATATTACCGCAGCCTCCGCATCACTGTAACCCGCGTCATGACCGACAACGGTTCATGCTACAAAAGCCATGCCTTCCGCGAAGCCTGCAAGGTTCTCCGCCTCAAGCATATCCGCACCAAACCCTATACCCACAAGACCAACGGCAGGGCCGAACGGTTCATCCAGACCAGCTTACGCGGATGGGCTTACGCACGCGCCTATCTGAGTAGCCCCTAGTTTTCTAGACGCCTTCCGCTTTCAAAACCTGCTGCCGTTCAAACTCGACGGGCGACAGCATCCCGTTCCTGACCTGCTTGCGAACCGAGTTGTAGAACATCTCGACGTAATCGAACACGTCCTGCCGGGCTTCGTCGCGCGTTTTGTAGGTTCGGCGCCGGATGCGCTCGCGCTTGAGTGAGGAGAAGAAGCTCTCGGCCACAGCGTTGTCGTGGCAGTTGCCACGTCGGCTCATCGAGTGTTCAAGATTGTGCGCCCGGATGAAGGCAGCCCAGTCCATACTGGTGAACTGCGAGCCCTGGTCCGAATGGATCAGCACCCGGTGCTTCGGCTTGCGCCGCCATACGGCCATGTGCAGCGCCTGCAGCACCACATCGGTGGTCTGCCGGCTCTGCATCGACCAACCCACCACGCGGCGGGAATAGAGATCGATCACGACAGCCAGATAGGCGAAGCCTTCCAGAGTGCGGATATAGGTAATGTCTGTCACCCAGGCCCGGTCTGGCGCAGCCACGTCGAACTGGCGATCCAGCGTGTTGTCGACCGCCAGGGACGGCTTGCCGCCATAGCTGCCCGGCCGGCGCTTGTAGCCGACCTGTGCCCTGATGCCCGCCAGCCTGGTCAACCGCGCAACGCGGTTCGGGCAGCAGGTCTCGCCATGATCCAGCAGGTCGTCGTGCAGCTTGCGATAGCCATAGACCTTGCCGCTGTCGTTCCAGGCCTGCCGTAGCAGTTCCGTCTGCCGAGCATCTTCCCGTGCCCGCTGGCTCAGCGGGCTCTTCTGCCAGGCATAGAAACCGCTTGGCTGGATGCGCAGGCACCGACACATCGATCGAACCCTGAACTGGTCACGATGCTCGGCAACGAACGCGTATCTCACTTTGCATCCCTGGCGAAATACGCGGTGGCTTTTTTTAGGATGTCGCGCTCCTCGGTCACTCGGGCCAGTTCGCGCTTCAACTGGCGAATCTCGGCATCCTTGCCCGCATCGCCAGACACCACCTTCGCCAGTTGCCGCTTCCAAGCATACAGCGAGTGCTGGCTGACGCCGAGCCGCTGTGAGACCTCGGCTACCGGATACCCACGCTCGGTGATCTGGGCCACCGCGTCACGCTTGAACTCATCGCTGAAATTGGGCTTCCCCATCGTCGCCTCCTGTCCTCAAAATTAGGATCGAAGGCGTCCAGAAATCTAGGGGCTACTCACCTGGCCCTGCATCGCCGAGCGCGAAGGTTGCGCCGTGCGCCTGTGCTACGGCCCGCACCAGGCTCAAACCCAGCCCGTGGCCGGGAGCGGAGCGGGCGGATTGTAGCCGAACGAAGCGTTGCTGCACGCGCTCGCGGTCGGCCTCTGGAATGCCCGGGCCGTTGTCGCTGACGGTCACCAGCGCGCCGCGATCGTCGCAGCGGACCTGAAGGCCAATCACCGATCCCGGCGGCGTATGCCGCAAGGCGTTCTCGACGAGGTTGGTGAGCGCTTGGGCGATCAATTCGCGATCGCCGTGGACCCTGATGCCGGAGCCCACGGCGACGTGAAGGATTCGCTGCTCATCCTCAGCCAGAAGTACAAGCGTTTCGCCCAGTTCCGAGACGAGTGCCGACAGATCGACTGCCGTGAAAGCGCGGCGCAGGCTGCCTTCCTCGACTTCGGAAATGCGCAGGATCGCGTTGAACAGGGCAAGCACATTGTCTGCCTGCGCCACGGCTTCGTCAATGGACGCACTGGTGGCGGCCTGTGCCTGGCTCCCGCGCATGCGTTCGAGATGGTTGCGCAGGTGCGAAAGCGGCGTGCGCAGGTCATGCGCCAGATCGGCCGAAACTTGCCGGAGGTTGGCGATCAGGCTGGCGATCCGGTCGAGCATCGCGTTGAGCGATTGCGCCACGCGGTCGAACTCGTCACCCGCAGCGCCAACGTCGGCACGTTGCTCCAGATCGCCGCCGATGATTGTGCTGGCGGTCGCCTCGATGCTCTCAAGCCGTTTCCGCAGATAGCGCGCCAGCAACAGGGCGCCGCCCAGACCCAGCAATAACAGGGCAAGCACAGCGCTGCCGAACATCGCCAGGATCGTGTGGTCCATCGCCTCGAGCGATTCGAGATCTGCGGCAACAACCAGGCAGTAGCCGCCCGGCAGCTCAGTCACTTGCACGCGGGCCTGCTCGCGCCCTTCGCCCGGATCATCGAAACCGATTGTGTGCCAACCCGCTGGTGCGGACGGAATGGCCAGATTGCCAGCAATCCTTATCCTATTGACGTCGAACAAGGCAGTTCCAAGCCCGATCGGGCGGTTCACCCCCTGTTGGTCGAGCGCCGACTGCACTCCTCTGATGCCGTCATCGTGGTATTCGACCAAAAGCGCGTTCGTCGCCTGCTCAATGCGGGCGTCGATCTGGCGTGAGAAGGCCAGATGGGTCGCAACGTAGACGCCTACGCCCAGCAGCAGCGTCGCCGCTGCATAAGCCAGCCAGCCCCAGAGCGCGATCCGGTTGCCGGCGCTGCCGCGGCCCAAGTTCATGTTGCGCGAACCCGGTAGCCCGCGCCGCGCGCAGTTTCGATGAGATCGGGAAGGCCGCCCTCGTTGAGCTTCGCCCGCAACCGGCTCATGTGGGTCTCGACAATCTTGGTCTGCGGATCGAAATGAAAATCCCAGACCTGCTCCAGCAGCATGGTCCGGGTCACGTACTCGCCGGCCTGCCGCATCAGCACTTCCAGCAGCCGGAATTCCCGGGGCTGGAGCGTGACAACCCTGCCGCCCCGCCGCACCTCGCGGGCGATGAGGTCGATTTCCAGCGGCCCTGCCCGTAGTTTCGTGGCGATCCCGCCCTGGGCATACCTGCGGCCGAGCGCCTGCACTCGAGAGACAAGTTCAGCAGGCGCAAACGGCTTGACCAGATAGTCGTCGGCGCCTGCGTCAAGCCCGTCGACCCGGTCCTCGATCCGCCCGAGCGCGGTAGGCGTCACCTCAAGGTTTGTGCGCCAGACAACGATTTGGCAGACATAATGCGAACATCGGCTAATTAGCGAGCTTGAGGCGCGACATGGGATCGTTGAGCTGGCGGAATTCACCGCCAGGCGGACGCTCCGCCTGCCCTCAAAGGCAGCCGCCGGGCAGGCTACGCCGCGGGGTACGATGCTACTGACATGGCCAAGCCTTCGCTAACGAGCGTTCAGCTCCGGCCACCATATGAACACTCATAAAATAGCTATTCTGCTCCGCCCAGCGTAAATATGCCGCGCGCAGCGCCGATCGGTCATAGCGTGGAGCGCGGCATTCCGCTTTTCGCGCGACGATCATCATGTCGAGCACGCCTTGGAGGTAAGCGCCGCATCGCGGCTCATTCGCTTGACAGCTTACGAACAACGCCGAGCCCGTCGCCGACGCGGGTTCGGTTTGGCCGATCGCACTATCAGGCAGGGCGGCCAAAGCGGCGCATAACAATATCCATCGCCTTGGCCGCATTTTCGTCTCCTATTCCGCAGTATCATTTCGGAAGGGGCGCACGGCCCTCGACGGCCGGCGCCCCGTGCTGATCCATCATTCGCGGCCGAGTACCTGGCCTTCGGGCGTGACGAACAGTTCGATCGTCTTTCCGTCGCTGTTCTTGCCCTTGATTTCATAGAGCGTGCTTCCGTCCGCCTTTCGGGTGACTTGCTCCGCTTTGCTTATTGACGCGAGTTGCGCGCGTGCCGCGTTCATCGCGGCCTCGGGCACCTGAGCAAGCGGGATGTCTCGTTCGCTGTGCTTGCCGATTATCCGGTTTTCGTTCGCCTCGTGGTTTTGCGCGATCGCCACGCCCGCGATCGCCAGCGCGGCCGCGCCCACGCCTGCGACAACAGTGAGAGTTCGTTTGCTAGCCATGTTCCATTCCACTTCCTGCATAAGGGCCGTGGGGTCGGGCGGGCGGCGGTTACGGCCCAATGAGCCGTCGTCCGAGTTCAACTCCTCTGATTGTTCATCCTGTCGAGCGCCGCGCGCAGCCCACGGGCGAGCTTGGCTGCGTCGTCGTTGGCCCAGAAGTGCATGAAGAACAGCCGCGGCTCGTCGTTTAGCATATGATTATGCAGCGCCGTGACCTCGATCCCGTTCGTCCGCAGCACGCGCAGGACCGGATCGACCTCGTTTGCGACAAGTACGAAATCGCCGGTGATGGCGGCTCGGCCGTCCCCGGTTGGCTGAAAGTTGATCGCGGTCGCCGTGCCCATCGTCGGCGGAGTCTCCATATCGCCGTCCATCAGCCGCTCGGCGCGCGGAAAGCTGTATTGGAGGATGCCACCGGCCGTCTTGCCCTCACCGCCCATCAACCGGTTGAGCGCGGCCACATCGAGGTCGAGCCGCGATGCGGCTGCGCTGGCCGAAGGCGATTGCGGCGCGGCGAGCGGGGTCCGACTGGCTGATAGCGCTTGCCGGAGCGCGGCCGCGAGCTTCACCGGGTCGCCGTGGCCGGCAATGTGCATGTACATGGTCGCAGGCGAAGAGCGGAGCAGGTGATTGTGGAGCGCGGTGATCGTAAAACCGCTTGCGAGCAGGCGGCTCAAAACGGGGTTCACCTCGTCGTGGGTCAGCACGAGATCGCCCATCACCATCGCCTCGTCGCCCATCGGCTGAAACGCCGCCCAAGAGCCGAGCGCGAGGGAGGGCTTGATCGTCACCCCATCCAGCGTGACGCTCAGGTCCGAACGCGGGAAGCTGTAGCGGTGAACGCCCCCCGGCTGTTCGGCCCCCGCTCGTCCTATCGCCCGGTCGACAGCCGACCAGTCCGGCGCTGCCCATGCCGGGCTTGCCAGCAGGAGGCTGGCGAATCCCAAGGCGATGGTCTTTTTCAGCATAATTGATCCTTCATCAGCGCACTCGACACGGAAAGCCTCACGTCATGCGAGCGCGCCGCCGGCGAGCCGCGACATTGCGCTCCGGTTTCTTTCTTCGGGATAAGCAGTCCTATGCTCATGAGGCTTGTGATGCAACCCTTACACTTGTAGGCTAGTGACGATACAACTATGACAAACACACAAGCTTCCCCTTGGTTGCTCCTGATCCCGCAGCTTCCGGCTAAGCCTGCCTATTTGCGGGTGAAGGTCTGGCGGCGTTTGCAGGCGATCGGGGCCGCGCCGCTCAAGAACGCCGTCCATGCGCTCCCCAATCGCGAGGACACGCGCGCGCTGTTCGAAGAACTGCATCGCGAGATCACCGAAAATGGCGGCGAGGCGCTGATCCTCGAAGCGCGCCTTGTCGGCGGCATGGGCGATGCGGAGCTGCGCGGAGTGTTCGACGCTGCGCGTGACGCCGACTATGAGGAGTTGGCACGCGAGGCGCGCGCGCTGTGTGAGGGCGAGTATGTCGCGGCGGCGGATGTGGGCCGCCTGCGCAAACGCCTGAACGAGGTCGCCGCGATCGACTTTTTCGGTGCGCATGGTCGGCAGGCGGCACAGGCCGCCATCACCGAGGCGGACCGCCGCTCTCACCAACATCCCGATGTGAGCGGCCCCGGTGCGCCCGAGCTGACCCCGGCGGAGCTAAAGCGCCGCGTTTGGGTGACGCGCCGCCATGTCCATGTCGATCGCATCGCGTCCGCCTGGCTCATTCGCCGCTTCATCGACCCCGAGGCGAGCTTCAAGTTCGTCGAGGGCAAAGGATATGTGCCGGAGCCTGACGAACTGAGGTTCGACATGGCGGACGCTGAGTTCACCCACGAAGGCGACCGCTGCTCCTTCGAGACCTTGGTGTTCCTCACCGGTCTCGAGACCGACCCCGCGCTGCGGGCGCTCGGCGAAATTGTTCACGACCTTGATATTGCCGATGCTCGGTTCGAGCGCCCGGAAACTCCGGGAGTGAGCGCGCTTATCGCCGGCATCTGTGCCGGCACCGACGACGACGAGGAGCGGATCGCGCGCGGATCGACCGCGCTCGACGGATTCTATGCTCACTTCACCCGGCGAAAAGAGGACTAAAGATGGAGGCCAGCGCACGCGCTGAAATCGCAGTCGAGACGCTGCACGAGCACGGCATCAGCTTTGGCGAGGCGGTGCGCGTCTGGATCAGGGTCGCGCTGCTCAGCTTCGGCGGACCGGCGGGCCAGATAGCGGTGATGCATCGCATCCTGGTCGAGGAGAAGCGCTGGATCGGCGAGGAGCGGTTCCTCCACGCGCTCAACTATTGCATGCTGCTGCCCGGCCCTGAAGCGCAACAGCTAGCTGTCTATATTGGCTGGTTGCTCCATAAGACCAAGGGCGGCCTGGTCGCGGGCGCGCTATTCGTGCTGCCCGGCTTCCTCGCGATTTTAGGGCTCAGCTATGTCTATGTGCTGCTCGGCGAAGTGCCGCTGGTCGAGGGATTGTTCTTCGGATTGAAGGCCGCCGTGCTGGCGGTGGTGCTACAGGCGGTGGTCCGGGTGGGTTCGCGTGCCTTGAAGAACAACGTCATGCGCGGTTTTGCCGCGCTGGCGTTCGTCGCGATCTTCGTGCTCGACGTGCCCTTCCCGCTGATCGTGCTTGCCGCCGCGCTGATCGGCTTCTTCAGTGGCCGCGCTGGTTACGCCGCATTCAAGGGCGGCGGCGGACATGGTCCCGCCGGCGCTGAGATAATCCACGACCGCGACACCGCTCTTGGCGAGGGCCTTCCCGACCATGCCCGGCCGAACCTCTCTTGGTCGCTGCGCATCTCCGGCGTCCTGCTGCTGCTCTGGCTCGGGCCGGTCGCAGCGCTGCTGTTCGCGTTCGGCCCCGACGACGTGTTCAGCCGCATCGCCACCTTCTTCAGCCAGATGGCGGTGGTGACCTTCGGCGGCGCCTATGCGGTGCTCGCCTATGTCGCGCAGGAGGCAGTCGAGACCTATGGCTGGCTCCAGCCCGGCGAGATGCTCGACGGGCTCGGCATGGCCGAGACCACGCCCGGGCCGCTGATCATGGTGACGCAGTTCGTCGGCTTCCTCGCGGCCTTCCGCGAAGCGACCGGGCTGCCGCCGCTCGTCGCCGCGACCTTCGGCGCAATCCTCACCACCTGGGTTACCTTCCTGCCATGCTTCCTGTGGATCTTCGCCGGCGCGCCATTCATCGAGCGGCTGCGCGGCAACCGCGCATTGTCGGCCGCGCTTTCGGCGATCACCGCCGCAGTGGTCGGCGTGATCCTCAATCTGGCGGTCTGGTTTGGTATCCACACTCTGTTCGAGCAAGTCCGCGAAGTGCCGTTCGCAGCCGGCACCATCGATCTCCCAGTCCTAACGTCCGTCAACTGGCCGGCGCTGGCGCTCGCGGTGGGTGCGATACTCGCCATGTTCCGGTTCAAGGCCGGCATGCTGCCGGTGCTCGGCGTCTGCTCGGTCCTCGGGGCCGCATATGTAATGATCATCTGAAGGAGTGACGCGTGACGATCGACCATCTTTCCCGACGCAGTGCAATCGCAACTCTTGGCATCGGAGCCGCCGCCATGACTATCAACGAAGCCTCTGCGCAGACGCCGGCCGCAGCGCCGGCGGCTGTCCCCGCCTTTGCCGGAAATCATCAGGTCAAGCCGCTCAGGTTCAATCCCGCCAGGCTTCACGGCCTCTCCGAAAGGCTGATCACATCGCACCACGAGAACAATTATGCGGGCTCGGTCAAGGCCCTGAATATGATCGAGACACGACTTGCCGCCGCGCTCGCTGACACGGACCTGCCGCCGGTGGTCTATGGCGGATTGAAGCGCGAGGAGCTGCACCGCACCGGCTCGGTCGTGCTCCATGAGGTCTATTTCGACGGGCTCGGCGGCAACGGGGGCATCGCAGAATCTGGTCGTAAACGTACGCTAAGGCCTGTGCTTGTCGAGCGGAGCGGCAATGGCTCTGGCTTTAACGTATCAGGTGCCCGGATCGCTGGGGATCAGAGGTCGTTCTTTTTCAGTGACTTCTCAATCATCCAGAGATGGAACCAGTGCGCGGCCAGGAAAACCAAGGCTATGAAAATCACCACTGGAATTTCCATTCCTTCTTGGCCCGGTCTGGGCGTCAGAAAAAGTGTCACCGCGACGATGGCGGACAAACTACAGGATGCCAAAGCTGGCGTCATCGCAAGCGCAAAACCGCGAGGCGCGGTCCAATTTACCGATCCGTCCAATGCCCATTGCATGGGCAACCGGACCTCTTTGCGGAAGCGAGCATTGGCACGGAAGGACATGCGGATCAGCAGGCCTATTGCGATGAGGGCGATGATTGACTGGATCATCTCAGCGCTTCCCGTCGATCAGAATGTTAGCGGATGAAATAACCATCTACCTTCCATCCGGCCTGTTCTTTCGCCAGTACCACCGTCTCAATCGCCCCTCGCTTGGCGGTAAAGTTCGTTTGAAACTCGAGAACCTCATATTCTCCCGCTGGCACGCCGGGCAGCGAGGTGGCTTTCGTCGCCTTGGCAAGAGAACGGGATATTACCGCGCCAAGTGGCTTACGGACTGGGACGATCGCAGAGGCCCAGCCATCTGCTGAAATCTGGGAACGGAATATCGTCCCCCCCTCGCGCCAACTCTCCGACCAGTTCTGCTGGTCGACAAGCATCAGCCATTTTTGGGCTTGGCTTGCACTAGCCGCACTGGACGGCGCGGGCGAAGGGGCGCTGACTTGGCTCGTGAGCGCTGAAGAAGCGCGGGGTTCCTCTACGCCATTCACTGAGAGGAAGGCGACGGCGACGATGGCAAATAACACGAGTAATCCTCCTGCGAGCCACCAGCGACGGTGGTTGATGCCCGTGAGTGGGCCGGTGCGCACCGTCTGTTGAGTTCCAATCTCCTGCTCGGCCATCCCGAAATTTGTGGGTGCAAGAGATTTGGGGTGTTCGCCCTCAGCTTGGGCGAGAAGCCGGGCTGCCTCTCGGCTGCTGGAAACGCCGAGTTTGCGTCGTGCCTCGCGAAGGCGGTCGTTGACCGTGTGAACCGAAAGACCGAGGTCTCTTGCGATCGACTTGGCATCATGTCCCGCCAGCAGCAACCGCAACGTGTCCTGTTCCCGTTCACTCAGAGATTTTAACGGTTCGCTCATCAGGTTTTCCAGTTTTCCTCTGACCGAGCAGGCGCTCGCCTTCGGCGCGCAATGCGCCCTTGGGATCGACAAACCGGTACAGTGTTTGCCGAGTAATCCCGATTTCCACACAAAGGTCTGCCACGACGGTTTCCGGCTTTCCCATCGCCGCCTGCGCGAGGCGAAGCTTGGCTGGCGTCATCTTGAATGGCCGTCCTCCTTTCCTCCCGCGCGCGCGGGCCGCCGCGAGACCAGCTTTTGTACGCTCAACGATCAGTTCGCGCTCGAATTCTGCCAGTGCGGCGAAAATCCCGAAAATGAGGCGGCCATTGGCAGTCGTTGTGTCGATCGAGGCACCTTCTCCTGTGAGAACCCTGAGACCGATTTCGCGCGTGGTCAGTTCGCCGACGGTGTTGACCAAGTGTCGCAGGTCGCGGCCTAGACGATCCAGCTTCCAGATGACCAGAGTGTCGCCGGCGCGCAGTGCCTTCAGGCAGGCGTCGAGCCCTGGGCGATCATCACGGCGTCCCGATGCACTGTCTTCGTAGATCTGGTCGGCGGTGATACCGGCGGCAACCAGCGCATCGCGTTGCAGGTCATGGGCCTGCGAGCCATCGGCCTTCGAGACGCGGGCATATCCGATCAGCATGTCACATATACGTCCGTTTATGGAGCACTACCGTCACGTTCCCGCAACCGGGGCTGACTATGTCACATAATCGGTCATTTTATCTATGATCGATAAAGGATGGTCAATATGAATAAATGACACTCAAAATTTAGGATTTGCGCATGGCGGGTAAAACCATCCTCACTCCCGCGCAGCGGACCGCTCTGTTTGATCCCCCGAGCGACCTCTCCACTATTGAGCGACTCTATACGTTGGGGACCGAAGAGCTTGCAGAAATCTTCCGCCGCCGCCGACCGGCCAATCGGATCGGCTTTGCAGTCCAGCTCTGTTATCTACGCGAGCCTGGCCGCGCACTGCGCGCCGATGAAACCCCGCCAATGTCGATGCTGGGACTGCTCGCCGAGCAGCTTGCCTGCACTCTCAGCGACTTCGACCTCTATGCTGATCGATCCCCGACACTTCGCGAACATCGCGCTCAAGCCGAGGCGTGGCTGGGCATGCGTCCGTTCCTGGCCCCTGACAGGCGAACGCTGTTCGAAATCGCCGTCGATGCAGCGGCATCGACCGACAGGGGCGAGGCGATTGTCATGGCAATGGTGCGAGCCATGCGCGACAACAATGTCACCTTGCCGGCAAGCGATACGTTCGAGCGCATTGCACTGGTCGCTCGTGCCCGTATGCGAAAATCTGCCTATGCCGGAATAGCGCGGGACCTTTCTGCTGAACAGAAAGACAATCTCGCACAATTGCTGGTCGCGGGACGGGGCCCAGGCAGAACGACGTTGACGTGGCTGCGTGAATATCCGGAATCGCCAAGCGCCAGCAATCTCGCTTCGGTGATCGACAGACTGGAGATTACCCGTAGCTTGGCCATCGAGCCAAACCGGGCTCGCACCATTCACGCCAACCGCTACGCCGTCATGGCGCGCGAAGCGGCGATCATGAGCGCGCAGCATTTGTCGAGGCTGGATGAAGTGCGACGCATTGCCACCCTGTGCGCGTTCGCCCTCGAAATGGAAGTGGCCCTGACCGATGCCGCCGTCTTCATGATGGAGAAGATGATCGGGTCGATGTTCCGCCGTGCTGCACGGACCCGCTCTGACCGACTGGTCGAGGAAGCCGGTCGCTTGAAGGGCATCGGCAAAATCTATGCAGCGCTCGGGCGTCTGCTGATCGAAGGGCGCTGGAAACCCGAAGATCCCAGGGACGCGATTGATCGGGAATTTGGTTGGCCGATCATCGAGCGCAGCGTTCGCGAAACCGAACTGCTCACCAGTGGGAGCGAAGACGGTCTTGAGGATGTGCTTGAACGATATCCAATGGTGCGGCGATTTGCCCCGCCCTTCCTGGCGGCATTCACCTTCAGGGCGGCAAAGTCCAGCGATCCCGTTCTGGCGGCAGTGGCCATTCTCAATGAGATGTATCGGTCCAACCGGCGGACACTGCCGACCGCTGTCCCGCTTGGATTTCTGCGGGTCCGCTGGCGCAAACTCGTTCTTCAAGATGGCACGGTGGATCGACGGGCCTATGAAATCGCCGTCGTCGTTCATTTGCGAGAGCGACTGGCATCGGGCGCCATCTGGGTTGAAGGCAGCAGAGCGTATCGAACCCTGAGCGACTATTTGCTCCCCAAGCCCGCGTTCGAGGCGATGCTTGTTGATCAGAATGTCCCCGTCGCGGTCGATACCTCGTTTTCCGTCTGGCTCGACGATCGGCGCCAAAGGCTCAATGCGCGCATGGCCGAGGTCAACCGCAAAGCGTTGAAGGGCCGACTGCCCGATGTAATCCTCGGTGATGGCGGTCTCAAGATATCGCCGCTCCGCAACGCAGTCCCCGAGGAAGCCGAAGACCTCAAGGCCCAACTTTACGGCCTGTTGCCGCGCGTCAAAATCACCGATCTGCTCGCCGAAGTGGCGGTCTGGACCGGCTTTGGTGATCGCTTCACTCACGTCCGCAGCGGCGATCCGCCCCGCGATAGCCCGGCATTGATGTGAACGCGCAAAAGATGATGTCCCTCCGGGGCTCGTCGGCGCTCGAAATAGGCAACAGAAGATGACCCCGTACCCACAGAAGGCGTCCCCAGTTCGCAATCGGCGACAGTTGACGTCCCTGGTTTCTGAAGTGGCGTCCAGGTGGACCGACGAGCCGCTCCCGCCTCGACCCTTGAGCGCCGTCCGCGGCTCAATCTCAGTTCCACCTCGAGGCCCGCTAGTATCCTTCGAGTCGTCGATCGAGCGCGACTTCCTGATGTTCTGTAGGACGAGCCATCGCGTCACCGCCGTTTATGGTCGCGCGAGGCCAACTCTCCCTCGACCGCGGTCAGCCGATTGGACCTCAGACGTGGGTTACCGTTGTTGGATCGCAGAAGCGACTATGAGGCGAAGCGCGCACTACCCGGGCCAGGGGCGCCGCTCGACATTTCGACGATGGATGAGGCGCAGGTCGCCGAAGCCGAGCGCCGGCGCGACATCATCGCGCGCCTGGAAGCCGCAGGTCGGTTCGACAGCGCGACCGTGGAGGCCGCGGCCGCCGAGTTCGGCGCCAGCAAGCGGCAATTCAATCGCTACCGCAAAAGCCTCCGAGATACCGGCGCGCTGACCTGCCTGTTGCCGCGCGGCCGTAGCGGGGGGCGTGGGCGGGTTCGGTTGGACCCCCGCGTCGAGGAAGTCATCACCGAGGTGCGGCTGGAGTTCAGCCGTCATCGCAAGGAGGCCAAGAACCATCACGCATTCGCCGAGATTCGAAACCGCTGCGTGCGGCGGGGCTTGATACCGCCTTCTCACAACACTTTGCGAAGCCGCTTCGCCGGCGTTCCGGCGCGTGAGCGCGTCGGCCTGAAGTACGGGAAGAAGGTGGCTCGTGAGCGGTACGAGCATCTCCGCGGCAAGACGCCCGAAACGACGTTTCCACTAGAGCGCATCCAGATCGACCACACGCTCGTCGACGTGGTCTGCGCGAGCGTCTTCGATCGGGAGCATGTCGGCCGCCCCTGGATCACCATCGCGTTGGACGAGTGCACACGGGCGATCCTCGCGTTCGTGCTGACTTGGGAATATCCAAACGCCTCGACGGTCGCGCAGTGCATGACGCGGGTGATGACGCCCAAGGATGAATGGCTGGAGCGCGTCGGTGTTCCTCTCCCCTGGCCGATGTACGGCACGCCAAACGTCGTCTATCTCGACAACGCAGCGGAGTTCTGGTCTCGCGCTTTGTTCGAGGGCTCCACACGGGTCTCGATACGCAACTCAAATGGATTAGGCCGGTCCGCCGGATCGGTTCCTGGCCAGATCGACCATCGAGGAGCCTCCACCGCGGCCTGTACATCCAGGCCTCCATCGATGAGCGCGGTGAGCACCTGCAGGTTCCACTGCGGTTGACCATCCCCACCCGGCGTTCCACCGACGGCCACCGGTTCACCTCCGGCATTGGTGACCATGTAGCAGTTCAGCGTGTTCATCGTCTTCTTGCCAGGGGCGAAAATATTGGGATCGCCCTCGATCAGAGAGAAGCCGCGCCCGACCCGGTTGTTCAGGAGCACGCCAGTTCCGCCCGCGACCAGGCCGCTGCCAAAAGCGCTGGAAACCGACTGGATGAGAGAGACCATGCCGCCCTCGCCATCCGCCGCGCACAGATAGGTCGTATCGCCGTCCGCAAGGGCGCCGGCCATTGCCGTTTCACTGGCGCGAAGTCGATCGATCGCCTCGTAGCGCCGTCGCGCCCAAGTCTTGCTCAATAGGCTATCAAGGGGCGTCGGCGCGAACTTGGGATCGCAGGCGTAGGCGAGCCGGTCGGCATAGGCGAGCTTGAGCAGTTCCGCGGACATGTGCACCGCGTGCGCGTTGATTTCGGCGAGGTGCGACGCAGGTTCGCATTCGGCGATGTTCAGCGCCTCGAGCAAGATCATCCCTTGGCTCGGCAAGCCGGTCTGGTGGATTCTCCATCCCCGATAGGTCGTCTCAATAGTCGGCTCGAAGTCAGTCCGGTGGAGGTGCAGATCCTCGCAGCGCAGGGCGCCCCCGGCGGCCCCCACCGCTCGATTGATGTGGTCCGCGACGGGCCCCACATAGAATCCCGCGACGCCTCGCTCGGCGACCCGAACGTTCGGAGGCTCCTCGCTGTCCATTCGCTCCCCTGGCGCGGTATGAACCGCCGCCTCATAGTGCAGTTTGATCCTGACGAGCCCAGC
>Ga0209023_10003779_pt1 | contig 17756 bp, 14 predicted proteins | sample LakOneMetagenome_FD_187468 | JGI IMG/M metagenome (GOLD analysis project Ga0209023, IMG submission 187468) | Freshwater and sediment microbial communities from Lake Erie, Canada (SPAdes) (version 2) | ecosystem: Environmental > Aquatic > Freshwater > Lentic | place: Lake Erie, Canada... | reverse complement strand
CGACGAGCAGAACTCCACCTTCTCCCAGCCGACATTGAACGTTTGCGACGCATTGATGCGGGCGACGAGATCGCCGGGGATCGGCGCGCCGGTCTCCGCATGGCGCGCGAAGCCTGCGAGGACTTCCGGCTGCAGCAGCCAGTGCTCGTAGACCTGCGAGGGGAATTCGACGAAATCGCGCGGCACGTTCGTGCCCGATATCGAGGGATAGGTGACGTCGGTCAGCATGCCATGCAGCGCATGGCCGAATTCGTGGAACAGCGTCTTCGCGTCCGTCAGCGTGATCAGCGTCTTCTGGCCTTCGGCGCCCTTGGAGCAATTCAGCACGTTGACGACGATGGGGCGCACATTCCTCCCGTCGAGCTTCGATTGCGTGCGGAAGCCCGACATCCAGGCGCCGCCGCGCTTGGTGGGACGCGCAAAATAATCGCCGATGAACAGCGCGACATGCGCGCCTTCCTCGTTCGTCACGTCGAAGGCGCGGGCTTCCGGATTGTAGAGGGCGAGGTCCTTCCGCTCGGTGAAGGTCAGGCCGAACAATTTGTGCGCGACGTCGAAAGCGGCGCCGATCACGGCGTCGAGGTCGAGATAGGGGCGGATTTCCGTCTCGTCGATATCGTGCTTCGCCTTGCGCAGCTTCTCCGCGTAATAACGCCAATCATGCGCGGCGATTTCGAAATTGCCGCCTTCTGTCGCGGCGAGCTTCTGCAATTCGTCGCGGTCGCGGGCAGCCGCCGCCTTGGCCGGTGTCCAGACTTTTTCGAGCAGTGCGCGGACATTCTCGGGCGTCTTCGCCATCTGGTCGCTGAGCTTGAAATGCGCATAGCTCTCGTAGCCGAGCAGCCGCGCGCTCTCGTCGCGCAGCCGCAGCGTTTCAGCGGCAATCGGGCGGTTGTCGGTCGGCCCCTCGTTCTCGCCGCGCTTGATCCAGGCCGCGAAAGCCTTTTCACGCAGGTCCCGGCGCGCGGAATAGGTGAGAAATTGCTCGACGCTGGAGCGCGCCAGCGTGATCGCGAATTTGCCCGCGTGGCCGCGGTCCGCGGCGGCGCGGGCGGCGGCGTCGCGCAGAGTCTGCGACAGGCCGTCCAGATCGCTTTCGTCCAGCAGCATCAGCCAGTCGGCTTCGTCCTTCAGGATGTTCTGCGAGAAGTTTGCGCCGAGCGTCGCGAGCCGGCTGGCGATTTCCGCATAGCGTGTCTTCTGCGCCGGCGGCAGCAGAACGCCCGAGCGGACGAAACTGTCGTAGGTCAGTTCCACCAGCCGCTTCTGCTCGGGCGTCAGCGGCAGGCTATCGCGCTGCTTCCAGACGGCTTCCACGCGACGGAAGAGGGGCTCGTTGAGGCCGATTGCGGAATAATGGTCTGCCAGCTTCGGCGCGAGATCGCGCTCGATCGCCTGCAGCTCGGGGGTCGATTCGGTTCCGGTCAGGTTCCAGAACACCGCGCCCACCCGGTTCATGGCCGCGCCGGCGCGCTCCAGCGCCACGATCGTGTTGTCGAAGTCCGGCGGGTTGGAATCGGCCACGATCGTGGCGATTTCCGAATTGTGCTCGGCCATCGCCCGCTCATAGGCCGGCGCGAAGTCCTCAGTGCGGATGCGGTCGAACGGCGGCAGTTCGAACGGGCCGGTCCAGGGCTCGAAAAACGGGTTCTGTCGGGCGGGAGCATTCATGGGCAGGCGCATCTTCCGGTTGGTTCGGGACGATTCCGCTCAAAGATATAGGCATGGCGGGCCGCATTGGCATTTTTTTGCTGCACGGGCGGATCGCCATTGCTATAGAGCCGGACCCGAAGCGGCGGGGCGACCGGCCGAGGGCGCCTTTTTGCGCGCCTGAGGCATGACGATCGCGAAATGCGGGCGTGGCGGAACTGGTAGACGCAGTGGATTTAGGTTCCACCGCTGAAAGGCATGGGGGTTCGAGTCCCTCCGCCCGCACCAGTTACAGGCGCGCCGGCTTTTCGGTCCCGCCCGAGAGATTTTAGAAGGTTGCATGGCGATGCAGGTGACGGAGACGAGCGCTCAGGGTTTGAAGCGCGAATACAAGGTGGTGATGCCCGCGGCCGACCTTGCCGCGAAGCTGGAGACCCAGCTCGAGGACATGAAGGGCAAGGTCAAGATCAACGGCTTCCGCCCGGGCAAGGTGCCGGCCGGCCACATCCGCCGCCTCTACGGCCGCTCCATCATGGGCGACGTCGTGCAGGAGGCCGTCAACGAGGCCAACCGCAAGATCGTCGAGGACAACAAGCTGCGCCTCGCCGGCGAGCCGCGCCTCGATATCGTCGGCGGCCAGGAAGAGATGGAAAAGGTCTTCGAGGCCAAGGGCGACTTCACCTTCACCGTGGCGGTCGAGACCCTGCCGGCAATCGACGTCGGCTCGTTCGACGACGTGGCGGTCGAGCGCATCGTGGTCGATGTCGCCGATTCTGACGTCGACGAGGCGATCCAGCGCATGGCCGACCAGCAGCGCCCCTTCGCCGACAAGGAAGGCGACGCCGTCGTCGCCAAGGGCGACAAGGCGACGCTCGACTTCGTTGGCAAGATCGGCGGCGAGCCCTTCGAGGGCGGCGCCGGCGAGGGCATCGACCTGATCATCGGCTCCGGCAGCTTCATTCCGGGCTTCGAGGAGCAGGTTGAGGGCATGAAGAAGGGCGAAAGCCGCACGATTTCCGTGTCTTTCCCGGAGAATTACGCTGCCGCCCGTCTCGCGGGCCAGGCTGCCGAGTTCGACGTGACGGTCCAGAATGTCGCCGCCCCCGGCGAACTGGCGATCGACGACGAATTCGCCAAGAAGTTCGGCATGGAGACACTGGACGCCCTGCGTGCAGCGATCCGCTCGAACATCGAGGCAGATCTCGGCCGTGGCGCGCGGGTCCATACCAAGCGCGCCCTGCTCGACGCGCTGGACGGCCGCTACAGTTTCGAACTGCCGGAAGGTCTCGTCGAGACCGAATTCGACGGCATCTGGCGCTCCGTCGTCAACGAACAGTCGGCGCGCGGCAAGACCTTCGAGGACGAGGGCACGACCGAGGAGAAGGCGCGCGAGGAATATCGCCGCATCGCCGAGCGTCGCGTGCGTCTGGGCCTGCTGCTGGCGGAAGTCGGCGAGAAGGCGGCCGTGAAGGTCGAGGACGATGAAGTCACCAAGGCCCTGATCGAGCGCATCCGCGCCTATCCTGGCCAGGAGCAGCAGCTCTGGGATTATTACCGCAAGAACCCGCAGGCGCTGGGCGAAATCCGCGCGCCGCTGTTCGAGGAAAAGGTCATCGACCACATCCTCGGCCTCGCCAAGGTCACCGACAAGCGCGTGACCCGCGACGAGCTGATGAAGATGGAAGCCCCGGACGAGGCCGCCTGATCGGACTTTCCGGTTTCAAACGAAAACGCCCCGCTCAGCGGGGCGTTTTTTTTGTGGGCGTCACAGTCAGAACATCGGCGCATTGCCGCGATCGCTCCTGTCCTGACCCTTCGGTTCCCAGATCAGATACATACCGAGCAGATTGAAAAGCGGCGCTTTCCGCTCGATTTCGCGCTGCCTCAGGCGGCTCTTGCTCTTGATCTTGAGCTTGCCGCCGGGCAGCGGCACACGCAACGAGTAACTCATCTCCCCCTCCTGGCCAGCGTGCGGGAGTTTTTTCACGCGACAGAAATGAGCTTATCTCATTGATGCGTCAAGCTTGTGTCAGCGCTGGCAGTTAATGGTCTGGGGTGTGCCTGAACTTCGGGCGCCCTTTCACTCACTGCCCCCAGGTCCTATGTATTGTCGGAAACCGGCGGTGTGCATGCTATTCTGCCGCGAATCGTCGAAATCCAGAGGCACAGATGCGCGACCCGATCGAGGTTTATAATCAATATCTTATTCCGCAGGTCATCGAGAATACGAGCCGCGGTGAGCGTGGGTTCGACATCTATTCCCGCCTGCTGCGCGAGCGCATCATCTTCCTGACGGGCCCCGTCGAGGACCATATGGCCTCGGTGATCATCGCCCAGCTGCTTTTCCTCGAGTCGGAAAATCCGAAGAAGGAAGTGTCGATGTACATCAACTCGCCGGGCGGCGTGGTGACGGCCGGCATGGCGATCTACGACACGATGCAGTTCATCAAGCCCAAGGTCTCGACGCTCTGCGTCGGCCAGGCGGCCTCCATGGGCTCGCTCCTGCTGGCGGCCGGCGATCCGGGCATGCGCTTCGCGCTGCCCAACGCCCGCATCATGGTCCACCAGCCCTCCGGCGGCTTCCAGGGCCAAGCCTCTGATATCCTTCGGCATGCCGAAGACATCATGAAGATCAAGAAGCGGCTGAACGACGTCTACGTCAAACACACCGGCCGCGACTACGACACGATCGAGCGGACGCTCGACCGCGACCATTTCATGTCCTCGGACGAGGCCAAGGAATTCGGTCTGATCGATCAGGTCTACACCAAGCGTCCGGACGACGCCCCGGCGACGCCGGCGGCCGCCGGCTGAGGCCGGCGCGGGCTATTGTTGCCTATTTGAGACGCCGAGGCTGCAAGGCCCCGGCGTGCGGGGCCTGCGCTTGATCGCCCGGCCCGCCCATGTTTGCATTGGCGCGATGTTTGCAAACGGTTATCCGTTCGAGACAAACGCGGGGAGGCGACAGCTGGGCCATGCGCGGCGGCCCGGAAGAAAACCGGCGGCTCTACCATTTGTTAGGCCGTCGCCGTTATCGATTGTGATTGCGACCGATTCGCGCGCGCGCGTCGGCCCGAGGAGACTGATATGAGCAAGGTCGGCGGCAGCGACTCCAAGAACACGCTCTACTGCTCGTTCTGCGGCAAGAGCCAGCATGAGGTTCGCAAGCTGATCGCGGGTCCGACCGTGTTCATCTGCGACGAATGCGTCGAACTGTGCATGGACATCATCCGCGAGGAGAACAAGTCCGCACTGGTCAAGACGCGCGACGGCATCCCGACGCCCAAGGAAATCTGCAAGGTCCTGGACGATTACGTGATCGGCCAGTTCCAGGCCAAGCGCGTGCTGTCGGTGGCGGTCCACAATCACTACAAGCGCCTCAACCACGCGACCAAGCACAACGACGTCGAACTGGCGAAGTCCAACATCCTGCTGATCGGCCCGACCGGCTCCGGCAAGACGCTGCTCGCCCAGACGCTCGCCCGCATTCTGGACGTGCCGTTCACGATGGCCGACGCCACGACGCTGACCGAGGCCGGTTACGTCGGCGAGGACGTCGAGAACATCATCCTGAAGCTGCTGCAGGCCTCCGACTACAATGTCGAGCGCGCCCAGCGCGGCATCGTCTACATCGACGAAATCGACAAGATTTCCCGCAAGTCCGACAATCCCTCGATCACGAGGGACGTCTCGGGCGAGGGCGTGCAGCAGGCCCTGCTGAAGATCATGGAAGGCACCGTCGCCTCCGTGCCGCCGCAGGGCGGCCGCAAGCATCCGCAGCAGGAATTCCTGCAGGTGGACACGACCAACATCCTGTTCATCTGCGGCGGCGCCTTCTCCGGCCTCGAGAAGATCATCTCGGGCCGCGGCAAGGGCACGTCGATCGGCTTCGCCGCCAAGGTGCAGTCGCCCGACGATCGCCGTACGGGCGAAGTGTTCCGCAAGGTCGAGCCGGAGGATTTGCTCAAGTTCGGCCTGATCCCGGAATTTGTCGGTCGTCTGCCTGTCATCGCGACGCTCGAGGACCTCGACGAGGACGCGCTGAAGAAGATCCTCACCGAGCCGAAGAACGCGCTGGTCAAGCAGTATCAGCGCCTGTTCGAGATGGAGAACACCGAGCTCACGTTCCAGGACGACGCGCTCAACGTCATCGCCCGCAAGGCGATCGAGCGCCGCACCGGCGCGCGCGGCCTGCGTTCGATCATGGAGGGCATCCTGCTCGACACCATGTTCGATCTGCCCGGCCTCGAGGGCGTGGAGCAGGTTGTGATCGGGCCGGAGGTTGTCGATGGCAAGGCGCGTCCGCTCTACATCTACGCCGAGCCGAAGGCCGCCGGCGCGAGCGCCTAGTCTCTAAACTTTCGCAGTTTCAAGCTTCGGCGCGGCTTTGTCCGCGCCGATTGCGTTTCAGGCCGCCGATCTGGCGTCCGGTGCGGGTTTTTCCGCCGCGTCCACGGATGGCGCCGCGAGTCCGACGGGCATCGGGCTGGTCACGCGCTCCTGGATCAGAAACAACGGCCGCTGCTTCACCTGCTTGAAGATACGGCTGATGTAGAGGCTCATGATCGCAAGGCAGGCGAGCTGGGCGCAGGAAAAGAACACTGTCACCAGCGCAAGGCTGGTCCAGCCGGGAACCGTCTCTCCTGCGAGAGCTGCGCGCAGCACATAGGCAGCGATCCCGACGCCGACCACGACGCCCAGTCCGGTCACCAGCGCGGCAAGTTGCAGCGGCGCGGTCGAGAAGCCGGTAATGCCGGACGCCGCCAGCGCCAACATCTTGCTGAGACTGTATCCGGTGGCGCCGGCGCTGCGCATATCCCTGTCGTAGAGAACGTCTGTCTGGCGCCCGCCGAGCCACGCGACCATGCCGCGCAGGAAGCGGTCCTGCTCCGGCATGGCGTTGAGCTTGTCGACGACGGCGCGGTTCATCAGGCGGAAATCGCCGACATCGACGGGGATTTCGACGTCCGAAATGCGGCTGAGCAGGCGGTAGAACCCATGCGCGGTGGCGCGTTTGAACGCGCTTTCGCCTGCGCGGACGCGGCGCCTTGCGAAGACGACGTCGAAACCGGCGTCCATGCGCGTCATCATTTCGCCGAGCAGTTCCGGCGGGTCCTGCAGGTCGGCGTCGATCACCATCACGCGCTCGCCGCGCGCGATCGACAGGCCGGCCGATACGGCGAGCTGGTGTCCGTGGTTGCGCGACAGATCGAGCGCGACAACGCCGGGCTTTGTAGAGGCCAGCGCCCGCATGCAGGCCCAGCTGTTGTCCTTCGAGCCGTCGTTGACCAGGATGATTTCGAATGACCCGCCCGCGTAGCTCTGGCACGCGGCGATCGTTCGTTCGACGAACGCGGGCAGCGAGCCTTCTTCGTTGTAGCAGGGCGCAACGACCGACAGGCGAGGACGTAGCTCGTTCATGCGACGGATTCCGGGATCATCGCGGAAGCCTAGCGCGGTGCGGATTGAAGCCGCGTTAACGAACGCCTCAGGGGTCGCTGTAGACGAAGCGCCGCCCGGCATAGCAGACGGGGATGACACGCTTCTGTGGCGCGCCCTGCGGCAGCCTGAAGAGCCATGACAGCGTTTCGAAGGCGCCGGCGTCCGCGACATAGAGAACCGCCTGGCCATCGACGCCGACAGTCGTAGCCGGCCCCGCCTTGAAGGCCTCGACGACATTGCACGCGCTCATCGGCGCGCGGGCAAACATCAGGTTGCGGCCGATTTCCGACAGCGGCGTGATCGTGGCGAGCGCGAGCGCGACGAGAACCCAGCGCTGGTTGGCGAGCCTGTCCCTGCGCCAGGCGCGATCGAATGCGGCAGCCGATCGCAGCGCCAGCAGCGCAAGGGCCGGGATGGAGACGCGCATAGCGAAATCATTGGCGTCGCCAATGAGATAGAGCGGAATGAGCGCAAGCAGGCCGAGGATCAGAATGATTTCGGCCCGCGCCCATCCCACGGCCTCCCGCGTTGGCGGATCGCGCAGAAGCAGCGCGACGAAGACGCCGATCTCGAAGGCGAGGAACATCAGGTAGGAGACGAAAAATCCATCGTCGAGGAAAAGCCAGCGCTGGACGACGGTGCCTGAATCGCGCGTGAGATAGAGCGCGACAGGCACGACGGCGGCAGCGCCGATCAGGGCCGCGATCAGGCCGCGCGTCGAGACCTTCCGGCCGGCCAGGTCCTTCAGGCCCGCGAAAGCGAGGAAAGGCAGCGCGCCCATCGCGGCCAGCGGCGACCACAGCAGGCAGGCCGCGAAGACGACCGCAAGCGTCGTCGCGGGCGCCAGTCCGCGCCGCCAAGCCTCGTAGGCGGCGACAAAGCACCAGCCCGGCAGAGCATGGTTGGGCGACCACAGCATTTCCGTGACATGCGACGAATACTGGAAGCGGCCGGTCCAGAGCTCGATATGCGGCATCATCGCGATCGAGGCGCCCTGCAGGCGCAGCAATGTCCAGGGAATGATGTCGACGCCGCTGAACAGGACGAAAAAGCCGACAGCGATCCAGCCGGCGCGCCGATTATCCCCAAAGTCTAAAAAGATGCGCAGCAGCAGGCCGAAAATCAGTGCGTTCTGGGCGAGCAGCGCGAGATCGCCCGCCGTCGGGCCCAAGGCTTTCCCGATCAGGGCGGGCCCGAGATACATGCCCAGCGGCGCGCGCAGCAGCGTCAGCGGCGCATGGCCCTCCCAGAGGTAGGACACCGGCCAGGGGTTGCGGACGAGGTCGAGCAGGACCGCGTCCCGCATCGTCCAGTCGTCGGTCTGATAGAAAAAGTGGCCGTTGCCTGCAATCAGGGCCAGCGCGAGGCCGATCGCCAGGCAGCCGAGCGTGGCGCGCCAGTCTGCCGCCACCCGGCCGACCTTGCCCGAAAATGTGGCGAACAGGGCGCCCACAAAAGCGGCGGTCGCCAACGCGCCCATCGCCGGCTGCAGGTAAGCTACGAGGAAAATGACGGTCGGCGTCGCCAGCAGGACGACAAGCAGGAGGAGGGCGCGTGGAATCATGACACTTTCCGGCAAGCCCCAAAAGCCTAAACAAGGCCGGTTGCAGCGCCGTTAAGGCGGCGATAGCGCCGTGATGTCAGGAATTCGTTAGGCATTTTGCGAGGACACTCGGGGCCTGCGCCGCCCTGCCTTCCACGGGCACGACCAGCGCTTGCGTCGTCGTCGGCGTCGTATCCGCCGCGAACAATGCGTCTCTTGAGCACCCGAGTTGAAATATCCGACGGCAGCGCCCATTTCTCGCGGTGCGGGAAGCGCTTTCGGGCTTCGCCGCAGGAACGTAGGATCGAAGCTGGCGCGAATCATGCTGGTTGAGAACCGGAGCGTTCGGCCTTCGCACCGTGCCGATCCGGGCGGGCGAGGGACAGAAAGGACAGGAAGAAAATGACCGAACAGAAGCGCGCCCTCCCCAAGCCGGGCTCAGTCGAGAGCTATCCCGTTCTGCCCCTGAGGGACATCGTCGTGTTCCCGCACATGATCGTGCCGCTCTTCGTGGGGCGCGACAAATCCATTCGCGCGCTCGAAGAAGTGATGCGGTCCGACCGCTATATCCTTCTCGCCACGCAGAAGAACGCCTCCGAGGACGATCCGGCCGCCGACGCCATCTACACGACCGGCACGCTGGCGACTGTGCTGCAGCTGCTGAAGCTGCCCGACAACACCGTGAAGGTGCTGGTCGAAGGCGTGTCGCGCGCGGAAGTCCGCAAGTACACGCGCTCGGATGAATATTACGAGGCCGACGCCGAGGCGATCGCCGACGGCGGCGAGGACCAGGTCGAGGTCGAGGCGCTTGCCCGCTCGGTCGTGTCCGAGTTCGAGAACTATGTGAAGCTGAACAAGAAGGTGTCGCCGGAAGTCGTCGCTGCGGTCACGCAGATCGAGGATTTCTCGAAGCTCGCCGACACGGTCGCCTCGCATCTCGCCGTCAAGATCGCCGACAAGCAGGCCGTGCTCGAAATGTCGCTCGTCTCGAAGCGTCTCGAGAAGTGCCTGCAGCTGATGGAAAGCGAAATCTCGGTCCTTCAGGTCGAGAAGCGCATCCGCACGCGCGTCAAGCGCCAGATGGAGAAGACGCAGCGCGAGTACTATCTCAACGAGCAGATGAAGGCGATCCAGAAGGAGCTGGGCGACGAGGACGGCAAGGACGATCTCGCCGAGCTCGAGGAGCGCATCAAGACCACCAAGCTCTCGAAGGAGGCGCGCGACAAGGCGCAGGCCGAACTCAAGAAGCTGCGTCAGATGTCGCCCATGTCGGCCGAAGCGACCGTCGTGCGCAACTATCTCGACTGGGTGCTGTCGATCCCGTGGGGCAAGAAGTCGAAGGTCAAGCGCGATCTCGCCGCTGCGCAGGACGTGCTCGACAACGATCACTACGGCCTCGACAAGGTCAAGGAACGCATCGTCGAATATCTCGCCGTGCAGAGCCGCGCCAACAAGCTGACCGGTCCCATCCTGTGTCTCGTCGGCCCGCCCGGCGTCGGCAAGACCTCGCTCGCGCGGTCGATCGCCAAGGCGACGGGGCGTGAATACGTCCGTATGTCGCTCGGCGGCGTGCGCGACGAGGCCGAGATCCGCGGCCACAGGCGCACCTACATCGGCTCGATGCCCGGCAAGATCATCCAGTCGATGCGCAAGGCCAAGACCGCGAACCCGCTCTTCCTGCTCGACGAGATCGACAAGATGGGCATGGATTTCCGCGGCGATCCGTCGTCGGCTTTGCTCGAGGTTCTCGACCCCGAACAGAACTCGACGTTCAACGACCATTACCTCGAGGTCGACTACGACCTGTCGAACGTGATGTTCGTGACGACGGCCAATACGCTGAACATCCCTGCGCCCCTGATGGACCGCATGGAGATCATCCGTATTGCCGGCTACACCGAGGACGAGAAGGTCGAGATCGCGCGCAAGCATCTTCTGCCCAACGCGATCAAGAAGCACGGCCTGCAGCCCAAGGAATGGTCGCTCGACGATTCGGCGCTGTACGAACTGGTTCGCCGCTACACGCGCGAAGCCGGCGTGCGTAACCTCGAACGCGAGATTTCCAACCTCGCCCGCAAGGCGGTGAAGGAAATCCTGCTCTCGAAGAAGGGCAAGAAGAAAGTGTCCGTCACGGCGCAGAACCTGCCCGAATACCTCGGCCCGCAGCGGTTCCGCTTCGGTCAGGCCGAACTTGAGGATCAGGTCGGCGTCGTCACCGGTCTCGCCTGGACGGAAGTCGGCGGCGAACTGCTCACGATCGAAGGCGTCATGATGCCCGGCAAGGGCCGCATGACGGTGACCGGCAACCTGAAGGACGTGATGAAGGAATCGATTTCGGCGGCGGCGTCTTACGTCCGTTCGCGCGCCATCGATTTCGGCATCGAGCCGCCATTGTTCGAGAAGCGCGACATCCACGTGCACGTGCCGGAAGGCGCGACGCCGAAAGACGGTCCGTCCGCAGGCGTTGCGATGGCGACCGCCATCGTCTCGATCATGACGGGCATTCCGGTGCGTCGCGATATCGCCATGACCGGCGAAATCACGCTGCGCGGCCGCGTGCTGCCGATCGGCGGCCTGAAGGAGAAGCTGCTCGCGGCGATGCGCGGCGGGCTCAAGAAGGTGCTGATCCCCGAAGAGAACGCCAAGGATCTGGCGGAGCTTCCGGCCTCCGTGAAGAATGCGCTCGAGATCGTGCCCGTTTCGCGGATGGATGAAGTGCTCAAGCACGCCCTCGTCCGTCTGCCGACGCCGATCGTGTGGGACGAGGCGACTGCGCCGGTCTCGGCCGCCAAGGCCGACGACGACGCGGTCGGGGTCGTGGCGCATTGAAGGTCTGAGAGAGGCTAAATCTCTCGATTGATGACGAAAAGGAAGGCGGCAACCTCTAGGGGTTGCTGCCTTTTTCTATTTGCACTGCGTCAAGTGGCCTGCGATTCGTGGGATTTTCAGCGCCCATTGCTCCAGACGCCTTGCATTTCATGCGATTCGGGAACAACAGTTTGTGGCCCCGGCAACGCGATTCGGTCCGCCAGACGCGCGTTCGCAGCGAGGGGCGCAGGAAGGGTCATGCGCGCGGACATGAGTTCCGTGCCCACAAGGAGCAAGCCATGAACAAGCAGGAACTCGTCGAACACGTCGCCGGTGAACTCGATATTTCGAAGGCCAAGGCCGCCGACGCCATCGACGCCGTGCTCGACGGGATCACCAAGGCCGTCAAGAAGGGCGACGAAGTTCGTCTGGTCGGCTTCGGCACGTTCTCGGTGAAGAAGCGCGCCGCCGGCAAGGGCCGCAACCCGGCCACCGGCGCGGAGATCAAGATCCCGGCGTCCAAGAGCGTCCGCTTCAAGTCCGGCGCCGCCCTCAAGGCCGCCGTCAACAAGGGCAAGTAAGCCCGAGATTGTATAATCCGGTCGCGCGACCGGAGGACGAGAGGGCGCGTTTCGCGCCCTCTTTTCTTTTGAGGCCTGCTTTTGGGCCGCCCGTGCTCCGAAAGCCGCTATTCGGCAGCCTGCTGCTTCGGCAGGGCATCCGCCCAATGGACCAGCGCCGCACGGCCGCCGTCGCTCAGGCCGTAGATTCCCCGCTCGATCCTCTCGAACCAGCCATAGACATTGCCCTGGAGGATTTTCGGCGCATCGGGCGTGACCGCCTTGAGATCGCGCGGCCGGGCAGGGGACAGCGACAAAGCCACGGCGCAGGCCAGCGCCTGCTGGCGGTAGGCGGTCATGATCGGCCGGCGCGTCGATCCGCCCGAGGTCGGGTCGCCCTGGCGTCGGCGGTGCTCCGCGACCAGCCGCGAGCGGCGCTTGCGGTCGGGCCGCGGCTTCCAGGGTTCGGGCGAGACGATAATCTCCACCCGCCCGTCGGGCAGGACGCTCAGCAGCCCCAGGCCCGTCATCCGGCAGAGCTTGAGCGCCCGCCGGTCGCGGTCGCGGCCCTTGGTGGAGGCGCGCACAGCCAGCCAGACCTCGTCGCAGGCCGCCGACCGCTCTACGCCCTGCAGGACCAGTTCGAGATTGAAGCTCGTCTTCAGCTCCGCCACCACGACCCGCACTTCCTCGCCGTCGCGGATCGCGACGACATCGCAGCCGCATATCTCGCCCTTGGCGGAAAAGCCGAGATTTTCCAGAAAGGCTTTTACGGGGGCGTAGAGGCTGGTTTCCAAGGGGCAGGGCGTCCGGCGGCTCCGAATCGGAGCAGTGCAGCCATCCTGCCGCAAGCCGGCGCTTTCGTCTGCCATTCAGGCGGCATCCGCTTGGCGCCTGACGCCCTCTTGCGTAAACAGGGGCAGAAGCGCGCTCGCGCGCTCGGCCTTGAAAGCTGGATCAGCCTTCGCTGATCCTGGGGCGGTTAGCTCAGTTGGTAGAGCATCTCGTTTACACCGAGAGGGTCGGCGGTTCGAGCCCGTCACCGCCCACCATTTCCTCCGCGCCTCGGATTAACCGCCTTTGTTGGCGACGATTCGGCGTGAGGGGCCGCGGCGGCGAGAATTGCCTTGTGCGCGACAGGCCGACCGGTACAATTTTACGGGCTAAGCGAGCTGATGCGGGGCGAGAGGCGACGAATGGCGTTCAAGGCGTTTATGACCGGCGCGGCCGCTGCGGTTTCGATGCTCGCATGGGGTGGCGCGGCCTCTGCCGACATGCGCTTCAGCCTCACCACCATCGGCGGGAGCTGCGGCGCGCGGTGCCCCCAGGCGATCGTCGCCGATGGCGAAATCTCCGATTCTACACCCGACGAGTTCCTGTCCTTCGTGCGCGCCAATTCGCGCTCGGGCGACCTGCGCAGCGTGGTCCTGCTCAATTCGCCGGGCGGCAAGGTCGTCGCGTCGATGGAACTCGGCCGCATGTTCCGCAAGGTCGGCGCGGCGACAGTGGTCGCGCGCGCCGTGTCCGACGGCGACGGCCGCAGCCACCTTACTTCGGGCCGCTGCTTTTCCGCCTGCGTCTACGCGCTGATGGGCGGCCGCAAGCGCGTTGTCCCCGCGCAGAGCCTGGTCGGCATCCATCGCATGTTCGCGCTCGAGGCGGGGGCCGATCCGGCAGGCGGCGGTGGCGGCGCGCGCCGGCGCTTCGACAATGGCGACATGCGCAGCGTGCTGTCGCGCTATTCCGAGGCCATGGGCGTGAGCCGCGATCTCATCAATACCGCCGAACGCACGCCGACCGAGAGCATCCATGTGCTCTCGCCGAGCGAAGTTGCGCGGTGGCGTCTGGGATCGTCGCGTTTCTGACGCTGGTCGCTTGACTTGCAGCCGAGGGCGTCATATTCCGCACCCGTCCGCGCAAGCGCGCTTGCGGGGGAGTAGCTCAGTTGGTTAGAGCGCCGGCCTGTCACGCCGGAGGTCGCGGGTTCGAGTCCCGTCTCTCTCGCCATTCCCACAAATCATGATCATCGGATGTCGGATATGCCCCCGGAGCGGCTTGCGCCGTCCGGGATGACAAAACTGTTCGTGCTCAGTAGGTCGCCCGGCCGCCGGACAGATCGAACACCGCGCCGGTCGTGAACGAGTTTTCGGCTGATACGAGAAACGCGACCATGGCCGCGATCTCTTCCACAAGCACGAATCGCGCGCGCGGGATTTTCGACAGCATGTAGTCGATGTGCTCCTGCTTCATCTGGTCGAAGATGGCGGTGCGCGCAGCCGCTGGCGTCACGCAGTTGACCGCTATGTCCTGGCCCGCCAGCTCCTTGCCGAGCGACTTGGTGAGCGCGATCACGCCGGCTTTCGCAGCGGAATAGGCGGCGGCGTTGGGATTGCCTTCCTTGCCGGCGATCGAGGCGACGTTGACGATGCGGCCATAACCCTGCGCGACCATGCCCGGCACGACCGCCTTGCAGCCGTGGAAAACGCCGTTGAGATCGAGGTCGATCACGCGATTCCAGTCCTCGACCGGATAGTCGGCGACGGTCGCGTTCGGGCCAGATATGCCGGCGTTATTGACGAGAATGTCGATTCGGCCCGCAGCCTTGGCTGTAGCTGCGGTGGCGGCGGTCACGCTCGCGAAATCGGTCACGTCGCAATTCACGGCAAACACGGAGCCTTTGGGGCTTATTTCGGCCGCCGTCTTCTCCGCCAGCGGCGTGTCGCGGTCCCAGAGCGCGACCCTCGCGCCGGACTGCGCCAGACGGCTGGCGACGGCGCGACCGATGCCCTGCGCGCCGCCCGTGACGACCGCGACGCGGCCTGCAAGATCATACTGATTGGCCATTGGTTCCTCCCGGCCGCGATCATGGGCGCCGCAGGGCGCCGCGTCCAGCCCGCGCCGCGCCTTGTCGGAGATCAATAAGACCTTATGTGAAGGGAGTGATTTCTCGGGCCGTTTCGGCTTGCGCCATAGGGTGCGCTGCGATACGGATCGCGCCAGCCGCGCCGCCCGGGGCGGGGCTCTCCTCATCCGGGCGCGCTGAGCCAGCCCCGGAACGCCTATGCCCGGTTTCTTGGACCAATATCTCGCTCTGGTGATCTTCGCCGGATTGTCGACCGTGATTTCGCTGGGCCTGCTGATCGCGCCCTTCATCCTGGCCTACAAGTCGCCGGACCCGGAGAAGCTCTCGGCCTACGAATGCGGCTTCGATGCTTTCGACGACGCCCGCATGAAGTTCGATGTGCGATTCTATCTGGTGTCGCTGCTGTTCATCATCTTCGATCTCGAAGTCGCCTTCCTCTTCCCGTGGGCGGTCGCCTTCAAGGATGTCGGCATGCTCGGCTTCTGGTCGATGATGGTCTTCCTCGGCGTGCTGACCATCGGCTTCGTCTACGAATGGAAAAAGGGAGCGCTGGAATGGGATTGAGCGGCAGCGGCCCCCTCGTCGCCCCGGCGCCGAAGGGCATTCTCGACCCGGCGACCGGCAAGCCGATCGGCGCGAACGACCCGTATTTTTCCGGCATCAGCGACCATCTTGCCGACAAGGGCTTCATCGTCACATCGACGGATGAACTCATCGCCTGGGCGCGCACCGGCTCGCTGATGTGGATGACCTTCGGTCTGGCCTGCTGCGCGGTCGAGATGATGCAGCTTTCCATGCCGCGCTACGACGTCGAGCGTTTCGGTTTCGCGCCGCGCGCCAGCCCGCGCCAGTCGGACGTGATGATTGTGGCCGGCACGCTGACCAACAAGATGGCGCCCGCCTTGCGCAAAGTCTACGACCAGATGCCCGAACCGCGCTATGTGATCTCGATGGGATCGTGCGCTAACGGCGGCGGCTACTATCATTACTCCTATTCGGTGGTGCGCGGCTGCGACCGCATCGTGCCGGTGGACATCTACGTTCCCGGCTGCCCGCCCTCGGCCGAAGCGCTGCTCTACGGCGTGCTTCTGCTCCAGCGCAAGATTCGCCGCACAGGCACGATCGAGCGATAGGCGTCGACCGCGGCGCCTGAGGGAAGCCCTTGGGCGTCGTGCTGAAAGAGGTTCGGTAAGGCAATGAGCGACAGCGAACTCACAACCCTCGGCGATGCGATCTCGGCGGCTCTGCCGGGCGCGATCACCAAGGCTGGCGTCGCTCTCGGCGAACTGACGCTCGAGGTCGAGCGCGACCGCTGGGTCGAGACGATCAAATACCTGCATGATGCGCCCGATTGCCTGTTCGTGAATTTCGTCGACCTCTGCGGCGTCGACTATCCGCAGCGCGCCGACCGTTTCGAAATCGTCGTCCACCTCCTGTCGCCGCGCCACAACCGCCGCATCCGCGTGAAGACCCGCACAAACGAGTCCACGCCCGTCGCTTCGCTGGTCGGCGTATTCAAGAGCGCCAATTGGTACGAGCGCGAGGCCTACGATCTGCTCGGCGTGCTGTTCTCCGGCCACCCGGACCTGCGCCGGATGCTGACCGACTACGGCTTCGACGGTCATCCGCTGCGCAAGGACTTCCCGATGACCGGCTATGTCGAGCTCTGGTACGACGACGAGCAGAAGCGCTGCGTCTACAAGCCGGTCACGCTCAGCCAGGAATTCCGCACCTTCGATTTCCTCTCGCCCTGGGAAGGCCCGGACTATCCGGCGCTGCCCGGCGATGAAAAAGCGACGAAGGCGTAAGCGTCATGACCGAACAGCAGACCCTTCGCAATTTCACCATCAACTTCGGACCGCAGCATCCGGCCGCGCACGGCGTGCTGCGCCTCGTGCTCGAACTCGACGGCGAAGTCGTCGAGCGCGTCGATCCGCATATCGGCCTGCTGCATCGCGGCACCGAGAAGCTGATGGAGGCGCGAACCTATCTGCAGAACGTGCCTTACTTCGACCGGCTCGACTATTGCGCGCCGATGAACCAGGAACACGCCTTCTGCATGGCGGTCGAGCGCATGCTCGACATGCAGGTGCCGCGCCGCGGCCAGCTGATCCGCGTGCTCTATTCCGAGATCGGCCGCCTGCTTTCGCATCTCCTCAACGTGACCACGCAGGCCATGGACGTCGGCGCTCTTACCCCGCCGCTGTGGGGCTTCGAGGAGCGCGAGAAGCTGATGGTCTTCTACGAGCGCGCTTGCGGCGCGCGCCTGCACGCCAATTATTTCCGCTTCGGCGGCGTGGCGCGCGACCTGCCTGACCAGCTCGTCGAGGATATCGGCAATTTCTGCGATCCCTTCCTCAAGGTCGTCGACGATCTCGAAGAGCTCTTCATCGGCAACCGCATCTTCAAGCAGCGCAACGTCGACATCGGCGTGGTCACGCTCGAGGATTGCTGGAACTACGGCTTCTCCGGCGTGATGGTGCGTGGCTCCGGCGCCGCATGGGATCTGCGCAAGTCGCAGCCCTACGAATGCTACGAGGAAATGGAATTCGACATTCCCGTCGGCAAGAACGGCGATTGCTATGATCGCGCCGTCATCCGCATGGAAGAAATGCGGCAATCGACCGCGATCATGAAGCAATGCGTCAACAAGCTCATGAGCGAGACCGGCCGTGGCCCGGTCCAGACGCCCAATCACAAGATCGCGCAGCCCTCGCGCAAGGACATGAAGCGCTCGATGGAAGCGCTGATCCACCATTTCAAGCTGTTCACCGAAGGCTTCAAGACGCCGGAAGGCGAAGTCTATGCGGCGGTCGAGGCGCCCAAGGGCGAGTTCGGCGTCTATCTCGTGTCCGACGGCGGCGACAAGCCGTACCGCTGCAAGATCCGC
>Ga0209023_10003778_pt1 | contig 17756 bp, 13 predicted proteins | sample LakOneMetagenome_FD_187468 | JGI IMG/M metagenome (GOLD analysis project Ga0209023, IMG submission 187468) | Freshwater and sediment microbial communities from Lake Erie, Canada (SPAdes) (version 2) | ecosystem: Environmental > Aquatic > Freshwater > Lentic | place: Lake Erie, Canada... | reverse complement strand
TCGTGAGATCGAATTCACCGTGCAATTGTTGCAGGTGGTGCGCGGCGGGCAGTTTCCGGAATTGCGACGCCGGCCGACGCTCGATGCTCTGCAGCGTCTCGCGCATGCGGGTCTGATGCCGCAGGAAACGGCCGATGCGCTGGCGCAGGCCTATATTTTCTTGCGGCGGGTTGAACACCGTATCCAGTACCTCGACGACCAGCAAACCCATGTGCTGCCTGCGCGCGATGATGATCTGGCCTGGATCGCCCACACCATGGGCTACGCTGATTGTTGTGCCTTCCTGCACCAGCTGGATGCGCACCGCGAACTGGTCGCGCAAGAGTTCGACACCCTGCTGGGTGGCCCGGAGAAGAAGCAGTGCAATGGGGGCGGCTGTGGTGGCCCCCGCGCCGTGACGCAACCGCCTCCTGAGCTGGAGGCGCTGCTCGAACAGCTGCCGCCAGGTTTTCGCGAACGCGTGGCCGAGTGGCGCAAAAACCCGCGCGTGGAAGGCCTGCGCGATGAGGCCCGCGCGCGCCTTTTCCGCCTGGTCCAGCGCACCGCGTTGTGGCTCAAGGAAGGCCGGGTGACCGAAGAAGCCACACTGCGCCTCGTCAACTGGCTGGAGCCGTTGATGCGCCGCGAAAGCTATCTGGCGCTGCTGCTGGAGCGCCCTTCCGTTCACGAGCAGCTGTTGCACCTGCTGGGCGCGGCGCGGTGGCCGGCGCGGTACTTGTTACAGCACCCCGGTGTGATCGACGAGCTGGTGGGCGACTCCCTTTTGGCAGAGCGCTTTGTGGTGGCCGATTTTGAACGCGAGCTCACCGTGCGTCTGGCCTCGCTGCAATCCACGGGCGAAGACGACGACGAGACGCTGCTCAATCTGCTGCGCCGGGCGCAACATGCCGAGACCTTCCGCACGCTCGCGCGTGACGTAGAGCGGCGAATCACCGTCGAGCAGGTGGCCGACGATCTATCGGCGCTGGCCGACAGCGTGCTGCGCATCACCGCCCAGTGGTGCTGGAGCCGCCTCAAGACGCGCCACCGCGAAAGCCCCCAGTTTGCCATCATCGGGTACGGCAAGCTCGGTGGCAAAGAGCTCGGCTACGGCAGCGATCTCGATATCGTCTTCGTTTTTGACGACGATGACGAGCGCGCCCCCGAGGTGTACGCCGCTTTTGTGCGCAAGTTGATCAACTGGCTCACGGTCAAGACCGGTGAAGGCGATCTCTATGAGATCGACACCGCGCTACGGCCCAACGGCAGCTCCGGCTTGCTGGTGACCAGCTTCGACGCCTACGCCAACTACCAGCAGCAGCGGGGCAGCAACACCGCCTGGACTTGGGAGCACCAGGCCATGACACGTGCGCGATTTGTGATGGGCACCGAGGCCCTGCGGGCCCGGTTTGATACGGTGCGCGAGGCCGTGATCACTTCCGAGCGTGATCCGCAGGCGCTGCGTGAAGAGATCGTCACGATGCGCGAGCGCGTGCGGTCCGCGCACCCTGTGCCAAGTGGAATGTTCGAGGTCAAACACAGCCCCGGCGGCATGGTGGATGCCGAGTTTGCCTTGCAATACCTGGTGCTGTCGCAGTCTTCCGCCCACCCCGAGTTGCGCGCCAATCTGGGCAATATCGCTTTGCTCGAACGGGCAGAGCAGGTCGGCCTGTTGCCGCCTGGGGTCGGCCATGCGGCCGCGAATGCGTATCGCGAATTGCGCCGTGTGCAGCACCAGGCTCGGCTGGACGAAGCCCCGACGCAAGTCGCTCCGCCCGCGTTGCAAACCGAACGGAATGCAGTGCTGGCCCTGTGGAGCGCCGTGTTCGGCCACTGACAGCTGCGCGGCGGACTGCGTGGGCCGCGTCAACGCGACTACCGTGGTGTCGGGGCCATGGGCGCTGCGCAGTTCGCATTGCCAGCCGCCAGGTCGCCCCGGGGATTTGCCCGCAGTGCGGCAGCCCCGAGCCCCCAAGCCAATAATTTGAAACAAAAGTTAATCAACTGATTGATTAATGCGTGTTTTAATTTGTTGATGGTTTCCCTTTCAGAAGCGCCCCACGATGCCTCGGATTCGCGTGCGCGCCTGCTCGATGCCGCGCTGAGGCTGTTTGCGGAGCACGGTTTTGCCAAGACGTCCATCCGCCAGATCGCCGAAGCGGCGTCGGTCAACACGGCACTGATCAGCTATTACTTTGGGGACAAGAAAGGCCTGTACCGAGCCACATTCACCGAACCCATGGGCAGCCCGATGGCGGTCGAGGCCTGGCCGACCACGCTGGACGCCTTCATCAAGGTGTTGGTCCACAGTTTCATGCAGCCCCTGCTGCAAGGCGCTCAGGTGGAGTTGTGCATGCGCCTGCACTTTCGCGAGATGCTGGACCCCACAGGGCTTTGGGAGCATGAGCTGGAGTGTGAGATCAAGCCTGCCCATGCCGCGCTGGTGCATCTACTGTGCAAGGAGCTGGGGCTTGGCGGACCTGATGAAGATGTCCACCGGCTGGCCCTGGCCATCCCGTCACTGGCCTTGCACTATTACGTCGGTCGCGACGTGGTGCAGGCCGTTTGCTCTGGGCTAACGGACACCGCCGAAGGGCTTGCGCAGACCACGGCCCGGCTGGTTGACCTCGCCGGCTTCATGGTCGCTGGGGAACGCAAGCGGCGCCGCAGCGCAGCCCAGGCTACCCGTCGGGGCACTTCTTCCTCACCTCCAACCCTTGGGTGAATTTTGGCTATGCAACGTATCGCTTTCAAACCCCTCGTGGCCCTTGCCCTCACCCTGGGCCTTGGCGCCTGTGCGACCGCGCCACCGCCTCGGCAGGTCGCAGCGGCAATGCTGCCTCCTGCATGGAATGCCCCGTTGCCCCACGGCGGGCAGGTGGAGCAGCTGGCCCAGTGGTGGACCCGTACCCACGACCCTGTGTTGGTTTCGCTCATCGAATCGGCCCAAAACGTCAGCCCTAGCTTGGCACAGGCGCGCAGCCGCGTGGAGCAGGCCCGCGCCACGCAGGCGGCTAGCCGAGCTGCCTTGTGGCCCACGTTGGACGCACAGGCCAGCGCCAGCCGGGGCATAACAGCTCCTCTCACCACCCCGGCCACCACGGCGCAGGCGGGCCTGCAGGCGGGTTGGGAGATGGACTTGTTCGGCGCCAACAGCGCCACGCGTGACGCCGCCACCGAGCGGTTGGCAGGGGCGGGGGCGTTGTGGCACGAAGCCCGTGTCAGCGTCGCTGCCGAAGTGGCCTTGCAGGTCAGCAGCCTGCGCACCTGCCTGCAGCAGCTGGAGGTGGCGGAGAGGGATGCGCAGTCGCGCACCGCCACGGCCCGCCTGGCGCAAGACAGCGAGCGCGTGGGCTTCACGGCCCCCGCCACGGCGGCGCTGGCCCATGCGAGTGCGGCCGAGGCCACGGCCCGCGTGGCGCAGCAGCGCATGTTGTGCGATGTGGACTTCAAAAGCCTGGTGGCCTTGACGGGACAAGAAGAAGGCCGCTTGCGCGAGCAGATCACGGCCGCTTCCGCCGCTGTCACCCATGCAGCCAGCAACGATGCCCTCTTCACCATCGCCGCATTGCCTGTGCAGGTGTTGTCGCAGCGGCCTGATGTGTACAACGCCGAGCGCGAGGTGGCTGCGGCCAGCGCCGAGGTGGGTAGCGCCCAGGCGCAGCGGTATCCGCGGCTGTCGCTCACGGGCACGGTGGGCTCGGCGTGGAGCCGCGCGGCAGGCTCCACCACCGATCTGAGCACCTGGTCTTTCGGGCCCTTGGCGCTGACCGTGCCGCTGTTTGATGGAGGGCGCCGCGCGGCGCAGGTGGATGCTGCCCGCGCCCGGTACGACGAAGCCGTTGCCGTGTACCAGGGCCGCGTGCGCCAGGCGGTGAGCGAGGTCGAACAAGCCCTGGTCCGCCTGCACAGCACGGCCGAACGCGCCGGCAGTGCCCGCGCAGCGGTGCAGGGCTACCGTACGTCGTTCGACGCTACCGAAGCCCGCTGGCGCGCAGGCATGGCCAGCCTGGTGGAACTCGAAGACGCCCGCCGCACCCTGCTGGCCGCACAAACCACGCTGGTGGCATTGCAGCACGAGCGCCAGTCGGCCTGGGTGTCGCTGTATCGCGCAGCCGGTGGGGGCTGGGACGCCACGGCGCCCGGCCCTGCCGCCGACACGCCCGTGGCCGCGGCATTGAGCGCAACGCCCTGACAGGCGCCACTGGCGCAGGCACCGCTGAACGCTTGTCGAGGCACCCTCTCAAGCACTTATTTTTGAAAAACGGATATCTTTTATGCCCGCCTTCAAGTTCTCTCCCGCTGCTTTTGCCGTCATCAGTGCCCTGGCGCTGGCGACCGGTGGCGCGCTATTATTTTCGGGCACATCGCGTGCCGCTGATGAGCCCAAGGCGGGCCAGCCTCGCCCCGCGCTGACGGTGACGACCACGCCGCCTGAGCGCACCTCGGTGCCCCTGCGCCTGGCCGCCAACGGCAACGTTGCCGCGTGGCAGGAAGCCAGCATTGGCGCCGAGAGCAACGGGCTGCGATTGACCGATGTGCGGGTGAATGTGGGTGATGTCGTCAAGGCCGGCCAGGTGCTGGCCACCTTCTCGGCCGACACCGTGTTGGCCGATGTGGCGCAGGTGCGCGCCAGTTTGCTGGAGGCCCAGGCCAATGCGGCCGAGGCGGCGGCCAACGCCGAACGGGCGCTGTCGCTGCAGGCCACGGGCGCCTTGAGCCAGCAGCAGATCCAGCAGTACACCACCGCCGAAAAGACGGCGTTGGCCCGCGTCCAGGCCGCAAAGGCCACGCTCAACGCGCAGCAACTGCGGCTGAAATACACCCAGGTGGTGGCGCCGGACAGTGGCGTGATCTCGGCCCGCACGGCCACCGTGGGCGCGGTGGTGAGCTCGGGCACCGAGTTGTTTCGCATGGTGCGCAAAGGCCGGCTCGAATGGCGCGCCGAAGTTACCTCGACCGAGCTGGCGCGTATTCGCCCCGGCGTCAAGGCGCAGGTCACGGCAGCCGGTGGCGCGGTGGCGGAAGGCACCGTTCGCGTCGTGGCGCCCACCGTGGACCCCCAAACACGCAATGCATTGGTCTATGTGGATCTGCCACTGAACAGCGGGTTGCGCGCGGGGATGTTTGCGCGCGGCGAATTCGCGCTGGGCACCAGCGAGGCGCTCACCGTGCCCCAGGAAGCACTCGTGGTGCGCGATGGCTTCTCGTACGTGTTTGTGGTGGGCCCGGAGCAACGGGTGCAGATGCGCAAGGTGTTGACCGGGCGACGCGTGGCCGACCGGGTCGAGGTGCTTTCGGGCCTGGACGCCCAAGCGTCTATCGCTGTGCGCGGCGCGGGGTTCCTGAACGACGGTGATCTGGTGCGGGTGGTCAACACGGCACCCGCCGGTGCGACCTCTTCTGCGAGTGATTTTGATAAAAAAATGGCTCTAGCGCTTATGTATCAAGCGCAAGCAGCTATCAAATAAGGAGCATTCTCGATGAATGTATCCACCTGGTCCATCAAGAACCCGATACCGGCACTGATGTTGTTCGTGCTGCTGACCTTCGGCGGCCTGCTGTCATTCAACGCCATGAAGGTGCAGAACTTTCCAGACATTGACCTGCCCACCATCTCGGTGACGGTGTCGCTGCCCGGCGCGTCCCCCGCGCAGCTGGAGAACGATGTCGCCCGCAAGATCGAGAACAGCATCGCCACGCTGCAGGACTTGAAGCACATCTACACCAAGGTGCAGGACGGCGGCGCCACCATCACGGCCGAGTTCCGGCTGGAAAAGCCCACGCAGGAGGCGCTGGATGACGTGCGCTCGGCCGTGGCGCGCGTGCGGGGCGATCTGCCCGGCGATGTGCGCGACCCCATCGTCACCAAGATGGACCTGGCCGCGCAGCCCGTGCTGGCGTTCACCATTGCCTCCAGCCGCATGGACGACGAAGCCCTGTCGTGGTTTGTGGACGATGCCGTGGCCAAGAAGCTGTTGACCGTGCGAGGTGTGGGGGCCGTGACCCGCGTGGGCGGTGTAGACCGCCAGGTGGAGGTGGCGCTCGACCCTGTCAAGCTGCAGGCGCTGTCGGCCACGGCGGCCGATGTGTCACGTCAGCTGCGGCTGGTGCAAACCGAAAGCGCGGGCGGGCGCACCGATCTGGGGGGCAGCGAGCAGCCCGTGCGCACGCTGGCCACGGTGCAGTCCGCACAAGCGCTGGCGGGACTCACGCTGGCGCTCTCGGACGGGCGCCATGTGCGTCTTGACCAGGTGGCGACGGTGTCGGACACCGTCGCCGAGCCGCGCGCGCTGGCACTGCTCAACGGCAAGCCCGTGGTGGGCTTCGAGGTGGCGCGCAGCAAGGGGGCGAGTGAAATCGAGGTGGGCGCGGCCGTGCAGGCGGCCCTCAAGGAATTGAGCGCGCAGCACCCTGATCTGGAGGTCACTGAGGCCTTCAACTTTGTGCAACCGGTGCAGGAGGAATACGACGGCTCGATGCACCTGCTGTATGAAGGCGCCCTGCTGGCCGTGCTGGTGGTGTGGCTCTTCTTGCGCGACTGGCGCGCGACGTTTGTATCGGCCGTGGCGCTGCCGCTGTCGGTGATTCCGGCCTTCATCGGCATGCACCTGCTGGGATTTTCGATCAATGTGATCACGCTGCTGGCGCTGTCGCTGGTGGTGGGCATCCTGGTGGACGATGCCATCGTGGAGGTCGAGAACATCGTGCGCCACCTGCGCATGGGCAAGACGCCGTACCAGGCGGCGATGGAGGCGGCCGACGAGATTGGCCTGGCGGTGGTCGCCACCACGTTCACGCTGATCGCGGTGTTTTTGCCTACGGCGTTCATGAGCGGCATCGCGGGCAAATTCTTCAAGCAGTTTGGCTGGACGGCCGCGCTGGCAGTGTTTGCCAGTCTGGTGGTGGCGCGGGTGCTCACGCCCATGATGGCGGCCTATATCCTCAAACCCGTGGTGGGCGAGCACCGTGACCCGCGCTGGATGACGGTGTACCTGCGCTGGGCTGCGTGGTGCGTCAGGCACCGCTGGGTCACGTTTGTCGCCACGGCGGCGTTCTTCATTGGCTCGCTGGCGCTGATACCGCTGCTGCCCACGGGCTTCATTCCGCCCGATGACAATTCGCAGACCCAGGTCTATCTGGAGCTGCCGCCGGGCGCCACGCTGGCGCAGACCCGTGTCGTCGCCGAAGACGCACGCCAGCGCATCGCCGGGGTGGACCACGTGCTGAGCGTGTACACCACCATTGGCGGCGGCACGGCGGGGGGAGACCCGTTCATGGGCAGTGCCAACGCAGAGACGCGCAAGGCCACGCTCACCATCTTGCTCGCCGAGCGCGGCGACCGGCCGCGCAAGCAAGGTATCGAGAACCAGATCCGCGCCGCGCTCGAAAACCTGCCCGGCGTGCGCAGCAAGGTCGGCCTGGGCGGCTCGGGCGAAAAATACGTGCTGGTGCTCACGGGCGACGATCCGCAGGCGCTGGCCAGTGCGGCGCTGGCCGTTGAGAAGGACCTGCGCACCATTCCTGGCCTGGGCAGTGTGTCGTCCACAGCCAGCCTGGTACGCACCGAGATCGCCGTGCGCCCCGACTTTGCCCGCGCCGCCGATCTGGGCGTGACCAGCAGCGCCATCGCCGAAACCTTGCGCATTGCCACCGTGGGCGACTACGACGTGTCGTTGCCCAAGCTCAATCTCGCCTCGCGCCAGGTGCCGATTGTGGTCAAGCTGGAAGACGAGGCCCGCAAGGACCTGTCGCTGCTCGAGCGGCTGGCCGTGCCTGGCAGCAAGGGGCCGGTGATGCTGGGGCAGGTGGCCACACTGGAATACAGCGGCGGCCCGGCCGTGGTGGACCGCTATGACCGAGCGCGCAATGTCAATTTTGAGATCGAACTGTCGGGGTTGCCGCTGGGCGATGTCACCAAGGCTGTCCAGGAGCTGCCATCCATCAAAAACCTGCCGCCCGGTGTGCGCCAGGCCACGGTGGGCGATGCGGAGGTGATGGGCGAACTGTTCGCCAGTTTTGGCCTGGCCATGCTCACAGGGGTGGTGTGTATCTACATCGTGCTGGTGCTGCTGTTCAAGGACTTCCTGCACCCGGTAACCATCCTGGCGGCACTGCCGTTGTCGCTGGGCGGGGCCTTTGTGGGGCTGCTGATTGCGCAAAAGAGCTTTTCGATGCCGTCGCTCATCGGGCTGATCATGCTCATGGGCATTGCCACCAAGAATTCGATCTTGCTGGTTGAATACGCCATCCTGGCGCGGCGCGAGCATGGCATGACGCGCTTTGAGGCGCTGATCGACGCCTGCCACAAGCGTGCACGCCCCATCATCATGACCACCCTAGCCATGGGGGCCGGCATGCTGCCGATTGCCGTGGGGCTGGGCGCAGCCGACGCCAGTTTTCGCTCACCCATGGCCGTGGCGGTGATTGGCGGGCTCATCACCTCCACATTGCTGAGCTTGCTGGTCATTCCGGCGGTATTTACCGGCGTGGATGACCTCGGACAAGCATTTGGACGCGGGGTGCGGCGCCTGCGCGGAGGGAAGGCCGTTTCACCGCAGCCGCCGCCGTCACAAACAGCGCTACCCGGGGAGCATTGAATGCCCGGTCGCACGGCGGGCAAACCGCTGAAATACGGGCCAAACACCTGGGTTGCCCCCCTTTCAATGCCGGGTGGTTGTTAGATAATGTAACGAACATCATGAACCTCGTCAGCCTCAGCATCGAGTCCATCCAGATTGGCCAGCCGCTGCCGTTTGTGCTGCGGGGGGCAGATGGCGCGTTGCTGGCGCAAAAAGGGTTTGTGATCCGCAACCGCGAAGAGCTGGCCAAACTGGTGCTGCGCGGGCGCGAGCTGTGTGTGGACACGGATGAGTCGGGAGACAGTCACCGGGCCTACCTCGCGCAGTTGCAACGCATGTTGATCGCCGACACCTCGCTGGGCGAGATTGCCGCGATGAAAATGACGGCGGGGGAACAGGGCGGGGGCACCCGAGCAGGCAAAACCCTGCCGGCCTGGTCCGAACTGCAGTTGCGGGCCACCCAACTGCTGCGTTCGCCAGCCGCCAGCGATTTTGGCGGCAGGTTTCAGGCCCTGCACGACGAGCTGGCCCGACATTGCGAACAAACGCCCGACGCCACCCTGCTGGCGTTGATCTACCTGTCGGCCCAGGAAACACGCATGTACAGCGCGACCCACGCGATGCTGGTCAGCTGTGTGTGCATGGTGGTTGCACGCGAGATGCTGCGTTGGCCCGCCGCGCAGGTGCGGCAAACCGGGCAGGCTGCACTCAGCATGAACATCGCCATGACCGAGTTGCAAGACCATCTGGCCCAGCAGACGCAGCCCTTGACCTCGGCCCAGATCACGGCGGTGCAAGAGCATGCGGCGCATTCCCAGTCCTTGCTGCGCCAGTTGGGCGTTGCCGACCCGGTGTGGCTTGAGGCCGTCGGGGCCCACCACCACCGTGCCCCGGGGCCATTGGCCAAGAAATCTGCTGCCCAGCAGATCGCCCGCCTCATACAGCGCGCCGATGTGTTTGGCGCGCGGCTTGCACCGCGCGCATCGCGCTGGCCGATGCCGGTGACCGCAGCCATGCAGGCCAGCTATTACGACGAAGAGCACAAAGTGGACGAGGCCGGCGCGGCGCTGGTCAAGACGCTGGGCGTGTACCCGCCCGGCGCCTTTGTGCGGCTGGCGAGCCATGAAGTGGGCGTGGTCATCCGCCGGGGGACCACAGCCACCACCCCGCGCGTGGCGGTGGTGACCAACCGCGATGGCATGCCCACGGGCGAACCCATACCCCGTGACACCGGCATGCCCCCCTGGAAGATCACCGGCGTCGTGGCCTTCAAGGACATCCGCGTCTCACTCCCGCTCGACCGGTTGTTGCAACTGGTCTGACAAGGCCTGGCCGGGTTGCCTGGCGGCGCACACACGTTTTTCGGGCCTTGAACCGTTGCGGTTCTGGCACTGCACGCCCCCCTCACAAAACGCTCTATTTTTGGCCGCCTTCCACAGGCCGAAGGCTACTGCCTGCGCGCATGTCGGAAATCTGAATCCAAAGCCAACGTTTTTCCGTATACCAGTGAGTACAAATAAAAACTCATGTGGACATAAAATGATGAAACGGTTAAATTGGGCTCGCAACCCCTCGAAGGTCTTATGAAAAATCCCTCACACCGCTTTCTGATTGCGACGTTGATGGCCACGTCGTGGATGGCGTTTACGCCGTTGGCGCCGCTTGCGCAGGCGGCGGAAACCACGCAGGGTTGCCCCGCTACGCTGCAGCACACCTTTGCGCGGCTGCAAGACGAAAAGCCCCAGTCGCTGTGCCAGTACAGCGGCAAAGTGGTGCTCGTGGTGAACACCGCCAGTTTTTGTGGGTTCACCGGCCAGTACAAAGGTCTGGAAGACCTCTACGCCCGCTACAAGGACAAGGGCCTGGTCGTGCTGGGTTTCCCGTCCAACGATTTCGCCCAGGAAAAAGGCAGCAACAAGGAAATCGCCGACTTCTGCGAAAACACCTTCGGCGTGAAATTTCCGATGTTTGCCAAGAGCAGCGTGAAGGGCCCGGAGGCCTCGCCGCTGTACCAGCAGCTGGCCCAGCTGTCAGGCACTGCGCCGCGCTGGAATTTTCACAAATACCTGCTGGGCCGCGACGGCAAGCTGGTGGACAACTACTCCAGCCTGACCGGGCCGGACAACAAGGGCCTGGTGCGTGCCATCGAACAGCAGCTCGCCCTGCCCACGCCCCGGTAAGCGCCATGACTTCTTTACATTTCTTGAAAAAAAATACAGGCGCCCCCTGGAACTTCGCCGGAGCGGCCTCACTCTATCCATTGCGCAAGATGATTGCGCAGCGTACAGTTTTAACGTTGCGAAGCCTTTCGGGCCCCCGGGTTCCGACTGACCTCCTGGAGCGCTTCTCCTCCCTCCCTCTCTTATTCGTTTCGGGACGCTTCGCAACCTTTTTATTCTCATCGCTGCCCAGAGGGGGGCAGCCATGAAAATCGCCATCATCGGCTCCGGCATCTCTGGGCTCGCTGTCGCGCACCAGCTGCGCGGCCAGGCGGACATCACCCTGTTTGAGGCGGGCGACTACTTCGGCGGACACACCCACACCGTCGACGTCACCCTGCCCGATGCGTCGGGCACCCCTGTCACCCACGGCGTGGACACCGGGTTTCTGGTGTTCAACGAGCGCACCTACCCGAACCTGATCCGCTTGCTGGCAGAGCTGGGCGTCGAGACGGCCAAGTCCGACATGTCGTTCTCTGTACAGGTGCCAGGCATCCTGGGCGGCCACCGCACCCTGGAATGGAGCGGCACCAACCTCAGCACCGTGTTTGCCCAGCGCTCCAACCTGGTCAACCCCCGCTTTCTCGGCATGCTGCGGGACCTGTTGCGCTTCAACAAGCTGTGCACGCGCATTGCCGAAAAGCAGGCCGAGGCCGCGCTGATGCAGCCGCTGGGCGACTTTCTGCGCGAGCACCGCTTTGGCGACGCCTTCCGCGACTGGTACTTCTTGCCCATGCTGGGCTGCATCTGGAGTTGCCCTACCGACCAGATGCTGAAGTTCCCCGTGGCCACCATGATCCGGTTCTGCCACAACCATGGCCTGATCCAGGTGAGCAACCGCCCACAGTGGTGGACGGTGTCTGGCGGCGCACGCCACTACGTGGACAAGATCGTGGCGGGCATTGCCGACAAGCGCCTCAGCACGCCCGTGCGCCACATCGAGCGCGATGCCGCCGGTGTGCGCGTGGTGACTACAGGGCACACCGAACACTTTGACAAGGTGGTGCTGGCCACGCACTCCGACCAGTCGCTCGCGCTGCTGGCCCAGCCCACGACGCAGGAGCGCGCCGTGCTCGGCGCCATCCGCTACCAGGCCAACCGCGCGGTGCTGCACACCGACACCTCTGTGCTGCCCCAGCGCCGCGCCGCCTGGGCCGCGTGGAACTACGAGCGCGCCCAGCAGCGCAGCCGCGAGTCGGCCCGCGTGTGCTTGCACTACCTCATCAACCAGCTGCAGCCCGTGCCGTTTGCACAGCCCGTGGTGGTGTCGCTGAACCCGGTGCGCGACATTGCGCCCGAACACGTGATCGGCAGCTACGAATACGCCCACCCGGTGTTCGACATGGCCGCCATCCGCGCGCAGCAGCAGGTGGGCAAGCTGCAAGGGCAGCAGCACACTTGGTTCTGTGGCGCCTGGACGGGCTACGGCTTCCATGAGGACGGCCTCAAATCCGGCCTGGCCGTGGCCGAGCAGTTGCGGGCGGTTCTGCCCGCCCCCTTGGCGGAGGCCGCGTGAGCCACGCCCCGGCCCCACTCGCAGCGCCACTGATTGGCTTCGGCCAGGTGCGCCACACGCGGCTGCGGCCCCGGCGGCATGCGTTTGCCTACCCCACATTCTTCCTGATGCTGCCCATGCGCAGCTTGGCCAGCGCGCCGGGGGCGTTGGCTGTGAACCGGGCGGGCGCCATCAGCTTTCATGACGTGGACCACGGTGACGGCCGCAGCGCCGCGCAGGGCGGGGCGCTGGCCTGGATCGACGAGCTGCTGCACACCGAAGGCATCACCGACGCCACGGGCGAGGTCTGGCTGCATTGCTACCCGCGCGTGCTGGGCTACACCTTCAAGCCCGTGAGCTTCTGGTACTGCCACCGTGCGGACGGCCACCTGCGCGCCATCGTGGTGGAGGTGAACAACACCTTTGGCGAGCGCCATTGCTACCTGCTGGATGCGCCGCAGTACGGCGTGGAACAGCAGGCGCGCAAGGTGTTCCATGTCTCGCCGTTCTGCGCGGTGAGTGGCGGCTACCGGTTCCGCTTCATGCGCACCGAGGCCAAACCGCCGGACAGACAGGACACGGGCCGCACCGTGGTGCGCATCGACCACGACGACGACATCGGCCCACTGATCCAGACCAGCGTAAGCGGCACCTTGCACGCCGTCAACGCGCAGACCCTGCGCCGCGCGCTGTGGCGCTACCCCGCCATGACGCTGGCCATCATCGCCCGCATCCACTGGCATGCGCTGCGGCTGTGGCTCAAGCGCGTGCGTTTCCATCGCAAGCCCGAGGCGCCAGCCTCCACCGTGACCCGTTGAACTCCATGCCCGACGAGACCGCCGCCATGAACTCCACCACCGCGCCCCGCACCGCCCCACGATCCACACAGACGCTGCCTGCGGGCACGCCTGCCGCTGCACGCACGGCACTTAAGCTCCTGCAACGGCTGCACCATGGCCACCTTACCGTGCAGCTGCCCGATGGCACGCTGCAGCATTTCGGACAAGGCAACGGGCCCTCCGCCGCGATCACGTTCAAGAACTGGAACGTGTGCAGCGCCGCGCTCAAGTCGGGCGATATCGGTTTTGCAGAAAGCTATATCGCAGGCGACTGGACCACCCCGCACCTGACGGACCTGCTCAAGCTCTTCATCGCCAACCGCCAGCAGGTCGAAGGCGTGATCTACGGCACCTGGGCAGGCCGCCTGCTGTACCGCATCAAGCACCTGCTCAACCGCAACACGCGCGCCAACAGCCAGAAGAACATCCACGCCCACTACGACCTGGGCAATGCGTTCTACGAACTGTGGCTGGACGACACCATGAACTACTCGTCCGCCTGGTTCGAGGGCGACGCGGGCGGCGACCTGCGCACTGCCCAGCACGCCAAGGTGCGCCGCGCGCTGCGCATGGCTGGCGTGCAGACCGGTGACCGTGTGCTGGAGATCGGCTGCGGCTGGGGGGCGCTGGCCGAGATGGCGACCACCGAGTTCGGTGCTTCCCTCACCGGCGTAACGCTCTCGACCGAGCAGCTCGCATTTGCGCAAAAGCGCATGGCAGCACATGGGGTGCAAACCAAGGCCGATCTGCGCCTGCAGGACTACCGCGATATTCAAGACGGCCCGTACGACGCCATCTGCTCCATCGAGATGGTCGAGGCCGTGGGCCGCGAATACTGGCCCACCTATTTCCAGTCGGCGAACCGCCTGCTCAAACCGGGCGGCAAGGCCTGCATCCAGAGCATCGTCATCGACGACAGCCTGTTTGACCGCTACATCAGCTCCACGGACTTCATCCAGCAATACATCTTCCCCGGTGGCTGCCTGCCCTGCCCGCGCGAGTTCCGCCGCGAGGCCGAGGCCGCAGGCCTGCGCGTGGTGGACGAGTTTGCGTTTGGCCAGGATTACGCCGAAACCCTCAAGCGCTGGCGCGAGCGTTTTCTGGCGCAGCGCGCGCAGATTTTGCAGCTGGGGTTTGACCAGCGCTTCCTGCACATCTGGGAGTTCTACCTGGCGTACTGCGAAGCGGCGTTTGCCATGCAGAACATCGACCTGGTGCAGTACACGCTGGTCAAGGACTGATGGGTACTATGAAAAATATAGCTGCTTGCGCTTTACTGATAAGCGCTGGAACCTGTTTTCATTCAAATTCTGCCATTGCGCAGGCTGTGCCCACGACCCAGGCCGCTGAGCTGCCATCCGCGATACCGCTGTCGGGCGTGCGACTGGTCGGCCAGGGCGTGCTGCGGTTTCTGGGCTTCGAGATCTACCGCGCGCGCCTGTGGGTGCAGCCCGGCTTTGATGCCGGCAATTACGGCGCACAACCCTTGGCGCTGGAGCTCACCTACCACCGCGACTTTTCGGCCGAGGCCATCGCCAAGCGCTCTCTCGAGGAGATGCGCCGCGTGGGAAGCTTCACTGCCGAGCAGGCCACGCGCTGGCAGCAGGCGCTGCAGGCCGCGCTGCCGGACGTGAAGTCGGGTGACCGCCTGCTGGGCATTCACCAGCCCGGCGTGGGCGCGGTGTTCAAGATGGCTGGGCGCGTGGTGGGCGAGGTGCCAGACGCCGAGTTCTCGCGCTTGTTCTTTGGCATCTGGCTCTCGCCGCAGACCTCTGAACCGGGTCTGCGCCAGGATCTGCTGGCTGCCACCCGCACGGCAGGCCAGCCATGACCGGTTCGCAGCCCCTCCGCGCCCGCGCAGGCCTGCTCTATGGGCTGCTGGGCTTGCCGCTGGCGTTCGTGGCGCTGCCGCTGTACGTGCTGCTGCCCAACCACTATGCGCGCGAGTTCGGCATGCCGCTGGCCACGCTGGGCGCGGTGCTGCTGGCGGCTCGGCTGTTCGATGCCGTGTCGGACCCTCTGTTGGGTCGCCTGTCCGACTATCTGTTCGGCCGCTCGGTGCGCGCCGTGCTGGCGGTGGGCGCCGTGTCGGCGGTGGTGCTGGCGCTGGGGCTGACCAGCCTGTTCTTTCCGCTGGTGCGCGGGGCCGATGCGCTGATTGCCTGGGCGCTGGTGGCGCTGCTCGTCACCTACACCGCCTACAGCCAGCTGGGCATTGCGCACCAGTCCTGGGGCGCACGCCTGGGTGGCGACGAACTGCAGCGTGGCCGCATCGTGGCCTGGCGTGAAGGCGCCGCACTGGTGGGCGTGGTGACGGCCTCGGTGTTGCCTGCGCTGCTGGGCCTGCCGGTCATGCTCAGCGTGTTTGCCATCAGCTTGCTGCTGGGCTGGTGGGCGTGGACGCGCGCCCCGCGCCCCACAGGCCACACAGGCGCCGTGGCCGGTGTGTACCGCCCGCCCCAACGCGCCAGCCTGTGGAGGCCCTGGGGGCGGCCCGCCTTCCGCCGCCTGCTGGTGGTGTTCATGCTCAACGGCATTGCCAGCGCCATCCCGGCTACGCTGGTGCTGTTTTTCATCCAGGACCGGCTGCAGGCCCCGCCCGCGCAGGAGCCGATGTTTCTCGCGGCCTATTTCGTGTGCGCTGCGCTGTCGATCCCCCTGTGGCTGCGTGGCGTGGCGCGCTGGGGGCTCGCCCGCACGTGGCTGGCTGGCATGCTGCTAACGATTGCCGTGTTCATGTGGGCCGCCTTTCTGGGAGCGGGCGATGTGGCGCCGTTCCTCTTTGTCTGCGCGCTGTCCGGCGTGGCGCTGGGCACCGACCTGGCACTGCCCAGCGCCCTGCTGGCTGGCGTGATTGCCACCGAGGGCGACAGCGGCCAGCACGAAGGCGCGTACTTCGGCTGGTGGAACTTTGCCACCAAGCTCAACCTGGCACTGGCCGCAGGCCTGGCGCTGCCACTGCTGGGCTGGTGGGGCTACACGCCCGGCACGCGCAGCGACGACGGCCTGCAGACCCTGGGACTGGCCTACGCTGTGCTGCCCTGCGTGCTCAAGCTGATCGCAGCTGCAGCGCTCTATCTCCTCATCCTGCGGCCTGCAAACCGCACGGCGATCCTGAATACGAACCGCCCCCAAGGCACCCCACCATGATGCAACGACGCCTCCTCCTCTCCGCCGCAGTGGCTGCGCCCGCGGTGCTGTCCGGCTGCGCCAGCCAAAACCTCGATGGCTACGCCAGCGAAAAACCGGTGCTGGACCTGGCCCAGTACTTCACGGGCAAGATCGACGCCTACGGTATCTTTCAGGACCGCAGCGGCCAGATCGTCAAACGCTTCACCGTCGTCATGGATTGCGAGTGGAAGGGCAATGAGGGCCTGCTCGACGAAGCCTTCACCTACTCGGACGGCACCACCCAGCGGCGCATCTGGCGACTGACCAAACACGCCGACGGCCGCTACACCGGCACTGCCGACGACGTGGTAGGCCCAGCCAACGGCCAGACGCGCGGCAACGCCTTCCGCTGGAACTACACGCTGGCGCTCCCCGTGGATGGCAAGGTCTACAACGTCGATCTGGATGACTGGATGTACCTCATTGACGACCGCGTGATGCTCAACCGCGCCACCATGAGCAAATTCGGCGTGCGCCTGGGCGAGATCACGCTGTCCTTCACCAAACGCGCAGCATGAGCCTCAATCCACCCCTGCGCGACTGGCATGGCCGCCGTGCCTGGCTGATCGGGGCCAGCAGCGGCATTGGCCAGGCCACGGCGGCTGCGCTGCATGCGCGGGGTGCCCAGGTCATCGTATCCGCGCGCAGCGGCGACGCCCTGAATGCTTTTGTGGCCCGGCACCCGGGCAGCGTGGCCATACCAATGGACACGGCCGAGCCCGAACAGGTGCGGGCTGCCGCCGCGCACGTGCTGGCCGGCGGCGCGCCCGACATGGTGTGCTACTGCGCAGGCTACTACCGCGACATGCGTGCCACCGACTTCGACCTGGCCGTGATGCTGCGCCACGAGCAGATCAACTACAACGGCGTGCTGCATGTGCTGGCAGGTGTGCTACCTGCCATGCTTGCGGCCGCGCAGGCAGGGCGCCCCGGGCACGTGAGCGTCATCAGCAGCGTGGCGGGGTTCCGGGGCCTGCCCAAGAGCCTGGCCTACGGCCCAACCAAGGCGGCTCTCATCAACCTGGCGGAAGCGCTGTACCTGGATCTGCATGACCTGGGCATGGGCGTGAGCGTGATCAACCCCGGCTTTGTGGCCACGCCGCTGACGGCGCGCAACGACTTCACCATGCCCGCGCTCATTTCACCCGAGGCGGCGGCATCAGCCATCGTGCGGGGCTGGGAGCGGGGGCATTTCGACATCCACTTTCCCAAGCGCTTCACGCAGGTGATGAAGCTGCTGCGCCTGCTGCCGTACCGGTGGTACTTTCCTGCTGTTCGCCGCTTCACTGGACTTTGAGTTTTGATTTCCTCAGTCACCGATCCCTCTGCGCCTCCTGTCACCGAAGAGGCCGTTACACGCATAGTGGCGTTTTTCGAGCAGCTGTCCCCCGACGGCCTCGCGGGCATCGGCTTCCTCTATGCGCAGCAGGCCCGCTTCAAGGATCCGTTCAACGAGGTGCAGGGTGTGCCC
>Ga0209023_10003777_pt1 | contig 17757 bp, 21 predicted proteins | sample LakOneMetagenome_FD_187468 | JGI IMG/M metagenome (GOLD analysis project Ga0209023, IMG submission 187468) | Freshwater and sediment microbial communities from Lake Erie, Canada (SPAdes) (version 2) | ecosystem: Environmental > Aquatic > Freshwater > Lentic | place: Lake Erie, Canada... | reverse complement strand
ATCGTTCCGATACCGTCTGCTGGAGACACACATGCGCCCCATTTCTGATTGGTTAGCCTATAGCTATGCCTTTTTTTCTTTTAACAGTAAAAGCTCTCACGCAAAACAGAATACAAATTTAATTGCTACCACACTTAATGATCAAAATGATCAACCAAACGCCAACTTCTCATTACGATCACTCATTAATCACAGTATCGTTAAAAAGCCTTTACTCGTAGGCGGGATTGTTGTTGCTGGTCTTGCACTACAAGGTTTCAGTCAAGCCACTCAGCTTGACCAAGTCATCGAAAGCCATAAACTTCGCGTAGTTAGCGTCGCTGGCGATACAACTTTCTTTAAGTCAGGCAGCTTTTTGCATGGCTTTGGCTATGAAATGTCTCGTGAATTTGCCCGAGACCTGAATGTCGACTTTGAATTTAAACAAGTCGCAAGCAACGCCATCGCACTCGATTTGGTGAAACAAGGCAAAGCTGACATTGCTTTGACGACAGCTACTCTCAATATGTTAAGTAATAAATCTTTAACATCCGTGAGCCTAAGCTGTGGTAATTCAACCACATTAAGCAACGAAGGCTTAAATCCTTCTGTGAATTGGGCTTTCCGTGATGGCGCAGATCCACTGACTGCAAGTGGACATGGTTTTGTCTGCGACCAACGTCAGCTGGGTAGCACCAAACAACTTGCGTCATTCTATAATCGTCATTTAATGAACGATCAAGTTGAAAAAACTGCGTTGAGTCAAGCATTGAATAAACGCTTACCGATTCTCAAGGCATCTTTTCAGCTCAATGCAAAAAAGCAAAATCTTGATTGGCAACTCCTTGCTGCGGTCAGTTATCAAGAATCGCATTTAGTACCAACTGCGATTTCACCGACTGGTGTCAGTGGTTTGATGATGCTGACTCAAGGTACGGCTAAGGAAATGGGAATTAGTAATCGTAACGACCCCGCTCAGAGTATTAAAGGCGGCGCACAATATCTGAGCTTGTTGATGGCTCAATATGCGAGTATCCCTAATCCAGATCGTATCTGGTTCTCATTAGCCGCTTATAATATGGGCAGTGGCAATGTAGATCGTGTACGTAGTGCCGTCAAAAAGATGGGCAAAAATCCAGATAATTGGACAGAAACCTATCAGTACTTATCTACCCATGCAAAAAGTAACTCACAATATGCTCAATGCTTACACTATGTCACGCGTATTCGTGGTTATTTAGAAGCGATTAAACAGAACCAAAATCTTACCCAAGTTTGATCTAGTTCACACTGCTGCGCAAATCTGCTACAGAGATGCAAAGAGTTACTACGTTACAAACCGCTTATTTATGCCAAACTCGTACTATCAATCTGATGGTGCGAGTTTTTTACTTTTGCATGCACTGACTTCAGAACAACCTTAGACAAATATATGTGCTGAAAAGACAATTCAGCCAATACTGCAAAGGAAATTTCATCATGAAGCCTATTAAGTTTTTAGCGATGGTTGGATTACTTGCAGCGCCCATTTTCGCATCCGCTGCTGTTGGTGTATCGATTAATGTTGGGCAGCCAGGATTTTATGGTCAGATCAATCTAGGAGATGCGCCTCCTCCCCAGCTAATTTATACAGAACCCATGTGGATTGATCGTGGACCTGTAGCTGTCGAACCTATTTACCTCCACGTCCGACCTGATCATGCAAGACACTGGCGTCGATACTGTGGTTTCTATCAAGCTTGTGGTCGTCCAGTCTATTTTGTACAAGATAGCTGGTATAACACCGTTTATGTGCCACATTATCGCGAACATTATGATCATGATGAGCACTGGGATCGCGGTGAACATCGTGGTTGGGATCATGACAGGGAGCATCATGACCACGGAGAACATCGTGGTTGGGATCATGGAGATCATGATGGAGATTAAAGGGATCGTTGATTAAAGAAAGAAATTATAATCGAAATTAACATAGCCCATTGAGCGAAGTCGAAATGCGCGGTGATACGAAAACCACACTTCGACTCCGCTCAGTGTTCTTTATGTCATGATTTATGTTAGAACCACAATATAAAAGCTCACAACAACGTTTGTTCCGTCAGTCGCTCTAATATGCGCTGAGGTGATTGGTGCTCATCATGCATTGCCGTGACAGGTAAATAAAATGTTTGTTCAAACATATATTGACCAGCCATTGCAGCATGTGAAACATGATCAGTAAATACAACCCACGTGCTACCCGCTGGAAATTCATGTGCCAAATATTTAACATTGGCTTGGTAATCCAAATCAGCTTTCATATTGTCGTGCATTTGCAGCATATAGTGGTCATAAGGACTACGACGACTTTTTGTTAAGCCCACTGCATTCAGAAAGCCACTAACTCCCCAAAACGGCCCAGAAATCTTAGGCAGAAAACGCTCTGCTACTTTCTCAAAAGACTCACCCACACGCCATGAACGTGGTTTGCCATGTGGATTTACATTGGTAAACACACGAAGGATACGTTTATCTTGTACAGGTGTCGCAGGGAAACTATCCACATGCAAGCGAGTATCATCTTTGCGCCAAGAAGTGGTACGTCCTTCAACTTCTAAAGGTCGATAGCTGGTACGAGATTGAATCAAATCTTGTTGATATTGTGGAAATAAGTGATCGATCAACCCTTTACTGAAAATTGCATAACGATGCATCATATGGCGCAATAAAACTGTCGCTTCCTCGTCTACATTGCTGCCTTGTAATTTATCTGAATTAATGTCAAAGCTGACATTCTTTGCTTTTCCAATAATAGATGGAGAAAGAAATTGTTGTTCAGCTTCGCTCATGGCAAAACTGAGCTCAGGAAATACCAATACATCACCATGCTCAAGTGAACGTATCGCCTGATTTTGTAATTCAACAGCAAAAGGCGTTTGCCAATCTGTAACTGGCAGGTTGACGATTGCACTCATATCATTTGCTCAAAAGTTATTATTGAATGTCCATATTGTAGCAAAGAATAATTCAATAAAAGCATACTAATGACAATCAAATATCGCCTCATCCTTCACTCAAAACTCATACGATAATGCCAATTTTGAATCCATTATTTTTTAAAGCACGTATACTATGAACACTTCATAGAAACAGATTTGGAATCTTTGTAATGGCTGAACAATTTTCAAAAAACAATACCGAAATCGTCATAGAAACTGCTCCTAACCCAACATTTTGCGTAATCTGGTTGCATGGCTTAGGTGCTGATGGTCATGATTTTGCACCGATTGTTCCTGAGCTAAGATTACCAAGTACGGTGGCTGTTCGTTTTATATTTCCACATGCAGAACACATGCCTGTCACGATTAATGGCGGCTACCGTATGCCTGCTTGGTACGATATTTTGTCGCTGGATGGCAGCAATCGCAAAATCGACGAAGCTGGGATTCTCGCAACGCGCAATCGGGTTCGTGCATTAATCACGCGTGAAAATGCGCGTGGCATTCCAAGTGATCGTATTGTGCTGGCTGGATTCTCTCAAGGCGGTGCGATGGCTTATACCGTTGGTTTAACTCAGCCAGAACGACTGGCAGGTATCATGCCGCTCTCTGCATATATGCCAGCACCAGACTTGATTCAAGCCGAATTTTCTGCGAATAACCGTGATACCCCGATTTTTGCAGGTCATGGATTGCAAGATGATATTGTGCTTTTGCCGATGGGAATTGATGCAAGAGATCGTGCGCAGCAACTCGGTTGCACAGTGGAATGGCATACCTACCCAATGGCACATTCGGTTTGTATTGAAGAGATTAGAGATATTGGGAAGTGGTTAGCGGGGTTGATTAGCAAGGTTGAAGCATAAAATTTATTCTATTTCTAAATTCTTCTTCATGATCACGGAGAAGAATTTAGTTCAGTTTTATTTATTGATATTACAGGTATTATGTACCCAAATCCCACGTTCCTCAACAAAATAAGTATGACAATCAGCGATAATCAAATTATAGACTCGAGCTTTATAACGATCATAAAATCCACCAAGTGTTTTTTGATTAAAACACGTCATAAATTTCTGGACTACATCTAATTCTTCCAAACCCAATAATATTTTATTTAAACTATCGGACACATCTACATCTGGCTCGATCCCCATACCATCAAAAATATATGAAATATCATATGCCTGAGCCTTATTGTCATTAAACTCAACTACAAACTCTGGATCATAGTCCCAACTCGACACCATATAACCAATATTTGGGTATGATGTGGTTAATATTGGTTGAGCATACATTTTTACGAACTTACCATCTGCGGGTACTTTCGCGACAGCAATTGCACTTTTCTCAAATAACTCATCTGGTCTCAACCAGTTATTCACTTTTACTACAGGATCAATTGTGCCGCTCCACTCATACTCCTGTACCCAAATAGGATGACCACCCGTAACAAAGACCACCTTCAAATCTTTCTGCCAATCCTCTGAACAAGCAGTATCTTGGTGGAATAACGCCCAAATTTCCTTATCCTCAGAAACGAATGTCTCTGTAACAGACTGATATACTAAATCTCCCTTCCCGCCCTCAGTCTTGGACAGTACCATATCACCTACTTTAATCTGCTCAATAGGCACTAATCCCTTACCCGTATGAACCAAAGTCCCTGCCGCAAAACCGCCTGTACTTTCCATAAACCCCGAATCCTTTTATCGTTTTTATTCAATCAATCTCATTCAACCGACGCGCCATATAATCCAAAACCATCCGCCGTGTATCACCCATCCATACCATCGGCGATGCCATCGCAACAATCATCGTAATATGATTTACTTTAGAAATGACAGCCGTTTCAACAGGGACTTTGGCACGTTCAAGACCACGTTTCATTTTAAGTAAATTCTTAATTCCGACTAACGTATCTTTCTCAGCCGTCAACAAATAATGTGGTGGTGCATCTGGGCGAACATGACCATCAGGCATAATATCTTCAGGTTTCAAATCAGTCGGAAAAGCGACCTTACTCTCAAACTCTCGAAAATCATAAGAATAAGGCCCCGCCAAACCAATCACACCTTTGATCGCTGTATTCGGTACAAAACTACCCTTCCAAAATCGCTCATCCACAACAGCAGTCACCGCATTAAATGCACCTGCAGAATGCCCCATCACAAATATTTGATCAGGATTGCCACCATATTGCGCAATATGCTGATAAACCCATGAAATCGCACTCACTGAGTCATGAATATAATCAGGATAAATATTCTTAGGAGCAAGTCGATACTCGATCACGACAGCCACATAACCTGCCTGAGCTAAACTACGCCCGACAAAACCATAACCCGCTTTGTCACCATGCTGCCAAGAACCACCATGAATAAAAATAACAACAGGCAACCCACTAGTTTGAGATTCTGCTGCACTCAGGACTGGCTGATAAATATCAAGCGCCTGCCGTGGATCTGCACCATAACGAATATCTTTGGTGATCGTTAAACCACGCTGCGACGAAAGCGCAGTCAAGACTCGAGTCGGTGAAAAGGTACAAACACCTGCAATCACACCGCTCACTGTGTCAAAAAATTTAGTCTTCTTCACATTTAAAGTTTTGCGTGGTTTCACAATCACTTGTTGATTCATAAGTTAGCCAAAATATTCAGATTACAACGTAATCAATAAGATGTGTTGAATTTGGATTCCCTACAAAAGCTGAAGGCAATATCAAATGCCAACACACCCTCATCACCCCATTACTGTTGGAGCTGCTGAGACGTTACAGAAGGATCTACTGCAATCGGTGTAGCAATCGCAGTGGGTTCAATCACTGCAGTCGTATCATTACTATGATTTGTTGTTAATGGTCGATGATCGATCGGCGTTTCTAAAATTGTAGGCGCAGCCTCAGGGAGAATATCAATCAACGTCACAATACGAGCGATATTTGGTGTACGTTGCAGTGTATCCAACAACCAGTCCACATCGCTCTTCGGTAATTTACCCATCAGATACACAACATTGTTCTCGGTCACAACTTTGACGCGAGAATCTTTAAAGCCTTTCAGCAATAAGAAGTTTTTACGGACGGTTGCAGTCGTGATTCCATCTTGTACGATTTGGTCATAACCAATTTCATCGCCAACAGTCAGATAGTTCTGTACGGCTTTCACGTCATCCATTGCTTTGACATTATCACCTGCTAATTTTTTCAATGCAGCATCAGGCACTTGTCCAGTGAGCAACACAACACCATGAAAACAATTGATATTTACACGAGATAGTTTAAAACGTGGATCTAGTTTATAAAGGTTAATACTTGCAGTTTTTTCAATCGAATTATCTGTCAAAATCTGTCCCCAAGTCCGATCACTCGATGCAACGCCAACAGGTTCAGTGCCAGAATTTGCTGCGATAAAAGAACTACAACCTGACATCAATAATGTTGCAGATAATACTGATACAGCCGTCATTTTCGAAAAATGACTCGCTGAAAAAAAGCCAGTTGTCTTAGACAACATATTCTGTTTTTTAAACATTTTAAAAACCTCTGTAACATCGAATTCGTGGATGATGGAAGTCTAACAAAACCTTGAATAAAAAATGAGTTGATTGTGTTAATCAACAACATCAAATTAGAGATATAGCTCATTGAGCCTGTCGAAATGTGCGGCGATGCGCAATCCACACTTCAACGGGCTCAGTGTTCTTGCTTTTGTAGTTGTTTATATTGCAAAGACTATAATTCACCCATAAAACATCGTCGCATCGAAAGCACCTTCAATCCAATCAATGGTCAGATTTTCATGGTCTGACTCTTTGGATTTGTTGCTTTTCCGACTATCGATTGCAATCACATCAAATCGACAATCATAGACTGCAAATTCAGGAAAAGATTGCAAAAAGAACGCAGAGGTTTTAATAATTTTTCGTTGTTTGCTTGGTGTGACACTCTCAGCAGCATTACCAAACATACTGGGTTTTCGTTGTCGTACTTCGACAAAAACCAATAAATGATCTTGCACAACAACCAAATCCAACTCGCCCATTTTGCAATGATAATTTTGCGCAACGAGCAGAAAACCTTTTTGCTGCAAGAACCTTAATGCGGTCTCCTCAGCTTTTTGCCCAACTTGATGCGTTGGGCTAGTCGAGCGACCGACTGTCATATCAATATCATCGTGGCACGAGTCCGCTATCTGTGACACGGAAGCATACAGGAACACGCTGAATATCTTGATTTTTCAAGGTTATCATCCCTGTTCTACCTGCAAATTGTGCGCTCAATGCATGATTTGCCAATAACATCGCCAATTGCCAAGCATCGGCACCAAATGCATGCAATCTCTGTGCTTCTGTTGATGTTAATTTTTTATTGTTCAAGGCGTTCAGTTCAGGCCAATCTGCTCGTAACAATGCTGGCGTATCACAGAATTGCATACCCGTAGAGAGAGGAATTCGGCGATCAAATGCAAATGATGGTGCGTATACGCGATCATGCGGTAATTTTTGCTCACTTACCCATTGGCTTGATCCAATGACCAACAATCCTTGAGTTCGATTTAGACTCGGCGGAATCACTTGAACGAAATTCGGTTTTAGTTTTGTCGCTTGAATCAATGCATCTTTAAATCGCTCACCCTTGGTAAACTGAGGCTGTGTCACGATATAAAGCTGTGTTACACCGTCATTTAAAATTGCTTTTGCTAAACTTTGCGCATCTTCATCAGGTGCAAGGGCAAATTGCCAAACATTCTTTTGCTCTTGAGCAACTTGATTTAAAGCAAGCATCGGAACTTTAATGGAGGAGATATTGACCACCTCACCGACTTGTTCTCGTGATAATGGGCCAATCACTAAATCAGTCGTCGCTTTGACTTCTTTTGCGAGTAAAATGTCCATCGGTTGATCAGTTGTATCAACAAAACGAAGCGGAGGTTGCAGAGTTCCTGCATAATAAGCCGCTAATAAACCCTCTTTAATACTACTGGCCGCTGGTGCTAAAACACCATGTTCTGGAAGCAACACCAAAATTTCGGCATGCACAACTGGTGTAAAAGAAAAGATTGATAAAAATACAGATAAACGCAAATTCTGTATAAATGGTTTCGACATCATGATGATCTTCTATTTTTGGTAATCTAAAGCAGCTCTATTTTAACGGAAACTATATTTCATTTTGGGTTTCATTTTTGCAAAGATGATTAGACAAGATGTGATATTTAACAAATATTTGCATTTAGCGATTTTACATTAAACATGATATTTGACTTTGGAATTTATTGATATGGCTGGAACTCTCTTTGTTGTTGCCACACCGATTGGTCATTTAGACGACTTCTCACGCCGTGCCGAACAAACGCTCAAAACATGCCAAATCATTGCCGCTGAAGATACGCGTCATTCTGGACATTTACTGTCCGCTTACAGCATTAACACGCCAACAACTGCCTGCCATGATCACAACGAAGGACAAAAAGTTCCAGAATTAGTTACAAGAATGCAGCAAGGTGATCATATCTCGCTCATTAGTGATGCAGGGACTCCTCTCATTAGCGATCCAGGATTTAGGTTAGTTCGCGCAGCGCATGAAGCTGGTATCCGTGTTGTTCCTATTCCAGGCGCATGTGCAGCGATTTCTGCGCTGTCAGCATCTGGTTTGCCAAGTGATCGTTTTAGTTTTGAAGGCTTTCTACCAGCCAAAACTCATGCACGCAAACAAACACTTGATGGATTAAAGAAAGATACACGCACTCTTATTTTTTACGAAGCACCGCATCGAATTTTAGACAGCTTGATTGATTTTGTGGAAGTATTTGGCAAAGATCGAGATGCTTGTATCGCTCGTGAAATTACCAAAACTTTTGAAACAATTAAAAAAGCAACTCTAGGAGAGCTTTTAGAATTTGTCCAAAATGATAGTAATCAAGAACGCGGTGAAATTGTACTGGTTGTTGGCGGATATAATGCTGAGCAAGAAGTCGAAAATACAGAAGCAACCGATAAGCTGCTTAAGCGTTTATTACAAGATTTGCCAGTCAAAGCCGCTGCACAGCTCGCGTCGGAACTTACGGGAATCAAAAAAAACGAATTATATCAACGTGCTTTACAGCTTAAAGATTAAATAATCTAAAAATTAGAATTTTTTAAATCAATTAAGTAAGTTAATTTAATAACTTACTTAATTTTTTATTTCTTATATTTGTATTTTTACAAATCATTAATCTCGAATACTTTCATCTGGCGGAACCTCTTGAATCCGACCACCTTGTGCAAGAAAGCGTTCAAGTTCTTCTGCTAGTCTCTGACGCTCATCGCGCTTTGCACTTGGAGACAAACTCTCAGCCTGAGCCAAATCATCAGGAGCAGGGCGACCCTCTCCATCTTCTTTTCCTGAACCTGCATCGGCACCGACTTCTTCAGATGCGACCGCTGCGTCTACATCATCAAGACTATCGTCATCCGACACTTCATCAGATGGATCTACGCCTTCGTAATCATCTGTATATTCAGTACTGCTCATCTACCTCTCCTTTTACGTCTTACTTCAACACACACCATTTTCACGCTTTATATCATATCTTTATTAGAGATTGCAGCGTCTTTTTAAGTGTGTTTGCAATAGTTTAACTTTAGCAAGCAGTTTTCATTTTCGCTAGTCTTGCCTACCCCTTCAAAGCGTGATAAATGCCGCTTATCTGGTTTTTCTAACCATCCTTCTAAGATAAAACTGGATACACAAATACACAGCAAAAAGTTAGACAACCTGCAACTTAAAACCCATCGCGTGAGCTGCTTTGAGAATAGTGCTGAGTCGTGGGTCACGATCACCAGAGAGTGCCTTGTATAGACTTTCGCGTGAAAGTTTAGTTTTCTCAGCGACTTTAGCCATACTACGCGCACGCGCAATATCACCTAACACTTTAGCGATAAATTCAGCATCTTCAGGATAATCTTCAAATGCTGCTTGTAAATAAGCAGCTTGTGATTCATGGGTTTTGAGATGATCTGTAACATCCCATGTTTCAATACCTAGTTGGTCTTTCTTTGCCATGATATTTATTCCTCAGAATCCAGTAATTGAACCATCTCAATTGCAGCTTTAATGTCGCCATCTTGAGTGGACTTATCACCACCAATCAATAATAGAATCAATTCATCATTACGTTGTGTGTAATACACACGATAACCAGCCCCAAAGGTTAATTTTAACTCTGATATGCCATGTGTTAAATTTCGGTGATTACCTGCATTGCCTTCAGCTAATCGAGTAATCCGTAAATTAATACGAGCCTTGGTTGTTTCATCTTTAAGCTTGGAAAACCAACGACGATATACTTGGGTACTGGCAATTTTCATTTTTCATATTGTAGCCCAATGACTACTTCTCAACAAGACTAGATAAATTATCGGATTATTTTTATACATCCAAGAGATGCTTAAATGCACTGACTTATATGACATTACAAATTTCATTACGAAGAAATACGATAACGTGTCCCTTTAATCGCACTACGCCCACTCGCTTGCTCACCAATCACCTGACGCAATTCATCAAATCGAGTCAACAAATGCATGCCTTCACCACGCAACCACATCATCCATGGCTGATCTGAACTTTGCATCCAACCCAGAATCGATAATCCATGCATCATCAAGCTATTCGGTAATCTACGCTCGCGTTCATATCGCTTAAGCGTCTGCCTGTGCGCCCATAGCCCACGATCGCGATCATGGAGTAAAGCATCAGCCAGAACAGCTGCATCTAAACAACCCAAGTTAACACCTTGTCCCGCCATCGGATGAACCACATGCGCAGCATCACCTACTAATGCCAAGCCATCCAAACAATAAAGCTTTGCTTGTTGTGCTTTTAACGGAAAAATTCCACGTGACTCAATCGCCGTTACTTGCCCCAGCGCGTAACCACTCGCATGACTCAATTTTGCCATCAAGATAGCATCATCTAAATCAGACATATCCTGAGCATCGACTGCCGGTAATGTCCACACAATAGATTGCCAGCAATCATCCTCATCATCGGATTGCTTTGCATGATTTGCTAAAGGTAAAAACGCCAATGGACCTGTCGGCAAAAAGACTTGTCTTGCTATTCCGCCATGCGGCTTTTCAGTACGAATCGCACACGTCAACGCCATTTGCTTATAATCTAATAAATCAACTTGAATCCCTGCAAGTTGACGTACCATTGATCCAGCACCATCTGCACCAATCACCAACGGCGTTTGGTAACATTCACCACTTTCAAGCGTGACTTGCCAATGATTACTGAATCGTTCGATATTTTTCAGGCGTTTAGGTTGTAAATAACGTGTCCCTAATTTTTCCTGCATAACTTGTTGTAGCGCCAAAGCCAACACACTCGGCTCTACCATGCTGCCGAGTAAAGTACTCTCTTGATCAATTCTAGTTTGATCCACCTTACCAAAATCAAGAATACCCCGACCATCACGCGACCAAACCTGCATCCCTTGATATGGGGCATGTCGAACCACACGTGACCAAACTCCTACTCGTTCCAGTAAACTCAAACTTGCAGGGCTCAGTGCCCATACACGCGCATCTCTTTGGTTCAATAACTCTTGCGCACGGACTTCATCAGTCAGTGGTGGCGCCGCATCGACAACGATGACATCAACACCTGACTCAACAAGTAATAATGCACATAATCCACCGACCAAGCCACCACCAACAACAACGACATCCGCAGTTTGAGGAGCGGCTTGAGCAACATTGGCAGTCATACTTTTAATCCCATTGCGTAATTTGCAACAAGCTGTTTTGCGACTGGAATTGCATCAAATGCCAATAACCCAGTATTTCTAGCCAGCTTTAAGAGTGGATTAGCATGTGTAAAACCACGAACAATCGAATCACAGAATCGAATGACACGTTTTTGATCTGTTAGTCGTGATTTTTCATAATCAACAAGAACTTGATGCTCACCTAAATCACGTCCCTGAGTGGCTTGTATGCCCAAAGTATGGGTCAGAACCTGTGCATCGCGGATACAAAGATTAAAGCCCTGCCCAGCAACAGGATGTAAAGTATGTGCAGCATTACCCATCAGCACCACGCGCCCAATGGCTTGACGTTGTGCCAAAACTTGAGACAAAGGATATGCAAAACGATTTCCAGTTTTTTCAAATCGCCCAGCACGATTGCCAAAAGTCTCCTGCAAGGCATCCAGAAAACGACTGTCATTTTCAGCACCCAACCAATCTTGCTCAGTCCCTTTTGGTACTGTCCAAACAACAGCACGACGAGTATCACCACATAATGGTAAAAGCGCCAAAGGGCCTTGAGGAGAAAAACGTTCGAATGCCTGCTGATCATGAGGTTTACTAGTTTTTACTGTCGTCACCAATGCAACTTGACCATAATCATGTTCGCTGACATCAACACCAACAGCACGACGACAAAATGAATCACGACCATCAGCTGCAATCAGAATCGGGCTCTTCATGTTGAAAACTTGATTCTCACCTGCTGTGGTCATTTTCACCGCAGTGATCGTGACGTACTCGGCATCTTGAGTCAGTTCTGTCACATTGACACCATCAATCAACGTAATGAGTTCATTCGTACGCACTTTACTTAACAGCACACGACCTAGCCATGCGTTCTCAATGACTTGCCCAAAACTCTCTAAACCTTCTTGGTATGCATCCAATCGAGCTTTACCAAAACTGCCTTGCTCACTAATATGAATCTGTAAGATTGGCGTAGCAAACTCCTGTAAAACGTCCCAAAGCCCTAAATCAGTAAAAATCTGCACAGTGCGGCGGGATAATGCCGTATTTCTAGCATCAAAACTCGAATAATAAGGTGTATCACTGCTATTTTCAGGATAGCGAATTGCCTCCAAAATAGTGACGGGAATCCCTTTTTGCGCCAACATCAACGCCAAAGTCAAACCCACCATTCCACCACCCACAATCAACAGAGGGACTTTGATTAAGGTTAAACTTTCTTTGATAAAAGGATCTTCGTTGCTGTCAACATTCAACATTGTTGTATCCGTATAGTAATATCTATTTAATGTTTCTACTTGCGCACTTAACAAATGATTAAGCCGCACGCCCCTTTTGCATTAATTGTTCAATTTCGCTGATTTCTTTTGGCACATCGCAGGTCAAAACCTCTGGGCCAGTCGCAGTGACCAATACATCGTCTTCAATACGAATCCCAATCCCCCGCCAACGTGCTTCAACAGTCTCATCATCTGGCGCAACATATAATCCAGGCTCGACCGTCAGAACCATGCCTACTTCCAAAGGACGCCACTCGTTCGCGATTTTATATGCACCCACATCATGCACATCCATGCCTAACCAGTGCCCAGTGCCATGCATATAAAACCGACGATGCATACCTGCTTGAATTAATGCATCAATATCAGGATGTTTTTCATCCAGTTGTAAGAGCCCTAAACGAACTAAGCCTTCAGCAAGTACACGTACTGCAACTGCGTCATAGTATTTACAAGACGCACCAACTTTAACTGCATCAATCGCCGCCAATTGTGCATCTAATACAAGCTGATACAACGCTTTTTGTTCTGGTGAAAATACACCATTCACAGGGAAAGTACGGGTAATATCTGCTGCGTAATGATCTAACTCCCCACCCGCATCAATCAGCACTAAATCACCATTTTTCAGTGGTGCATTGTTTTCAACATAGTGCAAGATACAACCGTTCGCGCCACCACCCACAATACTGTTATACGCAGTCTGACAACCGTTTCGAGTAAACTCGTAAAGCAACTCGGCTTCTAATGCATACTCCATCATGTTGGGACGAACATTTTGCATTGCACGAATATGCGCCTGCGCACTAATCTGCCCAACACTTCGCATCGTATTGATTTCATGCTCATCTTTAATCAAACGCATTTCATCGAGCAATGAGTCAAGTTGAATAATCTCAACAGGCACAGAACCACCTTGACGTTGAATTGATACTGCATTTTTGAGCCATTGACTGATTTTTAAATCAAAATCACTGTCATTACCCAAACGTACATACAGACGTTTTTTACCCGCCAACAATCTGGGAATCCAATCATCTAATTCTTCGATTCTATACGCAACTTCGGCACCAAAAGTCTCAACCGCGCCCGCAGTTCCTGCACGTAAACCATCCCAAATCTCACGCTCGCGATTGCGCTCACGACAAAACAAACCATATTCAACATCAATTTGATTGTTCGATTTTTTCGGCTGGATAAAAGCAAGCGCCTCTGGTTCTGCAAAGCCCGTCAAATAATAAAAACTACTATCTGCACGAAAGCGATATTCAGCATCACGATTACGAATATGAGTCGGGCTCGTTGTAATCAGTGCGATCGAATCCTCACCCATTTGAGCAAGCAGGCGCGTACGACGCTCTGCATAAACCGAAGGTAAACTGTGAGTCGTTGGTGCAAAAGCAGCAAGTTGATTCATTGAAAACAGCCTAATCCAAAATAATAGTGATTCAATATAACAATGCGTTAAGACGGTCTTGCTGGATTGAAAACATCAACCACAGACGAATCAACTATTTCAGGTTCTTCAGCAAACATTTCATTTGGAGAAACTATCGGTTGTCCTGTTAATAGTGTGGTTCGTGACACAGGTAAACGCTCCCGTCCAACGCCTAAACTGACAGGGATTAAACGTGCAAATTCAACCAGATCAGTATAGCTTTCTTCGCCATCCTCATCATCATCTTCGTCATTGTAGAGCAGACCAGCCACATCACTTAAGCTGCGTAAAATCTCCGCTTCATCTTTGCGAATCTTGCCACCAGTCAGGCCAAAACCTAATAGAACACCACTACTCCAACTCGCCAATGCCTCAACTCGTTCTTGCAAAGGATGGTCGTCATCAGGCAATAACGGCGCATAATCCAGATTATCATCAGCCAAAGCAGCAGCCGTATCTTCGGCTTCGTCAGTCAATAATCGCAGTGCTTCAGGTGCTAATGGCTCAAAACCAATTCTCGCCAAAATTGCCTGCCACTCATCACCAGTCGGTGGTTCCGACACCACCACAATTCCTGTCAATAAACCATGCAATTCACTTGCACCTGACAACTCAGACACTTTCGAAAAGCGACCTTCCCATTCGGTCCAACCAGAAGCATCATCATGCATTGCATTAACCCTTTTTCAAACTGCTTTTATAAAAAATAAAATGACTTAAATCAATTAAGACGATTACTCAATCACTGCCGATAATATAAACCTGTTTCGAAGCGGCTTCCATCAACATCCCTCAGCAATCTTTCAATTCAACACGATATCAAGTACAGCATATCAACACTATTCGCTTAAAGTAATTTGATGACTCTCACAGCAAGTCATAAATCATAAAGATGAAGATTTTTTACGCTAAATACCAAATTAGATCACCTGCATAAAATAGTATTGTGTTAAAACCGTTTATATACCGCAATCTAGGTTGACCCAACTAGCCTGTGCCCACTATATTAGTGCTCAATCTTATTAGATATGCAAAAAATAATGGCGACGAAATTATGTTAGCAGAACTTCAACACGTACAAACACTCATCAGTCGTTTAACTGAGCAACTACGCACCAAACAACTTGAAAATACTGAACTTCAAGAACAACTTTGCATACAAACTGTCAATCCAGCCGATGAAGCAGCGCGCGCCGAACTTCAAGAAAAAGTTGAGCAACTACAAGCGTCGCTTACTCAGAGCGAACAAGAGAAATTAGAGCTAGCAGATCGTCATCAGGCTTTGGAGCTTGCGCATCTCGCATTAAGTGACTCTCTCTCACAAGCACAACTACAAATTGCTGCACTGGAACAGCATAAAGTTGAACTTGAAGCCCAATCTCAACAGTTTGAAGAAACCAAAACCCAATTAGAAATTGAGCGTGATGCTCTGTTGCGCAAAAACGACTTTGCCAAACAAAAAGTCGAAGCCATTATTCATCGCTTATCAATGCTTGGCCAAGCTGCCGCTACAGATTCAACGCTGTAAACACCAGCCCACTGATCAGCTCATGAAATAATGAAGCGTTATTAGAGATCAAACCATACAGTGTTTGAAAAAAGGAATGAATCCATGCCAACAGAAGTTATTATTTTTGATAAAACCTATAAATTTGAATGCGCGCCCAACGAAGAACATAACCTTCATGTCGCCGCAAAAATGCTCGAAAATAAATATCGTGAAACACGCAGTGCAATGCCACGCCTTGAGACTGATCGTATCGGAGCTATGGTCGCATTCAACCTAGTCCTTGAACACGCCAAACTCGAACATCAATTCAGAGTGTTTTCTGATGAAATTGCTAAAGAAAAACATCAGATGAGACAGTTGATTGAGCAACTCACTGAAAGTTTGGAAGCGGCCTTAGCCACAAAATAATCCAACTTTATAAAATATAGATAGAGCTGATGTAACAAATAAACACAGTTAATTAATACACAAAAAACGCTTCTATATTAAACACTCAGCATTTTGTTTACCAAAAGACTGAGTGTTTTTCTTGCATCTACAAAGTCACCAGTTATACTTACTCCATCTCTGAGGTGCGCGCCAAGTAGCCCAATCCCCTGAGCCGATTTCATCCTATTGGGATGCGTTCTGTTGGTTCTGTGTGCATGTCTGCCTTGAGTAGAAAGCCTGTGAGCCATCGGCGCCTCCTCCTTGAACCTAACGGGTTCAAGGGTAACGGTTATTAGCGGCATTCTTGGAGACCTAATTCGTTGTTCTATCTTCATATAAAAATTGATTCAAAATATTGATTCTTAGCCAGCTCGTACTGGTTTTTTCTTTACTAGGCCCACAAAACCTCTATTTCGCGTTCTAAAAACAATTGAAATTCCGTGTGATAAAGCATACAAATACAGTATGAAATCATTTCAACTTCCCATATCTCACCAAATCACAGATACGCAAGCTCTGCGTAAAAATATGCGCCGTCAGCGTCTCGCATTATCGGCGCACACTCGCCGACATGCTGGACAATCCATTGTTCGTCAGATACGGCGTAAACCCCAATTTATCAATTCGCGCAAAATCGGATTGTACCTAGATGCATTCGGTGAAGTTCCTACTCGTGCATTGATTGAATTATGCTTTCAATTGCGTAAAAGCATTTATTTACCAGTAGTACATTTAAAGAATAAACCGTTGGCTTGGGCAAAAATCACTCAGCATCAATGGCGCAACCAGCGCATGACACGCCATCGTTTTGGCATGAAACAGCCTTTCAAACAACGCGGAATATCAGTTAAATCATTAGACTATTTGTTCATGCCTTTAGTCGCTTTTGACTATAAAGGACATCGGCTAGGAATGGGCGGTGGATTTTATGATCGTACACTGGCTCATTGTTCAAGCACATGCGAAAATCAAAAATTAAAACCTAGCAAACCAATTCGCATTGGAATTGCCTATGATTTTCAACGTGTTGAAGAAATCCATAGTAATGACTGGGATATTTCTATACACGCAATCCTAACCCCAACTGAATATCGACGTTTCTAGCGCCCACCTGAACACAACATACTGGCAAGGTCTTTGCTTCAGTAAAACGAAAGATTTTTTAATTCATTTGCTCACAAAATCAACAGATGAAGAGATCACACAGATCAGAATGCGAAATTCGTGACAATGCCCCTTGTAATTTTACAAGCATGCATTATTAATAAATCATGACAACCGAATAAGCTGATGTTTCATAGGAGTGATTTATGACAGAGTCTAAACAAACCGACGCCCCGCACATCACAGCCACCGATCGCGTTCTACCGTT
>Ga0209023_10003776_pt1 | contig 17758 bp, 12 predicted proteins | sample LakOneMetagenome_FD_187468 | JGI IMG/M metagenome (GOLD analysis project Ga0209023, IMG submission 187468) | Freshwater and sediment microbial communities from Lake Erie, Canada (SPAdes) (version 2) | ecosystem: Environmental > Aquatic > Freshwater > Lentic | place: Lake Erie, Canada... | reverse complement strand
ATCGTCTCCTGCGGACGCAGGGTATGAGCACTTCGCGTCTTGTTGCCAAGGCGACCGCACCTCCGCTGACCATTCAGCACTGCACGTTCCAGATTTAAGCCCCAACCGCGAGTTCGTGGCGCCGCGTTCTTGCGCGGCTCGTCTGCGTTTGCTGTTGGAGGCTCCATGTTTTCATACTCGATTGCGCGCACGCCCGGTTGTGGTGTCCGCCATGCGCGGCCCACGTGGGTGCGCCTTGCTGTCCTGGCACTTTCACTCGGTATCGCTCGGCTTGTGTTCGCCAGCGAGGCCGATATTCGCCCCTTGTCGCTCGAAGAGGCTGTGCGTCTCGCCGAGGCGGACTCACCTGCCATCGAAGCGCGCAAGGCGGCCGTCACCTCGGCGGAGGACGCTGTAGCACCTGCGGGGGCGTTGCCTGATCCTCAGCTGGTCGCCGGCATCGACAATCTGCCAATCACGACTGGCGATTCCTACAGCCTGACACGCGACTTCATGACGATGAGAAAGGTCGGCGTCATGCAAACGTTCCCGCAAGGCGACAAACGCCGCTCGCGCACCGAACGGGCACAGGCCATGGCTGCCCGAGAACGCGCTCTGCTGACGAACGAGCGCCTCTCGATTCGCGAGAGCGTCGCGCGTGCGTGGATCGCCCGCGCCACGGCCGAACGACGGCTCGAACTCGTGCGAACGTTGCAGCCGCGCGCCGAGGCACTACTCGCCGCTGCCACCGCCGCTCTGAGTGCGGGTCGGAGTTCGGCGGCCGATGCGATCGCTGCGAAATCGGCGCAGGCGGTGCTGGCCGACCGTCTCAATCAGCTCGAACGTGAGGTCGACGATACCCGTGCGGATTTCACACGCTGGTTGCCGGGCGTGGCCGAACGCCCGTTGGGCGATGCGCCGGATTGGTTGAACCTCGGTGTCGATCCGGACGCATTGATTACTCATATCGCGCACCATCGTGAGTTGCTCACGTACGACGCAGCCGAACAGGCGGCACAGGCCGAGATCGCGTTGGCCCGTGCGGACAAGCACCCTGACTGGTCGGTCGAGCTTGACTACGCGCAACGCGGCCCACGGTATTCGAACATGATCTCGTTGGAGTTCCGTGTCGACCTGCCGATTTTTGGAACACGCCGCCAGGATCCGCTAATCGCGTCGAAGGTGGCGGCCGCCGAACAGATCTCAGCGGAACGCGACGACGCGTTGCGCATGCATGCCGCCGAGTTGCGCAAGGCATTGACCGCCTGGCGCAGCGCCGGTCAACGCGTGCAACGCTACGAGCACGACCTGATTCCCTTGGCCGACGATCGCGCCGACGCCGCACTGGCGGCCTACCGCGGCGGGCGCGGCGATCTGCAAGCGTCGCTGACCGCACTCGACGATGCCATCGAGCAACGCGTCACGTACACCGAACTGCAGAACACGCTCGGCCAAGCGTGGGCGACGCTGCATTTCGCATTTCCGGAGGAGCATTGATATGCGCCCTATGCTTCTGCTTCCCGTTGCCCTCGCCGGTGTGGTGATCGGCATCGCGTCCACCTGGTTCGTCATGCGCCGGGGACACGAAGTGGCCCCGCCGGCGGCAGCCTCGGCGCCCACTGAAAAGAAGACGCTCTACTGGTACGACCCGATGGTTCCCGACCAGCATTTCGACCATGCAGGCAAGTCGCCGTTCATGGACATGCAGCTCGTGCCGAAATTCGCGGGGGATGCAGGCGATAGCGGCGACATTGTCCGCATCGATCCGCGTCAGGTGCAAAACCTTGGCATGCGCACGGCGCGCGCGGAACGTGGCCGACTTGCTTCGAGCGTGCGCGCAAGCGGCTCGGTCGCTTTCGACGAACGCGCCGTGACCGTTGTGCAGGCAAGGACGGCCGGCATTGTCGAACGCCTCGATGTGCGCGCACCGCTAACCACAGTGAAACAAGGCCAGGCACTGCTCACCATGCTCGCACCGGAATGGACTGCAGCGCAGGCCGAGTATCTGTCGCTGCGGCGTAGCCGATCGCCAGGTCTTGAGGAGCTGCGCAGTGCTGCACGTGAGCGCTTGCTTCTACTCGGCATGAGCGATGGACAGATCCGGACCGTCGAGCAGCACGGCGAAGCCCAAGCGCGGATCACCATTGTCGCGCCGCGTGATGGCGTCATCGGAGAACTTTCGGTTCGCGAAGGCGCCACGGTGGCTACCGGTACGCCGCTGCTGCGCATCAACGGTCTCGACACCGTGTGGGTCAATGCGGCGATTCCGGAAGCACAGATCCATCGTGTGATAACCGCGTCTCCGGTCGAAGCCGAGTTTCCTGCTTATCCCGGAGAACGCTTCACCGGTCAGGTGGAAACACTGCTGCCGGATGTCGATGCGACGACGCGTACGCAGACGGCCCGGATCGTTCTCAAGAACCCCGGTCATCGGATCGGGCCGGGGATGTTCGCGCGACTCACGTTCACGGGTGCCGTCCAAGAGACATCCGGGGTGCTGGTGCCGAGCGAAGCGGTGATCACGACGGGCACGCGTTCAGTTGTGATCGTTGCTGAGGGCGACGGGCGCTTTCGTCCACAGGAAGTTCGCATTGGCGACGAAGCCGATGGGAAAACCAACGTGATCGAAGGGCTCAACGACGGCGAGACCGTCGTGTTGTCGGGTCAATTCCTGATCGACTCCGAAGCCAGCCTGAGCGGCACGCTGGCGCGACTCGGTGGCGGCAACGATGCACCGACCGGAGCGAAAGATGCGGTCACGCCGAGCGAAGACGCTCGTCCCATACACATGGCGAGTGGAACGCTGAAACGGATCGAGGGCGATCGCTGGACCATCGCGGCCGACGCGATGGCATCGCTCGACATGGGCGCGATGACGATGACCTTCATCAAACCGACGTCATCAGAGACCGTCGTCATTCAGCCGGGGCAACGGGTGAGCTTTTCGTTCGTGCGCACGGCCGATGGCGCGTTCGAGATCAAGAAGATCACGCCCGATCGCAGAAGGAGCACGCCATGATCGCTCGTCTGATTCGCTGGTCGATCGCGCAGCGCTTCCTGGTGCTGATCGCTGCCTTGTTTCTCGCTGCCTGGGGCATCTACGCCTTGCGACAGACCCCGATCGATGCGCTGCCCGATCTCTCCGATGTGCAAGTGATCATCCGCACAAGCTGGCCCGGGCAGTCGCCGCAGATTGTGGAGGACCAGGTCACCTATCCGTTGACCACGACGATGCTCTCGGTGCCCGGTGCGAAAACGGTCCGTGGCTATTCGTTCTTCGGGGACTCCTACGTCTACGTGCTGTTCGACGATGGCACGGATCTGTATTGGGCGCGTTCGCGTGTACTGGAGTATCTGAATCAGGTGCAGGCGCGATTGCCCGCTGCTGCGCGCGCAACGCTGGGCCCGGATGCCACCGGCGTCGGCTGGATCTACGAATATGCGCTGGTCGATCGCAGCGGACAGCACGACCTGTCGGAGTTGCGTGCGCTGCAGGACTGGGTGCTGAAATTCGAATTGAAGACCGTGCCCGATGTCGCCGAGGTCGCGACCGTCGGCGGCATGGTCCGCGAATACCAGATCGTGCTCGACCCGGATCGTCTGCGTGCCTATGGCATCACGCACAACCAAGTCGTCGAGGCCGTGCAACGCGCCAATGGCGAGGCCGGTGGCTCCGTGCTGGAACTCGCCGAAGCCGAATACGCCGTACGTGCGAGTGGCTACCTGAAATCGCTCGATGATCTGCGTGTGGTGCCGTTGAAGACCGGCGCTGGCGGTGTCCCTGTGTTACTCGGCGACGTCGCGCGTCTGCAGCTTGGTCCCGAAATGCGTCGCGGCATCGCCGAACTCGATGGCGAAGGCGAAGTCGTCGGTGGCGTCATCGTGATGCGTTCGGGCAAGAACGCGCAAGCGACCATCGACGCGGTGAAGGCCAAACTGGCGACGCTCAAAGCCAGTCTGCCCGCCGGTGTTGAGATCGTCGGAACCTACGACCGCTCGCAGCTGATCGGACGCGCAATCGAAAACCTGCGCGGCAAGCTGCTTGAGGAGTTCCTCGTCGTCGCACTGGTCTGTGTCGCATTCCTGTTCCACCTGCGCTCCGCGCTCGTCGCTATCGTCGCATTGCCGCTGGGCGTTCTGATGGCATTGATCGTGATGCATGCCCAGGGCATCAACGCGAACATCATGTCGCTCGGTGGGATCGCGATCGCGATCGGTGCGATGGTCGATGCCGCGGTCGTCATGATTGAGAACGCGCACAAGCATCTGGAGGCTTGGCAGCACGCTCATCCGGATCAGGTGTTGGGCACGGACGAACGCTGGCGACTGATCGGCGACGCCGCGGCCGAAGTCGGACCGGCGCTGTTCTTCAGCCTGCTCGTGATCACCTTGTCCTTTGTGCCGGTCTTCACGCTGGAGGCGCAGGAAGGACGGCTATTCGCACCACTCGCATTTACGAAGACGTACGCGATGGCCGCCGCAGCCGGTCTGTCGGTCACCCTGATTCCGGTCCTGATGGGCTACTGGATCCGCGGTCGCATTCCCGACGAACAGGCCAACCCGTTGTCGCGGGGATTGATCGCACTGTACCGGCCGATTCTCGATGCGGTCCTGCGCTGGCCGAAGGCGACTCTTGCGCTGGCCGCGGTCCTGCTGCTCGCGACGCTCTGGCCGGTGAGCCGGCTCGGCGGCGAATTCCTGCCACCGCTGGATGAAGGCGACGTGCTTTACATGCCAACGGCGTTACCCGGCCTATCGTCCGGCAAGGCCGCGCAGATCCTCCAGCAAACCGACAAGATGATCCGGACCGTCCCTGAAGTCGCCAGCGTATTCGGCAAGGCCGGTCGTGCAGAGACCGCAACCGATCCCGCGCCGATCGAGATGCAGGAAACAACGGTGCGGTTGAAGCCCCGTGAGCAATGGCGGCCAGGCATGACGCCGGAGAAATTGATCGAGGAACTGGATCGCAGCGTGCGCATGCCGGGCTTGACGAATCTGTGGGTACCGCCGATCCGCAACCGACTCGACATGTTGGCTACCGGCATCAAGAGTACGATCGGCATCAAGGTCAACGGCAGCGATCTGATGGTCATCGATCACGTCGCCACGGAGATCGAGCACGCGGTCAAGGACGTGCCCGGTGTCACCTCCGCGTTGGCCGAACGACTGACCGGCGGACGCTACATCGATGTCGATATCGACCGTGCTGCCGCCGCGCGTTACGGACTCAACATTGCCGATGTACAGAGCATCGTCTCGGCCGCGATCGGGGGCGAGACGATCGGCGAGACGGTCGAAGGCCGCCGTCGCTTCCCGATCAGCGTGCGCTATCCGCGTGAACTGCGCGACAGCGTGCAGAAGTTGCGCGACCTGCCGATCCTGACGTCGGCCGGCGCGCAACTGCCGCTCAGCAGCGTGGCGCATATCGAACTCACTGACGGCCCGCCGATGATTCGCAGCGAAAACGGACGCCTGTCCGGCTGGATCTATGTTGATGCGCGCGGGCGAGATCTCGTCTCCATCGTGCGAGACATGCGCGAGCGCGTCGCGCACATGGTCACGCTGCCGACGGGCTACTCGATCACTTGGTCGGGTCAATTCGAATATCTTGAGCGCGCCGTCGCCAAGCTGAAGATCGTTGTTCCGGCGACGCTCGTGATCATCTTCGTGTTGTTGTATCTCACGTTCGGCCGCGTCGATGAGGCATTGCTGATTCTAGCCAGCGTGCCGTTTGCCCTGATTGGCGGGTTCTGGCTCATGCTATTGCTCGGGCACGCGATGTCCGTCGCAACGGCAGTCGGCTTCATCGCGCTCGCCGGCGTCTCAGCCGAGTTCGGCGTGATCATGCTGTTGTACTTAAAGCACGCGTGGGAGAGGCGCCTTGCGGCAGGCGAGCCCATGGACTCAAAGACGCTGGTCGCAGCCATACGTGAGGGTGCGGTTCAGCGCGTGCGGCCGAAGGCGATGACGGTCGCAGTGATCCTCGCTGGGTTGTTGCCGATCATGCTCGGTCACGGCGCTGGCTCGGAAATCATGCAGCGCATTGCCACGCCAATGATCGGCGGAATGGTTACAGCCCCGCTGCTGTCAATGCTGGTGATTCCTGTTGTGTACTGGCTGATCCGCAATCGCGAACTGCGCGCCTTAGCATCCGATCTAGATTGAGCGAGCGCTGCAACTCGACTCTCCGATGGAACGCATCTGGCAAAGCAGCCGTGTCATACGACCACATCGGAAGACATCAAACGCATGTAGTAGACCGTCAGCGGCGATCAGTCGCGCTTGCGGGCTTCGAGATCCTTGATCAAGGCTTTCATCTCGCCAATCTCTCGAACCTGCGCTTCAATGATGCCGTCGGCCAATTTGCGCACCCGAGGATCGGAAATGTGCGCACGCTTGCTGGTCAGGATGGCTATGGAATGATGCGGAATCATCGCCTGCATATACGATATGTCATCCACTGTTTCCTGGCTGCGAACCAGCCACAGTGACAGCGCGAATACAGCGGCGCTCGCCAGCAGGATCCCAGCGTTGATCTTGTTGTTGTCGTACATTCGCCACATGAAAAGCAACATGATGACCGCCATCATCGCGCCCATAACGAGAGCCATGTAAGCGCGCGTCTCGCTGAAGAAGACATGATTCAGCGCATAGGTGTTGAGATACATCAGTCCGAACATCACGAGGGTCGATGTAACAACCATTGAACCGAATTTGAGGTATTTCGACATGATTCGTCTCCTCTTGGTGGAATGAGTTCGCCTACTTGCGATGCTTCCAAAAAGCCGTCGCTCTACGCCCATCATGCGCGATACGGATGTATGTTCGATGAGTCATTCCGTCGCTCTTCGCAATGCGGCCAAGGTCGACGATGCTGCACGTTCGGCTCCTACGGCGACATAGCATGTCGGTCTACAACAGCAGAAGTCCTCTTGCGGGGTGTCGAGCCCGGTGCCGAACGTGAATCACGTCTGGCTTCTTGCCGCGCGAGGCCCGTGAGGCGGGTTGTTTGTTCAGTCTACGAGATCAAACGAGGAACCTTTTTCGATGATGCCTATTGACTCTGGACCATGGTCAAGGGTTTAGCCTTGGCATAGAAGATCGACGGAGACAGTTTTATGTCCAGTTTCACCATCGGCGAAGTCGCTAAGCGCGCAGGCATTGGCATCGATACCGTGCGCTACTACGAGCGGAGCCAAGTGTTACCCAAGCCCGAACGCCGTCCATCGGGTTATCGCCAGTACGACATCACCGACGTACAGCGACTGAGCTTCATTCGCCACGCCAAAGAACTTGGCTTCAAGTTGGATGAAATTCGGGAACTCCTGGCGTTGTCGACCGACCGCGAACGGGGCGTCGGAGGCATCAAGGCACGCGCTGTATCGCGCTTGGCCGACCTCGACGCACGCATCACTGAAATGCAGCGAATTCGTCGGGGGCTGCAAGTCCTGATTGAGGCCTGTCCTGGCCACGGCAAGTTGGAGACGTGCCCGATTCTCGGTGCACTCACACGGAAGGAAAACACATGACCGATCACACACATCATTCGCATCATTCACGGCCCTCCGCGTCCACCGACCTGTCGAAACCAGCGAAGGTCATGGCATGCTGTTCCACAGCTGGGTCGCAGAGCGCGACGCCGTCCGCCACGACAAATCCTGACCCATCGATAGCAAAGAGTTCGTGTTGCGCCAAGCCCGCGCAAACATCGCCGGGCGACGTCCTCGACCCCGTCTGCGGGATGCACGTCGATCCGGAGACCGCCGGGCACCGCGCTGAAAATGACGGCCAGGTCTACTACTTTTGTTCGGATCGGTGCCGCGAGAAATTCGTCGCGGATCCTGGGCGCTATCTCGACAAGAGCACGTCGGCGAGCGAGCCCGTTCCCCAAGGCACCATTTACACATGCCCCATGCATCCCGAGGTTCAGCAGATCGGGCCAGGCAGTTGTCCCAAATGCGGCATGGCCCTCGAACCCATGGTGCCGACGGCGGTCGAGGATGACAGCGAACTGCGCACGGTCCGGCGCAAGTTCTTCGTCTCGGCCGCATTTGCCATTCCGTTGCTGTTGATCGCGATGGGCCCTCATCTGTTCGGATGGCATGCAAGCGAATCGACGGCGCGCCTAATGCGCTGGGCAGAACTCCTTTTGTCCACGCCTTTGGTGGTGTGGGCTGGCGCTTCTTACTACGTGCGCGGCTGGAAAGGTGTGATCGCGGCATCGCCCAACATGTACACGCTGATCGGCCTCGGCGTGCTGGTGGCATTTGCCTTCAGTCTGGTTGCGACCTTTGCCCCGTCATGGTTTCCACCGGCCATGCGCGACGCGCACGGCATGGTCGGCGTGTACTTCGAGGCTGCAGGCGTCATCGTAGCGTTGGTCCTGTTCGGTGAGTGGTTGGAGCTGCGGGCTCGCGGCAAGACGTCGGCCGCCATCCGCCGTCTTCTCGATCTCGCGCCGAAGACCGCGCGGCGCATCCTTTCCGATGGTGGCGAAGAGGATGTGCCGCTCGACCATGTGCAAAGTGGTGACGTCTTGCGTGTTCGACCCGGCGAGCACGTGCCCGTCGATGGCGTCGTTATCGACGGCACGAGCAGCATCGATGAATCCCTGTTGACGGGCGAGCCGATTCCGGTCGAGAAGCATCCCGAGGACCGTGTCACTGGCGGCACGCTCAACGGAACTGGCAGTTTGAAGATGCGCGCCGAGCGCGTGGGTCGCGACACGGTGCTGGCACAGATTGTTGATCTAGTCGCCAAGGCGCAGCGCTCGAAGGCGCCCCTCCAGCGCCTCGCGGATCGGGTGTCGTTGTTCTTCGTTCCTGCGGTGGTCCTGGTTGCTTTGCTCACGTTCGGCACATGGCTGGTGTGGGGACCCGAGCCACGTCTGGCTTATGCGATCGTCAATGCCGTCGCGGTGCTCATCATTGCGTGCCCGTGTGCGCTTGGCTTGGCCACACCGATCTCGATCACGGTAGCTAGCGGACGCGGCGCGGAAGCCGGGGTGTTATTTCGCGACGCCGCGGCGATCGAGACCTTGGCGCGAGTCAACGTGCTGGTGGTCGACAAGACCGGTACCTTGACCGAAGGCAGGCCGACGTTGACCGACGTGCATGCCGCCGTCGGTTTTTTGGAGACTGATATACTGATGATGGCGGCTGCGCTTGAAGCGCCGAGCGAACATCCCCTGGCTCACGCGATTCTTGAAGGCGCCAAGGCACGCCAGATCGTGTTTCCCGAGGTCAACGACTTCGCTTCGGTGACCGGTCAAGGTGTGCGAGGGACGATTGATGGTGTCGTGGTCGCTCTCGGCAATGCCGAGTTGATGCAGAGCGTCGGCGCCGAGCCAGCCGCCTTGGCGCGACGTGCTGACGAGTTGCGACGCGATGCCAAGACGGTCATGTTCCTCGCTCGGGATGGCCGCCTTGCGGGGTTCGTTGCCGTGCAGGATCCTATCAAACGCGACGCTCGCCAGATTCTGGCGGCGCTGCATGGTGAGAAGCTGCGCATCGTGATGCTCACTGGCGACAATGAAGCAACGGCGCAGGCTGTCGCAGCGCAACTGGGTATCGACGAAATTCACGCCGGCCAGACGCCAGCGACGAAAGCCGAATGGATCAACCGCGCAAAGGCGTCCGGTGCTCGCGTCGCGATGGCGGGCGATGGCGTCAACGACGCACCCGCGCTTGCATCAGCAGACGTCGGTATCGCCATGGGTAACGGCTCCGACGTGGCGAAGGAAAGTGCACAGGTGACCTTGGTCAAGGGCGAACTCGCCGGCATCCTGCGGGCTCGACGCCTGTCAAAAGCGACCGTGCGCAACATCCACCAAAATCTGGCCTTTGCTTTCTTGTACAACACGCTGGGCATCCCGCTGGCGGCCGGCGTGCTCTATCCGGTCTTCGGTCTACTCTTGAGTCCCATGATTGCGGCGCTCGCGATGAGCCTTTCGTCTGTATCCGTCATCACCAACGCATTGCGTCTACGCATCGCCCGGATTTGAGAGTTCGGACGGCAATCTGCGCACCGACGACCGATCGCCGGTGCGGCTTTGTCACTTCAAATACCGTTTCAGGATGGCCACGACGGGATCCAACTCTGCTCGTTCGCGCCTACCCATCATCGGCGCCACGTGTTCACGTAGGTGACCTTCCAGCACCTCCAGCATCAAGCCGTTGACCGCTCCGCGGACGGCTGCGATTTGTTGCAGGACAGCCTGGCAGTCGAGGTCGCTGTCCAACGCACGTTCCAGCGAGGCGACCTGCCCGCCAATACGCCGCACGCGTGCGGTGAGCATCTTCTTGTCTTTGGCGATGTGGGCCATCGAGTTCTCCGATCGGTTGACATACTATAGGGGAGTATATTGACCAAGGATCGCAATGGCCGCGCCACCCGATATCAGCCCGTACCTGCATACCCATCAGTTCAACGAGGGTAACCCACTGGCGGAAAAAAACACCTTGCGCGCCGTCGTCATCACGGCCGTCATGATGGTCGTCGAGATCATCGGCGGTTACACGCTGAACTCAATGGCCTTGCTCGCCGATGGCTGGCACATGAGTTCGCATGCGCTGGCGCTCGGGCTCTCGGTCGTCGCCTATACCTTGGCGCGGAAGCTGGCGGATGACCGCCGCTTTGCGTTTGGTACCTGGAAGATTGAGGTGCTCGGCGGGTATAGCAGTGCTTTGCTGTTGGGTGTGGTCGCTGCCCTGATGCTGTTTCAGTCGGTCGAGCGACTGTTCTCGCCGAGTGCCATCCATTACAACGAGGCGATCGTCATCGCCAACATCGGCCTGGCCGTAAATCTGCTCTGCGCTTGGCTGCTCAAGGACGGCCACCACACGCACACCCATGATCACGATGATGACGATCACGCTCACGGGCATGGTCACCACGACATCAATCTGCGCTCGGCCTACTTGCATGTCATTGCCGATGCGGCGACCTCGGTGCTCGCGATCGGCGCCTTGGTCGGTGGCAAACTTCTCGGCGCCGCTTGGCTCGACCCGGTGATGGGTATCGTGGGCGCTGGATTGGTCGGGAATTGGGCCTACGGACTGCTTCGGCAGTCCGGGCGCATCCTTCTCGACGCGGAAATGGACCATCCAGTTGTGCAGGAGATTCGCGAGGTCGTGGCGCACGATTTTCCGGCGGCGGCAATCAGTGATCTGCATGTCTGGCGCGTCAGTAAGGGCCACTATGCGTGCATTCTCGCGCTCGTCAACAAGGCGCCGATTTCGGCCGAAGCGGTGCGACGGAGCCTTGCCGTGCACGAGGAAATTGCGCACGTCAGCGTAGAAGTGACCGTGCAACCGTAGGCAATGAGGAGCCGTCTTCTATGGGTGACTCGCCAACGGCGGTGTCTCGAACCCGTCCACAAAGATTCCGTCATTCGTTGATGCGACAAAGGTGGTTACGCTGTTATGGGCCAGCGTGGTCGTGAAGGCGGATCCGGACACGACAAGGGGATTCAGTGTGGCCCAGTCGTCGGATGCGCTCGTTCGCGTTGGCTGCACCGTTGCGGACGCTGGCAGAGCGACGCCATTGATGGTGAATGCCGCCGTGTGATCGACGGTATCGGTGTTGATCGCCACCACGACAAGACGCGAGCGATCGAGATAGGCTGTCGTCAGCACCGTGTTCGCGCTGGACAGTGCCTGGATGCGCCGCGCACCTGGTCGAACGAAGCGCGAATATTGTCCTGTGGTGTAATACTGCTTGTTGAGCGTCATGCCCTGATAGGTCGCCCCGTTGTTGTTCAAGGTCACCAGCATTGTGGTGTTGCCTTCCCACTGACCGAAAAACCCCCACAGATAGTCGACGGCGCTGACGTTGTAGGTGGCAATCAGGTCGTGCATCAGCGCCGCCCAGCTGAACGCATTCGCCGGTAGCCCGGCGGTGCCCATCGCGCCCACCGTGAATTCGGTCATCCAAAGCGGCAATTGATACTGGTTCGCGATCGCCTGCAGCTGTCCCACGTTGGAAACGGCTTCGTCGTACAGATGCGTGGCCAGCGCGCCCACATACGGACGCGCCACCGGGTCTGAAAGAACGATCTGTGCTTTGGCTGCGGCATCAGAGGCGCGGACGTCATCGGACAGGACGAACAGCGTCGCGAATCCTTCCGCACGCAAACGCGGCCCGAGATCCTTGATGACATCGCGGAGGAACGCGCCGCTCATCGGATTGCGCGAATATGAAGGTTCATTGGCAACCGACAAAAACGGCAACACGATGCCCTGATCGCGCGAGCGGCGGACCTGCGCCAACAGCCACTCGGCATACTCGGCCACATCGTTCGCCGTGGTCGTACCCATCCACGTCTCGCGGGACAAGGGCGAGAGGAAAAAGGTCGTGGCGCCACGCTGCTTCGCACGCACCATCATGTCGACATGGGCATCGAGATTCTTCCACGCGAACGAGAACTGACTGAGATCCGTGACGTACGGATCGCTGTTGTCGTTGACAGGTTCGATACCGGCACCTACCGCGGTATCCGGACTGGCCGGTCGCAGCCGCGTGAGTCCCAAATCGATGAACAGTCGATCCAGCACAGCATCCTGTTGGGCCGCGCTCATGACGGTCAACGCACGTCCCGTATTTGGATCGAAATTATTGAAGAGGTGCGGGTCATCGAACACGCGGCTGGACATGCCAAAGCCATCCATCCGCTGGAACGTCACGACGGCATCAACAGCGACCGTGTCGACCGCCAGCGCGAGCTGCGAGAACCCGCTGGCGAGGAGAACCCATGCGCTCCGCGCGAGCCAAAGGCGGGGCGCGGGACTGAGATGGTGATTCATCTACGTACCTCCGGACCTGGAACCATTTACCTGCTGGCGCAAAGTCCTTCGATTGAAAGCGCGGCATGTCCAAACCCGTCCGTCGACGAGCCTACTGTGCTGGCAGCGGCAACGACTGACCGGACGCGTCGAGCACATCCAGCACCATCATCAATCCACCGCCACCTTGCTGTTCCTGATTGTTGTTGGTCGTATGATGCGGAATGTGACAATGCACGAGCCAGCGGCCCGGCTTTCTGGCGGTCCAGATGACATCGTAGCGCTGACCGGGTCCGACGTTCACGGTGTCAGCCATGAAACGAGCATCCTTGGGCAAGGTCAGACCATCGCGGGCAACCACTTCGAAGGGGCCCCCGTGCACATGCATTGGGTGTACGAAGTTGGTGTTGCTGCCGATGAAACGGAGCTTAATTGTCTCGCCCACCTTCATCTTGAACGTGTCGGTCGCGGGATACGCCTTTCCATTGATCGTGAAATAGTTCGGTAGACCACCCTCCATGTTCATCGCTGGGTACGTCATGCCGTCGCGATGGAGCCACTCCTGCAGCAGAAGCGTGTAGTCGTGGTCCGCCTTCACCTCATCCGCGGATTCAGCAATCGCCGTGACGCTATCGCTCGGCATCTTCGCGATCGCTGCCAGGCGTTTGAGGTTTTCCGGGTTGTGCGTCGGGTGCACGATCAGCGATCCGTACAAACCCAGAGCCTGCTGGCGATCCGGGTGATCATGCGAGTGGTAGAAGTAGGTACCTATCTGTGGCACGACATACTCGTACGTGTAGGTTTCTCCCGGCTCGATCGGCCGCTGCGTGATCAGCGCCGGGCCATCCATTTCGTTGGGCACGATAAGTCCGTGCCAATGCAGCGTCGTCGCTTCAGGCAAACGGTTCACGACGACGAAACGCACGTGATCACCTTGTTCAAGCTCGATGCGCGGACCCGGCACCTGCCGATTGATTGCGTAGGCGTTCACCGGCTTGTCGGCAAGAATGCTCCACTGGATCACCTCCAGCGTCAGGTGAAAGACTTTCACGCCATCGACGATCTCCGGCGTCAGCGGCTGATCGCCCTTCGCGTCTATAGGCGCCGTGTAAACACTTGACCGCGGGTCGATGCCCGCCATGTCGCGCATCGTCGCAGCCGGCGTCTCCGGCGTCATGATCATGCCGGGCGGCATGATCAGCTGACCGATATCGTGTGCGGACAGGCGCAGATTAACGAACGCGGCAGGGAGCGAAAGGCCCGCGATGAGCATCAATCCCGTGAAACCGGCGACGGCCACGAGCTGGGCGCGCGTGGGAGCCTTCTCGTTGTCGTGTGCCATGGCGCCGTGGGCCATTGCCATGCCGCTGTGTCCGGGCATTGTGGATGCTGAGGCATCGCTGGCGTACATGGCATGCTTGGCGATACCTGCGTGCGCGGAGTGAGCGCTGGATGCCTTTTTGGTCGGCTTCTTGTCGGCCTTCTTGGCACCGGCATGGGCTGCTTTCGGCACCGTCATCAACCCGTGTTTCATCGCCCGCGAAACCAACCAGACATTGACGGGATAGGCAACCGCGAATCCGACCGTGACGCCAATCGACATCACAACCCAGAACAGCGGCTCGCCGGGCCACATCGCACGCATGTCGCGCCCCATCATCAGGAACGCCATGACAGGTCCCATGCCGGCCATCATCGCGTTCATTGAGATGAGTTCGGGCAGGAACGATTTACGCACGTTCTCGGCATACGTACCGCCCATCATCGAGCGCATGAAAAGCGCCTGGAAAATGAAAAGACCGAACGCAAACCCGGCGAGGTACTCGATGATGAGATCAAGCCACATGGGCAACCCGATCAGCGACACGATGACCGCCGCGGTGATGATGCCGGTCGCGTCCCCGGCGACGCAGTGCACGGTAGAGCCGACACCCTGTTTCCACAGTGGCTTCACGAATTCTGCGTGCGTACCAGGCGCGGGCTCCTTGTCCGCCATGACATACAAGAGGAGCCCGATGGGTCCCATGTACAGCGTGACCAGCACGAATCCCCACTTCATCACCGTGGGTTCGGGATTGCCGCGGAACTGGTCCCAGGCGACGTACGCGGCGCTGAGTACGGCGATGATCAACCAGGCGTAGACGAAGACATCAATCGGCTGAATCAGCATGTGTGTGTTCCTTGCAAACCATCGAAGCGTGACGTCGAGGTCTCGCTCATCACGGTGCGACGCACCCACCGCCGGCCCGTACGACACCGGGCCGGCTTTTGTTCAGACGATCTCCCGAACGCCTCCGAAGACGCCGTCAATTCGCCGGTTTGGGTTGAGACGACCATTGCACGCGGACCACCATCCAGCCCGACGGCGTCTGCTTCAACGTCAGTAACTCGCGGCTCAACATCGTCATCGTCTTGCCGTCTTTCGCTGCCGTCAGTTCGCTCTCGCTACCGACCATCGTGGTGGCACCCATCGGCATCGACGCCAGCGAGATCGGTTTGACTTGCGCTGTTTTCAGGAACGCAATGTCCTCGCCGAGATGGCCACTCGCGTACTCCGCGCGTGATTGGGTGTGGCCGCCCTCACTGATTGTGACCTCGGGAGCCAGGAGCGCCAGCACGGCGTCGCGGTCACCTTTCTGCAAAGCCAAGTGGAAGGCCTCCGCCGCGGCTTCGGCCGCAGGAACCGCCTTGGGTTTGAAGTCGTCGAGCGACGGCGACGCTTCGCCCGTGTCCACGTGATCCTGCCCGTCGCTATCTGCCGGTGCCGCGTGATGATGGTGATGGCCTTCGCCGGCTTCTGTACCGACCGGCGCAGCGGCCGTGGCCTCGTGTTCGTGATCGCCGTCCCCGGCGTCGCCTTGGTGGTGATGGCCGCCTTCATGGCCGCCTTCATTGCTCATGTCCATGTCTTCATCCGGTGGCGCCTTGGCGACGATGTCTTTGTACTGGGCCGGTGTGAGATCAGGCAGCTTCTGCAGGAACGCGACCATGCTCCAGATCGTCGCGTCGTCATGGCTCATGCCCCACGCTGGCATTGCACTCATCTTGAGGCCGTGCTTGATCACCCAGAAGGCATCCTGCGGATCGATGCGCACTTGGGAGAGGTTGGGCGGCTGCGGATACAAGCCCGGGCGGATCTCCGAGTCGCTCATGCCCGGCTTCAGATGGCAATCGGTGCACATCGCCGCGTACTGGCCCGCACCCTTGAGGATCAGTGCCTCATCGCTGAGATTAGGTACCGGAATATCCTTCGAGCGGGCATGGATCGAATGCTGACGTAGCGTCTCCATCATCGCAAACACCGGCCGGGTGTGATGGTCGTCGGCGCCGACGTTGTATGCACCCGAATAGACGAATACACCGGCGCCGGCCACGACAAGAACACCGAGGCCCGCCACTGTCGCCAAGCTTTGAGTCAATCGTTTCATGATAGGTTTCCTTCAGAACCAGAGGCGAACGCCGGCCACGATCTGCCGGTCGAAAACGGGCTGAAAATCCTCGCGTGCAAAGTCCGCGGTCGCACCGAAGCGCCGGATCAAATTCACGCCGATGTAGGGCGCAAATTGCCGGCTGACTTCGTACCGCAGGCGCAGACCGAACTGCACGTCAGAAAGGCCGCTGCCGATGCGTCGCGCGGGATCGTCCTTTCCATACAGATTGACCTCGGCCTCGGGCTGCAGGACCAATCGTTGGGTCAGCAGCAACTCATATTCGGCCCGCAGTCGCGCGGCAGTGCGTCCCGATTGGCCGACATACGCGGTCGCTTCAAGTTCAAACCAGTACGGCGACAGGCCTTGCACACCCACTGCGGCCCAAGTCCGCGAGGGCCCTTCGCCGAAATCATGGCGGACGCCAACCTGTGTGCTCCAGAACGTCGCGATGTTGCGATTCCAGAACGCTTCAAGATCAGCGTCCTCAAGTTTGCCGCCGCTGCGTTCGCCTTCGGTGCGCAGCCACAGCTTGTCTACATCGTTGCCGTACCAGCCTTCCGCTTCCCACGTTTGGCCGTTCGCGTCAGACCCGTGAAACGCTTCCAACTGATCGATGAGGAGCATGCCCATCGGCGCGTTGTCGGCCATGTCCATACCCTTCATGGGTCCGTAGGTCACGCCGTCGGAATAATCGGGGCTGCGCGCGTTAGGTGGGGCCTTGCCGCCTTGCATCGACTCCATCGTCATGCCGGGCATCGCACCCATTGCCGGCATTGCCTCATGGTTCATGGCCGGCATCGCGCCATGATCCATGCCGGGCATCGCGTTGGGTTCCTTAGACGCGTCCTTGTCCATACCGGGCATCGAGGAATGATCCATGCCCTGCATGTCGTCGCTTGCCTTCGCATCCGCGGGAGGCTTCGACGTAGCGGCTTTCTTCTTGGACTTCTTTGGGGGCGATGTCGGCTTCGCATCCGACGGCATGGTCATGCCTTGCATGCCGGAATGGTCCATGCTGGGCATGTCGTGCATCGGAGTCTTGGGAGCATCGGCCGACCCGGCGGTGTCCTGCGCCCATGCGCTAAACGGGCTCGTCAGCAACAGGGCGGTCAGCAGGGCCGTACGCCGGATCGTGGTGGAGGTAATACGACGGTTCGTTTTCATGACACCACCACCTCGCGCATCATGCCGGACTCCATGTGATAGAGCAGATGGCAGTGGTAGGCCCAACGACCGAGGTTGTCCGCGCTGACCTGGTAGCTGATGCGCTGCGCCGGCTGCACGTTGATCGTGTGCTTGCGCACTTGAAACTGACCTTGCGGATCGTCGAGTTCGCTCCACATGCCATGCAGATGGATCGGATGATTCATCATCGTGTCGTTGACCAACACGACACGCAGTCGCTCGCCACTGTTGAAATGCACGGGCGTGGCATCGGAGAACTTCACGCCGTCGAACGACCAGACGAAGCGTTCCATGTTGCCCGTCAGGTGCAGTTCGATCTCGCGAGATGGTTCCCGCGCATCGATCGATCCACCAATCGTGTGCAGGTCGGCATAGGTCAAC
>Ga0209023_10003775_pt1 | contig 17760 bp, 11 predicted proteins | sample LakOneMetagenome_FD_187468 | JGI IMG/M metagenome (GOLD analysis project Ga0209023, IMG submission 187468) | Freshwater and sediment microbial communities from Lake Erie, Canada (SPAdes) (version 2) | ecosystem: Environmental > Aquatic > Freshwater > Lentic | place: Lake Erie, Canada... | reverse complement strand
GCCATGTTGCAGCGCTTTTCGAACGTGCCGTCTTCATCGAGCACATAGGCCACGCCGCCGGACATGCCCGCCGCGAAGTTGCGGCCGGTCTTGCCGAGCACCACGACAATGCCGCCGGTCATGTATTCGCAGCAGTGATCGCCCGCGCCTTCGACCACGGCGACAGCGCCCGAGTTACGCACGGCAAAGCGCTCGCCCGCGACGCCGCGGAAGTAGCACTCGCCCTCGATGGCGCCATACATCACGGTGTTGCCGACGATGATCGACTCTTCCGGCACGATGCCTGAGTTCTTCGGCGGCTTGACGATGATGCGTCCGCCGGAGAGGCCCTTGCCGACATAGTCGTTGCCTTCGCCTTCAAGATCGAAGGTGACACCGCGCGCCAGCCACGCGCCGAATGCCTGACCCGCCGTGCCCTTGAGGCTGACATGAATGGTGTCGTGCGGCAGACCGGTATGGCCGTAGGTCTTGGCGACAACGCCGGACAGCATCGCGCCCGCGCTGCGGTCGGTGTTGTGGATTTCCGCTTCGATCTTCACCGGCGCGCCGCGGTCGATCGCCGCCTGCGCTTCCCTGATCAGGGTGCGGTCCAGCACCTTATCGAGGTGATGGTCCTGCGCCTCGGCGTGATAGATTTTCTGGCCGGGCAGGGCGGGCTGCTTGAAGAACAGCTTGGAGAAGTCGAGGCCCTTGGCCTTCCAGTGCGCCACCAGCTTGGACTGGTCGAGCATCTGGCTCTGGCCGACCATTTCCTGGAAGGTGCGGAAGCCCATGGAGGCCATGATCTCGCGCACTTCCTCGGCGACGAAGAAGAAGAAGTTGATGACGTGCTCGGGCTGGCCGGTGAAGCGCTTGCGCAGCACTGGGTCCTGTGTCGCAACGCCGACCGGGCAGGTGTTGAGATGGCACTTGCGCATCATGATGCAGCCCGCCGCGATCAGCGGCGCGGTGGCGAAGCCCATTTCGTCAGCGCCGAGCAGCGCGCCGATCACGACGTCGCGGCCTGTGCGGAAACCGCCGTCGACCTGAACGACAATGCGGCTGCGCAGCCGCTCGCGAACGAGAGTCTGGTGGGTTTCGGCGATGCCGAGTTCCCATGGCGAGCCAGCGTGCTTGATCGAGGTCAGCGGCGAAGCGCCGGTGCCGCCTTCGAAGCCGGAGATCGTCACGTGGTCCGCGCGCGCCTTGGCAACACCGGCGGCCACGGTGCCGACGCCGATTTCCGAGACGAGCTTGACCGAAACCTGACCGTCCGGATTGACGTTCTTCAGGTCGTAGATGAGCTGGGCGAGATCTTCGATCGAATAGATGTCATGATGCGGCGGCGGCGAGATCAGGCCGACGCCCGGCGTCGAGTGACGCACCTTGGCGATGGTCGCGTCGACCTTGTGGCCGGGCAATTGTCCGCCTTCGCCGGGCTTGGCGCCCTGCGCCATCTTGATCTGCATCATGTCGGAGTTGACGAGGTATTCCGTCGTCACGCCGAACCGGCCCGAGGCCACCTGCTTGATGGCCGAGCGCATCGAGTCGCCGTTGGCCATCGGCTTGAAGCGATCCGCCTCTTCGCCGCCTTCGCCGGTGTTGGACTTGCCGCCGATGCGGTTCATCGCAATCGCAAGGGTGGTGTGGGCTTCGCGCGAGATCGAGCCGAACGACATCGCTCCGGTGGCAAAGCGCTTGACGATCTCCTTGGCCGGCTCGACTTCATCGAGCGGCACGGGCTTGCGCTTGTCGTCCTCGGCGGTCTTGAGCTTGAACAGGCCGCGCAGGGTCAGGAGCTTTTCGGACTGCTCGTTCAGCACCTTCGCGAAGGCGCGATAACGGTCCTGCGAGTTGCCGCGCACCGCATGCTGCAGCAGCGACACCGTCTCGGCGTTCCATGCGTGGTCTTCGCCGCGGGTGCGGAAGGCGTATTCGCCGCCGACATCCAGCGCGGTCTTGTAGATCTGCTCGTCGCCGAACGCTTCGTTATGACGGCGCGTGGTTTCCTCGGCGATTTCGGCAAGGCCCACGCCTTCGATGCGGGTGTGGGTGCCTGCGAAATACTTCGCGACGAAATCCGCCTTCAGGCCGACCGCGTCGAAAATCTGCGCGCCGCAGTACGACTGATAGGTCGAGATACCCATCTTCGACATGACCTTGAGGAGGCCCTTGCCGATGGACTTGATGTAGCGCTTGACGATTTCCTTGTCGTCGAGCTTCGCCGGGAGTTGGTCCTTCATCGCGATGATGGACTCGAAGGCCAGATACGGGTTGATCGCTTCGGCGCCATAGCCCGCCAGACAGGCGAAGTGATGCACTTCGCGCGGCTCGCCGGATTCGACCACGAGGCCGACAGAGGTGCGCAGGCCGGTGCGGATCAGGTGGTGATGCACGGCGGCGGTCGCCAGCAGCGACGGAATCGGAATGCGATCCGAGCCTGCGGCGCGGTCCGACAGGATGATGATGTTGACGCCTTCGCGCACCGCGGCTTCAGCGCGGCCGCACAGTTCTTCCAGCACCTGCTCCATGCCCGAAGCCCCAAGGCCGGCGTGGAACGTGGTGTCGAGCGCACGCGACTTGAAGTGATTGTCGGCGACGTCGGAGATCGAACGGATCTTTTCAAGGTCCGCGTCGGTCAGGATCGGCTGGCGCACTTCGAGACGCTTGGTCTTGGACAGGCCCTCGATGTCGAACAGGTTCGGGCGCGGGCCGATGATGGAGACAAGACTCATCACCAGCTCTTCGCGGATCGGATCGATCGGCGGGTTGGTCACCTGCGCGAAATTCTGCTTGAAATAGGTGAACAGCGACTTCGGCTTGTTCGACAGCGCCGAGAGCGGGGTGTCGGTGCCCATGGAGCCGGCGGCTTCCTCACCGGTAGACGCCATCGGCGTCATCAGCACGGCGAGGTCTTCCTGGCTGTAACCGAACGCCTGCTGGCGATCGAGCAGCGACAGGTTCGAGCGCGCGGCCTTGGCCGGTGCGTCCGCCATTTCCTCGAGCACGATCTGCGTATTGTCGAGCCACTTGCGATAGGGATGGCTCTTCGCAAGCTCTGCCTTGATTTCGTCGTCCGGAATCAGACGGCCTTCCTCAAGGTCGACCAGCAGCATCTTGCCGGGCTGCAGGCGCCACTTGGTGACGATCTGGTCTTCCGGAATCTTGAGCACGCCCATTTCGGACGCCATGACGATGCGGTCGTCCTTGGTGACGAGATAGCGCGCCGGACGCAGGCCGTTGCGGTCCAGCGTCGCGCCGATCTGGCGGCCGTCGGTGAAGGCGATCGCGGCGGGGCCGTCCCACGGCTCCATCAGGGCGGCGTGATATTCGTAGAACGAGCGGCGCTCTTCGCTCATCAGCGGATTGCCCGCCCATGCTTCGGGAACGAGCATCATCATCGCATGCGAGAGCGAGTAGCCGCCCTGCACAAGGAATTCGAGCGCGTTGTCGAAGCAGGCAGTGTCCGACTGTCCTTCGTAGGAAATCGGCCACAGCTTCTCGATGTCCTCGCCGAACTTCTCCGAAGAAACCGAAGCCTGACGCGCGGCCATCCAGTTGACGTTGCCGCGCAGCGTGTTGATTTCGCCGTTATGCGCGACCATGCGGTAGGGATGCGCCAGCGACCACGCCGGGAAGGTGTTGGTGGAGAAACGCTGATGCACCAGCGCGAGCGCGGTTTCGAAGTCCGGCTCGTGCAGGTCGGGATAATACTTGCCGAGCTGGTCGGCGAGGAACATGCCCTTGTAGACGACGGTGCGGCAGGAGATCGACACCGGATAGTAACCGGCCAGCGCGCGCTCGCGGCGCTGATAGATCGCGTTCGAGATCGCCTTGCGCAGGACGTAGAGACGGCGTTCGAAGTCGTCTTCGTCGGCGCAGTCGCCGCAGCCGATGAACACCTGCATGCAGTGCGGCTCGGTCGGCTTCACGGTTTCGCCGAGCGAGGAGTTGTCGGTCGGAACGTCGCGCCAGCCGAGATGCAGCAGGCCTTCCGACTTGATCTTCTCGACGATGATGCTCTTGATCACTTCGCGCCAGGACTTGTCGCGCGGCATGAACATCGCGCCGACGGCGTACTGGCCGGGGGCGGGCAGGGCAAAGCCTTCTTCCTTCGCCTTGCGGGCGAAGAAAGCGTGCGGAATCTGCACAAGGATGCCCGCGCCGTCACCGGCGCGCGGATCGGCACCGACAGCGCCGCGATGTTCGAGGTTGCAGAGAATGCTGATCGCGTCGGATACGATCTGATGCGACTTCTTGCCCTTGATGTTGGCAATGAAGCCGACGCCGCACGAATCCTTTTCGAGGGCGGGATCGTAGAGACCGGCGGCTTCCGGACGCCAGTTATGTTCGCGCGGTTTCAAGGCCGGATCCGCCATCTGCGCATCCACCTCGATGTCTTGTCGCTCGAACTCTGACCCGCTCATTCTCATCCTCACGCCTCACTTTAGAGGCAGTCTATTTTTACCCATTTTGGCCGCAGCTTCGGCGTTCGCGGCACCCGTCGGAAATTTCCGTTGAGGAAACCTCGGGGCCACCGCTCGCGTTGTCACGAGCCTTGCTTTCGAAAGTGCAGTTCGCGCGCGCCGTTTCCGGCTGCCGAGCGGCCTGCGAATATTACCGGCGCTGCAAACGCCGTGCCGGGATTGACCCGAAAATTGGGACAGTGATCCTGTCCTAACCTCCAGATTGCCAAACTTTTTCCTATCATACAAGCGTGCGGGAGTCCCTCGCCAGTATGCCGGTTTGCACGCCTGCTTCGTCTCCAGCGCGGGGTTCTGTCCGGCGAACGAACGCAGCAAACAGCCCTGAAATCAGTGTTTTCGCGAAGCGGGCAGACCGGGAACCCGGCGAGCCAGACCAGCGACATTCACCGCTCCCATGGCCGGGATGCTGGAATGCGCGGCGGCTGCGCCCGCGATGCCTCACGATTACGGCAATCCTGCCGCCATCCGGTCCTAGCTCCGCCGAATTCGCGATTGACGCTGTGATTTGGACCTCAGGCGGCCGCAGAGCCGCTCAGGGACAACAGGGGAGTTAAGGCGTCATGATGCTGTTTTCCAGGATGATCCGGCCCGCAATGGTGGCTGCCGGGGCGATTTTTGCGGCCGGGGCAATGACCGCGTCTCCGGTGCGGGCCGCGGATGATCTGCCGGTGGTGGGCGATATCCGGATCGAGATGCCGCGGGTGCGCGTGCTGGAGGATGACGGCCCGTTGCCGCCTCCAGCCTATGATCCGCGCAGCGAACGCTCCTATGAGGAGCGGCCCTATGCGCCGGGGCCTTATGGAGCGGGTCCTGCGGTTGCGATCCCGTCAAGCCGCTATGCGAGGTCCGGGCCTGCTGCGCGCCCGATGCTGCCGCCGGGTCAGGTGATGTCTGTTCTGCGCTCCAGTGGATTTTCACCGCTAGGCCGGGTCACCCAGCGCGGCTGGACTTACACTGTCGCCGCGATGGACCGGACCGGCGAGGACGGCCGCCTGATTATCGACGCCCGCACCGGTCAGATCATCCGCTTTATTCCGGCGCAGGCCGTCGATGAACGCACCATGGCTGTCTACGGCCCGCCGGGGCCGCCGCCGGTGGCTTATGCCGGTTATGAAACCCGGCGCGGATCGTTGCTGGATCTGCGCCATGCGCCGCGCCCACCGGTTTCGGTGCCAAAAGTTTCGGCACGTTCTGCGCCGAAGGCTGCGGCCCGCAATGGGCAGCCAGCACCGGCGGCAAGCGCAACGGCGCCAGCAGCTACAGCGCCTGCACAGCAGGCGGCTGCGCCTGCGGCGGCAAAGCCGGTGGTCGCCGAGAGCAAGCCCGCGACAACCGTCGGCGTTGCCGGAGCGTCCGCGCCTTCGCAACTGAAACTGTGGCCGACCCAGGCGATGCCGGACGCTCAGACACTGGAGTGAGTATTCTCAGGGCAGCGGCAGCAATTCGAGCCGGCGCGAGACGCCGATATTCTTCAGAAATGTCTCGTCGTGGCTGACAACCAGAAGTGCGCCGTCATAGCTGCACAAGCCAGCTTCGACGGCCTCGATGGACGCGATGTCGAGATGGTTGGTCGGCTCATCCAGGATCAGAAGGCCGGGCGGCGTTGAGCCGCTCAGCACACATGCCAACCCGGCGCGCAACAACTGCCCTCCGCTTAGCGTCGACACCATTTGCAGCGCAGCCTCGGCGCGAAACATGAAGCGGGCGAGTGCTGCCCGGCAGGCATTTTCATCCGTTTGCGGATTGATGCGCCGGAAGTTGTCCCGGATCGATGCCGCAGGATCGAGCAGGCTCACCTGCTGATCGAGGATGGCACACTCTGTCATGACCCGAACCGTGCCATGCGATGGCTGAAGCTTGCCGGTGACCAGCGCCAGCAGTGTGGTCTTGCCCGAGCCGTTGGGTCCGGTCACGGCGAGGCGTTCGGGGCCGGTCATGGCAAGAGACAGGTCGCGCAGGACGGGCCGATCCGGGATGTAACCAGCGGTGACTGCGTCGATCTCCAGAACAGTTTTGCCAAGTGCAAGTCCAGCCGATGGAATTGTGACTGACAACGGTTGAAGAACCTCGATGCGTGCGCGTGCCGTTGCGGCCGCTTCAAGCGCCTGTGTACGCCGGCGTTCCGCGAGGCGTGCGTGGTCGCCACCGGTGGCCTCGCTTCTGTCTTTCAGGCCTCCAAGCGCGATGCGCGGTATGCCTCCTTTGGCGCCCGTCTTGCGTCCTGCTCCATCACGGCGGGCCTGCCGCTCGGCGGTGGCCTGCGCTTTGCGGGCAACATCGGCGACGCGCTTTTCAGCATCTGCAAGGTCATGCCAGGCCGCAGCAAGCTCGAGCCCCTTGCGTTCCTGGTAGTGACGCCAATTGCCGCCGTAACGCGTCGCGCCCAGCGACGTCAGTTCGACAATTGCGTCCATGGTGCCGAGCAGTTCACGGTCATGACTGACGACAATTGCTCCGGTCCGCCATTGCGCGAGCAGATCGCGCACCGCACCGCGTCCCTTCCGGTCGAGATTGTTCGTCGGTTCATCCAGAAGCAGAAAATCGGGATCTGCAAACACGAGAGCGGCAAGGGCTATCCGGGTCCGCTGCCCCCCGGACAGCGCGGCCAGAAGAGTGTCGTTGGCGGCCTGAACTCCGGCGCGCTGCATGGCGTCCATGATGCGAGCTTCAAGCGTCCAGTCGGCAAGCATCAGTTCGTCAGACGTCGCGTCACCGGCCTCTGCCTTGCGCAGGATGGTCAGAGCTTCGGCCACGCCAAACAGATCCGCCACCGTCTCATTCGGAGCAGAACGGATATTTTGATGGAGAACGCCAAGTCTGCAGCCCACGGATACGCGGCCAGATGCCGGGGCGAGTTCGCCGGAGATGAGCTTGAGGAGCGTGGACTTGCCGACGCCGTTACGGCCCACAAGCCCGATGCGTTCGGTGCCGATCGCCAGATCAAGATGTGAGAAGAGAGAACGGCCGTCAGGCGTCGACCATGAAAGGCCGGAAATCGTAATGCAGGCAGGCATGGACAAACATCTCCCGGGAAACAAGGCAAAGCGGCGTTGTTGTCCGGGTGGAATCCATTGTTGCACACATCCTGCTGAAATTGCTGACGGCGGTGCTTTAAGCCGGAAAGCAGGGCTGTTTCAAGGCAGCCAGCATGGTGTGCTAGGGGCAGCTCACCAGCGTCGCGCTGCGGACGAACTTGGTGCGCGGAGCGGGGTCGCGGTTGCGTCCGAATTCCGGTGCGTAGTTCAGGTCGTACAGGCAGCCGGATTTCATCGCGGCGTAGGTGGTGTTGCGCTCGATGATGTAATGGCCCGCTGGCTCGGTTTTCAGCGCCACCTGATTGCTCATCGGTGCCTGACTGCGATCCGGTCCGAGATAGACCACGCGGTCGGTCTTGCCGATCAGCCAGAACACCGCGAGCACCGCGATCGAGAGCGCCGCGGCGGTCATGACGTAACGGGAATCGGCGATTTTGGCGGCGGGCGAAGACATATCGGTCATGGGTCTTTGTCGCGCGGCGCGGGCCTGACGTTCAAGACGTGCCGTTCCGCGGCCCATAAAAAAACGCCCCGGGGCACCGGGGCGTTTGCAGTTTTGGAGAGGTTCGATAAGCGTGAGGCTTAGGCCGCGACCTGCTCGGCGACCTTTTGTGCCGGCGCAGAGGTGGTGATCGGAATCTGGCGCGGCTTGGCGGCTTCGGGAATCTCGCGGACGAGATCGACATGAAGCAGGCCGTTTTCGAGCGAGGCGTTCTTCACCTGGACGAAGTCGGCAAGCTGGAACTGACGCTCGAAGGCGCGCGACGCGATGCCGCGATAAAGCACCTCGGAGGTCTGGCCGTTCTCGTTGGCGGCTTTCTCGCCCTTGATCGTCAGGGTATTTTCCTTGGCGACGATCGAAATCTCGTTCGTCGAGAAGCCGGAGACGGCGACGGAAATCCGGAAGGTGTTCTCACCGGTGCGCTCGATATTGTAGGGCGGATAGCCCGGCGAGCTTTCGCTGGCGCTCTGGTCGAGCAGCGAAAAGAGGCGGTCGAAACCGACGGTGGAACGATAGAAGGGGGTGAGATCGAAAGTACGCATGTTAGTCCTCCAATTTGAGCGACCGGCGCGTTCTCAGGCGGGACAGACACGCCATCGGGCGGAGCTTGCGCCGCCTCGGGGACCGTCTCGCATGCACAACGCGCCACTCTTTTGCAAAGAGCAGACAACCCGCCATTGGGCCGGGTTTTCGTTCTGCGTGCAGCCTTAACTGGCCTGCACGAAACTGATATGGGAGGGGTCAATCTGTCTTCAAGGGGCCTCCGCTCCTCCAAAAAGCAAGATTTTTGTCATGGCCGGGCTTGTCCCGGCCATCCCGATATCGGGGCACGGTGCCCCACTTGTCGAGATCGCCGGGACAAGCCCGGCGATGACAAAGTTGGAGGGAGATGTTTCGGCATATTCTGATGGTTGTTTAAATGACGCTCGTTTCCATTCCCGCCAATCCCGTTCCCGACAATGTCGTCAGTGGCACCATCAAGACGCCGGACGGCGCCGAACTGCGCTTTGCGCGCTGGCAGCCGCCTGCGGGGCGCAAGGGCACGGTCTGCGTCTTCACGGGACGCGGCGAGAGCATCGAAAAATATTTCGAGACGGTGCGTGAATTGCGCGAGCGCGGCTTTGCGGTGGCGATGATCGATTGGCGCGGGCAGGGACATTCCTCGCGGCAGCTGCGCGATCCGCGCAAGGGATACGTCCACCGGTTTTCCGACTTCGAGGTCGATGTCGAAACCTTCGTGCAGCAGGTGATGATGCCCGATTGTCCACCGCCCTATTACGCACTTGCCCATTCGATGGGCGGCGCGGTGATGCTGCGGGTGGCGCATGCCGGCAAGCGCTGGTTCGATCGCATGGTGCTGTCCGCGCCGATGATCGATCTGCCGGGCTATGCCACCAAACTGCCGACGCGCATTCTGGTGCGCACCCTGCGCTGGCTCGGCATGGGCGGCAATTACGTGCCCGGCGGCAGCGGTGAACTCACCGGCACCGCGAGTTTCGTCAACAATCCGCTGACGTCCGATCCGGTGCGCTACGCGCGCAATGCCGCGATCTATGAGGAAGACCCGACGCTGGGCATCGCATCGCCGACGATTGCCTGGGCCGACAGCGCATTCAAGGCCATCGTGGATTTCCGTGAAGCGAGCTATCCGTCGCAGATCAGGCTGCCGATCCTGATGATGGCCGCGAGCAGCGACACCATCGTCTCAACAGCGGCCATCGAAGAGTTCGCCTATCATCTGCGCGCCGGATCGCATCTGGTGATCGCTGGCTCGAAGCACGAAATCCTGCAGGAGCAGGATCGCTATCGCCAGCAGTTCTGGGCGGCGTTCGACGCGTTCATTCCCGGAACGCCGCTGTTCAAGTAGGCGAGAGCCGCTTGGTCATGTAAACGCGCTTGAGCCCCTTTTCCTCGGCGCGGTGGGTTTCCACAAAACCGAGATGCACGTAGCGCGCCCGGTTCTCGGTCATCAGTTCCTGCGTGTAGAGGCGGATGCTGTCGTAACCAGCGGCGCGAGCCTCTCGCTCTGCGAAGGCGATCAGGCGCGATCCGAGCTTGCGGCCCTGCGCGTCCGGCCGCACGGCGACATTGTCCAGCAGCATCGTGCGCTCTTCCGGGATCAGCACGATCAGGCCGAGAATATCGCCGTTCTCTTCGAGGACATGAACCAGCTTTCGCGCAACCAGATCGTTGTAATCATCCAGCATGGGACCGGGCGTGGTGCCGATGCTGGTCTGGTAGCCGACATAGGCGGCATGGACGATGGCCGCGACGGTTGCCGTGTCCTCGATGCGTGCGAGACGGATCATGATGGCGGCTCGCAGGACTGGCTTGCGCGTCAGTTCGCCTTCGGCGCGGTGCTGGTGACCGGCGGCTCCGTTGCCGCCTGCGCGGCGCGTCCGACGCTGACGCTGAGCAGGCCCTGACCCCAGATACGCTTGGCGACGCGTTTGGTGTCGTCCAGCGTGACCGCATCGACGATGGCATTGCGCTTTTCGATGTAGTCGATGCCAAGTTCGTCGAGTTGATACTGCAGCAACGCGGTGGCGAATTTCGATGAGGTGTCGAGCGCCAGCATCTGCGATCCCTTGAGATAGGACTTGGCTTCGTCCAGTTCCTTCTGCGTTGGGCCTTCGCTGCCCATGCGTGCGATTTCGCTGGTGATGGTGTCGAGGGTTTCCTTCGCCTTGTCAGCGCGGGTCGCGGTGGAGCCTGCGAACAGCGACGACTTCTTCATCCAGAGCAGGGATTCCGACACCGAATAAACCAGTCCGCGCTTTTCACGGACTTCCTTGTAAAGCCGGGTCGACAACGTGCCGCCGCCGAGAATGTGATTGACGATGTAGGCCGCCATGAAATCGGGATCGTTGCGGGCGACGCCGGGGCCGCCGAAATTCACCGAGGTCTGCGGCACGTCCACGATGGCCGACGTATGCTTCGGCGGTTTTGCGGCTTCGACCATCGGCACCGGCACGAGGTCTGCCTTGGCGGGCAGCGCGCCGAATGTCGAATCGAGCAGCTTGCCGAGGGCGTCCGGCGTGATGTCGCCGACCACTGCGACTTTCAGCGTGTCTTTGGCTATCACCCGCCGCGCATAATCTTTCAGGTCTGCAGCCTGAATAGCCGGAAGGCTTTCAAGCGTGCCGTTCGGCGCGCGCGCGTAAGGATGCGTGCCGTAGGCCTGCTCCCAGAACTTGCGGCCCGCAATCGACACCGGATTGGTGCTTTCACGGCGTGCGCTCGATAGCATCTGTGCACGGACACGCTCCAGCGGTTCGCTATCGAAACGTGCTAACGTCAGCGCGAGCTTGAGCAGGCCGAATGCCTCGTCGCTGTGTTCCTTGAGCATCCGCATCGAGCCGCGCAGGTGATCGCGCGTGACGGAGAAGTTCATTTCGATGGCGCGCCGCTCGAGCCGCTCATGAAATGTTTTCGAATCCAGATCGGCCGCGCCTTCATCCAGCATGTTGGCGGTGAACGAGCCTGTGCCGGGTTTGTCGGCGGCGTCCTGCGAGGAGCCGCCGGCGAAGGCATATTCCATCGCCACCAGCGGCACGGTCGCATCCTGCACGAACCAGGCTTCGATGCCGCCGGGCGACACGAGGCGCTGCACCTTTGCCGCGGCGGAGGCCGGTGTCACGGCAGCAAGCGAAGAGGCCGCGGCGAGGATTGCGGCGGCGAGAGCGGGCAATTGACGGCGGGTGACGATCACGAGCGTTTCTCCTCGCGCTTGGCGGTGGCCGCAGCAGGCTCCTTGATGAGGTAGCCGGTCGCGGAGCGCTTCTTGTCGAGCCATGTCTGCGCAGCCTGGCGAACCTGCTCGGCAGTGACGGCGCGAATTCGATCGGGCCAAGCGCGAATGTCTTCGACAGTCTGTCCGACGGTGATGGCCGCGCCATACCAGCGCGCCAGCGTGGTCTGGCTGTCCTGTGCGTAGACGGCCTGCGCGATCATCTGGGTCTTGGTGCGCTCAAGGTCTTCGGCTGACACGGGAGCTTGCGCCAGCTTCGCGATCACTTTGTCAATCGCTTGCTCGACCTGCGGGAATTCGACGCCGGGTTTCGGCGAGGCCGAAATGCCGAACTGGGTCGGATCGACTCCCGTGCCCTGATACCAGGCGCCCGCGCTGACCGCGAGCGGCTTGTCCACGACGAGGGCGCGATACAGCAGCGAGTTGCTGCCGGTGCCCATCAATTGCGCCAGCACTTCAAGCGCGGAGCTTTGTTCCGGCGCAGCCGTCACCGAGGACGGAACGAGATAATAGCGGCGCACGCTCGGCTGCTCGACGCGCGGATCGGCCAGTGTCACGGTGCGCGGTCCGGCGGGTGTCGGCTCTTGTGGCCTGATCCGGCGCGGCGGGATCGAAGGCTGCGGTGGAATCTTGCCATAGGCCGCTTCGACCATCGGGCGGACGTCTTCGACGCTGACATCGCCTGCGATGATAAGGGTGGCGTTGTTGGGGGCGTAGAAGCGCTTGTAGAATTCCAGCGCATCCTCGCGGTTCAGCTTCTCGATCTCCTGATGCCAGCCGATCACCGGACGGCCATAGGGATGATTGAGATACAGCGCCGCCATGACCTGCTCGGTCAGCCGCGCGTCCGGGCTGTTGCCGACGCGCATGTTGTATTCCTCGAGCACCACGTCGCGCTCCGGCAGCACGTTCTCATCCTTGAGAATGAGGCCGGTCATGCGGTCGGCCTCGAAGGACATCATGGTCGCGAGCTGGTCGCGCGCCACGCGCTGGTAATAGGCCGTGTAGTCGTAGGAGGTGAACGCGTTCTCGCTGCCGCCGATCCGTGAGACCAGTTGTGAGAATTCTCCCGCCGGATGCGCGGCCGTGCCCTTGAACATCAGGTGTTCGAGAAAATGCGCGAGGCCGGATTTACCGGGTGTCTCGTCGGCAGAGCCGACCTTGTACCAGATCATCTGCGTGACCACCGGGGTTCGGCGGTCGGGGATGACCACGACATGCAGGCCGTTGCTGAGCGTGAAGGTCGCGGGTGCCGTTGCGGTTTGCGCGGCGGCGCCGTTGCTCAGGACAGGCGCGAACAGAAGGCCGAGCGTTGCAACGGCCTGAACGATGAAGGAGCGGGACATTGTCATGATGGCTTACCGGATCGCAGATTTATCGCCCGGACAACATTCAAATCCGCGAGAGGCGACGCCGCGGGATCTGAAACGACTATGCTTTAACGAGAGTCAGGCGGTGGACTGCGATCGCCAGGCCGCAGCCGTCAACACGACGCTGCAACCGCGCGATCAATCCCAGCGTTTTTCGCACTTGCCGCTGGCGGAATCGCAGACTTCCTTTGGCGCCTTCAGCTTTCCGACGCCGTAAGCATAATTCGGCGAAGGGGTCTGGTAGCCGCTCGGAGGCTGGGTGAGTTCGGTCCGCTCGGGTTCTGACGTGAATTTCTCGGTTTCCGTCGTCGTGCTGCCGAACGGATTGGAGAACAGCCCGCCGGTATATCCGAGCTGCGACGGCAGCATCATCAGCGGCGAATTGGAATTGTTGCTGCCCGGCGCATTGTTTTCCGTCGACTTGCTGCGCGGCGCGCGCTTGTTGAGTTCGCTCGGCATCAGCGGCATGCGCGCTTCTTCCGGACTCATCGCCTTCTGCTTGGAAGCCTCGCGGGCGGCCTTGCGCTCGGCTTCATCCGGGTCCTTCGGCCAGTTCGGCGCCAGCTTGCGCTTACCGGTCTGGGGCGGTGGAAGGTCGATCTTGGAGGGGACCACCAGCGGCGAGCGCTCACGGTAATCGATGGTGCCGTCTTCGAGCTTGCGCCCGCCGAGGCCGCTCATCAGGTTGTCCATCAGCTTCTGTTCGAAGGTCTTGCCGTCGTCTTCCTCTTCATCCTGCGCATGGACGGGGCCAGTGCCCAGCACCAGACCGACGCCCAGAAGGACGGCTGCGAGCCTGAGCGCGCGCGCCGCGAGGCGTGGCGAGAGATGCAAACCTGAACCGATGCCGCCCGTCATTGCGTTCATCCTGATCCGTTGTCCAAACCCGTTATCAGAGGGCGGCCCTGCCGCCGCAAGTCATTCCGCCGCAAACGAAATTGCGTGAGCCTGCGTATCCCCTTCTATCGGGGCCTTTTTGCGGCATCCGGGGTTACAAAGGAGTCATACAGGAGGGCAGCCACCCCGGCAACGATAGCCACGTCCGCAAGGTTAAACACGTACCAGTTGTAGGTTTTGCCGCCGATTTCGATGTGAAACAGGGCGAAATCGACCACCGCGCCATAGGCCAGCCGGTCGATGGCATTGCCGATGGCACCGCCGATAATCAGCCCGAGGCCGATCACGGCAAGCCGGGTGCCGGACCGGGCCATCCAGATGCCCAGCACAATGATCGCGAAACCCTTGAACGCCAGCAGCAGGGTCTGTCCCATCGGGCCGGAATCCTGGAACCAGCCGTAGCTGATCCCGGTATTCCAGGCGAGCACCAGATCGAAGAACGGCGTGATCCGTACCGTGCCGCGCGGGCCGAGTTCGAACACGTTCAGCAGCCAGAGTTTTGACGCCTGATCGAGCACCAGGGCTGCGACGGCGGCAATCAATCCGGAGCGGAACAGAGGGCTCACACGCCGACTCCCAGCGCCTTCCATTCGCGCAGCGCTTGCGCGTCGCGCGGCGAGACATCCGGATAGTCCGGATCGTCACCCACCGTCGGCAGGATCTTCCACGAGCGCGCGCACTTGGTCCCGACTGCTTTCTCGACCACCACCGCGACGCCCGGCACATCGCTGAGGGTGAAGGCGCCGGCCGGCGCATCCTCGTCGGTGACCATGGCGTTTGAGGTGATGCAGACTTCGGCAAGATCGACATCAAAGAGCGTGGCAAAAGTCGCCTTGTCGGAGACATAAACCAGCGGCGAAGCTTCCAGCGACGAGCCGATGCGCTTGGCGGCGCGCTCGACTTCCAGCGCCCCCGTGACCACACGGCGCACATCGCGGATCGTCTCCCACTTCTTCGCGAGCGCGTCGTTGCGGAAGCGGCCGAGATCGTCGCGGAACGTGGTCAGGTGCACCGACGGCTCGGCATCGGGGCGATACATCCGCCACGCTTCGTCCGCGGTGAAGCTGATCGCGGGCGCGAGCCATTTCAGGATCGCGTCGCAGAGAATGTCCACCGTGGTCAGCGCCGCCTTGCGTGTGATCGAGGATGGCGGATCGCAATACAAGGTGTCTTTCCGGATGTCGAAATAGAACGCCGACAGTTCGGTATTCATGAAATTCGCCAGCGTCGCGATCACCGTCTTGTAGTCGAAGTTCGCGTAGGCGGGACGAATGATGGCATCGACCTCGGACAGGCGATGCAGCATCAGCCGTTCAAGCTCCGGCATCTCACTGAAGGAGACGGCCTCATTGCGTTTGAAATGATGCAGCGTGCCGAGCATCCAGCGGATGGTGTTGCGCAGCTTGCGATAGGTCTCGATGGTGTTCTTGAGGATTTCCGGGCCGATGCGCTGGTCATCGGAATAGTCGGTGGCGCAGACCCACAGGCGCAGGATGTCCGCGCCGGAATCCTTGATGACTTTTTGCGGCTCGGTGGTGTTGCCGAGCGACTTCGACATCTTGCGGCCGTTCTCGTCCAGCGTGAAGCCGTGAGTCAGCACCACGTCATAGGGCGCGCGGCCGCGGGTGCCGCAGGACTCCAGCAGCGAGGAGTGGAACCAGCCGCGATGCTGGTCGCTGCCTTCGAGATACATGACGGTATCGTTGCCGCCATCGACCTTGCGCTTGATGCCGGCAAGGCCGGGGAAGTGCACCGGGTCTTCCAGCACAAACGCATGGGTCGAGCCGGAATCGAACCAGACGTCGCAGATGTCATTGACCTTCTGCCATTCTTCGTTGGCATGCGAGCCGAGGAAGCGTTCGCGTGCGCCGTCCGCGTACCACGCATCCGCGCCTTCTTTTTCGAAGGCATCGGCGATGCGCTTGTTGACCGCCTCGTCCTGCAAAATCTCGGCGGAGCCGTCGCCCTTCTCGCGCACGAACACAGCGATGGGTACGCCCCATGCGCGCTGGCGCGAGATCACCCAGTCCGGGCGGCCCGCGATCATGCCGGTGATGCGGTTCTGGCCCTGCTCGGGCACCCAGCGGGTGACGCTGATGGCCTGCAGCGCGCGGGCGCGCAGCGTGTCGCCGCTCTTTGCCTTGCCGTGATCGGCAATGTCCTTGTCCATCGCGATGAACCATTGCGGCGTGTTGCGATAGATCACCGGCTTTTTCGAGCGCCATGAATGCGGATACTGGTGCTTGAGACGCGAACGCGCCAGCAGCATGCCGCGCTCGACCAGCGCCTTGATGACGGCCTCGTTGGCATCGCCCTTCTCGCCCTTGTCGGTGAGAACGCGCTTGCCGGTGAAGCCGGGGGCATGCTCGGTCAGCGCGCCGTCGGCATCGACGGTGTAGGGGATGACTGAACTGATGCCGCGCGCCTCGAGCTCGCGCGCATTGGCGGTCCAGACGTCGAAGTCCTCGCGGCCATGACTCGGCGCGGTATGGACGAAGCCGGTGCCGGTGTCGTCGGTAACATGATCGCCGGCGAGCAGCGGCACGGTGAATTCGTAGCCGCCGGCGAGGCCCTTCAACGGGTGGCTGCATTCGATCGCGTCGAGAATATCGGCGGAGACGTCGCCGGCCTTCTCGTACGACGTCACGCGCGCCTGCTTGAACACGTCTTCGGCAAGCTTGTCTGCGAGGATCAGAAGATCGCCGGTCTTCGCCCAGTTGTCGGCGGGCGCATCGGTGATCTTGTAGAGGCCATAGGAGATCTTCGGCGAGAAGCTGATGGCGCGATTGCCGGGCAGCGTCCACGGGGTGGTGGTCCAGATCACCACCGAGGCCTTGGCGAGGCGGCCGTGCGCGGCGTTGACCGGAAACTTCACCCACACTGCGTCCGAGGTGTAGTCCTCGTATTCGATTTCGGCCTCGGCCAGCGCGGTCTTCTCGACCACGCTCCACATCACGGGCTTACTGCCGCGATAGAGCGTGCCGTTGGCGGCGAACTTCATCAGCTCGCGGGCGATCTGTGCTTCGGCGGGGAAGGTCATCGTCATATAGGGATGATCCCAGTCGCCGATCACGCCGAGGCGCTTGAATTCCTCGCGCTGGATGTCGACCCACTTCTGCGCGAATGCGCGGCATTCCTGCCGGAATTCGATGATCGGCACCGCGTCCTTGTTCTTGCCCTTGGAGCGGTACTCTTCCTCGATCTTCCATTCGATCGGCAGGCCGTGGCAGTCCCAGCCCGGCACGTAGTTGGAATCGAAGCCGAGCATCTGCTGGCTGCGCGTCACCACGTCCTTGAGGATCTTGTTGAGCGCGTGGCCGATATGGATGTTGCCGTTGGCATAGGGCGGGCCGTCGTGCAGCACGAACTTCGCGCGGCCTTTCGCGCTTTCGCGCAGCTTGCCGTAGAGATCGATCTCGTTCCAGCGCGCCAGAATCTTCGGCTCCTGCTGCGGCAGGCCTGCGCGCATCGGGAATTCCGTCTGCGGCAGGTAGAGAGTGCTGGCGTAATCGTTGCCGTCGGCTTTGGCGGCGGCGGGCTTCTGAGGCTTGTCGGACATGAATGCTCTGGCTTTGCTCGAATAGCGGCTTGGCTCGAATGGCGCGCAAGCGCACGGAATGTGCGGCGAAGGAAATCGATCCCGGTCTTGCGCCGAGCGGGTCGCTCAGGCGGAAGCCGGGCTGCTAATGACGATTATGGTGCGCTGCGCCAACATGGGGCCTAGATAGCAGGCATGGGG
>Ga0209023_10003774_pt1 | contig 17763 bp, 16 predicted proteins | sample LakOneMetagenome_FD_187468 | JGI IMG/M metagenome (GOLD analysis project Ga0209023, IMG submission 187468) | Freshwater and sediment microbial communities from Lake Erie, Canada (SPAdes) (version 2) | ecosystem: Environmental > Aquatic > Freshwater > Lentic | place: Lake Erie, Canada... | reverse complement strand
TCCGGGGTCGCCTGCGCCCTCGAGTTCCGGCCGATGGAAGACCGCGCACAAGTCGAAGCGCGCCGCGCGGCGCTGAAGCTGCCGCCGCTCGACGCGTACCGGCGCCTGGTGCTGGACATGTACCACTGCAAGGCCGAAGCCCAGCCGGCGCCGCCCGTCGTGGTGATCGACAAGGCGGCGCCGGGCTGAATCACACGAAGGTGAAGGTCAGCGCTTCCGGCAGGCGCGACTTCGGCAGGCCGGCGTTGAAGTCGGCACTCGAGGAATAACCGAAGCTGGCCAGCACCACGCTCGCCAGGCCTTGCGCGTGCAGGCCGAATTCCTCGTCCAGGATCTTCTGGTCGAAGCCTTCCATCGGGGTGGCGTCGATGCCCAGCGTGGCCGCGCCCAGCAGCGCGGTGCCGAGCGCCAGGTAGACCTGCTTTTCCAGCCACTGCGGCATGTCGCGCGTCGTGTAGCGGTGGGTGCGCACGTAGCCGCGGCGGCCCGCATCCTGGCCGGCGCGCGCTGCGTCGTCGCGGAAGCGGCCGTCCTGGCCTTCCTGGGCCAGCAGGCGCTCGAGGTGGGCGTCGTCCATGTCGATGCGCGAGCAGAACACGATCACGTGCGAGGCGTCCAGGATCTTGGCCGCGTTGTAGCCATAGCCGCCCTGCGCCGCCCTGGCCACGCGCGCCTTGCCCTCGGGCGTGTTGGCGACGATGAAGTGCCAGGGCTGCGAGTTCACCGACGAAGGGCTGTTGCGCAGCAGGGAGTAGACCTGCTGCATCAGCTCCTCGGGGATCTGGCGTTCCTTGTCGTAGGCCTTGGCGGTATGGCGCTTGCGGGCTGCCGAGAGAATATCCATCTGTTTCTTCCTTCTTTCACTTGATAACTTAAAAATCTTCGAGCACGATCTTGCCGACCGCACGGCCGCTTTCGATCAGCGCATGCGCGCGGCGCAGGTTCTCGGCCGAGATGCGGCCGTAGTGTTCGCCCAGGGTCGTGCGCAGCTCGCCGGCGTCGACCATGTCCGCTACACGGTCGAGGAGCGCATGCTGCTCGGCCATGTCGGCGGTCTCGAACATCGAGCGCGTGAACATCAGTTCCCAGTGCAGCGAGATCGACTTGCGCTTGAGCGGGACCGCGTCCAGGGTGGCGGGGTCGTCGATCAGCGCGAACTGTCCCTGCGGCGCCAGCACGTCGACGATGCCGGCGTAGTGCTTGTCGGTGTGGGTCAGGCTGATGACGATGTCGACGCCGGAGAAGCCGAGCGCCTCCAGTTGCGGACGCAGGGGCTGGGTGTGGTCGACCACGTGCTGGGCGCCGAGTTCGCGCACCCAGTTGCGGCTTTCCTCGCGCGAGGCGGAAGCGACGACGGTCAATGCGGTCAGCTTGCGCGCCAACTGTATCAGGATCGAGCCGACTCCGCCGGCCGCGCCGATGACCAGCAGGGACTTGCCGGCGCCGCCGCCTTCCTCCACCTTGAGGCGGTCGAACAGCAGCTCCCAGGCCGTGATCGAGGTCAGGGGCAGGGCGGCCGCCTGGGCATGGCCGAGCGAGGCCGGCTTGCGGCCGACGATGCGCTCGTCCACCAGCTGGAACTGGCTGTTCGAGCCGGGACGCAGGAGCGAGCCGGCGTAGAAGACTTCGTCGCCTTCCTTGAACAGGGTCACCTCGCTGCCGACGGCGCGCACGATGCCGCTCGCGTCCCAGCCCAGCACGCGCGGCTCGGTCACGGCCGCGCCGTTGCGGATCTTGGTGTCGACCGGGTTGACCGAGACGGCGCGCACTTCGACCAGCAGGTCGCGGGGGCCGGCGAGGGGCATCGGCAGCTCGATCTCGTGCAGCGAGGCGGGGTCGCCGATCGGCAGGCCGTGCTGGGTATACACTACTGCTTTCATGTTGAATCTCCGGTAAGTTTTGGACTTGACGGCCATTCTATGGGGCAGCCCGGCGGGGAAACAGCCGGCTGGAGCGATTTCACTTTCACAGCTGGAGAGAAAATGATCAGGCTAGACGACCTGGCCCTGTTCGTCCGCACCGCAGCGCTGGGCAGCTTTTCGCGGGCCGCGCGCGAGGTCAACCTGCTGCCGGGCCAGGCCAGCGCCGCGATCGGGCGCCTCGAGCGCGAACTCGACATCCGCCTGTTCGCGCGCTCCACGCGCAGCCTGCGCCTGACCGAAGAGGGCAAGCGCTACCTGCCCTTTGCCCAGGATGCGCTGCAGGCCCTGCGCGACGGTTTCGACGGCATCCGCGGCGACAGCGCCTGCCTGACCGGCACGCTGCAGATCGCGGCGCCATCGGACTTCGGGCGCAACCTGCTGCTGCCCTGGATCTCCGAATTCCGCCGCGACCATCCCGGGCTCGACATCCAGCTGCTGGTATCGGACCAGGTGGCCGACGTGTTCCGCGATCCCGTCGACATCGCGCTGCGCTACGGCCAGATCGACGACGCCAGCTACGTCGCCCTGCCGGTCGCGCCCGACAACCGCCGCGTGCTGGTGGCGTCGAACGATTACATCGCGCGCCACGGCAGGCCCGCACAGCTCGACGAACTGGCCGAGCACAACTGCCTGCAATACCGGCTGCGCGGGCGCACCTACGACCGCTGGTCCTTCCCGCAGGCCGACGGCGCGAAGGTCGTGCAGGTGGCGGGACGGCTGGTGAGCGACGATGCGGAAGTGGTGCGGCGCTGGGCGGTGGCCGGCGAGGGCATCGCCTACAAATCCTGGCTGGATGTGAGCGAGGACGTGGCGCAGGGGCGCCTCGAGGTGCTGCTGCCGGAGGTGCCGGGCGAGCCCACGCCCCTGAGCCTGGTGTGCCCGCACCGCCGGCAGTTCTCGCCGGCGGTGAAGCTGCTCCATGCGCTGATCGAAGAGCGTTGCCGTCCGCTGGCGCGCCCGGGAAAAACGAGCTAAACCGTTTCCTTCATTTCCGCGACCAGGGCCGCGACGAGTTCGGCGGCCGGCATGGCGCGCGCCCGTGCGAAGTTGGTGCCGCCCCAGTTGACCGAGAATCCCTGGTTGCCTTTGGCCAGCGCAGCCGCGTGCAGCTGCTTGGCGGCGTCGTAGGCGATCGGGTAGTCCGGCACCGGAGGATGCCCGCTGGCTCCGACGTCGCGGAACTGGCGGTTCACGATCCCGCGCGCGGCGCGCCCCGAAATCACGGCGGTGAGTTCGGTCTCGAGCCCGGCGCCGCCTGCGATCTGGGCGCGATGATGGCTTGACGCCGACGATTCCGGGCAGGCGATGAAGGCGCTGCCCATCTGGACCGCGCTGGCGCCGTAGTACAGCGCGGTGCGGATCTGCGCGCCATCCATGATGCCGCCCGCCGCGATCAGCGGCAGGGAGGTCTTGCCGTGCAGCTGCTGCAGCAGTTCGACGGTGGGCAAGGCGGCGTCCGGCGCTTGAGGATCGAAGGTGCCGCGGTGTCCGCCCGCCTCGATGCCCTGGGCGACGATGGCGTCGATGCCGGCCGCTTCGATCTGCCGCGCCTCGTCGAGCGAGGTCGCGCTGGCGAACAGGATGATGCCGGCGGCCTTCAGGGCATCGATCTTCTGCTGCGGCGGCAGGCCGAAATGGAAGCTGAGCACGGCGGGGCGCTCGGCCAGCATCACCTCGAACATCGCGTCGTCGGTGACGAAGGTGCCGTAGATTTCGTTGAGCGCTGCGGGCGGCTGGGCGCCGAAGCGCTCGAAATGCGGGCGCAGCCAGTCGAGCCAGGCGGCCTCGCGCGCGGCATCGGCCTGCGCGGGCACATGCGTGAACACATTGACCTGGAAGGGGCGGCCGGTTTTTTCGCGCACGGCGCGGATCGCGGCGCGTGCCCCGTCCGCCGTCATGGCGCCCACGGCGATCGAGCCCAGCGCGCCGGCCTCCGACACGGCGGCGGCCAGCGCCGCGCTCGAGATATTGGCCATCGGGGCCTGGATGATGGGGTAGCGAATACCCAGCGTCGACAGCAGGTCAGTGCTCATGGCGCGGCTCCCTCAGGTCTTGGTCGAAGCACAAGTATAGCCAGAGCGGCGAAGTTACGCTCCGCGTACCAGCAGCACGGCCAGCATCAGCATCAGGGTCCCGGTAGCGCCCTCGATCACGCGCCACACGGAGGGGCGGCCGAGCACGCGGGCGAAGCGCCGGGCGCTCAGACCCAGCGCCGTGAACCACAGCACCGAGGCCGTCATCGCGCCCGCCGCGAAGGATGTGCGGGCTTCGCCGGCCAGGCTGCTGCCGACGGCGCCCAGCAGCACCACGGTGTCCAGGTAGACGTGCGGGTTCAGCAGCGACAGCGCCAGCACGGTGGCCAGCGCGCGGCCCAGCGTTTGCGTCTTCGCGTCGAGCGAGAGTTCCAGCGAGGCGCCGCCGCGCAGGCTGCTCTTCCAGCAGCGCCAGCCATACCAGACGAGGAAGGCCGCGCCGCCGTAGCGCGCCATCGCCATCATGGTCGGCGAGGCTTCGACCAGCGCACCGAGGCCCGAGATGCCGAGCGCGATCAACGCCACGTCGACGACGATGCAGGTGGCGACCGTGGCCGCCACGTGGTGGCCGCGCACGCCGGTGCGGATCACATGGGCGTTCTGGGCGCCGATGGCCATGATCAGGCTGGCGCCCAGACCGAGCCCCTGCAGGAATACCTGTTGAGAAAACATAAAAAATCCCTTCTTGAAGCGAGCACGGTCGCTTCAAGAAAGGCTAAATTCAAATATATTCATGATATTTAAAGATGGTTAAGAAAAATTAATGAAGATCGATCCCCGCCGCAGCGCCGCCTTCATCGCCGCCGTCGACACCGGCAGCCTGGAGCTGGCCGCCGTCCAGCTCTCGTTGACCCCATCGGCCGTCTCGCAGCGCATCTCGGCGCTGGAGCAGGACTTCGGCACGCCCCTGCTGGTGCGCAGCCGCCCCTGCCGGCCCACGGCGCCGGGCACGCGCCTGCTGCAGTACCTGCGCCGTTCGACCCTGCTGGAATCGGAATTCCTCGCCGAGATGGGCATGGACGTGGGGCCGGCGCGGGTCAGCCTGGCCGTCAACAACGACACCCTGGCCACCTGGCTGCTGCCGGTGCTGGCGCCGATCCTGGCGGATGAAGAGCTGCTGGTGGAATTCGTGCTCGACAACCAGGGCCATACCTTCTCGCTGCTCGAACAGGGCCGCGTCGTGGCCTGCGTGGCGGGCGAGGCGTCGGCCATGCGCGGCTGCACCGTGAGCCCGCTGGGGCAGATGCGCTACCGGATGGTGGCCTCGAACGGCTTCGCGCAGCACTGGTTTGCCGACGGCTTCAACCGCGAGAACGCGCAGCGCGCGCCGGTGATCGTCTTCGACCGCAAGGATTCGCTGCAATCGGCCTTCCTGCTGCGCCACTTCGGCCTGCCCGAGGGCGCCTATCCCTTCCACTACGTGCCGGCCAGCGATCCCTACGTGGACGCGATCCGGCAGGGCATGGGCTACGGCATGCTGCCGCAGGAGCAGTGCGCGGACCTGCTGCGCGACGGCGTGCTGGTCGACCTGGCGCCCGCACTCTTTGTGGACGTGCCGCTGTACTGGCACGCCTGGCGCATCCAGCCGCCGCGCCTGGAGCGCATGGGAGCGGCGCTGGTGAAGGCCGCGCGGGAAGTCCTGCTAGCGCTGCCCTGAGACCAGGGTCAGGTGCGGCCGGCGGCGCTCCAGCCGCCCTGCAGTGCGCGCCAGGGCCACCGGCCAGGCCTGCGCCACGGCCCACAGCACTTCGGGCACGAAGTACAACCACAGCAGCGGCATGCCGCCCTGCGCCAGCGCCCAGGCCATCCACAGCGCGAACACGGCGCGCCCGCTCGCATCGAAGCGCCCCAGCACCAGGCTGGTGCGCAGCAGGCGCAGGGTGGCCCACAGGAGAACCAGGCTGCCCAGCAGGCAGGCGAACAGCACCTGCACCGGTGCGCAGGTCGGCAGCGGCGCGCCGCCCAGGATCACGTTGAGCTGCGAGAGCTGCGGATACATCAGGGCGAAGGTCCAGGGCGTGGCAAAGGGAGTGATGATCAGGATGTCGTACAGCGCGCTGGCGCGCGTCAGACGAAAGTAGGCGAGGGGAGGAAGGGGCGGCATGGCGGGCTCCGGGAATGACTGCACCGTTCATGCTGGCACGCCTGGCGCGCCCCCTTCTTGCGATGGGCGAAGATGGTCGAAAAAAACGGGCCGGACGCGCGCGCGTCCAGCCCGAAGGGAATCACAAGGAGCTGCTGCGATCAGGTGCCGATGCGGCCGCCGTCGTTCTTGGTGATGACGATGGTCGCCGAGCGCGGACGCTTGCCGGCGCCGTAGCCGGCGTTCGACGGCCACTGGCTGGTGTACTTCGCCGGGTCGCCGACGTTGGCGGCCGCGGTGCCCTCGCCCGGGTGCTGGATATTGATGAACAGCGCCTTGCCGTCCGGGGTCTCGGCGATGCCGGTGATCTCGGAGCCGACCGGGCCCACCAGGAAGCGCTTGAGCGTGTCGGCGGTCGCGGCCTTGCCGACGTAGGTGTCCACCGCCAGGTTCGTGCCGTTGGCGCGCGGGTAGCTCAGGGTGAGCTTCTTGCCGTCGCCGACCTGGCCCGGCACGCCGGCCAGCATCATGCAGTTGGTGACGTCGGTGTAGGCGCCGTCGTCGGTCTGGATCCAGCAGATGCCGGTCGACGGGGTGAAGGCCAAACCGTCCGGGCTCGAGAAATCCTGGTCGGCGGTGAGGCCGGACAGGTTGACTTTCGCGCCGTCCGCGCCGGATTCGGCGCCGAACAGGTAGACGTCCCAGCTGAAGGTGGCGGCGGTGGAGCCCGTGCTGCCTTCCTTGACGCGGATGACGTGGCCGTTCGGGTTGCCCGGCTGCGCGGTCGCGCCCTTCATGTCGGTGTAGACGCGCGGATTGGCGGCATCCGGCGCGGCCTGGCTCGCGCCGCTCGGCTCGACGCGGCGGTTGCTGTTATTGGTCAGCGTGAAGTAGATCTCGCCGGTGCCCGGGTGTACCGAGCACCATTCAGGGCGGTCCATCTTGGTCGCGCCGACGGCGTCGCCGGCCAGGCGGGCGTTGACCAGCACGTCGGCCTGGTCGGCGAACTTGTAGCCGGCGTAGGCCGCAATCAGGGGGTTCGCAATCGACAGCTCGATCCACTGGCCCGTGCCGTCGGCATTGAACTTGGCCACGTACAGCTTGCCGCTGTCGAGGTATTTGTCGCCGGTGGCGACGCGGTCCGACGGGCTTGCATCGGCGGCGGCCCAGACCGCGGTCGACACGAATTTGTAGATGTATTCGTTGCGCGAGTCGTCGCCCATGTACACGGCCAGCGGCTGGCCAACGACAGGTTTACCGAAGACGGCGCTCTCGTGGGCGAAGCGGCCCAGCGCGGTGCGCTTCTTGATGGCTTTGCTCTTGTCGAAGGCGTCCATCTCGACGATGTAGCCCATGCCGTTCATCTCGTTGCGGTAGTCGTCGCTGCCATTGCTCGAAGCGCCACTCTTGCTGATGTTCCAGCGCTGGTATCTGTCATCGAGGCCGCCGGTTTCCCAGCCGTGGCGCGACGCGGCGCCGGCGTCGCGGCCATAGCGCTTGAGCGAGGTGACGCTCTTGTCGTTGCCGCGCGCGGTGTCGTCCATGGCGGCGCGGGTGAAGTAGCCCGACCAGTTCTCTTCGCCCGACAGGTAGGTGTTCCACGGGGTCCTGCCGGTGCCACAGTTGTTCAGGGTGCCGCGGATCTTCGTGCCATTGGTCGAGTACTTGGTGACCACCAGCGCGTTGCCGCGCACCGGGCCCGAGAGCTCGATGTCGGTCTGCTGGTGCACGCGGCGGTTCAGCGCGGAGTCCTTCACATAGCTCCACTTGCCGGCGGCGGCGCGCACTTCGACTGCGGACAGGCCGTGCAGGGCCATCTCCTTGTCGACTTCCGCAGCGGGGCGCGGCAGGCTCATGGTGCCGCCGTTGGCGTGCACGAAGAAGGATGCAAACTTCTCGTCGGTAGTGGCTTCGTGGTTCATCACCAGCACGCCGCGGTCATTGACCGTGGTCGCCGGGCCGTTGCTGGCGGAGAGGGCGAAGAATTCCATGCCGTCGTGGTGGTCGCCGGCGCGGTTCTCGAAATCGGTATCGGTGCCGTCGTTCTTGAAGGCGGGGGTGTTCGCGGTGAGCGGATCGCCCAGTGCGTAGATCACGCTGGCGGTGTAGCCGGCCGGGACGACGACGGTGTCCGCCAGGCTCTTCGAGACCGCGGTGAAGCCGAGCAGCTTCTCGGTCGGCGGCTTGGTGCCGGTCGGAGGATTCGGCGCGGTCACGACGTCGTCGTGGTCCGATCCGCCGCACCCGGAGAGGCCGATGGCGCCCAGCAGCGCGGAAGCCGCGGTGGCGGCGCCCCCGCGCAGCAGGTTGCGGCGGCTCAGGCGGGCTTCGAGGACGGTGCTGAATTGTTCGTTCGACGAAACGTTCGTATCGATGTCGTGATGGTCGATGCGGGCGAGGTCGGTCGGCTTGTTCACGGGTAATCCTGTTGGTTGTTAGGAAAAGTCCGTGCATGGTAAGAAGCCAACATGACAGGCTTGTGACGTTCCGATAACAATTCGATGACAGCCGGGGATGGAAGCGACGAGAGTCCGCTGCTTGCAGCTATACTGCCCCGACCCCAACGAGGAAAAACCAGATGCAGGACCACGCCGGCGCTCCACCAGCGCTCGACCCGGCCGCCCTCGGCCGCCAACTCTTCGACGCCAGTCCCGACTGCGTCAAGCTGCTCGACGGCGAAGGCCGCATCGTCGCCATCAACCGCTGCGGCCTGGCCGCTTTCGGCGCAGCCAGTATCGACGCCGTGCGTGGCCGTGCCTGGAAATCCTTCGTCCCCGCCGCCAGCCATGCCGACCTCGATGCCGCCATGGCGCAGGCGGCCGCCGGCGGCGTCGGCCGCTTCCGGGGCAGCATGCCCGATCCGGAAGGCCGTGCCGGATGGTGGGAAGTCACCATCAGCCCGATCGACGGCGGCCTCTTGGCCACCTCGCGCGACGTCAGCGCACAGGTCGCGGCCGAGCTGGAACGCGAACGCCTGCTGGCCCAGCTCAAGACCGCCAACGAACGCATGGAAGACGTGTTCCGCCAGGCGCCCGCGTTCATGTGCGTGTTCACGGGACCCGACCTGGTATTCGAGATGGTCAACGAGCGCTACCTGCAGCTGGTCGGGGGCCGCGATCCTGTCGGCCTGCGCCTGCGCGAGGCCTTGCCGGAACTGGCAGGCCAGGGCTTCGTCGAGCTGCTGGAAGGCGTGTACCGTAGCGGCGAACCGGTATTCGGCGCCGACGCACCGGTGATGCTGCAGCGCCAGCCCGGCGCCCCGCTGGAGCGGCGCTTCGTCGACCAGGTCTACATGCCGCTGCGCGATCCCGACGGCCGCGTCACCGGCATCCTGGTGCACGGCATCGACGTCACCGACCGCAAGCAGGCCGGCGAGAAGCTGCGCGCCAGCGAGGAACGCTACCGCACCCTGTTCGAATCGGTCGACCAGGGCTTCTGCATCCTCGAGATGATCTTCGACGAAGCCGATCGCCCGGTCGACTACCGCTTCCTCGAGATGAACCGGATGTTCGAGGCGCACACGGGCCTGGTGGGCGGGGCCGGCAAGACCGCGCGCGAGATGGTGCCGACCCTGGACAGCTTCTGGTTCGAGACTTATGGACGGGTGGCGCAAACCGGCGAGCCGGTGCGCTTCGAAAGCGAGGCGCCGGCCATGGAGCGCTGGTTCGACGTCTACGCGACGCGCCTGGGCGGCCCCGGCAGCCCCCGCGTGGCCCTGCTGTTCAGCGACATCACCAGCCGCAAGGAGTCCGACGCCACGCTGCGCAAGCTGGCCAGCGACCTGGCCGAGGCCGACCGCCGCAAGACCGAATTCCTGGCCACGCTGGCGCACGAGCTGCGCAACCCGCTGGCGCCGATCCGCAGCGGCCTCTCCGTGATGCGCCTGAAGGGCGACAGCCCGGCCTCGGTGGCGCGGGTGCGCGAGATGATGGAGCGCCAGGTCGGCAATATGGTGCACCTGATCGACGACCTGCTCGACATCGCCCGCATCAGCGGCGGCAAGCTGGAACTGAAGAAGGAGCGCGCCGACCTGCGATTGGTGCTCTCGAGCGCCGTCGAGACCAGCCTGCCGCTGGTCGAAAGCGGGCGCCACGCGCTCACCGTCGACCTGCCGGAGAGCGAGGTGCCGGTCGAGCTGGACGCCACCCGCATCGCCCAGGTGGTGGCGAACCTGCTCAACAACGCAGCCAAGTACACGCCTGCCGGCGGCCGCCTGGCCCTGGCGCTGCGTGTCGAGGACCAGGATGCCCTCATCTCGGTGCGCGATAACGGCATCGGCATCCCCCGGGACCAGCTGTCCGCGGTGTTCGAGATGTTCAGCCAGGTCGGCCAGCACACCGAGCGTTCGCAGGGCGGGCTCGGGATCGGCCTGTCCCTGGTGCGGCGCCTGGTGCACATGCACGGCGGCGAGGTGAGCGCGGAAAGCGCGGGACCGGGCATGGGGAGCGTGTTCACGGTGCGCCTGCCGCTGGCGAGCGGCTTACCGGGCGGGGGCGGCCGTTCCCCGGCGCTCGAACCCGGTGGCGCGCACGGCGCGGGCGCGCGCATCCTGGTGGTGGACGACAACGTCGACGCCGCCGTCACCCTGTCGATGATCCTCGAGGCCTGCGGCTACACCACCCAGGTGGCGCACGACGGGGCGCGCGCCGTGGAACTGGCCGCCAGCTTCCGCCCCCGGCTCGCCTTCCTGGACATCGGCATGCCGGGCATGGACGGCTACCAGACCGCGCGCGCGATGCGGCAGCTGGCGGGCCTGGAAGGCATCACCCTGGTGGCCTTGACCGGCTGGGGCGCCGACCGCGACCGGCAAAGGTCGAGCGAGGCTGGCTTCGACCACCATCTCACCAAGCCGGTGCAGCTGGACGTGGTGCAGGACCTGCTGGCCAAGCTCGCGGCTTGAGCAGTCAGGCCTGGCGCTGGCCCAGGGCGATCGACGCCGCGCCGGCCAGCGCCAGCGCGACGCCGAGATAGTCGCTCCACACCGGCTTGACGCCATCGACCACATACAGCCAGCCCAGGGCGGTGGCGATATAGACCGCGCCGTAGGCTGCGTACACGCGCCCGCTGGCGGCCGGGTGCAGGGTCAGGAGCCAGACGAAGACCATCAAACTCAGCGCCGCCGGCAGCAGCAGCCAGGGCGAGCCCTTCCCCGTCAGCCACAGGAGCGGCAGGTAGCAGCCGAGCAGCTCGGCGATCGCAGTGAGGAAGTAGAGGCCGGCGGTGCGGCCGAAGGGCAGGAGCTCGAAGGACATCGGTAGACACGCTGGTGGAAAACGCCCATCTTATCCTCAAGCCAGGCCGGCCTGTGCCTGGAACCAGCGCCGGCTCGCTTCGTCGGCCGGGAAGAAGGATTCCAGGCGCAGCTCGTGCACGGTGACGTCGTGCGGCGTGCCGAGGGTCGTGATGGTGGTGAACAGGTTCAGCGCGATGTCGTCCTTCTTCAGGGTGACCGGCAGGAAGGGCAGCGCGCGCCGTTCCAGGTTCGGCTGGCTGGCCGCAGCCGCAATGCCGGGCAGCGCCATCAATTCCTCGAGCAGGACGGTCGCTTCGCTGCCGGGACCGTCGCCCATCGCCTCGCGCTGCACCCACTGCAGCAGGTCGGTGCAGACGTCTTCCCAGTTCACCAGGTGCCGGCGCAGGCCGTTCGGGTCGAGGATCAGCTTGAGCACATTGACCGAGCCGTCGCGCGGAATCGGCGCATGGGCCGGCATGCCGAGGAATAGGCGCATCATGTTCGCCGCCGGCTCGTTGGCCATCACCAGGTTCCACAGGCGATCGACCACCAGCGCCGGATAGGGCGCCTGCTGCGCCAGCATGAAGTCGAGCGCCTGCATCACGGCGCCGAGCTCCGGGTCCGACAGGCTGCGCTCGCGGTAGGCCGGCGCGAAGCCGGCCGCCAGCAGCATGGCATTACGCTGGCGCAGCGGGATGTCGAGCACGAGGCCGAGCTTGAGGATCAGGTCGCGGCCCGGCTGGGCCCTGCCCGTCTCCAGGAAGCTCAGGTGGCGCTGCGAGATGTCGGCGTCCATCGCCAGGCGCAGCTGGCTGATCCCGCGCTTGCCGCGCCAGTAGCGCAAGGCGGCGCCGAAATCGCTGAAGTAGCCGTTCCCGGCGGCGTTCGCACTCGTGTCCATGCCCGTCTCCGTTCAAGATTGCGGCCGATTGTGGCCGATCGTGCCTGCGAACTCAAGCCTTGTCGAGGAAGCCGGTGACGCTGGCCAGGCGGCCGTCGCCCGCCACCACCGCGATGTCGGTGCCGTGGGCGACACTGTCGCCGTCGGGTGCGCGCAGGGTCCAGGAGAAGCGCACCACGTCGTTGTGGCCGTCGGGCACCCCGGACAGCTCGAAACGGTGGCCGGGGAAGTGGTTCCGGGCCCCGGCGATCAGGGTTTCGATGCCCTCGTGGCCGCTGCCCTGCATCATCGGGTCGACGTAGCGGGCGTTCGGGGTGAACAGTTGCTTGACGTGCTTGCGGCGGGCCGCGCCGTCGGCTTCGTTCCAGGCGGCCAGGTACTGGCGGGCGATCGTGCTTGCGTTATTCATGGTCATCTCCGGTTGGTTGTTTGTCGTTTCGACGGTGTCCATTCTCCGCACGACGGGCAGGCGCGGCGATTACCTGCCAGGTAATGGCCTACCGCCGCCTTGATCGCGCCTGCGCCATCGAATCGCGATGTGGCGTATCCTCGCCGGGACGGCATCACCATGCTTTGGAAACAACGGGAAACATCTTGAGCGAGCAGACACTTTCAGCAATCAAGCAGGGCGCCCAGCAACTGGCCGACGTCGTCACCCTGAGCGCGCCGCAGCGCTACCTGCACTTCGTGGATGGCGTCGCCGCGAGCGGCGAGGTCTGGGGCCTGTACCGCGACGGCTGGGCGCTGGCCAAGACCGACGACGGCACGCTGGTGTTCGCCATGTGGCCGGCCAGCGAATTCGCCGACCTGTGCGCGGAATACGAGTGGGACGGCTACGAGCCGCAGTCCTTTCCGCTGGACGACCTCCTGAACGACCTGCTGCCGCAGCTGGAGGAGGATGGGGTATTGCCGGGGGTGTTCTATACGCCGGGGGACAAGGGATTGACGCCGACGGCATACATGCTGAGGGTGGATCTGGAACGGGCGCTCAGGAATTCGTAGGGTGGGCGGTCCTCCGCCCACGCGTTCAGCCAGACCGTGATCACATGCTCTATCCGTTCATGCGGGATTTGAACGCGCGGTCGGCAGAGCCGACCACCCTACAACAGCTCGTAGCGCACGTCGCGCCGGTCTTCGGTCTGCAATCCCTCGACCAGGTAGGCATCCCACCCCAGGCGCCCGTCGACGCCATCCAGGCGCACGTTGTGCACATCGGCCGCCAGCAAGACCAGTTCGACCTCGTACTCCAGGCTCAATCCGGTGAACATCGACAGCATGCTGCGCAGCGCCCGCGCCGCCAGGCCGCCGGGCAGGAAGTCGTTGAAACCGGGCCGGTCGAGCGGCCCCACCACCAGGCGCAGACGCAGGTCGCGCTGCCAGACACGCGCGCCGGCGATCGTCCCGACCCCGAGCACGGCCTTGTCGCTGCCGAGCAGGGTCTGCTGCGCCAGCGGCACCTCGTACCAGCTGCCGACGAACTGCTCGGCCACGACCTGCTGCCCGAAGTACTCGGACAGCACCCGCGCCAGCTGCACGCTGGAGGCCGGCCGGTGCCGCATCGAGGAAGCGAAGTAGGCGATCGATTCGTCCAGCACCGCGCCATCCTGCTTGCCGCCCAGGCGCCGCCGCAGCGCCTTGTCGCCCAGGCCGGCGAGACTGAGCAGGATGGTCATGAAACCGTCCTCGCCACCCGGCTGGTACTGCAGCGCCAGCCGGTACTTGCGCCAGGCCTCGTAGAACAGGGCCAGCGAGCGGTTCGAGAAGGCGTCGAGGAAGGCGCGCGCGCCCTCGGCCTCGGCGTCGCCCTTGGCCTGCGCCTGGTGTTCGGCGATGCGCTCCGTATAGTGCAGGGGCAGCACGCCCTGGGCGCCCAGCAGGCCCATGAAGGCCGGGGTCAGGCGCAGGTATTTCAGGCTGCCGTCCTGCAGCGCAGCGGACAAGGCCGGCGTGCCGGCGTCGAGCTCGCGCGGTTCCGGCGTGATTGATTCCAGCTGGCTGGGCGGGAAGCCGAGCGAGAGCGAATTCTGGAAGCGCAGGTAGTCCGCCACCAGGCCGCGGCGCGGCTTGCCGCGGCGGCGCAGCCACAGCTCCAGCATGCGCACCGCCTGGAAGTACTCGAAGCGGTAGGGCTCGCGGAACAGGCGCTCGATTACAGCAGGCGCAAATCGCCGCTGCGGGGCTCGCATGTCAATAGCGCTTCTCCGGTTTTGTGGGACACGATCAGCAGCTGGGTGAAGCTGTTCGCATGCACGTAGAGGGCGAGGAAGCGCGCGATGACTTCCGCGAAGGCGTGGATGCCGCTGCCGACGAAGGCTTCCTCGTCGATGCCGATCCTCACCTCGACCCCGCGCACCAGGCAGGTGAAGGGATTCCCATCCAGCCAGGCCGTGGTGGCCTTCTGGGCGATGCTCTTGATGCCGCCGATCTGGCGCTGCGAGGAGGGAGAACGGGGCAAATCGTACAAAGCCAGCATCTCGCGGAAGGCGTCGACGCCGGCATCAAGCAGCGACAGGTGGTTCAGCGACAGGTGCGAGACCAGGCGCCAGTGCGCGCCCCGCCCGTGCGCGAAACGGTAGGAGCTCGAGGGTTTGCGCAGGAAGGAGATGGCGCGCACGCTGGAGCCGCCTTCCAGGAACAGGTCCCCACCCGGCTGGCCGTAGCTCAGGCTGGAAGGCAGGTCGCGGTTGGTGCAGGTCAGTTCCACGTTCAGGGTGTCGGTCTCGACCTCGGCGGGGTCGAAATCGATGTCGACGATCGACACCTGGGTCTCGAAGCCGGGGCTGCGCTCGCACAGCGCCTCGTCGCGCCGCACGCAATAATAATGGCCCGCGTCCTCCGGCGTCTGCGCGTGGTGCAGCGCGTAGAAGGGACGGAAGGCGACCAGCGCCTCGCCCTGCGGCGTCTGCCGCACCAGGGTCAGCGACTCGATGGCGTAGACCTCGTAGGCCCAGGCGCGGCGCGCATCTCCGAGCACCGGATAGCTGGCCGTGGTATGCGTCACCCGGATCGGCTCGCCGCGCTGGCGGAACAGGTTGATCACCGGGGTGCAGCCCAGCAGCACATTATTCAGCGAGAGGGTGCCGAGCATGCGCGCCAGGTTCGAATCCGAACGGATGCCGGACAAGGCCAGGTGCAGGGTCACCGCGCGCGTGCCCGGCGGAAGGCTGGCGGTCAATGCGGCGAGGTCGATGTCGACGAAATTGAATTTCTCGGGGAAGCAGAAGTACTCGGTCAGCAGCCGGTAGGCGGCGTGCGAGCGGGCGGGGAAGTCGATCAGCGCTTCGTCTTCCGCGAAGCCGGCCGGCCGCACGGGGATCGCGGGCAGCGCGCGCCAGACGCCACTGCCCTCGACCTCGACCCAGGCGCCCACGCTGCGCATGAACAGCGCGTCGCGCAGGGCCGCGCAGAAGGACGGCTCGCCGTCGAGGAAGACGCGCAGCGTCTGCAGGCCGCTGTTCTCCAGCGTGCCCTGCTCGGATGTCGCGGCGAGCCCCAGGCTGATGCAGGACGAGGCGCTGCCCGGCAGCTGGGCGGCGTCGGGCGCCTCGATGACGGCGGAGAAGCGCGCGGCGCTCAATGCCAGCGGCGCCACGTCGACCGGGTAGACGGTGCGGAAGGTGCAGGCGGCGCCGCGCACCGGCCGCGTGTTCAGCTGGGTGCCGCGTGCGATCGTGCCGGGCCCCGATTGCGCGGCGGCGCCGCCCAGGTCCATGCGCGCGATCGAGCAGGAGGGGAAGGGCCGCAGGTAGTGCGGATACAGCACCTCGAACAGGGCTTCGGTGAATTCCGGATAGTCGTCGTCCAGGCGGCGTGCGATGCGCGCATTGAGCAGGGCGAAGGATTCGATCATGCGCTCGGTATGCGGGTCTTCGCACACTTCGCCGCTGATCAGGAGGCGTCCGGCGATGCGCGGATAGCGTTCGGCGAATTCGCGCAGGTTGCGGCGCAGGTAGGCCAGTTCGCTTTCGTAATAGGGCAGCAGCTGGTCGACGCTCATGCCGCGGCTCCCGTCGATCTGCCTGCCTTGCCGGCCTTGCTGATGCTGTACTGCAGGGTCGAGGGCGTGAGGACGGCGTCGAAGTTGACCGGTTCCTGCGAGGCGCTCGCCACCAGCACCGCGGTGATCGAGAAGTTCAGGCGGTTGACGAAGTCGCCGCGCAGGTCGAGGCTGGCGCGCACATTGCGCAGGCGCGGCTCGTGGCAGGCGATGGTCTTCTCGATGCTGGTGCAGATCTCGGCGCGGTCGGAGGGGCTGGACAGGCAGCGGTCGGCGAAGTCGCCCAGGCCATAGGTGACCATCGAACGGCTGCATTCGGGATAGGCTTTCAATGCGCCTTCCGGAATCGTCGAGCGTGTGTTGAGCAAAGCCTCGAGGTCGCGCGCGACCGTGTCCTTCAGCTCCTCGGCGCTCAAGCGCTGGGCGGCATTGTTGCCCTGGCCACGGTTTGGCAGCCCCAGCAGGCGGTCGAACAAGCCTGGCGTATATCCCTTCATCCCGCTCTCCTCACGCTGTCGCATTCGTGAACACGAAACGCGATGTTGCCACGCGAACTCGAACCAACGTTTGATTAAGTTCACGTGCGAAACCCTTGCCGCTTGTTATGTTTCGCTGAGTATCCGACCAAGCATTGAGGAGGCAGGACATGACCAGCAAAGTTCTCTGGGGCGAAGGCCTGTTACTGCGACCGCAGCACTTCCAGCGGCAAGACCACTACCACGAGCAGTGCCTGCAGAAAAGCATCAAGGCGATCCACCCCTATGCCTGGGGCGTCGAGAACCTGCAGGTGGACAAGGAAGCATTGGCGAACGGCGTGCTGCGTCTCCTGGCGCTGTCGGTGCGCTTCCAGGACGGCGAACTGGTCGAGGCGCCCGACGTCGACGCCCTGCCCGAGACGGTGGACCTGAGCCTGTTGCCACCCACGCAGCAGACGGCCACCTACTACATCGCCCTGCCCGGCATGAAACCTTTCAGCGGCAACTTCACGCCGCCGGGCCAGGCATCGAACACGGCGCGCTTCGTCCAGGCCAACCAGGACACGCCCGACCTGTATACGCAGGCCGCGCCGGTGCAGCTGGCCTACCTGAAAAAATCGCTGCGCCTGGTGTCCGAGGCCGAGCCGCGCGATTCCTACATCCACTTCCCGCTGCTGCGGGTGCGCCGTGCGTCCACCGGGGGCTTCGAACTGGACGATGCCTTCGTGCCGCCGACCCTGTCGGTGGGCGCGGCGCCGGCCCTGTTCCAGCAGCTGCGCCGCCTGCTCGATGCGCTGCAGGCCAAGGTGGCGGCCCTGTACGGGCACCAGCGCGAACCGAGCCGCAACGTGGTGGAATTCCGCTCGGGCGACATGGCTTCGTTCTGGCTGCTGCACACGGCCAGTTCGGCCTGCGCGACCTTGACCCACAACTTCCAGCATCCGGCCCTGCATCCGGAACGGCTGTACCAGGAACTGCTCGACGTCGCCGGCGGCCTGATGACCTTTTCGAAGAGCTGGCAGCTGAGCGACCTGCCGGCTTATCAACATGGCGATCCCGGCCCCTGCTTCGCCAAGCTGCACGCCATCATCCGCGAATTGCTCGACACGGTGATCTCG
>Ga0209023_10003773_pt1 | contig 17763 bp, 14 predicted proteins | sample LakOneMetagenome_FD_187468 | JGI IMG/M metagenome (GOLD analysis project Ga0209023, IMG submission 187468) | Freshwater and sediment microbial communities from Lake Erie, Canada (SPAdes) (version 2) | ecosystem: Environmental > Aquatic > Freshwater > Lentic | place: Lake Erie, Canada... | reverse complement strand
GCTGGGCACTGCGGCGCGGCTGAGGCACGCAGACAAACGCGGACGCATGCAGCTGCAGGCCGCAGTCGTCCGGCCCACAAAACCCTTATTCCACGGCGTGTTGTGGGGCTTTGTCGGCGTGGGCTCTCGTGCTCGGTCACGGCGTTGGCTGACGCCCGGGCGCCCCGCTCTGCGGCACGATGCCTGCTCCGCCCCGTGTGAGGGCCCACCGCAAGAGGGCATGAATGGCTTCGAAGGACACCAGCACCACCAAGGCACCCCGCACCGACAAAGGGGACGACAAGAAGGATTCCAAGGGTTCGAAAGACGACAAGAATTCCAAAGACGCCAAGGCCCAGCGCGAGCTGGGCATCCTCGGCCCGCATGGCGACATGCGGCTGGCGTCCGTCATCATCAATGGCTACAGCCTGGAGTTGCGCGACGCCGACGGCGACGGTTTTGTGGGCGACGTGGCCAGCGGCACCGCCTTTCGCCACATGCTCGATGCCTGGCGCAAGCTTTTCACCTCCATGTCGGGCAAAGACCCGTTCGGCAGCAAACCCACGCGCGACTTCACCAAGAAGCAACTGGACAAGCTGGCCGACAAGAATGACGACGCGGCGCATGCCCTGGAGCAGGCGGCCGAAGACTATGCACTGCAGCTCGCAGGCGTCGTGCAGCGCTTTGTGAAGCAGCCCACCTGGCGGGGCGTGGAGCGCGTCATCCTGGGCGGCGGCTTTCACCAAAGCGAGTTCGGCAGCCGCGCCATCGACCGGGTGCGCGATATTCTCAAGGCTGAAAAGACCCCGGTGGAGTTGCACACGCTGCACCACCACGCCGACGAGGGCGGCCTGATCGGCTGGGTGCACCTGGCGCCACCGGCGCTGCTGCAAAGCTACGACGCCATCCTGGCGGTGGACATTGGCGGCACCAACGTGCGCTGCGGCATCGTGCAAACCCACCTGCACCGCGCCCCGGACATGTCACTGGCCGAGGTGGTGCGCCGCGAAAAGTGGACCCACAAGGACGACAGCCCCCGGCGCGATGAGCTGGTTGAGGGTATCGCCGAGCGGCTGGAAGACCTGATCGCCCATGCCGAGAAAAAGAAGATCGCGCTGGCACCCTACATCGGCGTGGCGTGCCCTGGGCTCATCGTGGAGGACGGCTCCATTGCCGGTGGCACGCAGAACCTGCCCGGCAACTGGGAGAGCACGCGCTTTCATTTGCCGCGCGACCTGTGCGAACGCCTGCCCACCATCGGCCATGGACGCACCCAGGTGTGCCTGCACAACGACGCGGTGGTGCAGGGGTTGTCGCAACTGCCCTTCACGCAGGACGTGCGCAAATGGGCGGTGCTCACGGTGGGCACCGGGCTGGGCAACGCGAGCTACACCAACCGCTCGCATGCCGATGGTGATTGATTCAGCCCAGAAATTTGAATGAAAAATGCCGCTTGCGCTGGATACGCAAGCGGCAGCAGCTATCGAAATGATAGTAAGCGGCGCACGGCACGCCGCCAGTGCTGACGGTGCAGCCGGTGTTACTGCTGAATGTCCCCCAGGCACAGGTACTTGATCTCCACATAGTCGTCCATGCCGTGGTGCGAGCCCTCGCGGCCCAGGCCCGACTGCTTGACGCCGCCGAACGGCACGTGCTCGGTGGCCAGCAGGCCTACGTTGACGCCCACCATGCCGTACTCCAGCGCCTCGCCCACCCGGAAGATGCGGCTCACGTCGCGGCTGTAGAAGTAGCTGGCCAGGCCGAACTCGGTGTTGTTGGCGGCGTCGATGGCCTCCTGCTCGGTCTTGAACTTGAAGACCGGTGCAAACGGGCCGAAGGTCTCTTCGCGCGCACAGAGCATGTCGGGCGTCGCGTTGGCCACGACCGTAGGCTCGAAGAACTGGCCCGAACCCAGGCTTTGCAGGCGCTGGCCGCCGGCCACCACCTTGCCGCCCTTGGCGATTGCATCGTCCACGTGGCGCTGCACCTTCACAAGCGCGGCTTCCTCGATCAGCGGGCCCTGGTTCACGCCGGCTTCAAAGCCGTTGCCCACCTTGGCCGTTTTGACCTTGGCCGCGAACTTGGTCACGAACTCGTCGTACACGCCTTCCTGCACGTAAAAGCGGTTGGTGCACACACAGGTCTGGCCGGCGTTGCGGTACTTGCTGGCGAAGGCGCCTTCGACCGCACTGTCGATGTCGGCATCGTCGAACACGATGAAGGGCGCGTTGCCGCCCAGCTCCAGCGACATCTTCTTGACCGTGGGGGCCGACTGCGCCATCAGGATGCGGCCCACCTCGGTGCTGCCGGTGAAGCTGATGTGGCGCACCACGTCGCTCGCGCACAGCACCTTGCCGATGGCAATGGAGTTGTCGCTGTCGGCGGGCAGGATGTTGAACACGCCTGGCGGAATGCCCGCGCGGATGGCCAGCTCGGCCGCGGCCAGGGCGGTGAGCGGCGTGAGCTCGGCCGGCTTGATGACCACGGGGCAGCCTGCGGCCAGCGCAGGCGCGACTTTGCGGGTGATCATGGCCAGCGGAAAGTTCCAGGGCGTGATCGCCGCGCACACGCCGATGGGCTGCTTGAGCACCATCAGGCGCCGGCTGTTGTCGAACTGCGGCAGGATCTCGCCGATCACGCGCTTGGCCTCTTCAGCAAACCATTCCACAAAGCTCGCGCCGTAGGCGACCTCGCCCTTGGCCTCGGCCAGCGGCTTGCCTTGCTCGGCGGTCATGATGCGGCCCAGGTCGTCCTGGTTCGCCATGAGCAGGTCGAACCATTTGCGCAGGATGCCGCTGCGCTCCTTGGCGGTCTTGCGCTTCCAGGGGCCCCAGGCCTTGTTGGCGGCGGCAATGGCCGCCTCGGCGTCGGCCGGGCCCAGGTTGGCCACGTCGGCGAGCTTCAGGCCCGTGGCCGGGTCGTTCACGTCGAAGCGGCTGCTGCCCGCCACCCACTGGCCGTCGATGAGGCCGTCGGTCTTGAGCAGAGTGGGGTCGTTGAGCTGGGCGAGGGGCGATGTCTTCATGTCCATGGCGGTCTCCGGAAAAGGGGGGCGATGAGAGGGGTTGGGATAGCGAAATCAGGGCTTGGTTCAGCTGTGCAGCGCCGGCGGGCCCAGTCTGGCAGCAGAAATGGCAGGCAGGCTAGCACTTCCGGTGTGAGCAACTGTCTCGTACGTTGCAGTGCGCTCGGGCAGCTTGAAGATGCGCACCAGCGCTTCGAGCCGGGCGGCCTGGCCCTGCAGGCTTTGCGTTGCGGCCGTGCCTTCTTCGGCCAGCGCGGCGTTCTGCATGGTGGTCTCGTCGAGCCGGTCCATGGTGGCGCTGACCTCGCAGATGCCTTCGTACTGCAGTGCCGTAGCGTGGTGGATGGCCCCGATCACGGCGCTGACCGACTGCACCTGCGCAATGATGGAATGCACCGCGCCACCCGCCTGCTGCACATGGGCCTGGCCCTGCCGCACGGCGTCCACGTTGTGGCTGATGAGCCGCTTGATCTCGCGCGCGGCATCGGCGCTGCGCTTAGCCAGCGAGCGCACCTCGCTGGCCACCACGGCAAAACCGCGCCCCTGCTCGCCCGCACGTGCGGCCTCCACCGCCGCGTTCAGCGCCAGGATGTTGGTCTGGAAGGCGATGCCGTCGATCACCATCGTGATCTCGCTGATGGTTTTGGATGAGGTGGAGATCGTCTCCATCGTCGAGACCATCTGCTGCACGGCATGGCCACTGTCGGCAGCTGCGCCGGATGCGCCCGCCGCCAGGCGGTTGGCTTCCTCGGCCTTGAGCGCGCTGTCACGCACCGCGTCGGAGATGCTGGCGATGGCGGCCGCCGTCTGCTGCAGGTGTCCGGCCTGCTCTTCGGTGCGCTGGCTCAGGTGCAGGTTGCCGGTGGCCAGCTCGGACGAGCCCGCCGCAATGCTCTCGCTGCTGTGCCGCACGTCGCCCACCAGGCGCGCCAGCCGCTCGCGCATGTCCAGCATCGCGGCCATCACGCTGCCGGGCGCGGGCGTTGCCGTACGGGCAGAGTGGGCGGCGCCCGAGTGCAGGTCGCCCTGGGCAATGGCATGGGCCATCCGTGCGGCGTCGCCGGGCTCGCCGCCCAGTTGCTGCGCGATGGACCGGATCACCATGAACGCCATGCCGGCACCCAGCAGCAAGGCCAGGGTGCAGCAGGCCGCCAGCAGCCACAGCGATTTGGCATACATGGTCTGGGCCGCTTGCGCCAGGGTATTGGCCTGGCCGGTGGTGAACTGCCACTGCTGGTCGACCGCCGCAGCGCCGGCCGCAAACAGCCGCTGCGAACGGCCGGTGAACAGGCGCCGGGCTTCTTCGGTGGCTGCAGGGTCGGTCAGCGAGTCGCGCGATACGGCGCGCACCTTGTCCCAGTACACCATGGCGCGTTCGGAGACCTCGGCCACCGCCGCCCACAGCGCGCGGTCTTCTTCGCCGGACAGGCGGGGCTCGTGCTCCGCCAGCGCGGTCTTGAGCTGCTGGTGGGCCAGCTCCATCTCTTTGTCCAGCAGGTCCATTTCGGCGGCAGACACGGTCATCAGGTACTGCGCCTGCAGCATGCGGATCGCCGACAGCTTCTCTTGCCAGGACTTGACTGCCTGCAGGGACGGCGTGGTGTTGCGTGTGTAGTGGGCCAGGGTTTCGTTGATGGCGTGGATGCGCTGGGCGGCCACGAGGCCCACGCCCGCCAGCAACACCAGCAGCAGGCCCAGTGCGCAGGCAAGGCGCACCCACACCTTCATGCGGGCGATGGCGTGCCAGGGCTTTGGAGTAGTGCGGTGTTTTTTCATGGAGGGCCCGCAGTCCAGTTGCGCTCGATCACGGCGCCCTTGTCCAGCCAGAAGCTGGCGTCAAAGGGCAGGGCGCGCCGCAGGTTGGCCGGGGCCGAGGGCAGGTCGCTGGGCGCCATCGACAGGTCCACCACCGGGGTGTGCGTGCTGCCGGATTCACGCGGATCGGTGCTGCGCGGGCGGTTGTCTTCGTAGCGCAGGATGGCGCCCATGTGCGTGGGGCCGTAGGGGATCTCGCGGGTGAAGGCGAGCTGTGCGTTCTCTGACGTGGCAAAGCGGATGAAGTCCAGCGCCAGGGCCTTGCGCGGCGAACCGCGCACGATGGTCCAGTAGTCCATCTCGTAGATCGCATCGGTCCAGACAATCGACAGGCGCCCTGCAGAGGGCGGACTGCCGGCGGTGACGCGGCCGTTGAAGGCGGTGCTCATGCTCACCGTGCCATCGAGCAGCCGCTGCGGCGCCTGCGCACCGGACTCCCACCACACGACGTGGGGCTTGAGCTGCTCCAGCTTCTTGAGCGCACGCGCAACGCCAGCGGGCGTGGCCAGTTGCGGGTAGACATCGCGGCGGTGCACGCCATCGGCCAGCAGCGCGATCTCGAGGTTGTAGCGCACGCCCTTGCGCAGCCCGCGCTTGCCAGGAAAGCGCTGGGTGTCCCAGAAGTCCGCCCAGTTGCGCGGCACGTCCTTGCTGCCAAAGCGCTGGGTGTCGAACACCATCACCGTGGACCACACGAATGCGCCCAGCCCGCACGCCTGCACCGTGCCGGGCAGCAGCATGCTCGCGTGGGCCACGGTGTGGCGCTCGATGCGCTCGAAGTGGCCGGCCGCGCAGCCACGGGCCAGGTCGGCGGATTCCAGCTCCACCACATCCCATGCGGGCTGGCCTTGCTGGACCATGGTGCGTATGGCATCCAGGCCGCCGGCGTATTCCACGCCGCGCACTTTGACTCCCTTGTCTTTTTGATCCGCCTCGAACGGGCCGTAAAACGCAGCTTGCTGGGCCTTGGCGTTGGCGCCCCCGAAGTTGGCGATGGTGAGGGTCTGGGCCGGGTTCTGTGCACCGGCTGGTGCGACAAGCGCGCAGCCCCCAGCCGCCGCGAGCGCGGCCAATACGGTACGCAGCATGGTCAGGCCCTCCGGCCGCGCAGCCACTCCAGCACGAGCAGCAGGCTGGTGGTGAACAGGATGAGCAGCGTGGCCACCGCCGCGATGGTGGGCGAGATGTTCTCGCGGATGCCGGTGAACATCTGGCGCGGCAGCGTGGCCTGGTCGGCCCCGGCCAGAAAGAGCGTGACCACCACCTCGTCGAACGATGTGGCAAAAGCGAACAGCGCTCCCGAGATCACGCCCGGCGCGATCACCGGCAGCGTGATGCGAAAGAAGGTGTTGAACGGCGTCTCGCCCAGGCTGAGCGACGCGCGCACCAGGTTGTGGTTGAAGCCGGCCAGTGTGGCCAGCACGGTGGTCAGCACGAACGGTGCCCCGAGCGCCGCGTGCACGATGATCAGGCCCGCATAACTGTCGGCCAGGCCCAGCGGTGCAAAGTACAGGTAGGTGGCCACGCCCACCACGATGATGGGCACCACCATGGGCGCAATCAATATGCCCATGAGCAGGCCCTTGAAGCGGAAGTCCGCCCGCGACAGGCCCACCGCCGCCAGCGTGCCCAGCGCCGTGGCCACCAGCGTGGCCGCCGGCGCCACGATGAAGCTGTTGCGCGTGGCCCGCGCCCATTCGGGCGACTCGAACAGGTGCCGGTACCACTTGAGCGACCAGCCGTGGATGGGATAGGCCAGGAACGAACTCTCGGAGAACGACAGCGGCACCATCACGAGGATGGGCGCCAGCAGGAACACCAGCACGGCCACGCAGAGCACGCGCACGGCCCACCAGCCGAGCTTGTCGGCGAGCGTGGCGTAGAGGGGAAATTGAGGAAGGCGAAGCATGATCAGCGGCTTTCTGCGTCAGAAGGTAAAGGTCATCCCAGACTCAATTCGGCCTTGCCGAACCGTCGGTACACGCCGTAGAGCACCAGCGTGGCGGCCAGCAGCAGGGCGCCCAGCGCACAGGCCATGCCCCAGTTCACCTCCACATTGGTGTAGCGGGCGATGTAGTAGCTGAGCATCTGGTCGTCCGCACCGCCCAGCAGCGCGGGCGTGACGTAGTAGCCGATGGCCAGGATGAACACCAGCAGCACGCCGGCGCCGACGCCCGGGTAGGTCTGCGGCACGTACACCCGAAAGAACGCGGCCAGCGGCGAGCTGCCCAGCGACACGGCCGCGCGCAGGTAGGTGGGCGGCACGCTCTTCATCACGCTGTACAGCGGCAAGATCATGAAGGGCAGCAGGATGTGCACCATGGCGATCACCACCCCCGTGCGCTTGAACAGCAGCGCCAGCGGCTGCTCGATGACGCCCAGGCCCATCAGGCCGCGGTTGACCAGCCCTTCGGATTGCAGCAGCACGATCCACGCCGCCACGCGCACGAGGATCGACGTCCAGAACGGCACCAGCACCAGGATCATCAGCACGTTGGCCTGGCGCGCAGGCAGCTGGGTGAGCCACCAGGCCAGCGGGTAGCCCAGCAGCAGGCAGACCAGCGTGACCACCAGGCTGATGTGGAAGGTGCGCAGCAGGATGCCGCCGAACGCGCGCTGCTCCTCGGGCATGCGCTCGATGTGGCCCAGCGCGTCGCGCTGCAGGTCGACGGAGGCGAGCAGGTAGTCCGGCGTCCAGCGCGCGCCGTTCTTGGCGATGGCGCGCCACAGTAGCGGTTCGCCCCAGCGTGGGTCCTTGGCGATGAGCTGTTCGCGCACGGCATCGGGCGTGCCCTGCATCGGCAGCGCACGAAAGGCGCCCATCACCAGCGACCGCGCACCCGGCATGTCCGAGTTGAGCCGGCGCGCCAGGGCGCCTGCGTCCGAGCTGTCGGGCAACCGCGCCAGGTCGCTCATCAGCGCGGCGTAGGCGGCGGGCCCGGGGGCCGCTTGCCGGTCCCAGCCGTGCAGGGCCTGCACGGTGGTGGGCAGGGTGTTGGCCACCTCGGGGTTCTCCACGCCGCGCTGCAGCAGTGCCGCAATGGGCACCAGCAGCGTGAGCAGCAGAAACACCAGCAGCGGCAGCGTGAGGGCGAAGGCCCGCCACTTGCGCCGCGCCTCGGCGCGCGACAGGGCCTGGCGCAGGGTGCCCGGGGGCGGCGCGCTGGGGGGTGTGGCGAGTGGGGCGGCGGCAGCAGTGGCGTGCATGGCAGGGCTTTGCGCTGGGGTGTTTGTTGCGTGGCGATGGAGTTACTGCGTAGCCCAGGCGGCGAAGCGCTTTTCCAGTGCCTCGCCCTGGTCCGACCAGAAGGCCACGCCGAACTGCAGGGCCTCCTTGGCGTTGGCGGCCGATGTGGGCAGGTCGTCCAGCACCTTCTTGTCCAGCTTGGCCAGGGCAGTGGTGTTGGCCGGTCCGTAGGCGATGTTCTGCGCGTAGGCGGCCTGGTTGGCGGTCTGCAGCGTGAAAGAGATGAACTTCACCGCCGCGTCCTTGTTGGGCGTGCCCTTGGGGATGGCCCAGTAGTCCAGGTCGTAGATGCCGCCGGGCCAGTAGATCTTGAGGTTGCGGCCTTCGCGGTTGGCTGCGTCGATGCGGCCGTTGAACACGGTGGTCAGCACCACGTCGCCGGCCACCAGGAACTGCGGGGCTTGGGCGCCGGCTTCCCACCACTGGATGTGGGGCTTGAGCTCGGTCAGCTTTTTGAAGGCGCGGTCGGCGCCGTCCTTGGTGGCCAGCACCTTGTAGACATCGGCGGGCTTGACGCCGTCGGCCAGGAGTGCGAATTCGAGGTTGTAGCGCGCGCCCTTGCGCATGCCGCGCTTGCCGGGGATCTTCTTCGTGTCCCAGAAATCGGCCCAGCTCGTGGGGGCGGTCTTGAGCTTGTCGCCGTTGTAGGCCATGACGGTGGACCACACGAAGATGCCCACGGCGCATTCGTTCACGGCGGCAGGCAGCAGCACCGACTTGTCGACGATCTTGCTGTAGTCGAGCTTTTCATACAGGCCCTCGTCGCAGCCGCGCGCGGCGTCGGGCGATTCGACCTCGACCACGTCCCAGGTGACCTTCTTGGCCTCGACCATGGCCTTGACCTTGGCCTGCTCGCCGTTGTATTCCACGGCGACGATCTTGTTGCCCGCCTTTTCATAGGGCTCGTAGAACGCCTTCTTCTGGGCGTTGGCATTGGCGCCGCCGAAGTTCACGACGGTGAGTTGTTGCTGCTGCGCAAAGCCGGGCAGTGCCAGGCAGGCGGCCAGGGATGCGAGGGCGATCAGGCTCTTGTTTTTCATGGTGCAGTTTTCCTTGGGTTGTGAGAGGGGAACAGCGAACGGGACGGGAATCGACAACAGGGACGAAACGGGGGAAGGTGGCAGTGGCGATGGTGGATGGCCCGGCTGCGGCTCAGGCCGCGTAGATGCGCGTGGCCTCGGGCGGGAACTCCAGCAGGACTGCATCCCCCGGTTGCGGGGGCGGGAAGGCGTCGGACACCTGGGCCAGCGCGCGCTTGACGGTGGCCTGCTCCTGGCCGTGGCCCATGTCGCAGATGAGGCGCAGGTGGTCGCCGTGGTAGATGGTGCGGGCCACCGTGGCGGGCACGGCCGACACCTTGGGGTAGGCGGTGTGCGGGTGCAGCACGATGCGCTCGGGCCGCACGCAGGCCTGTACGCGTGCGCCGCGCGCGCTGTGGTTCACGTTCAGGCCCGGCAGCAGATGGCCGCCCGGCAGCTGGATGGCGGCATCGTCGCCGCCCGCGCCGTGCAGCGTGCCGGTCAGCACCGTGCTGTCGCCCACAAAGCCGGCCACGAAGCGGTTGGATGGTGCCTCGTACAGCGTCTCGGCATCGGCCAGTTGCTGGATCACGCCTTCGTTGAACACGGCCACGCGGTCGCTCATCGTCAGGGCTTCGCCCTGGTCGTGCGTCACGTAGACAAAGGTCACGCCCAGTTGGCGGTGCAGTTCTTTGAGCTCGATCTGCATGTGCTCGCGCAGCTGCTTGTCCAGCGCGCCCAGGGGTTCGTCCATCAGCACCAGCTCGGGGTTGAACACCAGCGCGCGCGCCAGGGCCACGCGCTGCTGCTGCCCACCCGACAGGCGCGTGGGCAGGCGGTCGGCCATGCCGGCCAGGCGCACCATGTCCAGCGCTTTCTTTACGCGCGTGGCCTGCTCGGCCTTGGGCACCTTGCGCACCGTGAGCGGGTAGGCCACGTTCTCGCCCACCGTGAGGTGCGGGAACAGCGCGTAGTTCTGGAACACCATGCCGAAGTTGCGCTTGTGCGGCGGGGTGCGGGTGATCTGCTTGCCGTCCAGCAGGATGTCGCCGGCCGTGGGAGACTCGAACCCCGCCAGCATCATCAGCGTGGTGGTCTTGCCCGAGCCCGAGGGCCCCAGCAGGCTCAGGAACTCGCCGCGCTCAATGTCCAGGTCCAGCGCGCGCACGACCAGTTGTTCGCCGTCGTAGGTCTTTTGCACGCCGCTGAAGCGGACCAGGGGTTCTGCAGGGGTCATCGTGGTGGCCATGGGTTGAATGCGGGCAGATGAAAATCCGGGGCTCAGCCCACGGCCGCGAAGCTGGCCGCGAGGATGGCCAGGCCTTCGTCCAGCAGTTCGTTGGAGGCAGTCAGCGGCACCAGGATGCGGATCACGTTGCCGTAGGTGCCGCACGACAGCAGGATGAGCCCGCGCCGCGCGGCCTCGGCCACCACCTTCTTCGTCAGTGCTGCGTCGGGGCGGTGCACGTCACCGCCTTCGAACAGCTCGATGGCGACCATGGCGCCCAGGCCGCGCACATCGCCGATGGCCGGCACCTTGGCCGCCAGGTCCTTGAGGCTGCGCACCAGCAGCGCGCCCATGTCCTGGCTGCGGGCCAGCAGCTGTTCTTTGTCGAACGCCTCGATCACGGCCAGCGCCGCCGCGCAGGCCACGGGGCTGCCGGCATAGGTGCCGCCCAGGCCGCCAGGGGCGGGGGCGTCCATCACATCGGCCCGGCCCACCACGCCCGCCAGCGGAAAACCGCCCGCCAGGGACTTGGCGGTGGTGATGAGGTCTGGCGCCACGGGCCACTGCTCGCACGCGAACCAGGTGCCGGTGCGGCCCGCGCCGGTCTGCACTTCGTCGGCGATGAGCAGGATGCCGTGGCGGTCGGCCAGCGCCTTCAGGCCTGCGATGAACTCGGGCGGCGCCACGTAGAAGCCGCCTTCGCCTTGCACGGGCTCCACGATGAACGCGGCCACGCGCTCGGGCTCCACATCGTTCTTGAAGATCAGCTCCACCGACTGCAGCGCCTGCTCCACGCTCACGCCGTGCAGCGCGTTGGGGAACAGGGCGTGGTACACCTCGCCGGGGAAGGGGCCGAAGCCCGTCTTGTACGGCACGACCTTGCCGGTGAGGCCCAGCGTGAGGTTGGTGCGGCCGTGGTAGCCGCCCGTGAAGGCGATCACGCCGGGGCGTTTGGTGTAGGCGCGGGCGATCTTCACGGCGTTTTCCACCGCTTCGGCGCCGGTGGTCAGCAGCAGGCTTTTCTTGGGGAAGGCGCCGGGGGCCAGCGTGTTCAGGCGCTCGGCCACTTCCACGTAGGGCTCGTACGCCACGACCTGGAAGCAGGTGTGGGTGTACAGCTCCAGTTGGGCCTTCACGGCGTCGATCACGCCCGCATGCAGGTGGCCGGTGTTGAGCACCGCGATGCCGCCGGCGAAGTCGATGAAGCGGCGGCCTTCCACGTCCCACAGCTCGGCGTTGCGGGCCTTCTGGACGAAGAGTTCGTGGGCCTGGCCCACGCCCCGTGCCACGGCGGCATGGCGGCGGGCGAGGAGGGCGGCGTTGGTGAAGTGGCGATCTTGCTGCATGGCGGTGGCGTGGTGTGAACGAGGAAATGAATGGATGAAGGAAGGAATGCGGCGAATTCTGAAAGCCGCGCCGCGGACCGTCCATGTACACCGCAGCGCTGCCCGGCGCGCACTGTGCAGGTCTAGAATCCTGTACAGGCAATCCCTGATCTGGTGTGCGCCAGGACGGTGCACAATTCGCCCCCTTTTTGGCCCTCTTGATGCTCACTCTCAGCCCAGATCTTCAGACCCCCCTGGTCAGCCAAATCGTCGATGGGCTGCGGGGCCTCATCACCGGGCAGGTGCTCAAGCCAGGCAGCAAGCTCCCCTCCATCCGCGCGTTTGCAGCTGCCCATGGCGTGAGCGTGTTCACCGTGGTCGAGGCCTACGACCGCCTGGTGGCGCAGGGCTGGCTGGTCTCGCGGGCCAATGCGGGCTTCTTCGTGAAGCGGCGCGACAACGACGGCGCCACGCCCAGCGCTGGGGCACTGGCGCGGCCAGTGCCCCGTTTCGATGCACGCTGGTACCTCAAACAAATTTTTGAAAATCGCAACCTGCCGATGAAACCCGGCTGCGGTTGGTTGCCGCACGACTGGCTGTTCGGCGACGCGGTGCGGCGCAGCATGCGCCAGTTGTCGGCCGACGGGCCGGAGCTCGACGGCTACGGGCTGCCGCACGGCCACATGGCACTGCGCATGGTGGTGGCCGAGTCGCTGGCCGAGCACCACCTGGCGGTGGATGCCGAGCAGGTGCTGCTGACCCAGGGCTCCAGCCAGGCGCTGGACCTGGTGGCCCGCCGCCTCATCAAGCCTGGCGACGTGGTGCTGGTGGACGACCCGGGCTACCCCAACCTGCTGTTCATGCTGCGCTTTGCTGGCGCACAGCTCGTAGGCGTGCCGCGCACGGCGGCTGGCTATGATCTGCCGGCGCTGGAGGCGCTGCTGGCCGAGCACAAGCCCACGGCCTACTTCACGCAGCCGCGGCTGCAAAGCCCCACCTGCTCGGTGGCGTCGGTCGCGCACCTGCACCGGCTGCTGCAACTGGCCGAGCAGCACGGATTTCTGCTGGTTGAAAACGACATCTATGCCGACATGGACACGGGCGTGCGCCCGTCGCTGGCGAGCCTGGACCAGCTCAACCGCGTGATCTACATCGGGAGTTTTTCGAAGACCATTTCGCCCAACCTGCGCACGGGCTATGTGGCCGCGCGGCGCGACCTGCTGGACGAGCTGGTGCAGATCAAGATGATCTCGGGCCTGACCTCGTCCGAGATCACCGAGCGCGTGACCTTCGGCGTGGTCACCGACGGCCGCTGGCGCAAGCACCTGAAGTCGCTGCGCGAGCGCCTGGCCGAGGCGCACCGCAGCGTGGGGCGGCGCTTGCTGAGCCTGGGGTTCGAGCTGTTCCACGAGCCCGAAGCGGGCATGTACTTGTGGGCGCGGCACCCCGACCTGCCCGACAGCGCGGAGCTGTCGAAGGAGGCCACGGGCGCGGGCATCATGCTCGGCCCCGGCCAGCTGTTTCTGGTGGAGCCGCGGCCCACGGGGTGGATGCGTTTCAACGTGTCGTTCAGCCAGGACGAGCGCATGTGGCGCTTTCTGGAGCAGCGCATCGTGCTGGGGCAGCAGGCGGGCGAGTAGCGGCCTCAAAGCGCAGTTTTTTGCCCGGGATTTGAGTGTTTTTGGCTGCTACCGCTTGATGGGTAAGCGCTAGCAGCTATCAAAAGTATAGTGAATGCAGGCTGTGCATTTGCGGCCCTGCACACAGCTTCAACACCTCGACACCTGTCCCGGTGGGCGCTGAACAGATCAGCACGTCAGCAGATCAGCACGGCACCAAGCCAACACGTCCTCGTCACCGGTCGATGATGTGCCGCGCAAACCGCTCCAGGTAGTCGAGCAACTGCTCGGCCCCGGCCACGGCGTGCGCCTCGTCACCGCTGGCGATGCCTTGCGCCAGGTGCATGTGGGCCCGGGCGCCTTCGGACACCTCGCCCTCGTGCTGGTAGGCGTACCAGAAGCGCCGGCACTGCACGATGAGCGGCTGCACGCATTTGACGGCCGAGTGGTTCTGGCTGGCCTCGTGCACGACCACGTCCAGGGCGTGGTCGGCCTGCATGTAGTCGTCCAGATGGTTGCGCGCTGCGGCATCCACCATTTTCTCGGCGCACAGCACGATGGCCTGGCGCTGCGGCGCGGTGGCGCGGCGGGCGGCGCAGGCCGCGATCAGGCGCTCCAGCACGCGGCGGGTCTGGATCACGTCCAGGTGGTCGGCCAGGTCGATGTGCGAGACCAGTAGCCCGCGCCGGGGCTGCTGCGCGATCAGGCCGATGGACACCATGCGCAGCAGCGCCTCGCGCACGGGGGTGCGGCCCATGCCCGTGCTCTCGACGATGTCGGCCTCGACCACGGGCGAGCCGGGTTTGAGGTGCAGCGTGGAGATCATGGCCTCGATGGCGTCGTAGGCCACATCGGCTGCGCGCCGCTTGAGGGCCGGGTCTCGCTGGGTGGGGGCGCTGCGGGTGGTCATGGAGGGCGTGTCCGGTGTTGTAGGTGTTGTGTTTGGAGCGGAATCTTAGTGGCCTCAGGGTATGACCCCGCGGGCGCCACGGCAAGTAGCGCGTGCACGCGAGAGGCGGCTGATGTTGCGCCGTAGCAGTGCAGGCGCGAAAGATGTCCTGCCGCCACGCTGTGGCGCCTCGTCAACCGGCGTGCCGCGGGGCCTCGTCGGCACGGCTGCCCATCTCTGCCAGCGTGCCGATGCGCACGGGTGCCAGCAGGTGCCGCGGCGGGGCGGGCGTCCATCCCAGCAGGTGGTGCGTGGCCGCGCCGCAGATGCGGCCCTGGCACGCGCCCATGCCGCAGCGGGTGTGCAGCTTGGCGTCGATCCAGCCGGTGCGCTGGGCAAGGTCGGCGTAGCGCACGTCTTCGCAGCGGCACACCAGCGTGTCGGGCTCGGCCAACTTGCGCAGCGCGGGCTGCAGCGCAAAGTGCCGGTGCAGTGCGTCGGCAAAAGCGTGCCAGCGTGCGCGTTCGGGCCACAGGGCCTGGGCGGCTTTGAGGTCACCCACCGCCACATGCCCGGCGATGGCACCTTCGGCGCGCGAGCGTTCGCTGCCGCCAAAGCCGGTGCACTCCCCCGCGGCCAACACACCTGCGAGGCCGGCCAAGCCGGGCGCGCCCAACAGGCGCTGCGCGGCATCGACCTGCAGGCCCTGGCGCTCATTCAAGCCGCCGCCCAGCATCTGGCCCAGCTCGGTGTTGGGGATGAGGCCAAAGCCGCACGCAAGGCGGTCACAGGCGATGTCGCGGTCGTGCCCGCCCTGGCGCAGGGTCACCGATTCCAGCAGCCCGGTCGCGCCTTGGGCGCGCACCACGTGGCTGTCGGCGCGGTACACAGCGGGCAGCAACGACACTGCCTGCACCGCCTTGCCCGGCCAGCGCACCAGGCTGGCGCCGAACTGCGCCAGGGCGCCCCACGGCGCCTGCTCGGCCACGGCCACCACCTGCGCACCCGCCTGCCGGGCCGTGTGGGCGGCCGCCAGCAGCAGCGGGCCGCTGCCCGCCACCACGATGCGCTGGCCCGCCACCGGCAGGCCGCCTTTGATAAGCGCCTGCAAGCCGCCGGCACCGGTCACGCCCGGCAGTGTCCAGCCCGGAAAGGGCAACAGCAACTCGCGCGCGCCCGTGCACAGGATGATCTGGCGGGCCTGCTGCACCCAGCCGTTCTGGGCGTCTTCGAGCCACAGGGCCTGAAGGCCCGGGCTGCGGTGGGTCTGTTGGGTCAGGCCCACCACGCGCGTGCCGCAATGCACCCGCACGTTGGCGTGCCGCGCCAGGGCGTCGCGCTGCTGGCGGGCCGCGGGTGGCAGCGCGACGCCGGGGCCGTCGCGCCAGATCTGGCCGCCGGGTGCGGGGTTGTCGTCCAGCAGCACGATGCGTGCGCCGCTGGGCGCTGCAGCCAGTGCCGCAGCCATGCCGGCAGGGCCAGCGCCCACGATGAGCAGGTCGCAGGTGTGCGAGGAGGTGTCGGTGCCGGTCATGGCGAAGTGGCTGTTGTGGGTGCCGTGGATGCAGTTTGCAGGCCGGTGTGCACCTGCATGCCGTCGCGGCACAGCGTCTGGCAGGCCAAACGGCGCAGCCCGTCGACCTGCACGCGGCATTCGTGGCAGATGCCCATGCCGCACAGCGGGGCGCGCACATCACCGTGCACCGAGCGGCGCGTGGCGCCGGGTGGCTGCGCTTGCGCCAAAGCCGCGGCCACGGTGGTACCGGTGGCCACGCGCACGCTCCGCCCGTCGAGCGTGAGGGTGACGGTGGCGAGTGTCGTGACGGTGGCGGGGGTGGTGGCGCGTTCGTTCATGCCTGCAGCGATGTGAAACGGTGGGCCGCGAACGGTGCTGCATCAAGCGGCAGCGGGGCGCCCGTGATCTGCGCAGCCAGCAACTGCGCCGTGGCCGGGGCGGTGGTCACGCCCAGCCCTTCGTGGCCCACGGCCAGCCAGAGGTGCGGGCGGTGCGGGTGCGCGCCGATGATGGGCAGCGCGTCGGGCGTGGCCGCGCGAAAGCCCGTCCAGGTGCGGATGGCGTTCAGGTCGGCCAGGCCCGGCAAATACTCCAGCGCGCGCTGCAGCATGCGCGCCAGCACGGCGTCGTTCACTGCCGGGTCGGTGGTATCGAATTCGCGCGACGAGCCGATCAGCAGCTGCCCCGTGGGCCGCGGCTGCACGTTGAAGGCGACCGAGGTGCCGTCACTGTGGTGCGCGCTGGTGATGTAGCCCAACTCCACCAGTTGGTGGTGCACGGTGCCGGGGTAGCGGTCGGTGATGAGCAGGTGGCCCTTCTTGGGGCGCAGGGGCAGGCCCGGGCATAGCGCAGCGGCGTGGATACCGCTGGCCAGCACGATGGCGCCCGCCTGGCGCGTGCTGCCGTCGTGCAGCGTGGCGCGCTGGCCGTCGATGTGCACGACCTGCGCCTGTTCCACGGTCAAGCGCCCGGGACCGCTGTGCGCAGCGGCTTCATCCAGCAGCCACTGCGCGGCGCGCGGGGCGTACACCACGCTGTCTGCGGCTACGCGCAGTGCGCCGGCCATGCCGGGGCGCAGCGCGGGCTCGGCGCGGGCCAGGGCGGCGGCGTCGAGCAGTTCGCAGTCCACGCCATGGGCCTGCAGCGTGGCGCGCTTGTCCTGTGCGGCCTGCAGCTCCGCGTCATTGGCAGCCAGCCACAGCGTGCCGCAGGCGGTGAAGGCGCAGCCCGCATCCATGCGCGGCGCCCAGGTGTGCCAGAGGTTGAGAGACGCCTGGCTGAGCGCGAGCTCCGCCGGGTTGTCGTCCATCAGCACCAGGTGCCCCATGCCGGCCGCGGTGGCGCCGCCCAGGCGGGCATCGACGATGCGCACTGACAGCCCGGCCTGCACCAGCGCATGTGCGCAGGCCGCGCCGATGATGCCGGCGCCGATCACGAGGACATCGGTGTGCTGCATGAATGAAAGGTCTGGGTGTGCGACGAATTACAGCCGGATACCCCAGCCGAAGGGGTCGTTGTCTTCTATTAACAAGGTGGCTTCAGCGCTCATATGGGCACGGCCGCGCAGGGTGGGGATGACCTTGCCGCCGCCATCATCAGCCAGCGTGTAGCTGGCCTCGAACTCGCTGCCGATGATGCTGGCCTGGCGCCACACCTGGCCCGGCTGCAGCTTGCCGTCGGCTGCGAGACACGCCACCTTGGCGCTGGTGCCGGTGCCACAGGGCGAGCGGTCGTAGGCCGTGCCAGGGCACAGCACGAAGTTGCGGCTGTCTGCAGGGTCTTCGGCCGGGTGGTCGTCGGCAAAGAGTTCGATGTGGTCGATCTCGCCACCGTTGTCGCCGCGGATGCCTTGGTCCTTCAGGGCCTGCTGGACTGCGAAGGTGTAGGCCGTCAGGGCGTCGAGGTTGTCGCTGGCCACGCGCTGGCCGTGGTCCGCCACCAGAAAGAACCAGTTACCGCCCCAGGCCACGTCGCCTACCACGCGTCCGTAGCCCGGCACGTCGACGGCCAACTGGTGGTGCAGGCGGTACGCGGGCACGTTGCGTACGCTGACCGAACCGTCGCCGTGCAGCGTGGTGGTGACGGTGCCCACGGGCGTCTC
>Ga0209023_10003772_pt1 | contig 17767 bp, 10 predicted proteins | sample LakOneMetagenome_FD_187468 | JGI IMG/M metagenome (GOLD analysis project Ga0209023, IMG submission 187468) | Freshwater and sediment microbial communities from Lake Erie, Canada (SPAdes) (version 2) | ecosystem: Environmental > Aquatic > Freshwater > Lentic | place: Lake Erie, Canada... | reverse complement strand
CCCGCAGTACGTCACCGAGAGCCTCGTCGCCGGCGGCGAAGAGATCGGTTGCATGCTCGCGTGCGGCCCGCAACCGAAGCCACAGCTGACTGCTTCGTCGCGCGGCGCCAACCGCTCGGCTCGACAACTGCGCGCGTGCCGCCGGAGTGGAGCGCGCAGCCCAACTCAGCGAACGGAGGCCGAGCAGCGACAGGACCTGGCTGTCGGCTGGTCGCGGTCGCTCGGAGGCTGCCTCCAGGACCGGCTGGATGTGTTCGCGCAACCGGATCGACACGTGGTCCGCTCGGGTCACGGCGATCCGAGCCGCAGCCTCGCAGAGCCGGATCGGGGCCGGTTCACCGTCGTGCGCGTACCAGTCGAGCGCCTCGACGACAAAGGCCTCGGCAGCGGAGCGGACAGCTCCCGTGGGCATGATCGGCCCAGTCGCCTCGACCGCAGCAGCCGAGAATTGCTCCCGGTCGTCCAGCCGACGGGCCGCGTCGGCGCACCGGGCGGCGAGGTGCTGGGCTTCCACCAGCCTCCCGGTCGAGGCGAGTGCGACGCATCGGCGGAGCCGCCATGCGACGAGCCTGCGCTCGTCGATGCCGGCACCGCCGCCGAGCGCGGCCGCCGTGTCGAAACGTTCCGAAGCGAGGACGACGGCGCCCGACACCAAGGCCTGCTCGGCCTCCTGTGCGGTGACCTCCGCCGCGAGGCCCTGGAGCGACGGCTCGCCACTCTCGCGTAGGTGATACCCGAGCCGGGTCGGATCGCCACGGTCGCTCCGTTCCAGGAGAACCCGGGCGAGACCGAGGTGGACCTCTCTGACGCGAACTCCGCTCAGCGATCCGACGAGCGCCTCGCGTACGAGCGCGTGGCGGAACCGGAGCTCGTGCTCGACCTCGGTGATGAGGCCGAGTGCCAACGCCGATTCGGCGGCCTCGAGCACGGCGCCGCGTGCGAGGCCGGCCGCGCCTGCCGTGGCTTCGAGGTCGATGACTGGTGATCGATCGACCGCGGCGCACCGCAACCAGGTCTGTCCGGCGGCGCCCAGTTCGCCGACGAGCCGGTCGACGTGGGCCACAGCCTGGGCTGGAATCGCTCGGCCGTCAGTGGGGGCGTGGCGAGTGAGAGCGGTGACGAGGAACGGGTTGCCCGCGGTGCTCTGTTCCAGGCGATCGAGGACGTCCGGATCGAGCGCCCCGGTTCCGAGTCGCATGGCCAGCTGCTCGATTCCGGCCCGGCTCAACGGATCGAGCCGCACGAGACGGGTGTCGGCGAGCACCGTTCGGTCCTGCGTCAACGGGTGGGTGGAGAGGTCCGCCGGACGACCACCCACGATCCAGGTGCCGACCGCGGCGCCGAGCAGCCTGCGAATCACCCGGAGCGAGTCGTCGTCGCATGCGGTGAGGTCGTCGACGATGACGGTGATGCTCGGGTGGCCGCCGAGGAGTTCTGCAATCCGAGCAGCGAGCGGGCCATGAGGATCGGTCGGGTCGGCCTCTGGTTGCCGACCCGAATCACCGAGCGCTCGGGCCAGCTCGGTGATCAGCTCGAGTGGGGTGCCGTCGGAGCGACCGCCGAGCAGGATCGACTCGGGCAACGCTCGATGTACCTCACGGAGCACGGCCGACTTGCCGATGCCGGCCTCGCCCTCGACGACGACCAGGCGGTACCGAGTGCGCTCACCGCTGCCGTCGACAGCGGTGAGAATCGATTCGATCGCCCCGGTCCGCTCGATGAGTGGACTTGCCAGGAGCGCTCCGAGGCGTCGTCGGGTCGGCGGTGTGTCGCCTGTCGAGCGAGCGAACCTTGGGGTGATCGACTGTTGAAGGATCGAGTTCTCGAGTGCTCGGAGCTCGGCGCCTGGTTCGATTCCGAACTCTGCGCGAAGCTGTTCGGCGAACGATCGCCAGACCCGCAGCGAGGTGACCTGATCGCCCGCCGAGTAGATGGCCTCCACCTGCAGCGCGGCCAATCGTTCGGATGTCGGGTACCTGGCTGACCAGGTCCCGGCCTCTGCGGCCAACTCCTCGTAGCGACCCATCCGCATCATCGAATCGCCGAGAGCCACAAGCCCATGAAGCCGCCGCCGATCGAGTCGCTCGCGCTCCTCGGCGACTCCCTCGAGATCGTCGAGGCCGTCGTACGGAACGCCACGCCAGAGCTCGAGTCCCGTCCGCAGCATCGGTTCCGCCTCGCGCGGAGTGCTCGTCGCGAGGGCCGCGCCCTCGCTGATCGCATGGTCGAAACGCTCCGCGTCCAGCTCGCCCAGACCGACCGAGACAACGTAGCCAGACCCGGCACGCCCCAATCGCGAGACTCCTGTGTCGTCGCTGCGCAGCGAGGAGCGCAAGGCACTCAGGTGCACCCGCAGTGCCGTCTCGGCAGTGTCTGGAGGCGTCGCTCGCCAGAGCCGGTCGATCAGCACGTCGGACGCCAAGGACCGATTCGACGCCAGCAGCAACAGCGCCAACAGCTCCTGCGACTTCGGCCGCAGCGGACGGTCTTCGCCGGCTTGACTTCGCACAACCACGGATCCGAGAACGAGGAACTCCAGCAGTCGCACCCTTCTGTCGCGGCCGAGCCAGCGCTTGAATGTTAGACGGCTCGTGGCTTCCGACAGACGAGGTCGCCCTCGCCATGACGCGATCGCGTCTGACACTACGATCCTGTTCCGGGGCGCAGAACTCACCGGCTTGGGGTCGAACGTCGGCGCGCACACGCAACGTTGAATCGAGCGAAAGCGAGCGTGCCGATGGAGTCGTCCTCCGATCGTTCCGGGAGCGGGCGAGAAGTCCGGTGGTCGGGCCCCCTCGACATCGCCCTCGCGGGACTGGTGCGGCCGAGCGTCGTCGACGATCCCCGACGGCGTCGGTCGGTGCGCGTGGCCTACGTGAGCATCGTCGTCGCGTCGATCGCGTGGCTGACGGCTCGCATGGCGCCATTTGGGAACGACGCCCTGGTCGACGAGCTCGCCGTTGGGAACCGGCTCGTCTCCCGGCTCACGATCGCCGGCCTGTTCGTGGTGTTCATCCTCGCCGGATGGGCGGCTGCGTCGTTCTCCGCCGCCGGTGACCGACACGTTCGGTTGGTGGTCGGCATCGTCGTGACGGTGGGGGCATGCTCCGCGATGTGGGTGCAGCACGGGGTGAACCAGATCAACCGGACGGCAGGGCTCGTCTCCACTTCTGCGCCCCAGGTTCGCTTCCACGTGCCGACCGTGCCCACGGTGGCGCTCGCCTTCGTCCTGGCCGCGACCTCGACGGGAGTGGTTCTGCTGGTCCTTCCCGGCCGATTGCTCCGACGCCGGCCGATGGTGACGGCGACCCTGGCCGTCGTGCCGATCGCCACGGTCTTCGCCGTGTGGTTGTTCTCGGCCCACTCCGCCGCACCCCTCTCGCCGTACTTCGACAAGTTCGCCGCCGAAACCCGGGAACGTCTCCAGGCGCCGGGCGCCACGCAAGCGGTCGCCCCGATCGTGAACCTGGTGGCCGCCGGTCTGACCGGAGTGCTCACCCTGGTCGCGCTCGTCGACGCCGTGGAAATCGCGCAGGCGAAGAGCGCGCTGAGCGCCGCCGCACGGCGGTACCGGCGGCTCCCCGGGCGCGGCGCGCTCATCGCGATCATCGCCGTGAAGCTGGCGATCGTCGGGCTCGGAGCCTTCGGCGCGATCGCCGGTGGAACCGGCCCCGATGGCATCTGGGAGCACGGCACCTCCGCCGACTGGGCGGGCGCGCTGGTGGTGACGCTCCTCGGCCTGGCACTCGTCACGACGGTTCGACGACGAACCATCCAGCTCGGCACGTTCCGCCAGCACTCGATGCTCCTCGTCGGGTGCCTGGCGCTGCCCTCGGTCCTCCTGCTCGTTGCCGCTTCTGTCAGCCTCACGGTCGGCTGGAGCGCAGCGCGCTCGGCGGGTCGGATCATCACCTGGTTCGTCGACCGCTCGATCGACATGACGCGATGGTCGGTCGCGGTCGCAGTCCTGGTCGCGGCCGGGCTCTGGGCCGCAGCGGTGCGGAAGCGGTCGTGGAGCGACGGCACGGTGCTCGTGGCGGCGTTCACGGTGTGGGCTGCGGTGCCCGCGCTGACGGCGGCGGTGTCGAGCCGGGCCGACAGTTGGGTGCCGCCGGCGAAACAGCTCGACGTCGTGGTCACAATCGTGGTGCTCGTCATGCTCGCGAACGGGCGGATCCGGCGAGGGGACGTCCGGATCGCCGCAGCGATCGTGGTCGTCTCGACCCTGATCGGCTACGGCGACGAAGTGTTCCCGGCGTCCGCTCGCCACCGGTGGTTCCTGCTCGTGTTCCTGGCCCCGGTCGCGTGGAAGTTCCTGGTCGACAACGAGGAACTGGAGGCGCCTTCAGGGCGCCCGCTCGTGGTGTCCCTCGTCGGCTGGAGCCTCCTGTTCGCGACAAGCGCCCTGGCGTTCGCCGGCACCAGCGTGTTCGCGGAGACCACCTGGGACCTTGCCGGGCGATTGGAGTGGCGGGTCCTGATGGTGCCGTTGTGCTTCGCATGGGTCTGCACGCACTCGCTGTCATCGGAGGCAACGACGCCGGCGAAGGAGGCGACGGCCGAGGCGCGGGCGCTCGAGGACGAAGCGATCGTCGGAGGGCTTCCGGCCGAAGAGGTCGCGTCGCCGGAGGGGGCGCCGCCGGACCCCGACCGCGGCGCTCCGTCGGTTCGCACGGCACGCCGGCGATGGTCGCAGGCAGCCGGGGTCGTCGTGGCGGGGCTGCTCGTGGCCGGAAGCGTGGAAGCGGTGATCGAGGCGCGGAAGGTCGCTTCGGTGCATCGGCCGCCGTACCGCATCGAGGTCGAGCTCGCTCGTGCCGACGTCCTTCCGGCGTGCTCGTACGTGAACGGCACGGGAGAGGGCTTTGCGATGACGAAGGGGTCGAACGTGGCCGTCATCGCAGAGCACAACGTCGACGGAGCGAACCTCATCCCGGACGACGCGTGTGATGGGCTCTTGACCGACTTGCTCACACAGGTTCGCAACTCGGGCGTCTGCCAGGCCGCGCTCCCAGCCGGCGTTACCTCGCTCCAGATCGGTGAGCTCAGGGGCGGCGAGGCACTCGTCGCCCGCCAGCACGTGGGCTGCGTCAACCAGTCGATCGACGGGGCGGCTCGCGTCCTCCTCGTCTACGTGTTCGGTGATGACTCCGGCGCGGAGTGGAAGGACGCCGTCGAGATCGCCGGCACGATCGAGTTCGATCGAGCCGACTGAACGGGCGACTGAGCGGGCCGACGGTCATTTCTCGCTGGTGCGAGAACCCGCCCGCTCAGCGGGCGGCTTCTCGCACCTGCGACCAGCCGCCCGCCACACCGTTGACCACCACATCGATGGCCCGGTCGGTCGAGGGCGCACGAGCGCGTCGAACGATCCGCGTCTGGGAGGGTTCACGGCTGCTGTTCGAGCCAGCGGCTGACGTGTCGCGCTCCTCGGCCAGGGCGGCCATCTGGCTGGTGACGAACTGCCCGGGCGAGCGCTCCTAGAGGCCCAGGCCGCAGAGCGCCCGGGCGCGCAGCACCGGAGTCGCCCGGTTCAGCACGGCTACGTCGAGGTCATCGCACTCGGTGAGCTCGAGGAACGCATCGATCACTTCGAGCAGGCGGCCCGGGTCGTCGAGGCTCACGGCGAGATCGAGGTCGTTCGGCGGAACGGGATGATCGCCGCGGCGAACGGCGGATCCGAAGACCGCGAGCAACTGGATACCGAGCCCCTCGCACTGCGCGCCGAGCCGCCCGACCGCCAAACCGCCCGACCGCCGCAGGTCGGTTGGCTCGCCGCCACCGCCGCGCCGCCGGGTTCATCGCTCCAAGCTGCACGCCAGGTAGAAGCTCGTGTGCCGCCAGCGCCTGGGCAATGGGGCGTAACGGTCCTTCGCGTACCTCGAGCCGAACTGGATCTCGTCGACCTTGATCCCATGTCGTGCTGCGAGCTGCCGAAACGTTCGGGGGCAGTACCAACAGGTGTGCTCGGGGTTGTTCGACACCTCGTCGGCGAGCAACGCCTTGACCATCGGCCGCCAGTACCAGGGGTTCGGCGTCGACACGACAAGGGTGCTCGCCGCGTGCATGTGCCGCCGAGAGCACGAGAGGAAGCCGTCGATGTTGCCGAGGTGCTCCACGATGTCGCCCGCTGCGATCACGTCGAACGTGCGGCCCAGGTCGTAGTTGCACGCATCGCCGTGCCTGATGTTGAAGCCGCGCTCCACCAGGTAGTCCACGCCCGGTTGGTACAGGTCGAGGCCCACGATCGACGACGCTTCGGAAGCGAGTGCTTTGTGCAGCCAGTACTTGCTCTGGTAGTTCGCGGGATCGTGCTGCACGCAGCCGACGTCGAGCACCGACCGTCCTCGAGCGTGCCGGAGGAAGAACGCGGTCTTCGAGTCGTCGGTCGCGATCCCTTCGCCGAAGCCCGAGGTGTCGGGACCCCACGCGGATGACGCTCCGATGAGGTGATGCTCGCTCGATCCGAACGTGGGCGCGTGCTCGACCATGGGTTCCACCTCCACGGCGGTCGCCCCGCCGGTGGGACCGTCGCCGGGTCGCAATGGTCGCATGACGCCCCGTGGGCCGAGGGGCTCATAGGGCTGGGAACAGCCTGGAATCCCTCGCGATGTCGCCGACAAGGACCACGACCGCGAATCACCGCGCCCTGCGGAGGACCAGCGACGGGAACCCAGCTCTTGAGCACTCGGCACTCGGTGACCATCTACGGCATCAACTACTCCCCGGAACCCGTCGGGATCGGGCCCTACACGGCCGAGCTCGCGGGTTACCTCGCCGCGAACGGCCACCAGGTGCGAGTGATCACCACGTTCCCCCACTACCCGTCGTGGACCCTCCACCCGTCGAACGCCCATCGGATGCGCGCCACGTCGAGCGAACACGAGGTCCAGGTACGGCGGCTCTGGGCCCGCATGCCCCGGCCGATGACCGGCGCCCAACGGATGCTGTTCGAGCTGAGCTACCTCGGCCAGGCACTGGTGTCGGGCCCCGGACACGCCGACGTCATCGTCGGAGTGACGCCCGGGCTCGGGTCCGGCCTCGCCGCGGCGTTCCACGGTCGGTTGCGACGACGCCGCGTCGTCATCGTGGTCCAGGACCTCGCCGGCCGAGGTCTCCAACAGAGCGGCATGCCCGCGCATCGGCTGCTCTCGCGGCTGGCCACCGGTGCCGAGCGGTTGGCCGTGCGCTCGGCCGACCGGGTCATCTCCATCTCCGATTCGTTCGTTCCCGAGCTCGTGTCGATGGGCGTGTCCCGGGCGCGCATCAGCGTGCTCCCCAACTGGGGCCGGGTCGACTCGGAACCCCGGCCGGCCGATCCGTCGATCGAGCTGAACTCACTCGTCACGGTGTTGCACGCCGGCAGCCTCGGGCTCAAGCAGGGTCTCGAGCAACTGGTCGATGCGGGCCGGCTCGCTCACGAACGTTCGTTGCCGTGGCGGTTCCTCCTGGTCGGCGACGGCAGCGAACGGAGCCGGCTGGAGGACCTCGCTCGTGGATTGCCGACCGTCGAGTTCCGCGATCCGGTCAGCGACGACGATCTGCCGGCGCTCCTCTCGAGCGCCGACGTCCTGCTCGTGTCGCAGAACCCGGCCAACATCGACATGTCGTTCCCGAGCAAGCTCACCGCGTATTTCGGCGCCGGTCGGCCGGTGGTCGCCGCCGTTCCTCCCACCGGTGTCGTCGCCGACTTCCTCCACCGTACCGGCACCGGTTTCGTCACGCCGGCCGGCGATCCGCCTGCGCTGCTCCGGGCGATCACCACCGTGGTGGACGACCCGACGCTCAGCCGACGGCTGGCCGTCGCTGCGGGCGAGCACCTGCGTTCGGCCTGGAGTCAGGAGGCGCTGTTACCGCAATGGGCAGCTGCCATCCTCGACGACGACCAGCATGGCGTTTCCATCGAGCGAGACCTCGAGGACATCGTGAGCACTCGCGATGCCGAACCGAGAGCCAGCTGATGGGTCAACGGCTCGATCTCCTCCGCACCCGGGTGCACAAGACGGCCGTCGCCGTGTCGGTACCGGCGTATCGCGCCGCGCTCCGTCGCGGCACCCTCGCGGCGATCGAGCACACGCCACTGCTTCGTGGGCTGCCCGTCGACACGGTCCTCGATGTCGGCGCGAATCGCGGGCAATTCAGCGTGCTCGCCGCCCACCTCTTCCCCGCCGCGACCATCATCGCGTTCGAGCCGCTCGCGGGTCCGGCCTCCGACTACCGGCGTGTCCTCGGCAGCCGGGCAATGCTCCACGAACTCGCCGTCGGCGCCTCATCCGGGACGACCGTGGTGTTCGAGACGAAGGCCGACGACAGCTCGTCGCTCCGGCGGCCGACCGAAGCGCAGCTCGAGCTGTCGTCGGGCTCCGAGATCGTCGCCGAGCACGTCGTTCGGGTCGCACGCCTCGACGAGTTGGTTCGCCGCGCCGCAGGCGGCTCCACACTGTTGAAGATCGATGTGCAGGGCGGGGAGTACGAGGTCCTCCTCGGGGCCGAGGAGCTGCTTGCCGCTCGGGTTCGGCATGTCTACGTCGAGGCGAGCTTCGTGGAGCTCTACCGTGGCCAACGACTCGTCGGAGACGTCGTCCGGCTGTTGTCGCAGCACGGTTTCGACCTGCGCGCGATCGCCAACCCGACCCGAGGAGCTGCTGGGATCGCCCAGGCCGACTTGCTGTTCGGGCGAGCCGAGCGGTGATCGGCGGGCAGAGATGATCACCGACGACACGAGACCGCACGGCAGCGTCGAGCCCGGTGCGCGCACGTGGGATCCACCCGTCGGGCAGACCCCCAAGTGGTACTTCCGGCCTGGTCGGCGCGCCCCCTTGCCTCGTCCCGCCCCCACGCAGATCATCTGGCTGCGAAACCGGCTCGTCGTTGCCGCCGTGTTCGCCTCACCGTTCCTCAGCATCCGCGTCGCCGGAGGGATCACGCCGTCCGACCTGCTGTTCGCCGCAGCAGCGGTCTTGAGCGTCGTGTGCACCGATCGCGTCCGATTCTCCGACATCTCGTCGCTCGTCCTCACCGTCTCGGTGGCTGCCGGGGTCCTGGCATCGAGCATCTCGTCGGGTGTTCCCTCGACCACGTTGGCCCTTGCGGCCCGGATGATCTTCGTGATGTACGTGCTGCCGTCGCTCCTGACACGCGCCCAATCCGGAGCCAAGCGCGTCGGACCGAACACCGTCCCGCTCGTTTACGGCCTCGGCGCCTCACTGGCCGTCGGTGCTTCAGCATTCCCCTCGTTGACGGGGGCGATCGGATTCCCGATCTCGTTCGCGAGTTCCGGTCGAGTCGCCGGATTGGCCGGCCACGTCAACGACGCCGGCGGAGTCGTCGCCTCAGCGGCCCCACTGCTGGTATCGCTGCTCCTGCGTGACCATCGCGCGCGATCGGGCGAGTCCCGACCCCCGGCGAGGATCGTCCTGCTCGCGCTCGGTCTCCTCACGCTCGGCCTGTTCCTGACCGGCAGCGTCAGCGGGTTGATGGCCACCGTCGTGGGTGTCGGACTCGTCGTGGTCGCTTCGATGCGCCGTCGAGCCGGAGCGGCCGACCGGCCTCGGCGGCGGGCGGTCCGCCGCCGGCTCGTCCTCGCCGCGGTCCTCGGCGTGCCGGTCATCTGGAGGTACTTCGTGCGTCTCGTCGGGAACCGGGGCGGGCTCACCCCCTTCCAACGGATCCTGCAGACGCTGGGCATCCAGTCGTACACGACCGGCGCCAACGTGGCCACGGCATCATCCCGCTGGACGACGTACCGATATGCCGCCGCGAGGATCGCGGACAACCCGTTGATCGGCGTCGGTGCAACGTCGCCGAAGCTTCGCGTCGTCGACCCCGGCGGCGCCGCCGACGGCCTCGAGATCCACAACATCGTCCTGCACGCATGGCTGCTCGGCGGGGCACTGGCGGGTCTCGCCATTGCGTTCGTCTTCGTCCGCGTTCTTCGCGTTTCGACCCGCGCCTGGCGACGGGGAACCTTCGACGGCGTCCATGGCGCCGCATGCGCGGCGGTGCTGTTCTCGATGACCAATCCGAGCCTCTACAACCGGTACGTCTGGCTCCCGGTTGCCCTACTGATGACTGGACTCAGACTGAACGCGCCGACCGATTCTCCGGGCAAGCGTGCGAAGCAGGCGACGGCCCGACCAATCGTTCGGTGAGTTCGACGGCGCTCGTGGCGAATCGATCCACACCCCACGACTGCATCAACTCTGGCGGGGGAGTGCGAGCGCCGGGGCCGGCGTCACCGAGAACGAACGGGCGCAGTGCACGCGCCAGGTCGTCCACCGAATGTGGATCGACCAGGAGGTCCGGCGCCCACGGAGCGACGAGGTCCTCCGCACAACCGGCCGTGCGGGCGACGATCGCGGGCGTGCCACACGCGAGTGCCTCGTTCACGACGAGGCCCCATTCCTCCTCCGGACTCGGGAGGACGAAGCACTCGGCGAGCGCGTAGAACGACGGGTTCTCGTCGACCTGCCGGAATCCGTAGAAGTGCACTCCCGGGTCGCTGGCCATCGATGCCGCACCGTTCGTGCCGACGCCGTGGTCGATGACCGGCAGCCGGGCCTCGACGCATCGTGCTCGGAGCTCCGACTCACACTCGCCCGACCCGACGATGACCAGTGACGCGACGTCGGTCCTCGTCGCCGACCGAACGAGCCGGGCGTAGGCCTCGACGAGCAACCCGAGATGCTTCTTCGGCACGAGCCGGCCGAGGCTGAGGACGTATCGCTCGGGCAGCTCCAACCGTTTCCGCACCCCCGGGGCGTTGGTTCTCGCTGCCGCAGCAGCAGTGGCGAACGACTCGTTGTCGATCACGTCGTAGCCGCAGATGATCCGGCTCTCGTCGAGTCCGAGCCCCGAGAAGTAGCGGACGTGCGGCTGCCCGGCCACGAGCGCCCCGTCGAAGCGCCGGACGATGATCCCCTTCAGGGCTGCTCGCCAGCCTGTCGCCGCGGCGGTTCCGGCGTGGGTGTCGTTCATCATGACGATCTGGGCACCCCGCATCCGTCCGGTCGCGTTGAGCACCAGTGACCAGTGCCAGTACGACGGGACGAACACGATGTCTGGCCGGCACCTCCAGAGGGCAGGGACGGCCGTGCCCAGCGTCTGGCGAGCCCGAAAGGTGGTGTCGGGCCCGGCGAGCTCGAGCCGGATGAGACCTTCGGGAGTGGGCGGACGGTCCCATCCGTACGTCGGGCTCGAAGCGAAGAGTTCGAGCCCCACGACGTCGATGCCGTGAGTGTCGGCGAGGGAACGGAACGCCTCGAACCTGGCCATGTGGTACGGCCCCCAGTTCCCCCACACGATGGCGGCTCGCGTTCGGCGACCGTTCCGTGGCCGCCGCATCACGCCGACCACAGTTCCAGGGCCTGCGCCAGCACGCGCCGACCTCTGGTGAGCCAGTAGGCGTTCTCCACGGTGTCGTCACCGTGCAGTGCCGATGCCAGGGCGCCGACGACGCATGCCGCGCTCACCGCTGCGACGTAGGGGCGAATCGCCTCGACCTCGCAGTGGTCGAGCATCCGGCGGGACCGATACGCCTCGATGACTCGCTCCACGACGTCGTCGTCCAACCCGGAACCGTCGGGGTGGACGAGCGTGTAGGCGACCAGCACCGCGACATCGTGGATCCTCGGTAGCCGGTCGGCTCTCCCGAAGTCGATCACCTGCACCGTGCCGTTGCCCGGGCAGAGCAGGTTCGTCGGGACGAGGTCGGCGTGGACCAGGGCGTGCGGCAGGGCGCCGAGCTCGACGAGGTCGAAGCGTTCGACGGCCTCGGCCACAGCATCGTGGTCGGCGCCGAGGTGCGCTCGGAATTGCTCGAACTCTCGCCGGGCGTTCACCGCCGACCATCGGTCGTAGATGGTCGTCGGCTCCGCTTCGAGCCCGTGCAATCGGGTCATCTGATCGACGAGGTCGTCGAGCTCGATGGACGTGAGGTCACGGGACCGCTCGTACAGGCTCGGGGCGGCGACGAACTCCATGGAACACGCCAGGAACGTCCGGCCGCCGATGACGATCTCGTGCAGGAGTTCGCCCGACTCGAAGGAGGGGATCAGCCTCGGGTGGCGGACCCCGGCGCCCATCGCCCGAGTGGTCGCGAGCACATAGGACTCGCAAGCCTGCCGGTCTCGCGTGGTCGCGAAGAACTTCACGAACGCCCGCTGGTCGCGGTCGCAGATGACGACGTTGCAATCCTCGTAGCCGGTGAGGATCAAGCGCCACGACTCGGGTGCACCACGGAATCCGGATTGTCTCGCCGCTGAGCGGATCAAGGCCTCGAAGTCGACGTCACCGAGCCGGGCGCGGACGTCGTGACCATTGGGATCAGCCGACACGGCCGAGACTGCCTCTCGCCCGCGACGCGATGTGCAACGAGACGATGCCGACGTTGAGCAGGGCGAAGGCACCGAGCAGCCAGCCGAGCGCCCGAGCCGGTGACCAACACGCGACCGACGTCAGGACGAGGACCGACAGCGGATAGTCGCGAACCTGGCGGCTCAACAACACCGGAAGGCTCGTCGCCCTCAACGATGCCGACTCCCAGGTATCGACTCGAAGCCTGGCCATGAGCGTGGTGATGATCGACAGGGTCCAGCTGGCAGCGAACAGCCCGATCACGACCGGTTCGATCGACGGCTGGCGAGCAGCTACGACGACGGTGGCGGCGACGAGCGTCCACTGTGCGGCGGTGTCGACGAGGACATCGAGCTCGGCCCCGGCGCGTGACGTCGTGCCGGACAGCCGAGCCACCTGGCCGTCGGCGCAGTCGAACAGGTAGGCGAGTTGGAAGCCGGCCACGGCCACGACCTGCACTCCCCACCCGCGATCGGCGAGGGCGAGCGCGAACCCGCTGATCACCGCGGTGGCCAGCCCGAGCAAGGTGAGCACCGACGGGTGGACGCCGAGCCGGAGCGCGAGCCGAGTGATGTAGCCACCGAGCCGGACGCTGACCTCGTCGGTGAAGAACTGACCGGAGGAGATGGTGACGTCGGTGAGGTCCGCGCGGCTGACCGGCCTCCCAATGCGTTCCATTGCCCTCATATCGGCTCGCGTCACGGCCGTCTCAAGGCCGTCGGCCGAGGGTCAGCTGCCCCGATGGGAGGCCAGCCCGGCGACCAGCGCGTCGAGTTGGCCGGTCGAGATCGTTCGGCGTTGCGCCGACCACGCCCGGACCGCGTCACGATCAGGTGGGTCGTCGATGAACGACCGAGCCCACTCCTCGAGCCGGGTCGTCAGCTCGGCGGGCGCGAACGCGTCGTGGATTCGAGGAGAGGTCTCGGTTCCCATGCAGCCGAGATCGGTCGTCGCGGTCGCCGCGCCGGCCGCGAGCGCTTCCTCGACCACGAGCGGCGCCGCCTCGTTCGCGTACGTCGACGGGAACACGAACACGTCGATCGACTCGAACCACTCGGCCTTGGCGGCTCCGTACAACGGACCGGCGTGCGATACCCGTTCGGGTCGCACCCGGACGGCGTGGGCGACGATCCGCGCCGCAGCTTCGTCGGCACATGGTCCGGCGAGCCGCAGCTCGACATCGAGTCCGTCGTCGAGCAATCGCTCGGCGAGCGCCACGACCGTGCCGAGACCCTTGTCGACACTGAGATTCGCCAGGTGCCCGATCACCAGGCGGCCCGGGGTGGGCCGGGTCGATCGCTGCGCCGAGGCGCCAGGCAGCGCTGGCTGCACGACCCAGGCGTTGGTGCAGACGATCGTCGTGCGAATCGCCCGGTATCCGGCCTCGAGCCGGTGTCCGTGGCAGCCGCACAGGACCACGTGCCGCGCATCTCGCCCGGCGAACCTCGTCGCGACCGCGAGTGCCCGGCTCGGCGTCGTGACATACGCGAAGGAATGGTGATGCACCACGATCCGGTACCTCGCGACGCGTGCCACTGCGAAGATCACCGTGAAGTACCAGATGGACGAGCCCCCGGGAAGGCTTGCGTACAGCGTGCGATGCGATCGGCAGGCCGCCACCAGGGTCAGCGTCGCTCGGAGGTGCGCGGACGCCCGCGACGCGTGATGGGCAAGTCGTCCCGATCCTCGGGGGCTGACATCGACGACCTTGGTCGGGGCAGCCTCGGCGAGACGCTCGATGACTGCCGCGGTCACGAGACTCGCCCCGTGGACGGGAGGCGGGATCGGACCGACGCACACCACGCCATCGACCTGCCGCCCCCGCGCGGGTCGGGAGTGGCGATTCACGAGGCCATCATGGCGCGGTCGTGCCCGCGTGGTGCTCCCCCGTAATGGCGGCTCGGCGTCCGTGGGTTCACGGCCGGATCGTACTGGTCCGCCGCCGTGCGCATCGGCGTTCGGCGCAGGTTCGTTTCAGCCGCAGTGCAGGGGCCGTGCGGCCGAGCGTCGTCGCCGATCCCGACTATTCGGAAGGATGACTTCGTAAAAATGAAGGCGGAATGCCGAGAACAAAGACGATCTTCTGACATTTTCTTGACTCTCCCTTGACCGGAGTTCAGACTCTGGTCTCGGATCCGCACGGCGGTGTGGATCGGCGGGAATGGGGTGGTCACGGTGGGTGGAGCGGTGCGGCGAGTCGTCGTCGCGTTGGCGTTGGCAGTGTCGAGCTTCGTCGGAGTCGTGGCGGCGCCGGTACCGGCGAACGCGGTGAGTTGTACGAAAACATTCGTGCCAGTGACGGGCGACTGGGGTGTTCCCGGCAGTTGGACCCCGTCCGGCGTACCTGGGGCGACCGACTGGGTGTGCGTGGCCGCCACCCAGACGGTCACCCTCGACATCGACACGTCGGTCGCGGGCGTCACGATCGACGGGACGCTGGCGCTCGGCGGCCGCACGTTGACCAAGACATCGGCTACCGACCCCGACACCATCGCGATCCTCTCGGGCGCGGGCCGGCTCGCCGGCGTCGGTGCCGCGACGTTGATCGGGACGACGACGTGGACCGGGGCACTGTCGATCGCCGACACCCGCGATGTCCTCAACACCGGGACCGTCGCCATGAACGGCTCGCGGCTGGACCTGGTCGGCACGGCGAAGTTCCGCAACTCGGGTTCGATCACGACGAACGTGAGCGCGCTCCTCTTCGGACCGGCGACAACCCTCCTCGTGAACGAGGCCACCGGATCGATCCTCGCTCGGCACGGCACCGCCTGGTTCACCGCTCCGTTCAAGAACGACGGCGCGCTCGCCACCGAAGGCAACGGCGACGTCACGGTCACCATGAACAGCCCGTATCGGGGGGTGTCGGGATTCGGCGGTACCTTCACCATCGGCGCCGGCGACCGGATGAGCTCGGACCTGACCGACCTAGGTGTGCTCCCGCCGCTCGCAGGCACCGGTTCGTTGGTGTTGGGAACCTCGGGACCGGCGACGGCGACCTTGAACGGTTCGACCGATGTGAGCATCTCGCTCGACCGTGGGACGACGCTGGGCGGCACGAACACCATCACCCGCACCCTCACCGTGATCAACGGTGGAATCACCGGATCGACGACCCTGAGCCCGACGGGTGTGCTCGAGGCGGCGACGTTCGATCTCGCGATTGGGGCGACCCTGCACAACAACGGGCTGGTCCGCTTCGCGACCGGCGGTGGATTCATGAAGATCCGTGGGCAGTTCGAGAACGCCGGCACGCTCCGCATCAGCGGTTCGTTCAACCAACGGATCGACGGCGCACCAACCGGACTGCTGACCAACCTGGCGACGGGTGTCATCGAGAAGACGGCGGGTTCGGTGCCCGGAGCGCTCAGCACGAGCGGGGGTGCGCTTTCGTTGTTGAACAACGGCGTGGTTCGAGCCGCCAGCGCCACCGAGGATGTGAAGCTGCTCGCCCAGGGCCTCAAGCTCGATCCGGCGTCGACCGGAAGCTGGGACGTCGGCCCCGGTGACACCCTCGAGTTCGCGTCGTCGACGGTGACGTTGAACAACCTCACCGGTTCACCGACAGGCGTGGTGCGGATCATCGACAGCTCGGTCGTCACGTTCAACGGCACGACGACGATCCCGATCGTGATGGAGACCGCAACTCTGCTCGGCACCAACACGCTGTCGTCGCTCAGCGTCGAGCAGAACTTCTTCCTCCAGCAGCGCATCTCGTCGCTCGACGGTGCGGGCACGACGACGATCCCGGTCGGCGGCGCGCTCACGATCCCGCAGGACGTCACCTTCGTCGTCGGCAACGGCCACCAGCTCGTCAACCAGGGCACGGTGCACCAGGTGGGTGGCCCGGTGCCGCTCGACAACGCCGAGAACCGTTCCGAGGTGTCGTTGCAGTCCGGTGGCCGGGTAACGAACTCGGGTGTGTGGACCTTCGAGAACCCGTATGCCGTCTTCGTCACGAGCGACAACTCGGTCGGGGCGGCCTTCACGACGACCAGTACCGGCCGCGTCGAGTTCCAGGGCACCGGCGACCTCACACGGCTTCCGGGGTTCTCGGCGCCGATCGCCGCCTCGGGCCGTTTCGTCTGGGCCGGGAACCGACCAATCTGCTTCGGATCGATCGGGGGCTTCCCCGCCCCGGTCTGTGCGCCCGGCCCGTTCGACGCCACCGGCAAGACGCTCGAGGGAACCGGCACGATCGCCGTGACCAGCCTCACCAAGGGCACGATCTCGCCGGGCGGCGCCGGAATCGGCACGATGACGATCACCGGCAACTACACGCCCAACACAGTCGGCGTGGTTCAGGCGAACATCGACGGCGCCAACGCCGATCGACTGGTCGTCAACGGCACGGCGACCTTGGGCGGCACGCTCGCCCTCACCGTCGCCAACCTGCCGGCGACCGGCAGCTACACGCTGTTGCAGGCAGGCACGATCTCGGGCCGCTTCGGCTCGCTGACGGGGATCCCGGCGTCGACGCCGCAGGTCGGGTGGTCGATCGTCTACTCGGCGACGACGGTGCAGCTCGTCGGGTCGGGTCCGCCGCCCGCCCCGACGCAGCTCGCCGCAGCGAACTCGGGCGCCAACATCGTGCTCACGTGGCAGGACAACTCGGTCGACGAGGCCCAGTTCGACATCCAGAGGGCTCGGTGGAACTCGACCGACTGGGCGGAGTGGACGAACTTCACCGCGGCGGCGAACGCTAGTACGTTCACCGACCTCGCCCGGCCCGACGGCCAGTACGTGTACCTCGTCCGCAGCGTCAATGCCCGTGGGGTGTCCGATTGGGCGACGGTGGTGTTCTTGCGGGCGACGGCGACCACCCTGCCCGCCGCGCCGACGGGGCTGACGGCCACGAAGTCGGGCGGCAACGTGGTGGTGCACTGGACCGACAACGCGACGAACGAGCTTGGCTACGACGTGATGCGGGCTCGGTGGGTGGCCGGGGTGTGGGGCGAATGGACCTCGTGGGCGGCGGACATCAACGCCACTTCGTTCACCGACACGACGCCGCCCGATGCGTTCTACGCCTATCTCGTGCGGAGCCGGAACAACCGCGGCAACTCCGCGTGGACGATCGGCCCGATCGAGTTCACGACGGCCACCGCAGCTCCCGCCGACCCGTCGAACCTGCAGGTGGTGACCGAGGGAGCGGACATCCGGCTGACGTGGACCGACAACTCGACGACGGAGCATCTCTTCGACGTCGAGCGGGCTCGCTACAACGCCACCACCCACGTATGGGGTGAGTGGGTGTCGTGGCCGGTCGACAAGAACGGCACGACGTTCACCGACGTGAACGTGCCGGACGGGCAGTACGCGTACCTCGTGCGGGCGAGGAACCCGATCGGCGCGTCGAACTGGGTGATCACCGTGCACTCCCACACGACGAGCGCGAACCCGGCGCTCGTCG
>Ga0209023_10003771_pt1 | contig 17773 bp, 13 predicted proteins | sample LakOneMetagenome_FD_187468 | JGI IMG/M metagenome (GOLD analysis project Ga0209023, IMG submission 187468) | Freshwater and sediment microbial communities from Lake Erie, Canada (SPAdes) (version 2) | ecosystem: Environmental > Aquatic > Freshwater > Lentic | place: Lake Erie, Canada... | reverse complement strand
CGCTGAATTGGCGGGTGAGGAGTTCCGTGAAGACCGTCGGCTCTTCCTGACCGTGAAACCGCGTTGAGCAGCGTGTCGGAGCTGACAAGCTAATCGTACTAGGCCGTAAGGTGTCAAAAGCTAGCGCAGATTGATCGAAATCGTCCGCTCGCGCAGTTGCTGGACCCGGGCCAGCCGAAAGACGGCTTTCCGCCCCTGTCCCAAGGGGGCTTCTGCCATTCCTCGCCGTCGGCGATGACCGGTCTCGGCACCAGCGGGAAACAATCGGCACCTGCGGGAAGCTCCCGGAAACTCCTGGCATAGGTGCCCAGGAAGGGACACGAACCCCTGACCTTCGCTTCAAGAAAGCGATGCTCTATCCTGTTGAGCTACCGTGCCGCGCGAGCTCTGGGGCGCAGGTCGATAGCGCAGGATGACGGGATTGCGAACCCCGTCCGAGGGGGGCGGCGTAAGGGTGCTTGATCGTTTGAGGTCGTTGCACGTGCAGGTGCGCGATCGCCATCGCGCTGGGCATTCTCGTCGAGCCGTGTGGCCCCGTTCGGCGTGGCGCTGAGGCCGCTGGGCGGCGAGTTGGCGAATTGACATCGGCAGCCTTTGGTCTCCCTTCTGTGATCGCAGCATGTCCGGTCTCGTCCACCTCCATCCGTAGCAAGCCAACCGACGTATGGGGGGTGAAAGTGGGGGTGGGAAAAAGTCGATTTATTAAATTATTTGAAGGGTTTGCTGGAATGAAAGGCGTCGATAGGACTCCGTCTCCGCCAACCCCCATTTTCTTTGATGCCAGCCCCATCGGGTCGACCTGCCGCCCAAGCGCCTCCCGGCGGCACTGCCGGATAGCGGCTTTGTTGCGCGGAGATCATGCAAGGATTGGGCTGCGAGATCCTCGCGCTTGAAACGTAATATCGAGATGCACGCGATCGTATCCGCCGTAGCTACGGTTGCCGAATGCGTCGCGGAAACGAACTAGTCTTGGCGCGCCGCGTCGACTTGTGGCGCAGGCGCAGGCTGCGTGGGAATGGCTGGATCGCTGGTCTCAGGAATAGGCCCCGTCGGCGGCTCGGCTGCGGGCGCGGTGAGCGGGTCAGCGGGAACGGCCTCGATCAGGGGAATAGCCTCGGCGTCGACCTCTTTCACGGGCGCCGGAGCTCCAATCGCGAAGCTCATGAAATCTCGCCAGATGCGGGCCGGCGCGCCGCCGCCGACCACGCCGCGCATCGGGGAGTTGTCGTCATTGCCCAGCCAGACTCCGACGACAAGGTCGCCGACATAGCCGACGAAGAGAGCGTCTCTGTAGCCCTGGGTCGTGCCGGTCTTGCCAAAGGCGCCAGGCAGGGCCGCCTCGAAACCGGTGCCCCGGTGGACGGCCGAGCGAAGCATGTCGCGCATGCCGGCCAGCTCGGCCTTGCCCAGCGGCTTGGCGGCGCGGGGCGCGCGCCAGTTGGCCAGACCGTGGGGCGTGATCGGCGCCTTGCCGGCGGCGATGGCCGCATAGGCGCCCGTCAGCTGGACGAGACTCATGGGGCCGGTGCCCAGGGCCAGGGTGAGGTCTTCCGGGACCGGCTCGTCGACGCCCAGGGCGCGCACCACCCTGACGATGTCGTCGCGACCCACCTGCTGGGCCAGACGCACGGCGGCGACATTGGAGGAGCCGGCGAAGGCCGTGATCAGCGGCACCGTGCGCCCGGCATACTTGCCTTCGTGGTTCCGGGGGCTCCAGCCCCGCACCTCAACCGGCGCATCCAGGATCGGGGTGGTGATGGTCGCGCCTTCTCGCAGGGCGGCGAAATAGACGAAGAGCTTGAAGGCCGAACCGGGCTGACGCCCGGCGTCGGCGCGATTGAACTGGCTCAGGCCGTAGTCGCGACCACCCACCATGGCGACGACCTCGCCGTTGGTGCGCATGGCGACCAGCGCGCCCTGGTTGATGTTCAGCGCCTGGCCCTCCCGGGCGAGGGTTCGGGCCAGGATCTTCTCGGCGCCGGCCTGTAGGCGGGGGTTCAGGGTGGTGGTGATCGAGGTCACGCCGTAGCGACGCGGGGCGGCGGCGCGGGCCTGCGGCATGACCCAGTCAGCGAAGTATGAGCCGGTCGGTATCCGGGTGCGCGGAGCGATGACGATCCGGCGTCGGGCTTCCTGGCGAGCCTGACGCTCCGTGATGGCGCCGGTTTCAGCCATGGCCGCCAGCACCGCGCGCATCCGCAGCCGCGCCCCGGCCAGATTCTCGCTGGGGGCCAGGCGGGAAGGGGCCTTCACCAGGCCCGCGAGCATGGCCGCCTCGCCGATCGACAGAGCCTCGGGAGGCTTGTTGAAGTATTGCCGCGATGCGGCGCGCAGCCCAAAGGCGCCCTGCCCGAAATAGACGGACGACAGGTAGCGCGACAGGATTTCGTCCTTGGAGAGGCGCGCTTCGAGATAGAGGGCGATCGTCGCTTCCTGGACCTTGCGCCGCAAGGTGCGGTCGTTGGTCAGGAAGGCGTTCTTGGCCAACTGCTGGGTGATCGTCGAGCCGCCTTCGGAGACACCGCCGGCCTGGGCGTTGGCGCCCAGGGCTCGGGCGATGGCCTTGGGGTCAAGGCCCATGTGACGATAGAAGCGGCGGTCCTCGATGGCGACAAAGGCGGCGGGGACGTGCGGCGGCAGGGCGGAAGCCACGATCGGGCCTTCCTTGTAGGACCCGCGCCGGGCGATCGGCGCGCCGTCGGCGGCGAGGAGCACCAGGGTGGGGCTTTCGACCGGTTCCAGGGCGCGGCCAAGCGGCAGGGACCACAGCAGCGACGCCAGACCCGCGACCGCCAGGATCGCAAGCGCGACAGCAATCCCCAGCCATGGCCGCTTCCAGAGCGCGGGTTTGGGCTCCCCGGGGCGGACACCGCCCAGCCAGGCCGCCGTCACCCGCACCACTTGCAGTGACTTGCTCGCCACGGGTTGCGCCAGGGTTTGGCAGCGCTCGAAGGACGCGCGCGTGCGCGCCCAGGCGACGGTCGCCAGATGATGAGCTTTTGCGGCCAGATCCATGGCGCCGACATAACCTTCGGCGCAGCCGTCGACCAGCCTGCGCTTGTCGATCCTGATGCGTCGCCGCGCCGCTGATCATCGGACCGAAGGCTTTGGCGCTTTCCAGGGCGCGCGGGAGCCGCGTGATTCGCATTTCGCAGAAGGCAGGAACGGTTTGAGCCAGCACGGGTTGAGATCAGGTCGTCGCGGGTCGCAGTCGCGGCGAAGTTCAACACGGCGCGCCTGGCGCGCCCCAATCGGGATCAGGACATGGACGATCAATTGAACGGCGCGCTGGAGATCGGCGCGGGGCGCGCTCAAGGCGCCGCAGGCGCTCTGACAGGCGACACCGGCGCCCAGGTCAAGGGCAAGCTCAAGGAAGCGGCCGGTTCAGCCAAGCGAGCGATGGGTCAACTGAAGGCCGTCGCCAATGACGCTCTGGGCGATGCACAGCACCGCGCCCATGACGTGGCGCTGCAGGCGCGTGATCAGGCCAAGGATCGCCTGGCTCAGGCGGAGACCTATGTCAGGGACAAGCCGGGTCCGGCTCTGGCCATAGCCTTGGCGATCGGTCTGGGTCTGGGTCTGATCCTGCGCGGGTCCAGCACTCGCACGGTGTATCTTCGCAGCCGCTGAAGACGATATTCGAAATCGCCAGCAAGGCGCGGCTGAAGCTCGGCCGCGCCGACCGCTAGGGCGATCGGGAATATGAGGAGGTTGCTGCGCGCTGCGCCCACAGGCTTGCAACGTGCGCGCGTGGCCGAAAGGTGCGTACTCGGCAAAGAAAGTTGTTTGGAGGCCCGGCCCGGAATCGAACCGGGGTAAACGGATTTGCAATCCGGCGCGTAACCACTCCGCCACCGGGCCATCCGGGGTCAACGCAGAGAGCGTTGGCGAAGAGGACGGTTCGATACAGGACTGGCGCGTGAGCCGCAACAGCCTGATGGCGACTATCGTCTATTGCCCACAGATCAGACTTCAGACGCTGGTTTTGGCGTGGCCCTGCAGATAGCCGCTAGCGGCAGTTTGCGGCCGGTATCTGGCTAGTCCCGGAAATAGCGATGATTGCGACCGCGCTTCAGCAGGCGGTTGACCTGAGCCTCTACGCTTGGCCAGGCCAAGAGCAGCACAAACCCGATGATGACGACGGCGGCGAGGATGGGCACAGGAGACTCCGGCTCTGAAGCGAGGCCTATCCCGGCTGTTCCCCCATCAAGTCTTGAAGCATGCGCGTGTCCGCATCCTTGATCGGGAGGCTAGGCGCGACACGGCGAAACTCAAGCCAAAAACCCGTTACCGGTTTGCCGCCGGCTGGCCGCGGGTCGCCCGACCGGACGACCCGCAGTGTAGGCTAGGCGCTTTCCAGCGTCCGGCTTTCCACGAAGACGGGCGTCAGCCGCCGGGTCAGCGCTTCAAGCTGTGCGTAGAGCGCTTGCGGCATGCGGGAGCCGAGACGCTTGTAGGCGTCCAGGGTCAGAGCGGCTTCTTCCAGCCATATCTCTCGATCTACGGTCAGCAGCAGATTGAGGGCGGCTTCGTCGAGTCCCAATCCGGAGACGTCCAGCGCGCCAAGGGCAGGGAGCCGGCCGATCGGGCTGTCGGCGGCTTCCGCCTCGCCCTCCAGTCGCTCGACAATCCATTTCAGCACGCGGGCGTTCTCGCCGTAGCCGGGCCAGACGAACTTGCCAGCCTCGTTCTTGCGGAACCAGTTGACGAAATAGATGCGCGGCAGCTTCGCCGGATCGGCGTTGGCCCCGACTTTCAGCCAGTGGCTGAAATAGTCACCCATGTTGTAGCCGCAGAAGGGCAGCATGGCGAAAGGATCGCGGCGCAGTTCGCCGATCTTGCCTTCGGCCGCTGCGGTGCCTTCCGAGGCCACGTTCGAGGCCAGGAACACGCCGTGCTCCCAGTCAAAGGCCTCGGTGACCAGCGGCACGGCCGACGCGCGGCGGCCGCCGAACAGGATGGCCGAGATCGGCACGCCGGCCGGATCTTCCCACTCGTCGGCGATGACCGGACACTGGCTGGCCGGCACGGCGAAGCGGGCGTTTGGATGGGCGGCGGGTTCGCCCATGGCGGGGCTCCATGCCCGGCCCTTCCAGTCGGTCAGACCTTCGGGTGGGGTGGGCGTGAGGCCTTCCCACCAGACGTCGCCATCCGCCGTGAGGGCGACATTGGTGTAGATGCAGTTGGCGTGCAGGGTGTCGATGGCGTTGCGGTTGGTCAGCACCCCGGTGCCGGGGGCCACGCCGAAGAAGCCCGCCTCGGGATTGATCGCATGGAGTCGCCCGTCGGATCCGAACCGCATCCAGCAGATGTCATCGCCGATCGTTTCGGCCTTCCAGCCAGGCAGGGTGGGCTGCAGCATGGCCATGTTGGTCTTGCCGCAGGCGCTGGGGAAGGCGGCGGCGACGTAGCGAACCTTGCCGGCCGGCGAGGTCAGCTTGAGGATCAGCATGTGCTCGGCCAGCCAGCCTTCGTCGCGGGCCATGACCGATGCGATGCGCAGCGCGTAGCACTTCTTGCCCAGAAGGGCGTTACCGCCATAGCCCGAGCCGTAGGACCAGATTTCCCGGCTTTCCGGGAAATGAACGATGTACTTGTCGTCGTTGCAGGGCCAGGCGACATCAGCCTGACCGTCTTCAAGCGGCGCGCCCAGGGTGTGAAGGGCCGGCACGAAGAAGCCGTCTTCACCCAGAGCGTCCAGCGCGGCCTTACCCATGCGCGTCATCACCCGCATCGACACGGCGACATAGGCGCTGTCGGTAATCTCCACGCCCAGGGCGCTGATGGGCGAGCCGACCGGGCCCATCGAGAACGGCACGACATACATGGTGCGGCCGCGCATGCAGCCGTCGAACAGGCCATTCAGGGTGGCGCGCATTTCGACGGGGTCGCGCCAGTTGTTGGTCGGGCCGGCGTCTTCCTGATCCTGTGGACAGATGAAGGTGCGGCTCTCGACCCGGGCGACGTCTCGCGGGTCCGAGGCGGCGTAAAACGAGTTGGGTCTGAGTTCAGGGTTCAGGCGCTTGAGCGTGCCTGAGGCGATCAGTTCGCCCGTCAGTTGCTCCCACTCAGCGTCGGAGCCGTCGCACCAATGAATGGCCTTGGGTTTGGTGAGGGCGGCGACTTCGTTGACCCATGTCACGAGACGCGCGTGTTTGGTCGGGGGCGCTACGGCGCCGGGCCCTTCATTTTGCATTGCTCATCCTGCCTGCGCATTTTGGCGAAACTATTGTTCGCCTTGATTGCGAGTATAGCGCCCTCGGACGGCGCGGATAGACTGTCTCGTCCATGACAACGTTGTCGCTTTCTGGATTGGCGAAATGTTGCCCGTTAAGTATCCGCGACGAGAACGCGGATGATATTTGCCGGGACGGGCGAAGGCGCAGCCTTTGGTCAGGGCCCGGCAGGGGGCGGGGTCGCGGGAACCGCGTCGCCGCGCCACCGTCGTCGGTAGCGCCGCGCGACGGGATTCAGCGCGGCTATTGAAACTCTGCCTTGGAACACCCAAGCTCTGGGCACGTTGTCCTCGGCCGGGTCTCGTCAAAGCCCGGTCTTGGCCGCCAGGAGAGCGCATGAGCCCGGACGACCTGCACGCTTCGGAGGCCGTCCAGGCGTCCGCCGCGCGAGACCTGGAACGCTATGAGGTGGTCCGACGTCGCACGGAGGCGCTCGCGGCCCCTCTGTCAGCCGAGGATCAGGCGGCCCAATCGATGGCCGACGCCAGTCCGACCAAATGGCACAGGGCGCACACGACCTGGTTTTTCGAGACCTTCCTGCTGATCCCCTACCTGCCCGACTATGCGGTGTTCGATCCCCGCTTCGGCTACCTGTTCAATTCCTACTACGAGGCTCTCGGACCCCGTCAGCCAAGGCCGGCTCGGGGCATGCTGACCCGTCCCTCGACCGCCGAAGTCGCCGCCTATCGCGCCCATGTCGATGCGGCGATGGACCGATTGCTGTCGGGCCCGCCATTGATCCGGGAAGCCCGTGAGCGTCTGGACCTGGGGCTTGCCCATGAGGAGCAGCATCAGGAGCTGATCCTGATGGATATCCTGCACCTGTTTGCCCAGTCGCCGCTGGACCCGGCCTATCAGGTCGAGACGGGGCGCCGTGGCCAGGAGGCGCTGGATCCGCAGCGGTTCGTGTCGTTCGAGGGCGGTGTGGTCGAGATCGGCGCCGGCGAGACAGGCTTTGCGTTCGACAACGAGCGCCCGCGGCACAAGACCTATCTGGCGCCCTATCGATTGAGCGACCGTCTGGTGACCAACGGCGAGTGGATCGCCTTCATCGAGGCGGGCGGTTACGCCAGAGCCGAGCTGTGGCTATCGGACGGCTGGGCGCGCGTGGTCGAGGAAGGCTGGGCGGCGCCGCTCTATTGGCGCCGGCAAGAGGACGGCTGGTCGGCCATGACCCTGACCGGGCGTCGGACCGTCGAACCTGGCGAGCCGGTCTCGCACGTCAGCTACTATGAAGTGGCGGCCTATGCGGCTTGGTCGGGCCGGCGCCTGCCCACAGAGGCTGAGTGGGAAGCCGCCGCGCGCGCGCCAGGAGCGGGCGGTCTGCGCCAGCTGCATGGGCATGTGTGGCAGTGGACCTCCAGCGGTTACGCCGCCTATCCGGGGTTCCGCCCCGGCGCCGGAGCGTTGGGCGAGTACAACGGCAAGTTCATGGTCAATCAGATGGTGTTGCGCGGCGGTTGCGCGGCGACCCCATCCGGCCATACGCGAGCGACCTATCGCAATTTCTTCCATCCGGAAAAGCGTTGGGCTTTCGCGGGCGTTCGGCTGGCCGACGACGCAGAAGTCCTGGACGCCCCGGGCGAAAACCACTTCCTGGAAGATGTGGTGAAGGGTCTGTCCGCCCACCCAAAGACGCTGCCCAGCAAGTATTTCTATGACGCCGAGGGCTCTCGGCTGTTCGAGGCGATCTGCGATCTGCCGGAATACTACCTGACCCGCACCGAGACCGCGCTGCTGCGCCAGATCGCGCCCGAGATCGCCGCGCGGATTCCCGATGGCGCGGCGCTGGTGGAGTTTGGCAGCGGGGCCAGCGTCAAGACGCGGATCCTTCTGGACGCGGCGCCGCAACTTTCAGCCTATGCGCCCATCGATATCAGTCAGAGCGCGCTGGATGAGGCGGCGGCCGCGATCAAGGCCAGCTATCCGTCGCTGACAGTGGCGCCGCTGGTCGACGACTTCACGCGGGCCTTGCGGCTGCCGTCGGCTGTAGCGGGGCGGGTCGCGGTCGGATTCTTTCCGGGCTCCACGATCGGCAACTTCCCGCCGGCCGAAGCGGAGGACTTCCTGCGTCGGGCGGGCGAATTGCTCGGCGATGGCGCGATGATGGTGGTCGGCGCCGATGTGGCCAAATCAGCTGAGGTGCTCATCCCGGCCTATGACGATGCTCAGGGCGTTACGGCGGCCTTCAATCTGAACGTCCTTGCGCGGATCAACCGCGAGCTTGGCGGCGATTTCGACCTTGCGGCCTTCACGCACCAAGCCGTCTGGAACGACCAGGAAAGCCGCATCGAGATGCATGTGGTGAGCGTGGAGGCCCAGCGAGTGAAGGTTGGAGGACGGACCTTCGACTTCGCGGCGGGAGAAACCATCCACACCGAGAACTCGTACAAGTATCGTCCTGCAGCTTTCGAGGCGATCGCCCAACGCGCGGGTTGGTCTGTTTCACGCAAATGGGAAAGCGCTCAACCCGCGTTCGGCGTTTATGTCCTGAGCCGATAGGCTGGACGTACGAAAGCGCGCTGGACCGGGGGATCCAGCGCGCGTCGCTATTGTTCAGGTCTTCAGGTCAGTCGCCGGGGCGCAGATTGCGGGAAGAGGATCCACCCTTGCGACCTGCGTTGGCGGCGAGATCGCGATCCTTGGCGAAGCTTCGCTTCTCGCTGGGAACGCTGGCCCCGCCTTTGCGCGCGATCTCGCGGCGACGTTCAGGGTCCATGGCGGCGAAGCCGCGGCGGCCACGGGGCCGTTCGCTGTCGAGGTCCATACGGTGCTCCTAATCGATACTGGTCACGGTCGACGAACGGGGCGCGGCGTCATAGGGACGGTCGTCCCCAGGATCGACCGGTGACACGGGTGGGGGCAGTTCATCGGGCGTTGACCCCGGGTCGTATTCCGGAGGCCGCGGCTCGACAGGCGGTGGTGCGTTGGGGTCGGTCATGGCGTCGTGTCCTGCGCGTTCCATGACGTAACCAGCGAAGCCACGTTCGGTTCACCTCAAAGCGTGAGTAAATGCACGCAACGGGCGTAAAGCCCGTCAGGCAAAGGGATTGAGAGCTTGTCGAAACCCGCGAAATCCAGGGCGGCGACCTATATCGCGGCTCCCCACTGGCGGCTCGGAGCAGGCTGCGTTGTGGGTCTGATCACCTGGGCGGCGGCCTTCTGGCTGCAGGCTCCGAGAGGTTCGCACCTGTTGCTGGGCTGGGACGGGGCGGCCATCACCTATCTGATCCTGACCTGGCGGATGTTTCTGCGCGCCGACGAGGCCGAGATCCGCGATCGGGCGGCTCAGGACGACGAGGGGCGGTCAGTGCTGCTGCTGATCGTGCTGGCCGCCATCGTCGCCAGCCTGGGCGCGGTGGTCGATGCGATGGTCGCGGCGCGGACCGCGGAGGGTCTGGCCAAGACGCTGATCGCCGCCAGCGCGGGTGCGACCCTGATCCTGTCGTGGCTGGTGCTGCAGACGGTCTTCGTGCCGCACTATGCCCATCGTCATTTTGGCGACGGCAAGAGCAAGGGCGGCATCGGCTTTCCCGGCGAGCCGCCGACCAGCTACATGGATTTCGTCTATCTGGCCTTCAGCGTCGGCGCGACCTTCCAGGTGTCGGACAATACCATCCTGACCTCGCGCCTGCGCCGGCTGGTCACCGCCCATGCGGCGACTGCCTTCGCCTACAACACCGCTATCCTGGCGCTGGGCATCAACATCATCGCGAGCGTGGTGGGCGGCTAGCGGGGGCGTCCCTGGACAGGCGTTGCGGGCAGCTCTTCCACGCGCAGCAGGGCATCCTTGTCCGTATCCAGCAGCGCGAAGCGTGACTTGGCCGCCTTGACGGCTTCGTCCCTCGAGATGCGACGGTTGAAGTCCGCATCGGCGCCCATGACCGGCTGGGGCTCGGTCAGAAGGGCGTAGGGCGCGGCCCCCTGCAGGGCGCCGCCGACCAGTCCGCCGCGCTTGCGGGGTGGGCCATCGCCGCCGCCGGGAGGACCGCCACGTCCGCCTCGACCCCCGCCAAGAGGCATGTCGACCCCCTGCAGGATTTCCGGCGCGATGTTTCGCTCATAGGCCGAGACCTCGAACCCGTCGATCACGCTGTCCTTGTCCGCGTCGAGCACGGTGAAGAAGCGGCCCGCGTCGGCGACGAATTCGTCGCGCGACAAGGCGCCGTCATGGTTGGCGTCCGCGGCGGCGAACCATGCCGCGACGGGGTAAGGCGCCTCCGCCGCAGCGCGGAACGGCTCGCCCGCCGGACTGATGAAGAGTTGAGGGCGAGGCCGCCCTGGGCCGTGTTCGCCGCCCTCGCGGGGCGGCGGTCCGAAACCGCGACCTGGCTTGGGCTCATCGTCTCCGCCCGGCGCCGCGTGCGCGATGGTCGACAGGAGCAGGGCGGCCAGGAGGGCGGTGGTCGCAACACGAGATGTCATGAGAAACTCCTTCACCCGGCATCAAGCGCGGCGAGATTGCCGGGGAATGTCATTCGCCAGGCCCAGCCTTGCACGTCCGCAACAAAACGGCGCCTGAGGTTAGATCGGCAGGCGAACACAGGCGCGAAGGCCGCCCTCGGGACGGTTGACCAGGGTGACGTCGCCGCCATGGGCCCGAGCCAGCGAGCGCACGACCGCCAGACCAAGGCCGATGCCGCCGGTTTCGCGATTGCGCGAGGGCTCGCCGCGGAAGAACGGCTCGAACACCCGTTCCAGCTCGGCCGCGGGGATGCCGGGACCATCATCGTCGATCTCGATGATCGCCATGTCGCCGTCGGCGAACACGCGGCCGCGCGCGACGTGACCATATTTCAGGGCGTTCTCGACCAGATTGACGACCAGCCGCTTCAGCGCGATCGGATCGCCCTCGATGACGATCTTTTCGGCCCGTTCGACCGTAGCCTGGCCTCCGGTCTCGGCGGCTTCGTCGACCACGCTCTCCAGCAGGGAGGCCAGCTCAAGCTTGGTGCGTTCGGCGGGGCGGGTGGTGTCGCGGACGAAAGCCAGGGCGGCCGAGATCATGGCCTCCATCTGGTCGATATCGGCGGCCAGCTTGGCGCGTACATCGTCAGGCGTGGCCTCGATGCGGAACCGCAGGCGGGTCAGGGGCGTGCGAAGGTCGTGGGCGATGGCCCCGATCATCGCTGTCCTGTCCTCGACATAGCGGCGCAGGCGCTCCTGCATCATGTTGAAGGCGTTGGCGGCGGCCACCACCTCGGTCGAGCCGGACAGCTCCAGCGGCGTGGCGCGCGGGTCGCGGCCCAGGCGCTCGGCGGCGTCGGCGAAGGCGGTGATGGGCTCGGCCAGCCGACGGGCGAACAGCCAGGCCAGGGGCGCGACGGCCAGCACCGACAGCACCAGGATCAGCAGCACCCGCTGCTGCCAGCTGTCGAAGCGGAAGCTGGGCTTGGGCTCGACCACGACCCAGCTGCCGTCGCTCTGGCGGACGCCCAGCTTGAAATCACCGAAGATGAAGGGCTCGTCGCGCGCCGGCCCGGGGCGTGCCCCGCGCTCGCCTGGCGGCGGCAGTTCGCGGGCGATGAATTGGTCGCGGGGGCCGCCTGGGCCAGTGTGACCGCCGGGGCCGCCCGGACCGCCGGGGCTGTCGTTCGCGGTCGCCTTGAAACGGCGGACAAAGAAGCGCGGGCCGTTGTCGGTAACGATCTCGATCCGCGCCGGCGCCACATCAATGGCGCGGCCGATGCCGGCCTTGAACTCGGCCCGGCGAGCAGAGTCCGGGCCGCCGGAGGCCATCTTGGCGCGGGCCTGCACCACCAGGGGGCGGCCGTCGCGCGGTTGCACCGTCTGGCCGGTCTTCAGGGCGCGCGTGATTTCCGACAGCCGGTAGAGCTCGGGCGGCGGCGGCGGCAGGGTGAAGATGACGGCGATGGCGATCAGCTGCGCCGCCACCAGGGTCAGCGTCACCAACCCCAGCGCCTGCACGAACAGGGGCGCGCCGCGGCGGCGCTGGTTCATGGCGTGCGAAGCACCTTGGCGTTGAACATGTAGCCCTCGCTGCGGATGGTGCGGATCAGTTCGCTGCCGCCGCCGTCGTCCAGCTTGCGCCGCAGCCGGCTGATCTGCACGTCGATGGCGCGATCATAGGCGTCGGAATCGCGACCGCGAGCAAGATCAAGAAGCTGGTCGCGGGTCAGCACCCGCTGGGGGCGTTCGACGAAGGCGCGGAGCAGCGAGAACTCGCCGCTGGAGAGGTTCACGACCACCGACTGGGGGGAGCGCAGCTCGCGGCGCACCAGGTCGAGCCGCCAGCCGGCGAATTCACAGGCCGCGCCCATGCCGTCGTCGCTGTTGCGAGGCTCCTGCCGGCGGCGCAACACGGCGCGGATGCGGGCCAGCAGTTCGCGCGGATTGCAGGGCTTGGGCAGGTAGTCGTCGGCGCCGAGCTCCAGGCCGACGATACGGTCGGTTTCCTCGCCCATGGCCGACAGCATGATGATCGCCGGGCCGTCCTGCGCCGAAAGCCGGCGGCAGATGGCCAGGCCGTCCTCGCCGGGCAGCATGATGTCGAGCACCACCAGATCGACCGGCCCTCTGGCCAGGACCTGTTCCATGGTGCGGGCGTCGGAGGCGGTGTCTACCGCGTAGCCGTGTCGTCCCAGGAAGTCGGACACGACGTCACGAATGCCAGGGTCGTCATCGACGATGAGAATCCGCGACGCCGCGCTGCGCGGGGCCTCCGGGTCGGCTGCGGGGCCGGTTTGTGGGATGGTCTCCATGAGACGCTCCTGTCATGTCCCCGTGGCGTCCAGATTTCACGCTTGAAACAGCCGCGCAACCCGATGGCGCGATTTGAGCCTCAATCGGCCCTCAAGGCCGTCAAGACAGGGCTTGGCGCCAGCCGTCTCATGGCTGCGACATTTCGCTGCGGCCGCCTCGAGCGCCGTCGGTCTGGAACGAATGACCGATCCGAACGGTATCCCTCCAAGATTGAAGGAGACCACCATGACCCCCGTTGTCAACGACGCCGAAGACCTCGATCTGGCCGAAGCCTTCGACGAGGACAATCAGAACGTGGCCGGCGAAGGCGAGATGAAGACCTTCGAGGAACTGCCGAAGGTCATGGATATGACCACCGCCGAGGGCGATGCCGATGATGACGACGCCCTGATCGCCGAAGACCTGGACGATGATGAGATCATCGCCCTGGAGCGCGAAAGCCTGGAAGAGGCGCAGGACGCCGAGGCCTGATGCGCCTCAGCCTGGCGAGGTGTTCTTGGGCGTGGCGTAGTCGGGGCCCTGGATGTTCTGGGCCTCGATGGCCAGGTCGCTGACATAGGGATTGCTGCGGCGCTCGGCCGCGAAGCTCGACATCGGACCGTGCCCGGGGACAAAGCGCACGTCGCCGCCCAGCGGCCACAGCTTCTGGGTGATCGAGTCCAGCAGGTCCTGATGATTGCCGCGCGGAAAGTCTGTGCGGCCGATCGAGCCCTGGAATAGCACATCGCCCACCTGGGCGAAGCGCGCCTCGCGGTGGAAGAAGATCACGTGGCCCGGCGTGTGCCCGGGGCAATGCAGCACTTCGAACTGGGTTTCGCCCAGGGTGACCACATCGCCATCGTCCAGCCAGCGGTCGGTCACGAAGCTGCGGGCTTCGGGAATGCCGTACATCTCGCCGGACATCTGGATCTGGTCGATCCAGAACTGATCGTCCTTGTGCGGGCCCTCGATGGGAACCCCGGTCAGACGCTTCAGCTCGGCCGCGCCGCCGGCGTGGTCCATGTGGCCGTGGGTGATCCAGATCTTCTCCAGCGTCAGGCCCTGATCGGCGATGGCCTTCATCAGGCGCGGCACCTCGCCGCCCGGATCGATGACGGCGGCCTTCAGCGTTTTGGCGCACCAGACGATGGTGCAGTTCTGCTGCAGGGGCGTGACCGGCGCGATGACGGCGCGGATCGGAGGCTGGCTCTGGCTCACGGGAACTCCTTATCGCTGACAACATAGAGCCTGGAGAGCGCCCAAGAAAGAAGGCCCGGGATTGCTCCCGGGCCTTCGATCGATTTCGACAAGGAAGATGGTTTACTTCACGTCGTCCACGCCGCGGCCCATGGCCTCGGCCGGCGAGTTCATGTCGGTATCCTCGGTGATGTCGATGCCCTTGGCGAGCTTCGAGTGCCAGAAGCCGTAGGCGATGTAGATCACCGCGCCGACCGCCGCATATCCGCCCAGGATCATCAGGGGCAGCGGGTTGTTGTTCATCGCGTGAACAATCATCGGCTGGAAGTTCTGCCAGGCCAGGAACAGACAGGCCAGGATACCCAGCACGGCCGTGACGATACCGCCCGGCACCTTGAAGGGACGCGGCATGTCGGGGTGCTTGATGCGCAGGTAGATCACCGACAGACAGACGATCGAGAAGGCCACGGCGGTGCCCAGCGACACCAGATCACCCAGCAGGCTGATCGGGAGGAACGAGGCGGCGATGGCGATGACGACGCCCAGCAGGATCGTGCCCAGCCAGGGCGTGCGGAACTTCGGGTGGATTTCGGCGAAGACCTTCGGCAGCAGGCCGTCGCGGGCCATGGTGTAGAAGATCCGCGTCTGGCCGTAGCACAGCACCAGCATGACCGAGGACAGGCCGGTGATCGCGCCGATCTTGATGGCGAAGCTGATCAGGTTCAGCTTGCCGCCTTCAGCGGCGGCATAGGGAACGTCGGCCCATTCCAGACCCATGCGGTCGATGGCGACGGCGATGGGGGCCGGGCTGGCCAGTTCCTTGTAGGGGACGACGCCGGTCATGACGGCGGCGACGGCCATGTAGATCAGGGTGCAGATGATCAGGGCGCCCAGGATGCCGATCGGCACGTCCCTGGAGGGGTTCTTGGCTTCGGCCGCCGCGGTCGAGACCGCTTCGAAACCGACATAGGCGAAGAAGATGATCGCCGCGCCGCGGAAGATGCCGCCCGCGCCGAATTCGCCGGGCTGGCCGGTCGGCTCGGGGATGAAGGGGTGCCAGTTGGCCGGGTTGATATACTGGATACCCACCGCGATGAAGACCAGCAGCACGATGACCTTGATCACGACGATGGCGTTGTTGACGTTGGCCGACTCGCTGACGCCCAGCACCAGCAGGGCCGAGACCATGGCGATGCCGATGGCCGCGACGATGTTCAGGGTTCCGGTCAGGGCGAAGGTCGTGCCGCCATCGGGCGTGGTCACGGCCTGGATCAGCGGCGTGGCCCACATGGGGGCGTCCGCGCCGGCGACCATGATGGTCGGGAAGTTCACGCCCAGCGCATGGAGGGTGCTGACCACATAGCCAGACCAGCCGACCGCGACAGTCGAGGCCGCGACGCCGTATTCCAGAACCAGCAGCCAGCCCATGATCCAGGCGAACACTTCACCCAGGGTGCCGTAGGCATAGGTATAGGCCGAGCCGGAGACCGGCATGGTCGAGGCGAGTTCAGCGTAGCACAGGCCGGCCAGGCCGCAGGCGATGCCGGCGACGATGAACGACAACATGATCGCCGGGCCGGCATTGGCCGAGGCCACCTGACCGGTGAGCACGAAGATGCCCGCGCCGATGATGGCGCCGACGCCCAGGCTCATGAGGTTGATGGGACCCAGCGTTCTTTTCAGCTGGCTGTGCGCGGCCTCCTTCTGGATGCTCGCAATCGACTTCTTCAGGAACAGCCTGTTTCCGGCCATGTGTTTCTTTTCCCCAACGACCAGCGAACCCCCGCTAGTCAGGCATTGGGCCGGGACGTTAGTCAGAGAGGCGCTGTCGCGCAACGCCTTGCGGTGACGGATGCGTTTTGAGGGTCTATGCCTCCCCTTGATGCTGCCGATCGAGAATGTCCTGCCCGCGCTCAAGGCGGCGCTGCTCGCTTCCCATGCGACGGTGCTCGTGGCCCCGCCTGGCGCGGGCAAGACCACGGCTGTTCCCTTGGCGCTGCTGGGCGAGCCCTGGGTCGGCGGGCGCAAGATTATTGTTCTTGAGCCGCGTCGGCTGGCCGCCCGGGCCGCCGCGACCCGCATGGCGTCCACTCTGGGCGAGGCGGTTGGTGAAACCGTAGGCTTTCGCGTGCGGCTGCAGTCGAAGGTTTCGGCCCGCACCCGCATCGAGGTCGTCACCGAGGGCGTCTTCACCCGGATGATTCTGGACGATCCTGGCCTGGAGAGCGTCGCCGCCGTTCTGTTCGACGAATTCCACGAACGCAGCCTCGACGCCGACCTGGGCCTGGCCTTCGCCCGCGACGTTCAGGGTCTGTTGCGCGAGGACCTGCGGCTGCTGGTGATGTCGGCCACGCTGGACGGGGCGCGGGTGTCGTCGCTGCTGGGCGACGCTCCGGTGATCGAGAGCCAGGGGCGGATGTTCCCGGTCGACACCCGCTATCTGGGCCGCGACGACCGCCTGCGGCTGGAAGAGCGGGTCGGACGCGCCGTCGAGCGCGCCCTGAGCGAGGAAACCGGCAGTCTGCTGGTCTTCCTGCCGGGACAGGGCGAGATCCGTCGCGTCGAGAGCTGGCTGGCCGAACGCCTTCGTCGGCCCGATGTCGATCTGGCCCCGCTCTATGGCGCGCTTGACCCCGCTGTGCAGGACCGCGCCATCGCCGAAGCTGCGCCCGGCCGGCGCAAGGTGGTGCTGGCCACCTCGATCGCCGAGACCAGCCTGACGATCCAGGGCGTGCGGGTGGTGATCGACTGCGGCCTGGCCCGCGTGCCGCGCTATGATCCGTCCAGCGGCATCACTCGCTTAGACACTGTCCGCGTCAGCCGCGCCGCCGCCGACCAGCGGCGGGGCCGGGCGGGCCGCACCGAGCCCGGTGTCTGCTATCGCCTGTGGGACGAGCCGGAAACCCGCTCGCTGCCGGCCTTCGCCCGGCCCGAGATTCTCGAGGCTGACCTGTCGCGTCTCGCGCTCGACTTGGCCCGCTGGGGCGCCAGGGATGCCTCGGGCCTGTGTTTCATGGATCCGCCGCCGGCCGCCGCCTATGCCGAGGCGCGCACCCTGCTGCAGCGGATCCAGGCGCTGGACGCCCACGGCGACCTCACGGTTCACGGCAAGGCCCTGGCCGAGATGCCCCTGCCGCCACGCATCGCCCATATGGTGGTCCGCGCCGCCGCGTCCGGGCAGGCGAGGCGAGGGGCGGAGGTTGCCGCCCTGCTGACCGAGCAGGGGCTGGGCGGTCGCGACATCGACCTGCGCCGGCGATTGGAGAACCTGGGCCGTGACCGTTCGCCCCGCGCACGCGACGCTCAGGCCCTGGCCGACCGCTGGGCGCGGGCGGCGGGCAGGCCTTCGGGCGCGACGCCGCTCGATGAGGGTCTGATGCTGGCCGAGGCCTATCCCGAACGTGTCGCCCGGGCGCGCGGCAAGCCCGGCGAGTTCCAGCTGGCCGGCGGTCGCGGCGTCTATATGGAGCCGACCGATCCCCTGGCCCGCGAGACCTGGCTGGCGGTGGGCGAACTGGGTGGCGGCGACAGCCGCGACCGCATCCTGCTGGCCGCCGCCGTCGATGAGGTGGCTCTGCGCGAGACCTTCGCCGACCGGCTGACCGCTGAGGACCGCCTGGAAACCAGCCCCGGCGGCA